>ERZ1740059.137-NODE-137-length-38949-cov-6.441431_pt1 | contig 38949 bp, 43 predicted proteins | sample MGYA00581744_ERZ1740059 | MGnify/ENA primary metagenome ERZ1740059 (study PRJEB43018, sample SAMN04849738) | marine metagenome | isolation source: floating plastic debris | place: Pacific Ocean | collected 2008-08-28 | study: EMG produced TPA metagenomics assembly... | reverse complement strand
GGGCCACTCGGAGTATCAATTCTGGACCGAGCGCGTCAGGATGGGCTTTGGTCCCTGGAAACGGTGCAGTTGCGGGAATTTGGCCTCGGCAAGCATCGTCAGGTCGATGAAAAGCCGGCTGGCGGTGGCGCGGGCCTGGTTTTGCGAGCGGATGTTGCGGCCGCGGCGATAGACGGCCTGCCGGAAGATAACCGGCCGCTTATCTATCCAAGTCCACGCGGCGCGCCATTAACTCAGTCTATGGCCGCCAATTGGGCGCAGGGGCCGGGTCTGATCTTCTTTTGTGGGCGATTTGAAGGCCTTGATCAGCGCGTGATTGACGGACGCGAGATGCAGGAAGTCTCACTCGGGGATTTCGTTCTGGCTGGCGGCGAAGTTGCCGCCATGGCGATGCTCGAAGCGACCCTTCGCCTGATCCCGGGCGTGGCCGGAAATCAGGCCTCGGTCGAGGACGAAAGCTTCAGTGATGGCTTGCTCGAATATCCGCAATATACGCTGCCACGAATCTGGGAAAACCGCGCCACACCGGACGTGCTTCTGTCCGGTGATCACAAAGCTGTTGCCGAGTGGAGGAATCAGCAGAGTCAGGCATTGACAAAACATCGCCGACCCGATTTATGGGCGGCTTCCCGAAATGGACCCAAATTGCGAGCGTCGGAGACGGACGATGAACATGATTGAACAGCTTGAAGCTGAAGAAGTTGCCCGCGTCACCGCTGGCAAAACCATCCCAGAATTTTCGCCAGGCGATACGTTGTCAGTCAACGTTCGTATTAAAGAAGGCGACCGTGAGCGCGTCCAGCGCTATGAAGGCGTGTGCATTGCCCGCGCTGGACAAGGCCTCAATGAGAATTTCACCGTTCGTAAGATCTCGTTCGGCGAAGGCGTTGAGCGGGTTTTCCCAGTTGTGTCGCCCATGATTGAAAGCATTGAAGTGAAGCGCAAGGGCCGCGTACGTCGCGCCAAGCTTTACTATTTGCGTGATCGCCGCGGTAAATCTGCCCGGATTGCGGAACGGACCACCGGCCACGGTATGGAAACCACCGAAATCACCACGTCTAAAACCGAGCTGCGTCGTCAGCGCGATGCCGCAAAAGTGGCGCGCCGCGAAGAAGCTGCGAAAGAGCGTGAAGCCTCCGCAAAAGCGAAAGCCGCCGAAGATGCGGCCGCAGCCGCCGCGGCTGAAGCTGAAGCAGCTGCTGCAGACGCAGCGCCAGAGGGCGACGCCGAAGCATAGTTTCTTTTCGAAACTCAGCTTTTCGAGAAACCCCGCTTCATCGGCGGGGTTTTTCTTTGGCTTGGCCGCGCGAACCCGCAAACTGGCACGATTTCTGCGTTCTAACTTCTTGTTCTAACTGTCTAAAATAGCAGCAGATTTTTCTCTTATCGCGGGAATCCGATTGGATTCTCCTATTTCGTTTCCTATACGAAATAAATGGCGCACGTTTTGCGTCTTGTCGTTCAACTGTCCCGAAATGGATCGGGTCAAGCTGGATGGCGTAATATCAAGCGGTGCGCAGACGTCGCTTAAAAGGGGTACAAGATATGAAAGTATCAAAATCGATCATGATCGGTGCGGCAGCTGCAGTGCTGCTTCCACTGTCGGCCGTTGCCGACGGGGACAAGAATAGCTGGGATGGCCAGGCGGCAGGCGAACGTTACTCTGCCAGCGGCGACATCACAGCTGACCGTGCGCTCACGGATGACGAAATCCGCAACATCATTTCGCAATCCGGCGCCAGCGGCGCGAATACGGATGTGCGTTATCTGGGCGGACCGCAAACCGCGATTGAAACCATCATGTGCTGTGAAAATGTCGACGAGCAGGTCGAGACCCGCACTGAGATTGAAGAAACGACGGAATATATCGACGCGGTCACGCGCCGCGATATCACCCAGCCAGTCCAGCGAACGCTGATCCAGCCGATTACCCGCCAGGTGCTGCAGGGCTCTGTCGACGAGATTACCGAGGATCGCGTCTATGAGACCAATCGACTCGCGACGCAGTATGAACGCGACTCAGTCCCGACTGTGGTCGAGAATTACATTCCGCAGGTGACCACCGAAACACGCGACGAAGTCACTGAGACGTATTATGACGTCGTCACCCGCCGTGAGATCATCCAGCCGGTTGAGCGGACGACCGTTGTTCCGGTTCAGCGCCGGATCGTGCGTCCGGTTACTGAGACGATCACCAATGAGATCCGCTATGAGACGCGCACGGCGCCGGTTCAGCGGCACTCCGTCATCATTCCGGATACGGTTGAGACCGTCACGGAAGACCTCACCACCGTGACTGAGGAACAATACACTGAGGAGGTTATTCCTTACACCTCCCAGCGGAACATCTATCAGCCCAAGACGATCACCACGATCCAGCCGATCGAGCGTCAGATCCTGCGGGCCACAACCGAGACGATTACCGAAGCCACGCGCTATGAAGAAGAGCGTTTGCCGCTGCGCGTTGAAACGGAAGATGCGCCCCGCATCGTCGAGAATATTACGCCTCAGGTCAGCGAGCGCACGATTCTCGAGGTCGAGGATGTCTATATCGACAATGTCACCCGCAATGTGGTTCAGCCGGTTGTCGTCACCACAATCCAGCCGGTTGTGAATGAGGTCCTGCAAGGCCGCACTGAAACGATCACCCGCGACACGCGCTATGAGACGGAAACGCTGGCCCGTCGCACCGAGCGGGTTTCCGTGCCGGAAACGGTTGTGAATTACATTCCGCAAGTCACCGAAGAGTATCAGGAAGAACGCTCCGAGACGTATTTCGAAGCTGTCACCCAGCGCGACATCTATCAGCCGGTTGTTCGGACGATTATTCAGCCGATCGAAATCCGCAAGATGAATGCGAAAACCGAAACTGTGACCAATCCGACGCGTTACGAAACGGTTCGTGCCAGCCTGGTGGTTCTGAATATTGGCGCTTCTTGCGACTGTAACTGATCCGATCCGAGCGCCGCGGCGCTCGGATCCACCTGATCGGTCTGGCAGCGAGCCCTGCCAGATCGTCTCTCCAGGCTCCAGTTTGGAGCCGGTTGCTACGAGAAGGCGTTGAGATTTTTTCTCAGCGCCTTTTTGTTGCGCCCTACCGCTTGCAGAATGGAGCGGCCCGTGCTGATACACGCGGCTGGAAAGGTGAAAAGCGATGTCCGGTCAAACCTTGTATGATAAAATCTGGAACCAGCACGTGGTGCATGAAGATGCTGAAACGGGTGAGGCGCTCCTTTTTATCGACCTGCATCTGATTCACGAAGTGACCACGCCGCAGGCTTTTGCCGGATTGAAAACGGCAGGTCGGAAAGTGCGCCGGCCAGATCTCACCCTGGCCGTGGCGGACCATAATACGCCGACCGAGAAACAGGCGCTCGGCCTCGACGGGGTGCGCGATGATGCGGCCCGCAATCAGCTTGCCGCTTTGACGCGCAATGTCGCCGAACACGGCATCGAATTCTTCCCGATGGGGCATCTCAATAATGGTATTGTCCATGTCGTCGGACCGGAGCAGGGCCGGACTCAGCCGGGCATGACCATTGTCTGCGGCGACAGCCATACCTCGACCCATGGGGCATTCGGCGCGCTGGCGCATGGGATTGGCACGTCCGAGGTCGAGCATGTCCTGGCGACACAAACCCTGCGCGCCCGCAAGATGAAGAATATGGCGGTTGAAGTGTCCGGCGCTCTGGCCGATGGCGTCACAGCGAAGGACCTGGCCCTGCATCTCATCGCCCGGATCGGCACGGCTGGTGGCACGGGCTGTGTCATGGAGTATCGCGGCGAAGCGATCCGTGCCCTGTCCATGGAAGGGCGGATGACCTTGTGCAATCTGTCCATAGAAGGCGGCGCCCGGGCTGGCTTGATCGCGCCGGATCAGACGACGTTTGATTATATGAAAGGCCGCCCAGCCGTGCCCAAGGGCGGCGCCTGGGAGATTGCCGAGCGTCATTGGCAGACCCTGTATTCGGATGCGGATGCGGTCTGGGACGAAGTGATCCATATCAATGCTGCCGAGATTGAGCCGACCGTGACCTGGGGCACCAGCCCGGAACAGGCCATCCCGCTCTCCGCGACCGTGCCGGATCCGGCACGGATGAGCGATCCGGTCAAACAAGCCGCGGCGACCCGCGCGCTGGAATATATGGGCCTGGAAGCTGGTGCCAAACTCGCCGGGACGCCGGTGCAGCGCGTCTTTATCGGATCCTGCACCAATTCGCGGATTGAGGATTTGCGCGCCGCTGCCAGTGTCGCGAAGTCTGGCAAAGTGGCCGAAGGCGTGCGCGCGATGATTGTGCCGGGCTCCGGTCTGGTGCGCGCGCAGGCCGAAGCCGAAGGTCTGGATGAAGTGTTTGAAACAGCCGGCTTTGAATGGCGCGAGCCCGGCTGTTCCATGTGCCTTGGCATGAATCCGGACATTCTGGCGCCAGGCGAGCGTTGCGCCTCTACTTCGAACCGCAATTTCGAAGGCCGTCAGGGCCGCGGCGGCCGTACCCATCTGATGAGCCCGCATTTGGCGGCGCGGGCGGCGATCACCGGGGTGATCGGGGGGTGAGCCTGCGCAACTGGACCCGCCGCGAGCGTCCCGGACAATGGCCGCTGACGGGCCAGCGCGTTGTTCTGGAACCGCTTGATTGGACCGCGCACGGAGATGGCCTGTATGACGCCGTCGCCGCGCCGGCTGTCAAACATATCTGGGATTATATGCCGCTCGGGCCGTTCGAGTCGCGCCAGGCGTTTGAACAACATCTCGATCATGTCTGCGCCGATCATGGCTGGGAAACGCTTGTCATCCGTAAGGGCAATGATGGCAAAGTTCTGGGCATGGCGAGTTATATGCGCATTCGCGAAATCCATGGCAGCGCCGAGATTGGCTGCGTCGCGTTTGGCGAGGCCCTGAAACGCACGCCCGCGGCCAGCGAAGCCATGTATCTCATGGCGAGCCACCTGTTCGATGAGCTGGGCTATCGTCGCTATGAGTGGAAATGCCATAATGACAATGCCGCCTCGCATCGTGCGGCGAGCCGGTTTGGCTTTGCCTATGAAGGCGTGTTCCGCAATGACATGGTGGTCAAAGGCAAGAATCGCGACACCGCCTGGTACGCCATGACAGATGAGGATTGGCCTGGCCTCAAATCGGCCTTTGAAGCCTGGTTGGCGCCGAAGAATTTCGATGCGGCCGGTGAGCAGAAGCGCAAATTGGAGAGTTTCAGAGCATGATTACAGCGCTCGACCATTTCGTCCTGGTCTGTCCTGACCTCGATGCCGCGATCGCAGATCACACGCTTCTGCTCGGCCGCGATCCGGCCTGGCGTGCGGACGGAGATGGCGGCGGCACAGCGGTTTTCGCGCTTGGCAATACGGCCCTGGAATTGATGGGGCCATCCGGCGCGGGCGAGACCGCAGACAAGTTGCGAGCGATGACCCGGGATGGCGCAAAGCTCACCTCTCTGGTCTATCGCAGTGACGATATTGGCGATGATCATCATGTCATGACCCGTCGCGGCCTGTCGCCGAGCGATGTTTCAGAGTCCACCAGCACGCATCTGGAAACAGGCGCGAACCGGAGCTGGCATCGATTCCGTATTCCGGATGATAAAATGGCTGGCGTAAAGACCTTTGTATTACAGCCCGATGCACCGCTGGCTGTTGAAACCGTCGCGCCAGGCGCGGCGACGACGCTCGACCATCTGGTCATCAATACGCCTAATCCCGAACGCGCGGTCGCGACCTATGGCGCCCGGCTTGGCTTGCGGTTCGCGCTCGACCGGACGGCGGAGCAATGGAAGACGCGATTCCTGTTCTTCCGCCTCGGCGGCCTGACTTTGGAAGTCATCCACCGGCTCGGCGCAGACCATGATGCCAGCGCAAATGACTTTATCTGGGGCCTGACCTGGGAGACGGATGACCTTGCCGCCGCGCAGGCCCGGCTTGCCGATGCTGGCCTTGATGTCAGCGAGATCCGGACCGGCCGGAAGCCTGGATCCCAAGTCTTCACCGTTCGAAACGGCACGCAGGACGTGCCGACCCTGTTCATTGCCCACGCGCCGCGCTAGAAAGCTCACCATGAAAGCGTTTACGCAACTCCGCTCCACCGCTGCGCCCTTGATGGATAAGGGCAAGCTGATGGTCAATGTCGACACGGACATGATCATTCCTAAGCAATTCCTCAAGACGACCGAGCGCGATGGTTTGTCAGTAGGTCTGTTCCACGAATTGAAGACGCTGGCCGATGGCTCGCCGAATCCCGACTTTGTGCTGAACAAGCCGCATTATCAGAATGCTGGCGTTCTGATTGCGGGTGAGAATTTCGGGTGTGGCTCTTCGCGCGAACATGCGCCCTGGGCCTTGCTGGATCAGGGCATCACATGCGTAATTGCGCCAAGCTTTGCGGATATCTTCTACAATAATTGCGGCAAGAATGGCATTCTCGCCATCGCCCTGCCGATTGAGATTTGCGAGGCGCTCGCCGCGCAAGCCGGGGGCAGCAATAGCGTGTTCGAGATCGATCTGGAAACGCGGACCGTGACCACGCCAGATGATGCAGAGCACGCGTTCGAGTTTGATGAGGGTCGCCGCGAGAAATTGCTGAACGGGCTTGATGATATCGCCCTCAGCCTGCAGGCCGAGGATGCGATCAGCGCTTATGAAATGCAGCGCAAGCTGGCCACACCCTGGTTGGAGTCTGCCTGATGAAACACCTGATCGCCATCGTGCTCGGCGCCGCTATGCTAACCGCTTGCGTCCCGGACATCATGAATACCAAGCCGGAAGTCCAGGGTCTGGAAGGGGCTGCGCCGGTTCAGACCTTCACTGACCCCGCAAGTGGGACGGACATCACGTTGCGGCCGGAAGGCCGGCTTCAGCTCAAGCTCGATAGCAATCCGACGACCGGCTATTACTGGTATCTGAAGGATATTGATGCGTCCAAGCTCGATCAGCTGAGCGAGGGATATTTTGCTGACCCGGCGCCGGAAGGCGTCGTCGGCAGCGGCGGGCATCAGATGTTCGTGTTTGAGGCCCTGGCCACCGGAAAATCAAAACTGAAACTCTCGTATGAACGCTCGCCCGAGGATGTGGCAGAGACACTGGTGCTCGATATCAAGGTGATAGAGTGATTATTGTCGAAGGCAGCGCGCGCATTCCTGAAGGCGCCTGGGACCAGGCACAAGCCGCGATGGAAACCATGATCAAGGCCAGTCGCGAGGAAGTCGGCTGTATTGAATATGCTTATAGTCGCGACCTGATCGATCCCAATCTGCTGCGCATCATTGAACGCTGGAAAGACAAGTCTGCCCTGGTCAGCCATTTCGCTGAGCCGCATATGGCTGTGTTCCGCGCCGCCCTGGCGGAAGTCGCGCCGCAAGACTTGCAAGTGCGCATGTATGAGGCGGAGCCGGAGCCCTTGCCCCTTTAAGTCGCAGTGGACTTGTCCCTTACAACCTGATCTATGGCGCGAAACTGAAATGACGCTGTAGAGGATCGCATGAGCCAGACCTTGCTCTTATTGCCCGGTGACGGGATTGGACCGGAAGTGACGGAACAGGCCCGGCGGGTTGCTGAAGTACTGGCGCCGGACTTGACCTTCGAGGAAGATCTGGTTGGCGGTGCCTCGATCGATGCGCATGGCGAGCCACTGACCGTCGATGCGCTGGTGAGAGCCAAGTCCAGTGATGCCGTCCTGCTCGGGGCCGTCGGCGGCCCGAAATGGACCGGTGTCGAGCGTCATTTGCGCCCCGAAATGGGCTTGTTGCAACTGCGCAAAGGCATGGATACGTTCGCCAATCTGCGCCCGGCTTTCTGTTTTCCCGCTCTGGTCGATGCGTCCAGCCTGAAGCGCGAAGTGGTCGACGGTCTCGACATCATGATTGTCCGGGAGCTCACCTCTGGCGTCTATTTCGGCGAACCACGCGGCTTTGAGCGCGGCATTGGCGACAAGAGCTTTGGCTATGAAACCTCGCGCTACACCAAAGGCGAGATTGACCGGGTTGCCCGCGTCGCTTTTGACATTGCGCGCGGGCGCCGTGGCGAAGTGGTCTCAACCGAAAAGTCGAATGTCATGGAAAGCGGTCAATTTTGGCGCGAGACCGTGATCGACCTGCACGCCACCGAGGGCGACGGCGTGGCGCTGCGCCATGTGCTGGCCGATGCCTGCGCCATGGAACTGGTTCGGGATCCGAAACAGTTTGACGTCATTCTGGCCGGTAATCTGTTTGGCGATATCCTGTCCGATGCTGCCGCCATGCTGACCGGGTCAATTGGCATGTTGCCAAGCGCCTCGCTCAGTTATGATGGCAAGCCCGGGCTGTATGAGCCCGTACATGGTTCGGCGCCGGATATAGCCGGGCAAGGCAAAGCCAATCCTTGCGCCGCCATCCTGTCTCTGGAAATGGCGCTGCGCTGGTCGCTAGGTCGACCAGAAGCCGCTGACAGACTATTCGGCGCGGTCGGCAAAGCACTCGAAGCTGGCGCCCGGACGGGTGATATTGGCGGGTCAATGTCGACAACTGAAATGGGCGACGCAGTGATCGGGGCGCTTTAGACGTCAGTCTGCATTTGCATCCATGGCCAGGATGATCTGAGCATAGCCCTTTGACAGCCGGCCCATATTTTCGACCGTGATCCGCTCATTGGTGCCGTGGAAACCTGTGAGATCTTCCGGCGACATCACCGCTGGCATGAAGCGGTACACACTATCGGTGATCGCCGTCGCATAGCGTCCATCCGTGGCACCCAGGACCAGGCCCGGCGCAACCGGCGCCTGACTTGAATCGGCGGCAACGGCGTAGAGCACGCCAAAGGCCAGATTGTCCATCGGGCTGACCGGTGAGGCCCCGGTGCCGCGAATGCCGCTGCGCCCGAGCGTGACGTCCAGACCTTCAATATCTCGGGTCACGGTCTTGATATGAGCGAGGATACTCTCTTCCGTATCTTTCGGGTGAATGCGGAAATTAATGATCGCAGTAGCGCGTTGTGCGAGGACATTTTCCTTGGCGGATCCGGTCAGCAATGTTGGGGCGGTGGTCGTGCGGATCATTGCATTCGCGGCGGGCTCGGCACTCAGTACGCCTTTCAGATAGCCCCCAAACAGCCATTGATTGGCAAAGGCCATGCGTTGCACGAAGGGCATGTCGCGTCCGGTCGCCTTGAACAGACCGGAGACCAGTGGATAGTCCATATCGGCCGTCATCTGGTTCTCATCAAGCGCGATCAGGGCGCGCGACAGGCGCACAGTAGCGCTGTTGCGCGGTGGCGTTGAAGAGTGTCCACCCTCTGCCGTGACGGTCAGCGTAAAGGTCACATAGCCTTTCTCGGCGACGCCAATGAACGCCACGGTACCGCCTGTAAGGGGATTATTCTCAACCGCCATAAAGCCTTCATCGAGCGCCATGATGGGTGAGATTCTGCGCGACTTGAGCAGCTCGACCCCGGCGCTGGCACCCGAGCCAGAAACTTCCTCATCATGGCCCAGCATGAGCAGAATGGTGCGTTTCGGCTCAAAGCCTTGGTTGGCCAGAGCGTCCAGCGCTTCAAGCAGACCGACCATCGACCCTTTGTCATCAATCGCGCCGCGGCCATAGACATAGCCATCCTGGATTGCGCCAGAAAAAGGCGGGGCATCCCAGTCACCTTCCGTGCCGATATTGACCGGGACGACATCCTGATGCGCCATGAGCAGGATCGGATCGAGCGATTGGTCGCTGCCTTGCCAGGTAAAGAGCAGGCTGTAACCGCCCGGAATGGTTTCCTTGGTCGCCGCAGAATGAAAGGCCGGATAGGTTGCTTCCATCCAGGTCTGCATATCGAGCCAAGGACCTTCCTGTCCCGGGCGCGGATCGCCTGGCGCGACGGTCATGGTGCGGAACTGAATCGCCTCGCTGAGATGCTGCGCGGCAATGCCGGCATCAAAGTTCGGCACGTCCGGCAGCACAATCTCGCGGACATCCTGTGGGGCCCCGCCATAATTGACGGTCCGTACCAGAATGATGCCGACGAGCAGGATCAGAATCCCGCCGGTGCCCAACGCTATCCGCTTGATCATATCAGCCGCCTCCCAATGCGCCTTTTCGGCAAACTTTGGCCAGCATGGGGGGAGTTGGCAAGATCGGAAGGTGTTCTGCGCGTCTAAATGGCTTCCTCCGCGGCCCGGACCGCCGCGACAAGCCAGGTGGTGAGCCCGGCGCCATGCTTGTCGATATTGGCGCGGAACCGCTCATCTGCTTCCCACATATCCGCCAGGCCCTTATGGCCTTCCGGGCTCAGATCATAGAACCAGCGATCCACATGTTTGCGATGACGCTCGACAATTTCGAGCGCGACATAGGAATCCGTTGCTGCGCCTTGCCGCATGGCTTGCGCCGCATCGGTCCAGATCGAGTTGAGCTCTGATTTGATCAGCGTCCAGTCCGCATCGCTATAGGATTTCGTCCGTCGCGCACTTTCCTTATAGGCATCCGTCTCGCCCCAGCGGGATTTGGTTTCGGTCTCATAATCAGCTGGGTCGAAGCCATCGAAAATCGCCTTGAAATCGGTCGCAGCGCGGCCTTCACCCAGATTGGTCAGGGCCGAGTCGATGGCTGAGATCATTTTATGCGTCTGTCCCAAGCGCTGAACCAGCAGCGCGCGCTGTTTCTGCAAGGCCCGTGCATAATTAAATCCATCTTCGTCCAGAGATTTGCGAATTTCCTCCAGGGCGAGTCCAAGCGACCGCCCGATCAGGATTTGCTGCAGGCGGAGCAGATCATTCTCATCATAAAGACGATAGCCCGCTGATGTTCGATTTTTCGGCGTCAACAGACCGATCTCGTCATAATAGTGGAGCGTGCGGATCGAGACGCCAGAAAGTCTGGCGACGTCTTTCACTTTATAGGTTTTTAAGCGTGTCATCATCGCCTCCTGTGCTTCGCGATGACACGCCATATGCGCCCTCACGGGGCTGTAGGGTCAAGCCCCGTTTCGACGAAAAGATCGATTTATGCCAGCGCCTGATACGCTGCCATGACGAGCGACAGACCTCGTACATCCCCTGTCGTTCCGGGTTCCATGCGGTTCATCACGTAAGACACACAGAGCCGCGCATCCTGGTCGATCAGGACAATCGATCCGCCATATCCGCCCCAATAGGCGATGTGTTTGTTCGGTCCGATCGGCATGAGCGGGTTGTTGATGCCATAGCCCATGCCGAAATTGACTGGGATGCCGAGGACCAGATCAGTGCCGCTCGATTGCTGTTCAAACACGCGGCGCACGCCCGCTTCGGATAGGATGCGTTTGCCGAAGGCTTCGCCGCCATTCGCCATTGGCGTTTGCGCCCGAACAATGCTGCGGGCATTGCCATGGCCATTGGCAGCCGGGATTTCGGCGCGACGCCAATTCGGGTCCATCGCCTGGGTCGCATCGACGGGCGGGTTTTTGAATGTCCTGGATGCCACCGATCCATCATCTGCAGGCGTGACGTTGGTAGCCGGGGGCTCCAGGGGGGAAACGCGAGGCGCCTGTTCGTCTGGCGTGCCGATATGAAAGTCAGCGTTGAGCGGTCCGGCGATTTCCTGCGCGAAAAAAGCGCCAATCGACTGGTCGGTGACGCGGCGCACCACTTCACCAATCAAATGGCCCTGAGTCAGCGCATGATAACCGGACGCGGTACCGGGCTCCCACCAGGGGGTCTGCGCTGCGAGCTCACGAACCATCCAGTCCCAGTCATACAAGGCGTTGCCCTCAACCGGCGTGTCCATGCCGGACAGGCCTGCCATATGCGAGAGGAAGTGTCGGACCTCGACCTTGTCTTTGCCTACAGCATTGAATTCCGGCCAATAGGTACCGACCGGCGCGTGCAGATCGACTTCGCCTTTATCAGCCAGAACCAGAAGGCACATGGCGGCCATGGTTTTCGTACTCGACCAGACGTTCGTAATCGTGTCTTCCGCCCAGGGTGTCGTCTTGTCCCGGGTCAGATGCCCGCCCCACAGGTCGACGACAAAATCACCTTCATGGGTGATAGCGACACTGGCGCCAATCTCGCCCTGCGTATTGAAATTGTTCTCAAACGCGGCTTTGACGCCCATAAAGCGGTCGTCACAACGCCCTGAAATTTCTGCCATTTTACCCTCCCATTATAGTTATACGTCGGGCTGCCAATCCGGCGGCGCGAGTTCAAATGTTTCAAACTCGAAGCCCGGGGCCACGACGCAAGACACCAGGGTCCAGGCGCCAAGGCTCTCGGCGGTTTGCCAATAATTTGCGGGGACAGTGACCTGAGGGCTTTGACCGGCCCGCAAGCCCGGGCCGAGTGTATGCGCCTTCGCCCCTTTTCCGCCAGGGGGTGACAGAGTCAGCGCCAGGGGGCCGCCCGCATGCCAGAGCCAATGCTCATCGGCATCCACCCTGTGCCAGGCTGAGACTTCATCGGCCTGCAGGAGATAGTAGATCGCCGTCGAACTTGCCCGTTCGGGCCCATCCGGGCGATAGGTCTCTGCATAATGCCCGCCTTCCGGATGGGGTTTCATGTTAAGCAGGCGAATGATCTCATTGGCGCCGAGATCGCCAGACAGAGCGGCCATTAAAACCGGTCCTTGCGGCCGCGAATTTCACCAAAGGTCGCTGCGGCATCGCCGGGATGGCCCATGGCGGCCTGTAATTCGGGGACATCTGCACGCAGAAATGGATTGGTCGCCAGTTCACGGGACAGCGGCATCGGAACGGTACGTTCACCTTTGGCTCTTTTTTCATCAATTTCAGCGACATAAGCGGTTAGGGCGGCATTATCCGTCTCAATGGTTTCCGCGAACCGGGCATTCGCCTGTGTGTATTCATGAGCGCAATAGAGCGTGGTTTCAGGGGGCATCGCCTTGATCGCGCGCATCGAATTCCACATCATCGGCATATCACCCTCGAACACGCGGCCGCAGCCCAATGCAAAGACGGCATCGCCCACAAAGGCTGTGTCAGCGTCCGGTAGATGGAACGCAATATGGCCGAGCGTATGGCCCGGAACGTCAATCACATGCGCCAGTAAATCGCCAAGCGTGACCGTGTCGCCGCCCCCACCGGCCTCGTCGATGCCGGGAAATTTCTCTGCTTCGCCTTTTGGTCCGATATTGTTGCAGCCCGTTGCCTCTTTGATCTTCAGATTGCCGCCGGCATGGTCCGGGTGCCAATGGGTGTTCCAGATCGTCGTGATCGTCCAGCCCTGGACCTCTGCCTCGGCCAGATACTTGTCCGCATCCGGTGTGTCGATCGCGGCGGTTTGGCCCGATTCCGGATCGTGAGCTAAATAGCCGTAATTATCATTCAGGCAGGGGAATTGATGTATGGTCAGCATGATCCCATCTCTCTGGGTGAAAACGAACGTGAAAGATTAGAGCCATATGCGTCAGCCGGCGGCAACCCTTGATGCCTTTTATAAGTCCCGTCTGGGGCAAGCAGCAAAGCGCCTCATGTCCGAGCGGATGACGTCCCTGTGGGATGATTGTGAGGGCCAGCGTGTCCTTGGCATCGGCTATCCGAGCCCCCTTTTACCGCTGTGGCAGGACAAAGCAGCAAGTTGTATCGGGGTGGTTCCGGAAGAGATTGGCGAAGTTCGTCTGGCTTCGTCCCGCGGTCAGGCCTTGTGTCTTGCTCCTGCACACAAACTGCCCTTCCCGGACGGCCTGTTCGACCGGGTTTTCTTGCTCCATGCGCTAGAAGAAGCAGACAGTCCGCGGCAACTCCTGCGTGAAGCCTGGCGGGTTCTGGCGCCGGAGGGGCGCATTGTGGTGGCGGTCACCAATCGCCGCAGCATGTGGTCGCTGGTTGATAGCAAGCCATTTGGGCATGGCCGCCCGTGGACGCGTCGGCAAATGGTTCGGTTCCTGAATGACAGCCTGTTTCAGGTGACGGCATCAACCACGGCAGTGCATATGCCGCCTCTGGACTGGCGAATCATTACCGGCGCGGCCAGTTCCTGGGAGCGTGCGGGCGAGTTCGCTTTGCCGGGATTGGGCGGTGTCGTGCTGGTGGAGGCGGTCAAACGTCTCTATTCAAAACCGAGCGGCAGCGCCGCGGCGCCAGTGACCAAAGCCGTAAAGGCAGGCAGTCCAAAACCGGTAATGCCTAGAAAACTGGCAGGGCGAGACCGGGCTGAACCGCGAAAAAAAGCGAGAATTGACGTTACAAACCAAGCCGATACGAGTAGAGTTAAGACTGCAATTGGAGGCGGGCCAAATGAAATTAGTTACAGCGATCTTCAAACCTAGTCGTCTCGACGCGGTGATTGACGCGCTCGGGGAAGCGGATGTTTCCGGGCTTACGGTCTCTGAAGTGCGCGGTTATGGGCGCCAGCAGGGGAAGACAGAAGTCTATCGCGGTGCGGAATATGAAGTCCGCCTGCTGCCAAAAGTTAAGGTCGAAGTGGCCTGCGGAGCCTCGGAAGCCGATCGCGTGGTCGAAGCGATCACGGCCGCCGCCAATACGGGCACGATTGGAGATGGCAAGGTCTTCGTGGTTGACCTTGAAACCATTGTCCGGATCCGCACTGGCGAACGCAATGAACAGGCGATTGGCAGCTAAAGCCTGACGCATCTAAATCACAAATTCCTCTAGGCAGGTCGCCGTGGTGGTTTATGTCACGGTCGAGCGCGCTGGAGGCTGACCATGAAAATCGCCATTATCGGCGCCGGTATTGCCGGCCTGACCCTCAGCCATCGTCTGGCGGAGCAGCATGATGTGACCGTGCTTGAAAAAGCCCGCGGACCAGGGGGGCGGATGTCGACGCGGCGCGCAGACCCGTATGCGTTCGATCATGGCGCGCAGTATTTCACCGCCGAGTCAGATCGGTTTCGCGCCTATTTGAGGGATCTTGAGGCGCGGAATATTGTCGCCCCTTGGCCGAAAGAAATTTCGCTTCACGCGGATGCGCGCGTTTCGGACAAGCCGAAGTTTGTGGCTCAGCCTGGAATGAACGCGATCTGCAAGACCCTGGCTTCAGCGCTGGATGTGCGGACGCAGATCCACGCCTCTGGTTTCACTCGGAACTCAGATGGCTGGTGGATTGAGACCCAGACCAAGGATCGTATGGGTCCTTTTGACTGGATTATGTCGACGGCCCCGGCCGACCAGACCGCGGCTTTGATGCCTGCTGATTTTTCCGGGCAGGCCGAACTTGCCCGCGTGCGCATGAGCGGATGTTTCGCGCTGATGCTTGGGTTTGAGACGCCCCTGAATCTCCCCTGGCAGGCTTTGAAATCGGGGGATACGCCAATTGGGTGGATGGCGGTGAATTCGCAAAAGCCGAGCCGGCCAGGCGCATACAGCCTGCTTATTCAATCCGCCAATGACTGGGCGGATGCGCATATTGAGGGTCCGCTGGGCGAGGTTCATCAGACCCTGTTGCACGCGGCGTCAAAATTGACGGGACACGATCTGTCGTCCGCGCCACATCAGGTGTTGCATCGCTGGCGCTATGCCTCGACGCCGGTGCCAGCGGGCGTACCCTTTCTGTTAGATACAGACCAGCGGCTCGCCGCCTGTGGAGATTGGTGTCTTGGTAGCAAGGTGGAAGCCGCGTTTTCGAGTGCATCTGCGCTCGCAGATGAATTTCAATCCCTGTCAAAGACTTGATTTTCGCGCCTGTTCCCGGCAGGTCACCTAGCTCAATCAAGGAGATGGTCATGACTGGCCCAAAAGCGCTGCCGAACATTCTCGAAATCACCCCTTATAAAGGCGGGCAGAAACTGGTCGGCGCCCATAAATTGTCGTCGAATGAAAACCCGCTTGGTTGTAGCCCGGCGGCCCAGGCTGCGGTTGTCGAAGCCGCCCAGCATATGGAGCTGTATCCGGATGGGTCGGCGAGCGCTCTGCGTGAGGCGATTGGCGCTAAATATGGCATTGAGCCAGACCGCATTGTCTGCGGCGCCGGATCCGACGAAATCTTTCAACTGCTGGGTCGCGCCTATTTGCGGCCGGGCGACAATATCGTCCAGAGTCAGCATGGCTTCCTGGTCTATCGCCTGATCGCGCAACAAGCGGGTGCCGATACGCGCAGCGCGCCTGAGACCGACCTGACCACGGATGTCGACGCCATGCTCGAACAGGTTGATGCGAACACAAAGATCGTCTTCCTGGCCAATCCGAACAATCCGACCGGCAGCTATATTCCATATTCCGAAGTCAAGCGACTGCACGCCAGTCTGCCGGAGAATGTCCTTCTGGTTCTTGACGGCGCCTATGCTGAATATGTCCGCAAGAATGATTATAGCGCCGGCATGGAACTGGCTGGTGAGATGGCGAATGTGCTGGTCACGCGCACCTTTTCCAAGATTCACGGCCTGGCGGCCTTGCGCCTGGGCTGGGCCTATGGGCCGGAGAGCGTCATTGATGCCCTACATCGCACACGCGGTCCGTTTAATGTCAGTGCCGTATCTCAGGCCGCCGGCATAGCGGCGATCAATGATGATGTGTTTCAGGCCAAATCGGCGGATCACAATGATAGTGAATTGCTGCGCGTGAAAACCGCGGTCGAGAATGCCGGGTTCAAGACATTCCCAAGCGTCGGGAATTTCGTCCTGATCGAATTTCCGGAAGACAAAGGCCGCACCAGCGCCGAAGCGGACGCGTTTCTGCGCGGCCGTGGCATCGTCATTCGCGATGTGAATGTCTATGGCTTGCCAACCTGTCTGCGCGCCTCGATCGGTACCGTTGAGCAGAATGATGACCTGATCGCGTCGATCGAGGCCTTTTCGAAAAGCTGATGAGCGACGTCGTCTTTGATAAGATTGCCATTATCGGTATTGGCTTGCTCGGCTCCTCCATCGCGCATGCCACGCATGCTTATGGTGGGGCGAAGCAGGTGGCGCTCTGGGACGTTTCGGAAGATGTTCGATCGCGCGCGCCCCGCGTGGTCCATGGCGCAGTTTGCGATTCAGTCGAGCAAGCGGTGGCGGACGCCGACTGCATCATCCTGTGCACCCCGGTCGGCGCCCTGGCCGAGGTGACCCAGGCCCTGTCGGGCGTTGCAAAACCTGGCGCCATCCTGACCGATGTCGGCTCGGTCAAGGCGAAGGCCGCGGAGGATATGGCGGCGCACTGTCCAGACGTTATTCACCTCATTCCCGGTCATCCAATCGCGGGTACCGAGAAGTCCGGGCCGGAGGCCGGCTTCGCCAGCCTGTTTCAGGAGGCGTGGCATATTTTAACCCCCTTGCCCGATCAAGGCGCGGGCTATAACGACGCCGTCGCGCGTTTGACTGCGTTCTGGAGAGGCCTTGGCGCAAGGGTCGAGACGATGGATCCCGCCCGGCATGACCGCGTCCTCGCCATCACCTCACACCTGCCGCACCTGATCGCCTATAATATCGTTTCGACGGCCTATGACATGGAAAGTGTGGAACAGGGCGAAGTGGTGAAATATTCGGCTGGCGGCTTTCGCGACTTCACCCGGATCGCCGCGTCTGATCCGACCATGTGGCGCGATGTGTTCCTGACCAACAAAGACGCGGTGCTTGAGACACTGGGCCGGTTCAGCGAAGATCTTGCGGCTTTGCAACGCGCCATTCGTTGGGGCGATGGCGATACGCTAATGCGGGAATTCACCCGCGCCCGAGGGATACGTGAAGCGATTATCGATGCCGGTCTGGACACGGCCGAAGCGGATTTCGGCCGCCGTCACCTAGACCCGGACTCAGAAACTTAAGCGAAGGGTTGAACGGGCGACGCTCCCCTTTAAAACGCCGCCCGTCCGCGTACCACCCGGAGGCGGCACCTTCGCGTGGGCTGCGCGCGCCTACGGACATGCGCATCAGCTTCCGCGGTCGGACGCCTGCAGATTTCAGTGACTGCGACCACTGTGTCTGCCCCCCGTCCTGCAATCATCATTACAGGCGGCAAGCTGAATGAACTTGTTGTAATGTGTTAGCCGGCGTTCATCCTGGGTTGTGTTCTGTTCAGCTTACCGGCCGGTGGCGGTCGGAATGTGCTGATTCAGCCAGCCGCAGAACGCGTCATAGACAGCGAATTGCCTGGCGCAGGTTTCCAGAGTGTCGGCACGTTCGACGTCACGCGGGTCGACAAAGTCCCGCCATATGGTCAGCGCCTTGCGCCGCAGCAGCTCCCCCCGTTCATGCTCTTTGTCAAATGGCTTCGGAACGCGCGCCAGGTCCGGCGCATTCATGCGCCCGCCCTGTTTGAGCAAAGCCTCGATCTCCGCCTCGAGCGTCTCGCCCGCTGGCCCCGCGACAGCATCGCGATAGGCATTGAGTTGCGCCTTGTCGAACCCCATCATGCCAGCGCCAAGCACCAAGCGACCGGTTTGCAAGCCAAAAAAGAGGCCGGCCTTGCTGCCTTCGCGGCGAAACAGAATGTGCAAATGGCTGTTATACGGCGTCTTGTCCTTGGAAAAGCGTATGTCGCGATGAATGCGAAACAGTTTGGCACTGTGCTCGGTATCGGTTTCGGCTTGCAACCGGAAACACATGGCCTCGATGAACGCATTGGCCGGCGCCTTCCAGGCGGCTTCATACCAGGCCTTGTTCTCATGGAACCAGTCGCGCGTATTGTTCTTTTTGAGGGCACGGAGAAATTTCAGCGTATCAGGCGAGAAGAGGGTCGGGTCAGACATGTTCACTTTCCAGGCTTGGGCGGCAGGGTCGCGGCGAAGCTGAGCGCAAAGGAGGTCCAGTCCTGTAAGACAGCATCCTCGCAATCATCAGCGTCGATGAAGACAAAGCCGCGCATAACCCGGCCTGTAAAGTCCATCGGCATGGCCCCGGGGCGAGCCTGCGCGGCCTCATGATTGTCCTTGCCGACCCGGAACATGAAGCGGCCATCGCCATTCTTCTCGCGATGGGCGCCGCCAATCATGTTGCCATTGAGCATAAAGCAGACACCGCCCATCATCTTCTTTTCTGAAATGCCGACCATGCCGGTCAGTGTTTCGCGAAAGCGCGCGGTCAGCGCTTCATCATACGCCAAAGAAAGCCCTCCACGAGTCGCGCGACGTGACGGCCGCCTCCCATCTCTTAACATGGGTCAGCGAGTCCGGAATGGAGAGGTCCAGAAAGCTCTGCACAAACAAAGCCGCCATGCCGCTAATGTCGGCGACGGAGAATTGGTCATTGCAGACATAGGATCGGCCATCTGACAATTCATCATTCAGCCAGGTCCATTTTCGGTCCAGCCGCCGCGTCAGGCTGTCGGCATAGTCTGGCATCTGTTCAATCTTGTCGGCGAAATAGGGGATGACGTGACGACCGAAATCGCCGGTCGGCTCGAAGATATGTAGCTCCATTCGGCGATTCCACATCTCAGTCTGTGCCACTTCCAGCGGGGCCTGCCCCATCAGGCTTGGCTTTGGGTGAAGTGCTTCGAGATAGCGGCAAATGGCGAGGCTTTCGGTCAGGCAGGTGCCATCATCGAGCTGCAGAACCGGCAATTCATGCAGCGAGTTCAGCGATGCGAATTCGGAATTCCGCGTCTCGCCAGCCATAATGTCGAGCCGTTCGGTCGGGATCTCCAACCCCTTTTCATGCAGAAAGATGGTGACCCGAAACGGGTTTGGCGCGCGGTCGGTGTAGAGTTTCATGGGAGGCTCCTTTTACTGAACTTATTGGTTGACTAAATATCAGATCCCCGTATAGTCAACCAATAAGTTGACTTTGAGGTTGAAATGACCCAACTCGATCAAACCTTCGCGGCGCTCAGTGATGGCACGCGCCGGGCGATTATTGAGAAACTTGCGCTTGGTGAGGCATCTCTGTCGGATCTCGCGAGTCCGTTCGACATGTCGCAGACAGCCGTCTCGAAACATGTGCGCGTGCTTAGCGATGCGGGACTGGTCAGCGTGACCAAACGCGGCCGGACACGCTATTGTTCATTACAGGCCGCGCCGATGAAAGACGCCACGGACTGGTTGACCGCCTATCAGACATTCTGGACCGGTTCGTTCGAGTCACTGGCCCGACATATTGAAGGGAAAGAGCATTGAATCTGGCATTTGTGAAATCGCCCGAAGGCGAAAATCCAATCATCGTCGAGGGTGTATTTAAGGCCACAGCAGAGCGTATGTTCGCGGCCTGGACGACCCCAGACGATTTGAAACAATGGTTTGGTCCGGGACCAGGTCAGCTTGATCTCGTCCACGTCGACCTGCGCGAAGGCGGAGCCTGGCGATTCGCCTATGGTATGAAAGATGGTCAGAGCAATGAGCTTTCCGGGGCCTATGAGGTCATCGATGCCCCACGCAAACTGGTCTTCAGCTGGGTGCACACCCGCAATTTCGCGGACGGACGCGCGGAGCGGACCGACGCGTCCAAAGTGACGATCACCTTTGATGAAGGGGACGAAGGCACCCTTGTGCGCCTGGTCCATGAAGCGATCAAGACTCGCGATGGTCGTCTCGGTGTTGGCGGCGGCTGGAATGGCAGTTATGTCCGGCTCGAAGACTTTGTCGCCAGACAGGTTCTGGCGGCCGAGTGAAGCGTTAATTTGCGAAAGTCGTGGGCGGTTCTATGGTGGCGCTTCAGAAGCGCGTCACAGAAAACGAGGACCCTATGATGAAAACCTGGCTTGCAATTTCCGCTCTCGCCCTGGTCGGTGCCTGCGCAACCAGCGTGCCTTACGGGCCCGCCGCGAATGACGGGGCCAAAGGCTATTCAGTGCTTCCGATCGAAAATAATCGGTTCCGCATCACCTATAAAGACAATACGATGGAACTGGCGCGCAACCGGGCCTTGCGCCGCGCGGCCGAAATTACCCTGGAACAGGGCCATGACTGGTTTCAGATTGTCACGGCGTATAGCGATACCGGTGAATTGGCGGGTGGCAGTGGAACTTCTGTTTCTGTCGGCGGCGCGACGGGTAATGCCGGGCGGTCCAGCGTGGGCGTCGGAGTCGGTCTCTCTTTACCGCTTGGTGGCTCTTCAGGACCCGTCGAGCATGTGATGGAAATTGTCACCGCACCGGGTGCCAAGCCGGACAATCCGGATGCTTATAATGCGTCAGAAGTGCTCGCCAATCTCGGCGGCGCCTAAGCTGGAATTTCCTTTCCGGCCCAGTCAAATGCCTTGCCGGACTGGTCTGGCGTCAGGGCGTCTATGACTGAAAGCAGATAGGCCGCGGATTGGTTCGGCGAGAAGAGCTGTTTCTCGGGCACACCTGATTGGAACGGTTTGGACAGGGCCGTATCAACTGTGCCCGGGTGTAGACTGACCGCGATGAACTGATCATTGCGACGGGCCTGCTCAATGGCGTAGTTCCGGATCAGCATGTTCAACGCGGCTTTGGAGGCGCGATAGGCATGCCAGCCGCCAATGCGATTGTCGGAGATCGAGCCGACCCGCGCGGACAGCGCGGCGAACACGGCGCGACTCTTGCGCGGCAGGATCGGAATAAAGTGTTTGGCGACGAGGGCCGGGCCAATTGTGTTGATGGCAAAGACCCGCTCGAACGCGTCGCGCTCCTGTTGGCGCAAGGATTTTTCAGGTTTCAGCGAGTCGCCTTCTGACAGAATTCCGGCGGTCAGGATCACCTGATCCGGCGCGCTGATCTCTGATATTTCGGTCGCAGCTGCGCGAATGCTGTCTTCACGTTCGAGATCGAGACTCATCTCATGGACTTTTTCAGAGTCGAAAGCGGCCCCTGAGCGAGAGAGTGCGTAAATCTGCTCGACATCAGCACGTTGTGCGAGCTGCTCCACCATTGCACGGCCAATACCACCTGACGCACCAATTACCGCAACACGCATGTGTCCACTCCTGTTTGAGCAGGAGCTAGCGCGTTCTGGGCAGCCGCAAAGCTAAACCCGCAGTCCGGTCTTTTCGCGATAAATCGTGAGGAGATCGAGCTGGCTGTCCGTGGGATCGCCCTCGGCTTCGGAAACCACGACCAGCATACCGTCCAGATCAACCAGTTCCTTGCCGGTCATGCCGGGAGTCTTGCGAACAAAATCGGTCATTTTCGACATCACGACATGACTTGCGCCGGCATTGCGCGACAACCACCCGGCCTGCGAGATCAGTTCGTTGGCATCGCCTTCCGAGAATTCAAAATGGTGCATAATCTCACCGCGAATGGAGGCTTCCTGTTTTTCCGTCAGCGTGCCGCGCGCCTGGGCGATTTCCAGCATCAGGATGGCCGCGGCTTCGCGCGGATCATCGACCACGGACAGGCCGCCTTTGCCAGACTTGTTCTTGAAGCGCATTTTGCGCGGCAGGTTGGCGACAGTCTCGATTGCCTTGCGGCCATCATTGGCGGCGTCGCGCAACATTTTCAGGCGGTAATACCAGACGGCAATAAAGCCGAGAATGCCGATCAGAGCGACGAGGATGTGCATAGCCAGACCCTTTTGGTGTGAACTTATCGTAACGCCTAACGAACCTTCATTGAAGTGCCGATGGATTATTGTCATCATCTTTTTATGACTTTGGACGAATACAATGACTTTTGTGGGGCACTGGTGGCGACCAGCCGGGTGGTGCAATGGGGTGGCAGCCATGTCTGGAAGGTTGGCGGCAAAGTGTTCGCTGTGGCCGGTTGGGGCGACGCGGACTTCTTCGCGGTGACGTTCAAGGTCACGCCGCTTTCGTATGAGATTCTGCAGGAGCAGCCCGGCTTGCGGCCAGCGCCTTATCTCGCCTCACGCGGCATGAAATGGATCCAGCATTATGCAGCGCCGGGTCAGAACGATGGCGACCTCAAGGCCTATATTGAAACAAGCCACCGGTTGGTCGCCGATGGCTTGTCCAAGAAGAAGCAAAAAGAGCTTGGTCTTTTTGTCGGTTGATTATTGGCTGCCGCCACTTTCGCTGGCGATCGCTTCATCAATGCCTTCGGAATTATGCGCCTGTTGGACAACATAGGCGCGAATGGCTTCTACTTCGTCCTCAGACAGAACGTCTGCGAACGAAACCATGCCGATCGATTGCAGGTTGCCGTCGACCAGAACACCCTTCCACGCCTCAGCGCTGGACGTATAGGTGGACCAGCGTAGATCGGGCAGAACCCCGGCGCTGACCGCAAATGGGCCGTGGCAGACGGTGCAATTGCGTGCATATTGGACGAGGCCGATTTGCGATTGTTCCTCTGTCCCGAATTCGGCCGTTTGCGGCGCGCGTTCGATCAGTGGGATGTCGATGTCTGCGATCATCTGATCACCGCCCAGCTTAAACGTCACCACTTTACCGACGGTTGGCGGCACCGGCTGCGGCGCCGCGACGGCCCCGGCGGAGAGCAGATAGGCAGAACCCCAGCCGGTCGTAATGGTGACATATTGTTCGCCATCAATCTCAAACGTCCCGGGACCCGATGCGGCCCCCGATTTGACGTCATGGACCCAGAGCCGATCCCCAGTGCCGGCATCATAGGCGACGAATTCGCCGTTTAGCTTGCCTTGGAAAATGACCCCGCCTGCCGTCGACAGGACGCCACCATTCCAGGGGCCCTCATGCTCGACGGTCCAGCGCGCTTCATTAGCCACCGGATCCCAGGCAATCAGTCGTCCCTTCAGACCTGAACGGAGGAATTTGAACACTTCGCTTGGGATGACTTGCGGCACACCGGCGGCAAAGTCAGCGCCAGTATTCCACTTTGTGGAATCATCCTGAAACCGTGGATCAGTGCCATAGGCTTGCGGGATTTCCTGCGCCGGGATGTAGGCCAGGCCAACATCCGGATTGAACGCCATGGGATGCCAATTGTGTCCGCCCAGTGGACCCGGTGTCTGCAGATATGGAATTTCAGCGTAACGGGCTTCCGGCACTTCGATTGGGCGACCATTCTCGTCCAGGCCGGTGGCCCAGTTCATCGGCACATAATTATTGCCGGCAATGAACTCGCCTGTGGCCGCATCGATGACATAGAAGAAGCCATTCTTTGGCGCTTGCATCACAACCCGGCGATCCGCGCCATCCTCGCCCAGTGGCAAGGTCGCGATGATCAGGGTTTGGGTCGCGGTATAGTCCCAATTATCCCCCGGCGTGGTCTGGAAGTGCCACTTATATGCGCCAGTATCGGCATCCACCGCGACGATGGAAGACAGAAACAGATTGTCGAGGCCGGAGGGGTCGCGAATGGCCTGGTTCCAGGGCGAGCCATTGCCGACGCCAAAGATCACCGTGTCATTCTCTTCATCATAGATGATCGAATCCCAGACCGTGCCGCCGCCACCATCGGTGGTCCAGGCGCCGGTATCACCCCAGGTGACGTTACCGATCTGTTCAAAGGCGCTGTCGGACGCGGCGCCGTCGGGTTGTTTGTCCGGGCTGGGCACCGTGTAGAACCGCCAGATCAAGTCGCCGGTTTCAGCATCGAGAGCATTGAGATAACCGCGCACCCCAAGCTCTGCACCGCCATTGCCGATCAGAACCTTGCCATCGACGACGCGCGGGGCACCCGTAATCGTATAGGGCAGGGATTGATCAACGGTAATTTTCGACCAGATCACCTCGCCGGTCTTGGCGTCGAGGGCTTCGACACGGCCATCAATCACGCCAACATAGACTTTGCCTTCATAGACAGCCACGCCGCGATTCACGACATCGCAACAGGCATTGACACCAACCGCGCGATCGACATCCGGGTCATAAACCCAGAGCTCTTCGCCGGTGGCAGCGTCAAGCGCGTAGACCACTGACCAGGCAGAGTGCACATACATGGTTCCGTCAATCACAATGGGCGTCGATTCGACGCCGCGATTGGTCGCCAGATCATAGGTCCAGGCGACCCCGAGATCAGCAACATTCTCCTTGGTAATCCCGGTTAAAGGGGAGTGCCGCGTCTCTTCGCGATCAAAACCATACCCGAGCCATTCGGCGGGTGTCGCTTCGGCATTGTCAAGCCGGGCATCGGTCACATCCGCGAATGTGGTTGCTTCGACTGGTGGCGTGTCCGCGTCGACGGTCGCGGTGTCATTCGTCTCAGAACCGGAGCATGCGGACACGGCAAATACAGATATAGCGGCGAGCGCCGCCAAATGAAGCGGTTTCATAGCGCTTTCCTCGTTTCCTCTCATATTCAGACGTCTTGCGCGCCTGATAATGCCTCCGACACTAGGCAATTTCGCTGGACTGTCGAGACAGGACGCTGGGGAAAGTTAGGGTGAAAACCCTAGGTCTGCGCTGTGCCGTGAAAATTTCTGGTGTGGTAACCGATGCAACTTATATCCCCGGGACAGGGCCTGGAAATTCCGCGGGGTATGACATGGCGAGCGAACAGAAGCTCAAGAAGAATCTGACGCTATTTGACGTCTATGCCGTCTCAACCGGGGCCATGTTCAGCTCCGGCTTCTTTTTGCTGCCGGGAATTGCCGCCAGCTATACAGGCGACTCGGTCTATCTCGCTTATCTTTTGGCCGGTTTTCTGATCATTCCAGCCATGTTGTGCATGGCGGAATTGTCGACCGCGATGCCGAAAGCAGGCGGCACCTACTACTTCCTCGATCGCGCGCTTGGACCGCTTTTCGGGACCATAGGCGGACTTGGATCCTGGGTTGCTGTGGTTTTCAAGAGCGCCTTTGCTCTGGTCGGTATGGGGGCCTATCTCAGCCTCTATCTGGATGTGCCGATTCTGGTTCTGGCGGTCATCCTGACTTTGGTGTTTGGCTTGATCAACGCGTTTGGCGCCAAGGAGACCACGTTTTTGCAACGCCTTCTGGTGTCCGTCTTGGTGGTCATTCTGGCCGGGTTCGTCATCTTCGGCTTGGCCCATACGGGCGTGGCCGATGGCCTTAACCCGAACGCCGAAACCCAGCCCTTCTTCACCAGTGGGACGGTTGGCTTCGTGGCCACCATCGGTCTCGTCTTTGTCTCTTATGCCGGCCTGACCAAAGTGGCGAGCGTGGCGGAGGAGGTTCAAAGCCCGGATCGGAACATCCCGCTCGGCATGATCCTGTCGCTGCTGACGGCGACCGCGATTTATACGCTCGGCCTGATCGTCATTATCGCCATTCTGCCGATTGAAACTCTCTATGGCAGCCTCACGCCGGTGGCCGATGCCGGGCGTCAATTTGTCGGTGACTGGCCGTTTGATCTCGGCGTTATTCTGATCGTTGTCTCGGCGATTGCGGCATTCGCGTCGACGGGTAATGCCGGCATCATGTCCGCCAGCCGGTATCCCTATGCCATGGCCAAGGACAAACTCCTGCCGGAGCGGTTCGCCGTGATTGGCCGGTTCGGGACCCCGGTCTTTTCGATCGCGGTGACGACCTTTTCGATGATTGCGGTGCTGCTCCTGTTCAATGTTGAAGCCGTTGCCAAACTGGCCAGTGCGTTCCAGCTCTTCCTGTTTGGTCTGGTCAGCGTCGCCGTGATCGTCATGCGCGAGAGCCGGATTGCGACCTACAAGCCGGGCTACCGTTTGCCGTTCTATCCCTGGCTGCCGGTGATCGGCATCCTGGTCTCATTCTGGCTGATCGTCGAAATGGGCATTCTGGCGATTGGCTTTACCGGCATGCTGACCATTGCCTGTGCGCTCTGGTTCCAATTCTATGCCTCGGGCCAATTGGTTCGGCGCGGCGCGATCTATCACGTCCATGAACGGCTCGGCCAGATGCGCTATGAAGGCCTGGAGCGCGAATTGATGACGATCATCCACGACCGCACGCAGAAACAGAATCTCACCTATGAAGCGCTGATCGCGCGCTGTGTGGTGCACACTTATTCGCACGGCACCTATACCCGCGAGATGTTGGTGGATGAGGTCAAGAATATCGGCCACAGCGCTTATGGTATTGAGGAAGAGGTCATGGACAGCGTGTTCACCACAGGCACGGCGACGCTGCATCCGTTAAGCGATCACGTCCTGCTCGCCTATCGCAGCCATGATGCGCTTTCTAGCCCGGAACTGGTCGTGTTCCGCTTCACGCATGAAGCGCATATGGACATGGCAGAAGCCGATGGCGTGCACACGATTATGATGCTGATCTGCCCGCGCAAACCGGCAGGTTTGGACTTACGCCTCGCCGGTCACCTGGCTGAAGTGGTGCAGTCGTTCGATTTCGAGCGGCGCTGGCTGTCAGCCAGGTCGGACAAGGACATGAACGAGATCCTGATGCGCGATGATCATTTCCTGCATGCGCCGATTTCGGACCTTGGTCGGTTGCAGGACTATGTCGGGCGCCCGCTTTCGGAGATTGACTTGCCCGGCAGCTGTCTGATCGCGATCATTGAACGCGACGGCGATATCATCATCGCCGCGCCGAAAGAGGTGCTACAACCCGGCGACCATGTCGCGGTGATTGGTGAGCCGGAAGACCTGACCATCTTGGTGAAGGGCTAGGCCGCTTCAAGCAATGCTTGTTTCAGATCTGCCTGGGCAGCTTCGATTGCCGAGACGATGATCGTTTCCCAGTCAGAAACAGATCCGGCACCTTCGATCCCTGGCGGAAACGTGACGGATCGAGAGGCATTCACGCAGCCCCCTTCTCCGCCGACAAAGCCGGCGACAGCGTCCAATGCGCCGGCATTCTGGGCGCCATAGCCCGGCACAAGAAACAAGGCGTTCGGTGCCAGCGATCGTAAGGTCCGCGCTTCTGTCGGGCCCGTGGCACCGGCCACTAACATCAATCCGGACCAGCCGGATGTGCCTTTCAATCTCTCAATCATGGGCGCCAGACTTTCCACGACACGTGCATAAAGCGGTGCGCCATCCAGATTGCGGGCTTGATAATCAGCGCTTCCCGGATTGCTGGTGCGCGCCAGCACCATCACGCCCTTGCCGGTCCGCTCTGCGAGGTGAACATAAGGCTCGATCGTATCGAGACCCATATATGGATTGACCGTCAACGCGTCGCAAACAAAGGGAGCGTCTTCGGCGAGATAGGCGGCGGCATAGCCCTGCGCGGTGGATCCTATATCGCCGCGTTTGGCATCCATTAACACGATGAGGCCTACGTCTTTGGCAGCAGCGCTTACGTGAGACAGCGCGCGCATTCCTTGCCAGCCGTGGCGTTCGAACAAGGCTGCTTGAGGTTTAACCATCCCCACCCGTCCCGCGGCCGCCTTAACCACCGTCAAGCCCCAGTTTTCGAGACCCTCTGGTGTATCGCCGCCAAAGTGGTCCGGGATTCGACCGGCATGCGGATCAATGCCGACGCAAAGCGGTCCATAGGTTCTGGTGGCGGCAACAAAGCGATCAGCGAACATTGTTATTCATCCACGCTGCACGCGACTTTCACCACTTGCAGATTGCGTCGGGCGATGTCGGCTTTCTCGCCATAGGAGTCGGTGGAAAATTCGCTCGACCGTCCGCCCATCGCGTCTGCACCAGTGGCCTTGATGAATTCCGCGACGGCTTCCGGGGCAGCGGTGTAGATTCGGCCTCGCCGCGCGCTTTCGGCAACGATGACGCCGCGGACATTGCCATTCTCGTCAAAGACGGGTCCGCCGCTTAGCCCGCCCAATGAGCCCAGTAGGCCGCGTGTCCGGCCGGTTTCGGCCCATGCGAGCACGGATTCACTGTTGCTGCGACGGCCGCGCGAAATCAAATTGGAACGGGACAGAAGGCGCGACGCCGCCTCGCCTGGGCGACCTTGTGGATAGCCAACATGGAAGCCATAGGCGCCGAGGCGTAAATCATCATCCGTATTGATCGGCGCCGGATTTGGACTCGAATCGGTTTCAATCAGCGCCAGATCAAATTCTTCGGAGACAATCACGCGCGCGGCCGGCGCATATTGGCCTGGCGCGACCAGAAGTGCGATCTCATTGCAACCATCCACAACATGGCGAGCCGTCAGCCATTGCCCTTCACCATTGATGGCGAAGGCCGTGCCGACACCGCTCTTCGGAGCTGTGACTTGAACCAGGACCCGTTCATCAAACGCGGATGGCGGGGGCAACATGGCGCCTTCCTGCTCAATCGCTTCCGGTGGCGGCGGCGGGGCATCATCGGTTTCGCCAGAGAATACGACCCAGAGCACGACGCCCAGGACCAGTGCATAGACAACCCAATCCGGTATCCATCTCATCACAGATTGCGGCTCCTCTATACGCGTCCCAGGTTTGGATCCCACAAGCCAGCGGCCAGCAGCAATGCGACGGAAACCTTGGCGGCGATCAAGACAATCGCGGCGCCGGCTTCATCATTTTGAATTCTTGCCGGAATGTCGCGCAGGATCATGTCGATAATGCGATAGGTCAGCAATTGCAGCAGCAGCGAAACCGAACCCCAGAGCAATAGATCGACCAGGGTCAGGCTGGAGGCCAGACAAGACGCAATCGGGATGGCCAGACCGGCAATCGCGCCCGCCAAAGCCAGACCGGCGGCGCCATTGCCGCCGCGGACGAGAGCCAGTTCTTTCCAGGGAGTCAGCAGGATGTAAATCGTACTGGCGACCAGCAGCAGGATGCCCGCTGTGCCTGTCATCAACAGAAAATCTGGAAAGCCCTGGCGGAAGGATTCGAACGTGGCCGTCATATTTTTTTATCTCGCCTGTTAACCGACTTGCATTTGCTCTAACCAAGCCCGGTGCTGCACTCAAGATGAAAGGACGCAAAATGCTCAAGGGAAAGACCGCTTTGGTGACTGGATCGACCAGCGGGATCGGATTGGGAATTGCAAAAGCCTTGGCGGAACAAGGCGCTGATGTGGTGTTAAGCGGCCTCGCAACAGAGGATGAAGCCGAATCACTGAAGCAGGAAATTTCTGACACCTATGGCGTCAAAGCCGGGTTTTCCGGGGCGAATCTGACCGATCCGGACGCGATTGAAGGCATGATGGGCTACGTCGCCCGCGATTTTGGCGGCGCCGATATCCTGGTCAATAATGCCGGCGTTCAGCATGTCTCCCCCATCGAAGAGTTTCCCGTTTCGCGCTGGGATCTGATTATCGCGCTTAATCTATCGGCAGCATTCCACACAACGCGCATGGCGATCACGGGTATGAAGGAGAAAGGCTGGGGGCGAATCATCAATACGGCCTCTGCCCATGCGCTGGTCGCGTCGCCTTACAAATCCGCCTATGTCGCCGCCAAGCATGGTATTGCGGGCCTGACCAAAGTCGTCGCGCTGGAAGGCGCTGAACACGGCGTGCGCTGTAACGCGATCTGCCCTGGCTATGTCTATACGCCGCTGGTTGAAGGTCAGGTGGCCGATACCGCCAAAGCCCGTGGAATCAGCGAAGAAGCGGTCAAACGAGATGTCCTCCTGGCGGCGCAACCGACCAAGGAATTCGTTACGACAGAGCAAATTGGCGCCTTTTCCGTCTTCTTATGCTCGCCAGGCGGCGACGCGATTAACGGGGCGGTTCTCAGCATGGATGGGGGCTGGGTGGCGCAATAGGGGTGCGACAACTGCGTTTTGCCGACGAAATGACCGCTCAGCTTATTGATCAAATTTCGGTAATCCGCTAGCGGTCCCTGCATTCGGCGTTAGCCGGGCAAACTCTGGAGCCGACATGACACTTGCCGGTTATGAAATATTCGCCCTGATTGGTTTCTTTTTCGCTGCGTATGCCGTTATCGCCAACGACTCGATCCAGACCCTGGGCACCTTTCTCGCGTCGAATTCGCATCGTCCCTGGTGGCTGCTCTGGCTGTTTGCGGCGGGCATTATGGTCGCGGCGCTGCTCTACCAACTCTTCTATGGCGGTGGGGATATTGCCGACGGCAAGCTGAACAAGATTCCCTTCCCGGAAGACGGGATTCAATGGTGGCATGCCTTGCCGCCGCTCGTACTCCTGTTCCTGCCGCGGTTCGGGCTCCCGGTCTCGACAACCTTCCTGGTTCTGACCGTCTTCGCGCTTTCCGGCGGCGGCGCCACCGAAGGCGTGATGAGCTCGATGTTGATCAAGTCGCTGACCGGCTATCTCGTGGCCTTTGCGGCGGGGGCCGTGGTTTGGCTGCTCATTTCCCGCATCTGGGAAGTCTGGGTCGGGCGGACCCGCGACGATAATGAGCGATTGCATCCGATGTGGACGGTGTTCCAATGGGGCACGACCGGCTTTCTCTGGTGGACCTGGCTGTTACAGGACTTTGCCAACATTTTCGTCTTCATGCCGCGCGAACCGGTTTTCGATGAAAGCGGCGCCATCACGATGATGGTGTTCAAACCTGAAGTGATCATTGGCGGCGCGATTCTGATGGCCGCCATGATGGCCTATATTTTCAAGACACGCGGCGGCGAAATCCAGAAAATCGTGCTGTCCAAGACCCATACAACGGACATTCGCGCGGCGACGATTGTCGACCTGATCTACGCCATCGTCCTGTTCTATTTCAAGGAATTGAACGATGTCCCGATGAGCACGACCTGGGTCTTCCTCGGCTTGCTGGCGGGTCGCGAAATGGCGATTTCCTTTGTCACAGCGCTGCGCGAGCGGGGGGCGGCGCTGATGGATGCGAGTTCTGATGCCGGCCGTGCACTAATCGGTCTCGTGATCAGCGTCATCCTGGCCGTCGGCATGCCCTGGGCCGCAACCGGGCAGATGCCGACGTTCTAAATATTCAGCTTATCAGCGATGCTCGAACGGATCGCGCATCAGGATGACATCTTCGCGCTCCGGCGAGGTGGAGACCAGCGCGCACGGCTTTCCGACCAGTTCTTCCAGACGGCGAACATATTTCACCGCCTCAGCCGGCAAGTCATTCCAGGACCGTGCCCCGCGGGTCGATCCACTCCAGCCCGGCATGGATTCATAGATCGGCTCGACGGCTTCCTGCGCCGCCGCGGTGGCGGGTAGATAATCGAGTTGAGCATCGCCAAGGCGATAACCGGTACAGACTTTGATCTCTTCCATCCCGTCGAGCACATCCAGCTTGGTCAGCGCCAGGCCGTCGACGCCTGAAACCGCACAGGCCTGCCGCACCATGACGGCATCACACCAGCCACAGCGCCGCGCCCGGCCGGTCACTGTGCCGAATTCATGTCCGCGTTCGCCCAGGCCCTGTCCGATCTCGTCAAACAATTCGGTCGGGAACGGTCCTGTGCCGACCCGGGTCGTGTAGGCTTTCGCGAGGCCGAGGACGTAGCTGACCGCGCGCGGCCCAAGTCCGGTCCCGGCGGCGGCCTGGCCAGACACCACGTTTGACGAGGTGACGAACGGATAGGTGCCGTGGTCAACATCCAGCATCACGCCTTGCGCACCTTCGAACAGAATGCGGCGGCCAAGTTTCTGGCTTTCGCCGAGGACTTTCCAGGCGGGACCAGCAAAGGCGAGCACTTTCGGGGCGATCTCCAACAGCTCGGCTTTCAGCGCTTGGGCGTCCGGGGCGTCGAGCCCCAGGCCCGTGCGCAAAGGCGCATGGTGTGCAATCAGGCGTTCTAGTTTCTGGTCCAGCGCCGCTTCATCGGCGAGGTCCGCAACCCGGATGGCGCGACGCCCGACCTTGTCTTCATAGGCTGGACCAATGCCGCGCTTGGTGGTGCCGATCTTGGCCTTATCGCTGGCGGCGCCTTCGCGGGCGGCATCGAGATCGCGGTGCCAGGGCAGGATCAGACAGGCCGTCTCGGCCAGCAGCAAATCATCCGGTGTGAGCGTGATGCCGGATTTCTCCATGTTGTCGAGTTCCGACAGCAACTGCCAGGGATCCACAACGACCCCATTGCCGATGACCGACAGCTTGCCGCCACGTACGACGCCCGAAGGCAGGAGGTTGAGCTTGTAGGTAGTGCCATCAATCACCAGTGTATGACCGGCATTATGCCCGCCCTGGAACCGCGCCACGACATCGGCGCGATGGGACAGCCAGTCCACAATCTTGCCCTTGCCCTCATCGCCCCATTGGGCGCCGACAACCACCACACCAGCCATGTCTGAAACTCCTAAATCAGGACCCGCGCCAATGACGGCGATTGGACCAAAAAAGCAAGGCCCTGACTGGTCAAAATACGCCGCAAATTCGGTAAAATTCGATCAATCGACTTATCTGTATCCGAACGGAGTTTTGGTAAACGCGGTCGGATGAGGGCGAACAATCTACACTTGCGCGCTGTGCCGATGCGGCTCGGCGGGGCCTGTTTGGGCTTTGGTCTGGCGCTGTCTCAGCCGGTCATGGCAGACACGGTGGATCGCCCGCATTTCAAGGTCGATGGCGTCGCCATTGTCTGGGCCGCGGATTCGGCTGGGACAACGCCGATCGTTTCGGACTTCATTATTGGCGGCGGTGGCAGCAGCGCAGATCTGATCTCAACGGACGTGCATACTGTTGTGACCGGCACACTCGACGCGCTGGACGAGTCGTTCGCCGACGGGACCGGCGCGACATTGCGCATACAGAACATACCCGGCAGCGGCAATCAGACCACACGCCAGGGCGACCGCTTCACATCGTCGGCAGACGTGCTCAATCCTTTCCAGATTGGCAATAATACAGACGTGCGGACGATCCGGAGCGATATTCTCAGCAGTTTCTATGTCGCCTCGAACAGCCCGTTCAATATTGATGTTATCGCCACCGCGATCGGGGATCCGGCCGATCTCAACCTCATTCGCTTGCGCATGCGGTTGACGGAATCGGGGAATGATGACGGTCTGTCTTTTGGCAGCGCCGCCCAGTTTCCGCATTCAGGCAATACCAATCAGTCAGGCGTGCAATGGGGCGGGTATCGTCGCCTGTCTACTCTGACTGGCGGGCGAGACATATTCCGTGGTAATCGTCGCACTGCGGCGACTGCGGGCACGATTGCGGATCAGTCGGTACGGTTTGATCTCGATTATCGCTGGAATACGGGAAATATCGATCTCAGTGACGGCACGTTCGATGTCGAGGCTGAGGTGATTTACACGCTCTATATTCCATAAGCATCAGTGGAAGATGCCGGGCTTGGAATCCTGGAATCGTTTATGCGCGCGCGCGATCGAGGCCTGTTGCCCTCTCGGTGCCATTTGATAGGTCTGGTCGCGCAGGAAATTCATCAATTCCTGTCGCTTGCCGGCATTTGCCAGAACGTCCGGCGTCAGCGTTTCGCCAATATGGACAGGGATAGCTGTGCCGACGCGGCGCTTCACTTCCCGGAAAATCAGGGCCAGGCGCAGCTCAATCGACATGTGGCTGGCCCATTGGAACAAGCGCGAATTCTGCCCTTCGAAAAAGATCGGCGTCACACGCGCATCGCTGCGGCTGATCAGTTTCGCGGTGAAAGGTTTCCAGGTGTCATCCACAGCGGAGCGGCTGAAGGGCGTGGGCGACGTCGACACCCCGCCGGCCGGGAAAACAATTATACATTCGCCATTATTCAAACGTTCGAGGCTTTCAGCGCGGGTTGCGATATTGGTCGCGCGGGCTTCTTTCGTATTGGCGAAGTCGATGGGCAACAGCCATTCTCGTGCCTCGGGGGCGCCGTCCAGGACAGCATTGGTGAGCACTTTGAAGTCCTGCCGACGCAGCGAAACCAGCCAGGAAATCAACAAGCCATCGAGCACGCCGAAGGGGTGATTGGCGACAATGACCAGTGGGCCGGTTGCGGGAATCTGAGCCAGGCGCCGTGAGCTGAACTCGACATCCAGATCGAGCAATTTAATCGCCGCCGCAAAGAAAGGTTCGTGTGTCAGGTCGGCGCGATAGGTCTCATACAGCTTTTGCAGATAGGGTTGACCCGACAGCCGCTCAATTGTGCGAACCATGCTGCGCTTGAGCGGGTGATCAAAATAAGCCGCATATGAGAGCTTTGGCGTCTCTTCCATGCGTTGAAATTGCTCTGATTTTTCCATTTCGGCAAGCCGAAGGCTCAATCCTTCATCAGACCAGCGGCCTTGAGCGTCTTTCCGGCGCGAATAACGCGGGCCAGTTTCTCTTCAGACGAGCGGTCGCCACTATTTGAATCCGGGTGGAACCGTCGGACATATTCGGCATAGCGCGCCCGCACTTCCGGCGGCTTGGCATTGGCTTCCAGGTCCAGTTCCTCAAGCGCGCGTTTCGCGAGGCCGGTTGCCGATCGATTGGCCCGTCTCTGCTCGCGGGCTTCGGCGGAATCCTGGAAGAATTCCGAGCCACGCCAGGTGCGTGGGTCATGCGACTTGTTGGCCTTGTCACCGCCCATCGGACCGGCGCCGAATTTCCAGGTCTGCTTGAACCCATAGCGCGCATTCTCATTGAACGCCTTGAGCTGTTCTTCGGTCATCGTATCGAAGAAATTGAAGCTGCGATTATACTCTGCGGCATGACGCTTACAGAACCACAATTTGCCATCGCCAAATCTTTCCGGCGCTGGGTGCTCGCCCGCCAGGTCGCATCCCGGGTGATCGCAGACGCGAGTCTTCGTGGCTTTTTCACGCGACGTCTCGTCGGCCGGCGGTTTCACCCTTATATCGGTGAACTTGGGGCGATATTTGTATCCATCATCCATAGGCGCCGTAACATAGGTGCTTCGGGTTAAAGAGACCAGAACTAATGAGCAGATCTGAACGAATTCATACAACATTGACAAAAGTCTTCTCGCCAAGCGCGCTGGAGGTCCTTGATGACAGCCACAAACATGCGGGTCATGCTGGCGCACAACCGGAGGGCGAAACGCATTACACGGTGAAAATTATCTCGCCGGCATTCGAAGGACTTTCCCGTGTCGCGATGCAGCGCGCGGTCATGGATGCGCTAAAGGATGAATTCGACTCTGGATTGCATGCGCTCTCCATTAAAGCGCGTTCATGAAGACGCAGGGATAGGTTTCGTTAAATCAATTGCGCTACGGTCCTGAGCATCGGAGCGTAGAATGTCAGCCAAAGCCTATTTGAAAGCCTCTGCCGAAGATGGCCGCACCACGGTCCGGATTGCAGCGACGCCAGACCAGACCTGGGCACTTGATGCCGACTATTTGCATGGCCGCCTTGACGTACTGCGCAAGCTTGGCAGCCACTATGCCAATCGTATCTGGTTGCTGGATCTGGTTTCGGACATCATGCTCGTGGCAGGCGTCCTGAGCACGTTCTTTGTGGCCTGGTGGACGTGTGTCCCGATTATCGGCCTGGCCATAATGCAGCGCATTTCCAATCGCCGCATGGCCGGCGAACTCGCGGGCAAGGCGGCGCAGGAATCGACCGACGCGTTTCTATACCTGTACAATTCCGGGGCGCTCTGGCTGGAGCAACCTACCAATCCGCCATCGGACCGGCGACGCCTGCTTCAGTCGCACTAGCCTTTTGGGCCAGAAACCGTCGCAAGGGCGAAATCTTCGATGCGGCCAACATGCCAAGCGCGCGCGCGGGCTTTGTCAGCATCGAGTCATTCGAGAAGATCCGGTCGATCGCGTCGAGCGTCAAGGCGGTGCCATTGCCATCAAACCGACGTGCCTGACTGTACGCGTCGAGCATGAAGGGGCCGCCAATATCACCGCCAAGTCGCAGCGTCTCTTCGGCAATTTCGATCAAGGCGGCAACATCGCGAAAGCCCTGATTCAGACCCTGGCCGGCGAGGGGATTGATCCGTCTGGCGGCATCTCCGACCAGAGCAGCGCGATCAGAGATAATCTCCGTCGCAAGTTGCAGGATCAGCGGATAGGATCCGGCCTGTCCCTCAATTGTCATGGTGCCGGCAAAGTCTGCGAACCGGGCATTTAGCTCGGCCTCCGCGTCTGCTTTTGGCATCGCTGCAAGCGCCTCCGCGGCGCCGCGTTTCATGTACCAGGCGAGATTGGCGCGCTCCCCTTTCAGCGGCAAAGTTGCGAACGGACCTTCGGGCGTGAACAATTGTCGGGCAATCCCGCGATGCGGTTCGGACAATTGGACATTGGCGGTGAATACCGACTTTTCATAGTCACGTCCTTCGGTGGCAATGCCGAGTGCCTCGCGGACAGGCGAGCGCATACCGTCGGCGCCGACCAGCATCCGTGTGCCTATGGTTTCACCACTTTCCAGCCGGATCATTGCGCGTTGAGCCTCGCATGTGACGGTTTCAAACCGCGCGGGCGCGAAAACCGTAATCTGGTCTGTGGTCGCAATCGCGGCATCGAGCGCCGCCTGGAGCGGCTCGGCCATGACCATCTGGCCCAGCGGTTCGTCGGGATCCGGACTGTCCAGGTCGACGCTTTCAAACAAAATGGCAGGTTGTCCGAAAAAATGAGTGCCGCCATCAATCGCTTCCAGCCCATTCAGAGCCTGACTGGATTCAGCCAGCGTTTCGGTGACGCCGAGCGACTTCAGAAGTCGCCAACTTCCTGTAACAATTGCGAAATTTCGACCATCCGGCTTGGCTTGAGCGGCGGGATCGCGCGCATCAATCAGCGCCACATCCAGGCCCAGTCGGGCCAGACCGAGCGCCAGCGTCGCACCCGTTGGGCCGGCGCCAACAATTGCGGTGTCAAAGACCTGATCCATCATCGCTTTCATGTATGGACTTCACGCACTGTGGTCCATGCCTGACAGACAAACGGGCGTTTGGGTCGCACGCTGCCCGATTCTTAGTCACGCTTCCGCTCAGTACAGATGAACAGCTTTTTAATTCTGGAAGAAAACCGGGCAGGCGTTTTGTTGGCGTTCGTCAACTAACCAGAGCTGCGGGAGATTACGGGCAATGAGTTTATGGATGAAAACAGCTAAGCGGAGCGCCATGCTACTACCGCTTGCCGGCATGGCGGGTCTAGCCGCGCATGCGCAAGATGCGAGCGCCGTCAGCGCCTATGTCGACAGCAGCTACCTGTTCCTGATCGGCGGACTGATCGTGATGTTCATGGCCGCGGGCTTCCTTTGCCTCGAATCTGGACTGGTACGATCCAAGAACGCGTCCATGCAGTCTTTGAAGAACGTTGCCTTGTTCTCTGTCGCGGGCCTGATGTTCTGGCTGATTGGTTATAATATCGCCTATCCGGCTTCTACGACTCTCTTCGGGATCATTGGTATCCCTGGCGGTATTCCGTGGGATGCTGGCGTGGAAGAGTCTCTGGATACCGGGTACGCTGCCAGCTCCGACTGGTTCTTCCAGATGGTGTTCGTCGCAACGGCCGCCTCGATCGTCTCCGGTACGGTCGCCGAGCGCGTGAAACTGTGGTCATTCCTGATTTTCGTCGTCTTCCTGACCGCGATTATTTACCCAACGGTCGTTAGCTGGGAATGAGGTGGCGGCTATCTCGATAGCGAGTGGGCCTTCTCTGACTTTGCTGGATCGACTTTGGTGCACTCCACCGGCGGCTGGGCTGCTCTGGTTGGTGCCATCATTATCGGACCACGTGCCGGCAAGTACTTCGGCGAGAAAGTGAACCCGATGCCGGGCTCCAATATTCCACTTGCTGCGCTCGGTACGTTTATCCTCTGGTTCGGCTGGTTCGGCTTTAACGGCGCGTCTCAGCTGGCAGCCGGCACATTTGACGACATCAATGCGGTCGCCAAGATCTTCGCCAATACCAATATGGCAGCTGTCGGCGGCGTCCTCGCTGCAATGATCCTGACCGCGATCCTCTATAAGGGCAAAGTCGACCCAACCATGGCGTTCAATGGCGCGATTGGTGGTCTGGTTTCGATCACGGCCGAACCGTTGGCGCCAAGCATGGGCTTCGCAGTCTTTATTGGTGCTATCGGCGGTGTCCTGGTTGTTCTGTCTGTGCCGCTGCTCGACAAGCTCAAGATTGACGATGTCGTGGGCGCGATTCCGGCTCACCTGGTCTGCGGTATCTGGGGCACGATCATTGTTGCAGCCTCTTACGGCCACCACATCATGCCACCCGTCGATGAGGCGGGCGCGCTGACCGGCGATGCCAGCTATGTTGGTCAACTGGTCGGTGTCATTCTGACCGGTATCGTGGTCTCGGTTCTGTCAGCCATCGTGTGGATGGGCCTGAAGCTGAGCATTGGCGTCCGTGTCAGCGAAGAGGACGAGCAGCTCGGCCTCGACCGCGCCGACACAGGTGTCGAAGCATACCCGGAGTTTGCTTCCTAATCAGTTTGCCCGCGCCGGGTCATGCCGGCGCGGGCAATCCTACGCTTCCTCAAGTTTGGAAGCGTTTCCTCCCGACTTACCCCCGGCGCGCAAGCTCCGGGGGTTTCTTTTGGGCAATTTCATGGCCGTTAGCGCCGTTTTAAGGCCGCGCTTGTAATTTCATTTTTGGTTCAGAACGTCCG
>ERZ1740059.136-NODE-136-length-39015-cov-9.638321_pt1 | contig 39015 bp, 24 predicted proteins | sample MGYA00581744_ERZ1740059 | MGnify/ENA primary metagenome ERZ1740059 (study PRJEB43018, sample SAMN04849738) | marine metagenome | isolation source: floating plastic debris | place: Pacific Ocean | collected 2008-08-28 | study: EMG produced TPA metagenomics assembly... | reverse complement strand
GTTCCATCTGTAACCCATAATTCTCTTCCCAATTCACCATTTTCAGCGGTGAAGAATAGCTGATTATCAAAGTAAATCAAGTTTTCAGGATTTGAACCATTAATTCCCAAATTGATATCTTTAACTAAATTAGTACCCTCTTCGGTTCCATCAGTTACCCACAATTCTCTTCCATTTTCACCATTATCAGCAGTGAAGAAAAGTCGATGATTAAATATAAAATAATCTTGAGGTAGTGAATCATTAATTCCAGAGTTTATATCTTTAACTAAATTAGTCCCCGATTCAGTTCCATCGCTAACCCACAATTCTCTTCCATTTTCACCATTTTCAGCAGTAAAGAAAACTTGATTGTTAAATACAAAATAGTCTTGAGGATTGGAACTATTAATTCCAGAGTTTATATCTTTAACTTTATTTGTACCCTCAGAAGTTCCATCGCTAATCCACAATTCTCTTCGGGCACCATCATCAGCGCTGAAAAACAGCTTGTTATTTAAAACTACACCTCCTTGAGGATTAGAACTATTACTTCCGGGGTTAATATCTTTTACTAAGAAAGTACCATTGTTTGTGCCATCACTAATCCATAATTCTCGTCCCTTATCACCATTATCAGCGCTGAAAAATAATTTGTTATTTTTATCTGAAACTGCAACTTTTATCGGGTTAGAACTATCACTTCCTGGGTTAATATCTTTTACTAAAAAGCTACCATCTTCAGTTCCGTTGCTAATCCATAATTCCTGACCAAATTCACTTTTATTGACGCTTAAGAACAGCTGGTTATTTAAAACTGTAATGAAATTAGTTCGTGAAATTCTAGAAAATAAATTACTAATTGAGAAGGTACCTTCAAAAGTACCATCGCTAACCGATGTTCCACTTCCAGGAACTTTACCGGGATTAACTTGATAAAATATCTTCTCCTCAACAGCAATAATATCTCGGAAGCCTGCATCTCGAAGGTTGACGTTCGTAAGATTTAAGGTACCATTTTTTGTACCGTCACTTACCCATATTCCTCCCTCAAAAGTATTATTTCTAGCTTCAAAAAACAGCTTATCGTTGGCAATGGTAAACTCACGAGGATCTGAACTTTCGTTTCCTTCATCGAAATTTTTAACTACATCTGCATTAAATGAACCAGACATCTATACAAACTCCTGATAACACAAGTCAAATTGTTATTACACAATCAAATAAGCGAAGCAGATAGATAGCACCCATGCCCGAGAAGTTAGGCAAACATTATAAAACCAGCAAACAACTTACTTTTGTTGCAGCATTTTCTCAGTTAAATTGTTGAAAAAAGGTTATCTTATTTTTTCCTACTACAATTTCGATCGATTATTTAATCCAATCTTTCTGTTAAACGAAAGTCGCTCTCGCAGGCAGCCTTTGCAACCGACAGCGGCCATTCACAATGCTGCTGTCAAAATCGTATAAATTCATACTGTTGACTTTAACTAGCTCCTATACTGGATATTAATACTTATACGTAGAGAAAATATTAACTTTAAAAGAATTTTACCTCAGCTTATTTAAATCTTTATGTTCGAGGGCAAAAAAAAGGTTTGTAGCCCTCACTACTAAATGAATATTTTATGGTATGAGAATTGTCTGCCGAAAATAAGATAGCGCAGCCGTGGGGCCTATCTAAAAAAGCTCACTATAGTGTGCGGTACTTTCAATTCTGATTTACTGGTACCGATTTAATTTTCCCTAAACCTCCTGACTCTAACATTTGCAACCATTCAGGATTTATCCCTGGTGCATATTTAAGTTGAGCAAAAGATGCTATCGCGTCATACCAAATACCATTTTCTGCGTAAAATAATCCCCGTTGACGCGGCGATATTCTTTCTAACTGGGTTTGAAAACCGGAAGCCATCGCTTCTCTTTTCACCCATGCTCGAGCAACTTTTTTACGAGAAAATCCGTCATTTGTGCAATTTACATCTATGAATAAATAATATTGATACCATTTACCAACTTCTAAAGATGGTGCCCTAGGTGGAAGGGAAACCTGAATTACTCCTGGTGCTGAGGCTAATTGTAATTGTGTTTCATAAATTGTATGGTTTTGCCGATTACGTAAGGAAAATTTCACATTTTTAAGAGATTTTAATTCATAGGGAACGTAAAACCAAAATGTTGGATATTCTTTTGTTGTTAAACCCCAACGTAATTGTCTACCATCTGTTTTTTTTGTGACAGGTACTAGGGCTGTAAGCGGTATTTCTTCTGATACAACACAACCGTTACGACTTCCTGCTGGCCTAGTTCCTTGTGGTGTTCCTTGACGTTGGGGTTGTCTAAAATATACGAAGTCTCTACGCTTTTTATTAGGGCGGCGCGTTCTATTTAATTTTGGTATGTTTCTCGGTTTTCTTTCAATCGGTTGAGATGTATTATTTGGTTGTCTATTTGTAGATGAATTTGCTTGTACGGTTGCAGGTATATAACTTATCAATACCAAGTCGATCGCCAATAAAAGCTTGAATAATTTTTGAACATATTGTATTTTATACATAGTAAAGTATATTTTTTACAGTTTAAAAATATCCTAGTATTCCGCCACATTAATTTTGAGGGGTAAGAAAAGTTCGTAGTAGCGCTGTCTTCGCATCATATTCTGAGTAAACGCGGGCTAAAGCCCAACTACAAACCCCGCAAAATTAATGTGGTCAAGTAGTAGATAATAAGTAATTATAATTAAAGGTTACGATATTTACATCCTATGGGTTAAATGATAATATCAATCACCAGGAATGAATAAAAATCAATAAGAAATTCCATCTGGGTCATAAGTGTTAATTTTAAAAAAGCTGTAGTTACAATTTATGTGGGGTTGCGATATATATAAATAACTATCAAACATCCCGCAGTTATCAAAAATGTTAATGTTGATGGGATAAGTGGCAGCCAAATACCTTTAATAAATACAAAAAAGCAAACTCCGTATATAACTACAGTCGTAGCGATAGTTGCACCAAAGAGCCAACGCCACATAGGAATCCGCAAAACTAAAAGTCCCCCCACACAACCCCAACTCCAAATCCATAGGATTTCTCCCCAGAGTGGTATTGCTGATAATATAGGTCTTTTATCTAACACTGCATCCAGTATCTGACTCACCATTTGAGCGTGTAGTATTGCTCCTGGCATGTATTGTTTAGATAGTGGTAATTTCTCGCTGTAGGGCGTGCGAAAATGGTCGCTAGAACTTGGGGTAATTACACCAATAATAATTACTCTATCTTTAATCTGTTCCGCACTAACCTTACCGGCTAAAACATCTTCGAGGGAAACGATATCGGTAATTTGATTGGGGGAACGATAGGAACGATAATTAATTAATACCTGATTTCCCCAAGTATCTGCTTTTTGATAGCCGCCACTACGAGAGCGCAACCGTGGAAAAACAACGTCTCCTAAGTGCCAGTTTCCCCCTTTAAATGATGGCTCAATTCCTTCGTCTCTTAAATAATGTAATGCTAATTGGAAACCGAAAGACCATGTTGTGGGACAATTTGAGGTACTCGGTACATCCATTGATAAAATGTAGCGGCGCAAAATACCATCATTATCCGGTAGAACGTTGCTAAAACCAAGACGTTGTTCTATTATTTCCGGCGGTGGTGCTATTCCGCGATATTCTCCTGATGGCTCCCCTACATGACATATGGCAAAGAAGCGCGAGCTTGTTGATAACCGAGTTTTCAATTGTTTCTGTTTGGCATCTACCCCGAAATCGCGAAAGATATCCAACCCTATGACTCGCGGTTGATGAGGCTCTAGCTTTTGTAACAATTTGTTTAATGCACTATCGCTTAATGACCCTTTTCTGTTTTGCTGTTCTGGTAGTCCAAAATCTGTTTCTGTAATTCCTACCACTAACAATCTTTCTGATGGTCCTTCATCCGGACGCTTGCGCATTACTAAATCGTAAGCCTCTAGCTCCCATTTTTGTAGAATTCCCTGCGTACGCACTCCCATTACTAAACTTGTAATTAGTAAACTGACTAATACTAATGTTCGCCCCCCAAGACATAGAGAATCAACCGATAGCTTCCATTGCAATGGTTTGATTGTCGGATGTTCGCATATTATCGGTAGCCAACTAGCACCGGGATATTCTGCTTCTAAACCTTGCAGTTTTTCTCTTGCCCTACGAACAGCATTATATATAGATTCCCATCCCGAAAAAGTTGTCAGAAAGTAATTAAAGAATAGTAGAGCGACAAAATCCGGTACAGGCTCCTTCATGACAATTATTTGTCCAATATGCAAATCCTGTAACTCGGCTACCAATCCCAATCCATCGCAAGAGTTAAAAATTGCTAACTGCAAACCGTTGTTAACGGCATTTCTCAAAGCGTACCGAAGTTCTGCAATTGTCAAACTATCTTCGCTATTAATGTATATTCTACCTGTATTGCCTTCAGTCTGGCTGTGACCTGCAAAAAATAGAATGTTCCAATGCTGATTCCACAACTGCTCGTTTATATCTATTCGTCGAGGTTGTACTAAAAAAGTTGTATTTGCATTGCTTAAATTTTCTAATAACTGTCTATCTTGTCTAATATCAATTCCATCACTATGACCTAAAATCGCTAATATTTTAATTTTCTTACTAGAGATAGATGTCTGCGGTATAGATATTTGTTCTAAATTAGAAGCACTCAAAGTAACTTCAGCTTTGGGGTAATCGCGATCGACTAAATCCCATAAATGCCAAGGAAGTTTTTTAAGCTGTAAATTGTCAGTGCTAATCAATACCCGTATTTCATCTGATGGCATCAAGTATTTCAGCCATTTTTCACGAATTGGGCGAAACGAGTCGCACAACAACCATTGATTGAAACTCGCGCGTAACTCGCAGGCTTTGTTATAACAATCTTGTCTTTCTTTATCTTGGGAACCATAAACAATTTTATTAACTTTGATGCGGGTAAATTTACCATTACTTCCATACAGCGAGTACCACTCATTAATTGCACTCACCAATTGTGGAATGGCTGGTAAACTACAAGCAATTTCTATAGCTGGGCGTGCGCCTTCACAACCAATTTCCACCCAGAAGCGCACTCCCGTTTTTAAATCCCCATCTAGTTTGAGTACAACTAACTTTCTGTTCATTTATTCTGCTCTTACAAATATTACCCTTCGATTACCACATCTGTGACAGCTCTGGCAACACAGGTAAGAACAAAATCATCTTCGCATCCAAAGTCTTTTTCATAACTAACTTCACCAGAAACTTTACGTAATTTACACTGCCCGCACACTCCCATCTGACAAGCATGGGGTAATCTAATGGCTTCTCTTTGAGCGGCTTCTAAAATTGTCTCGCCAGCATCACAAACTACCTCTTGAGAAGACTTCTTAAAAGCTACAACGGGATTTTCAGCGGAAGATTGGTTTGGCGATGTTAAAGCAGGTTTGAGAGTTGGCGATAAACCAAAACTCTCTTGATTATAATTGTCCATGGGGAATTTTAGTTGAGAAAGCATAGTTTGAAGGTTTTCAAGAAAGCCTTCAGAGCCGCAACTATATACAATCCGTTCTTTAAAATCCGGAGCTATTCCCAATAACATTGTCTCATTCAATCTGCCTGTATATCCAGACCAAGTTGAATCCAATTCGTTACCAGTTAAAGTAATAGCGAGATGGAAATTAGAATATTTTAACGCCATTAATTCTAACTCTTGCTGAAAAATGATATCTTCTTGGCTGCGGGCGCTGTATATAAAAATGATATCGACATCGGCTCTGGTGTCGCAAAGCCAACGAGACATAGACATCAAGGGTGTAATACCGCTACCGGCAGAGATAAATAAAAGTTTCTGATGCTCATTATCCAAGCAAGTAAAGTCGCCCATTGGGGGACTAATTTTGATTTGATTTCCAACTCTCAAGTTATCGTGCAACCAATTGGAAACTAAACCTGGAGGTAAGTCTGGTTGAAAAGATGGTGCAGAAACGCGCTTAACGGTCAATTCTAAATTATAAGGCCTTGAAGGGCTTGAGGAAATAGAATAAGCACGTTTACAAGGTTTGCCGTCAATTTCTAAATCCACCATGACAAACTGCCCTGGTTTGTAATTAAATGATGTGTCATTAAATAAAATAGGCGGCTCTGCTACAAAGGAAAAAGTTTTGACATCATGTGTTTCTTCAATAACTTTAGTACATGTAACTGTGAATTCTGTTCTCCTTGTATCTTGGGGATTCTGATTTGGTACAATCACGGTTTTTTGCTTGAAAAAATCCTCGCTGTCTGTGATGGAGTTTGCGTCTTCAGATTCAAACAAAACAAAAAAATCGCCAATCCTAATTACGTCACCTTGTTGTAATGGAAAACTTTGATTTATGGTCGCAGTTTGGTTATTAATACGAGAACCATCGGTGCTAGCAAGGTCAATATAATGATATTGTTTTTGTTGATATATAATAATACCATGTACGCGACTTACTTCAGGACTATTAAGAATAAAATCGCAATTTGGATTTCTACCAATTAAACACTTTGATAGATTTTCTGGTACTATAGATTTTTCTTGGAAATTCCCTGTTATATAATTAAAAGCTGTAATTTTCATGACTCCTCACTATGGTAATTATTTGTGTTTTATTAACTTCTCACAGGTTGGTAGTTGTGCATACCGCGCTCTGTTCTCATAACTACTAGGGGACAATCCAAAATCGAAATTCCTGGGATGTAATTTTAGATTGTCCTTAAACTTTTTATTGACGTTTAGCCCTAATTAATGTTGGTAAATCAGATTGTGTTGAGACACGATTATATTGAGTAGATTTTCTAGTTGTTCCATAGATTTTTGTTTGACGTTGATTTGGGTATAACAAATGAGGTTGTTCGCTACTTAATTCCGATAAAATCGAATAATGATCCTCTTCATTTAAACCCAAATGAGAGCGTATTTCCTCGAGAGCTTCTAAACTATCAGCAGATGTAAAGTTTTGCTGAACTAAACCATCTTTAAATATTGCTTTGTAAATTTGGAAGCCTTCTTTTTGTCTGAATTTAGGTAGAACTGAAGCAAGTACAAATAGTTCATCCGATGTCAAATCATTTAAAGAACGTTGATTTAGATAGGAAGATACATCAATTGGTAACTTTTCAATTTGACGGCGAAAACTGTGAGCTAAACTATCTTTATTGTACTTTTCTTCACTGCGATTCCAAGTACGAACTAACCAAAAAGCACTGACTAATACTACAAAAGCATTGAATAATAGTTGTACGATAACAGGTAATCGGAGAATTTCTGGACGGCCTCCATAAATGAAAAAGCAGTTAAAAGCCACAAAAGTACACAGTGAAAAAATTCGATGTAAAATCTGTTGGGAACTGATGAGAGGATATTTACGTTTCAAATAAGCAGTGTAAAGCTTTTCTACTTTGCGACAAATCCAATAAGTTATGACTACACCTACAAAAAAAGTTAAGGGAACGGCAAAAATTTTCGGTATATTAATTGCTTGTTCGGCAATATAAAAACCGGGTTTCCAAAGTAGTGATAATTGATTTTCTTCATGAGCCCAAGCCCCAGAAAAGTAATAATCAAAATTCCCTGCATACAATCGATAGTAAACAAAATAGCTAATAACTAATCCTAAATAACCGTATTGAACTAATCTCCTTCCTGGTTTTTGTAAATCTTGCCAATAAGCTTTTTCTGCATCGATATCAAAACAAGCTGATTTACAACCAATACAAGCACTTGTTTCTTTACCACTTACTTTATCTGTAGTTCTACACATAGACTGAGTAATGCTACGAGGAGGTGCAAGATAAGCATTACTTCCTAATAAACCTCGCGGTCCTGTAAATACCATTTGTACAATACCAAATGGACAAACATAATGACACCAACTACGACCACCATATAGAAAAACTATGGTTATTGCTGATAATATTGTCGTAATAAAAAGTGTAGCCAAAGCCAACCGATCCGAATTCACAAATAAAATCCGCGAGTTTAAACCAATAAATAGCAGCGCAAATTGTAAATAAAAATGGTTTTTAGTTAACCAACGGTTTTTATTAATATTCAGTAATGGTTTTAACCCCAGAGCACGAGGAATTTGGGATAAAAAATACAAGGGACAAATCCGCCGCCAAGTTTCATGACCGAAAATTAGTAAAATCATAATAGCGCTGGGAATAGCCATGCCCCAGAAAACTCGCGTTGCAATGGGATAAGGAAGTTCAGAAAGATATTCTCCTTGTACTAAGACAGGTGGTAGAGAATCGCGGAGGGGAGACAATAAGTTATTTGGATCTGTCCAATTATGGGTGATGGGGTCATAAAATAAGGAAAAAGTTAAAAGTAACCATCCAATGACAATTATCCATCGAATTGCGTGTATTTTTGATTCTGAAATTTTGTTTAACATGAATGAGACCTCTTGCAATAAATTTTTGATGAGAATTAACAAAATATAAGGCTATGAAATCGCTGTTTTAATTCAATCAATTAAAATTTCAGCAATGATTTATTTGTAAAATGTAACCTTGCGAAAGTTGCCGCTAACAGGTATGTACTTCCCCTCGAGAACGTTTTGTTCTGTTCTATTCACTCTATAGGTTAAGTTTCTGTGGACTTATGCAGTAGTAGCTGAAAATTTTTCTGATGGAATCCTAATTCAAAATACAGCGGCACAATGGTTGCTGAATAAATGCTCTTTTTCTCTTCCCTGTTAAGAGTTCCCTTTGTTCCTTCAGAGCTTATACGGATACACGATATGTATTCTCAGATACGATTTACCGTGAGATAACTGATAATATGTAAGTTCTGCTAAATTGTTACTACGCCAATAATAAGAGAAATTTCGCAAAATATCAGAAAAAAATTATTTACAAGAATCTGCGAAAAACCTCTTTGTCGATCGTAGTAACTAAAAGGTATGTATCGAGGAAAAAAAAGGAGTCCATCTATAGACATCAAACTCTCATAGCTCGCACGGAATAATAAGATACGAAAGTGTATTTCATCAAGTGTGATTACAAACCCTGCAGGAGCGAATGTCGGCGTATTTAATGCGTCATGGGAACCCGTCGGGTGCCCGTCACCCCTTGGAGGTAAAGTAAAACATTTTCGTACATTATTTTATGAATGAGCTAGATTCAAAACTCCGCGAGCTTATTGCTCACGCTCAACTTTTACCACCCAAAAGTTTGGAGCGTCAGCAAATATTGGCATCTGTATATTTATTAGTAATGAAATCTGGCAAGCTTTGGAAGGAACATACATCGTATTATAATGATGCTCTCCAAGAAATGTGGGAATATTGTTGCCAGCATTTAGAAGAATATAATCCCACAACTCGGGGTCCCATTGTTTGGCTTGATGATGAACTTAAGAAGCGATTGAGGAGAATGCGAGATGCTAACTATAGACAAAAGCGACGCTTTCTTATGTATACACAAACAGAACAAGGAGTGACAACTCACCCCACAGATAATATAGTAGCCCCTGGGGATATTCAACCAATCGTGGAAATTTGGGAAAGAACTATATATTGGGTGCAAAACGATCCTGACAAACGATTGCGCAGTATTTGCTTCCGCAAACGCCCCGAAATTAACGCTCAAGCTTTAATTTTACGGCGACTTCCTCCGGATACCCCTTCTTGGCAAACTATTGCCGCAGAGTTTAAACTAAATCCACAAGAGGCAAAAGATTTACCCAAATTTTACAACCGTAAATGCTTACCTCTGTTAAGGGAATTCGGTTTATCCCAAGGTTATATTGAATGATCGGGTATTGTTCCTGGCGGCACTAAACATATCCGAAAAACACAAGTGTCAACCGATCGATCATTTGTCAAAACTCATGAATAAAAATTACCAATTTCCTACTGAGGATTGGTCGATTCCCATACCATTAACATCAGATATATTAGACATAGCACGGGAATTTGCTAAAGAACAACAAATTCCTGCCAAAGTACAACAGGTTTATCTTAATACCCTTGCTGTATGTGCCGTGAATAATTACTTGCGTATTCTTGGCATCCCCACCAACATTACGGCGGGGGATAGTTGGAACTCTTCGGTACGTTTAACTGAAGATGTGGCAGATTTATGGATAGTTGGCAAAGGTTGTTTAGAATGTCGCCCTATTAAACCGGGGGCAATTACAAGTTATATTCCGCCTTTTATTGGTTTTGAAAGGATTGGTTGTGTATTAGTGGAGATTTGTGAAGAAACCCGAGAGGCTATATTACGAGGATTTACGCCAAATACAGTTACTAGCGGCGATTTATCTCTGCATAATTTATATTCACTCGAATATTTTCCCGCATACTTGCATAAGATAGGACCATTAGTAAACCTAAGTCAATGGTTCAAAAATATCTTTGAAGTTGGTTGGGAGACTATAGAAACAGTCCCTACTTTAGCTTTTAGAAGCAATTTGAAACCAAGTCATTTGAAGCGTTGCAAACTCCTACAATTAGGAAATATGGGTGAATTAGTCGCTTTGATTGTTACTATCACTCCAGAATCAAACTCAAATGTTAATATTCTTGTAGAACTTAAGCCTGGCTCAAATCAATTATATTTGCCTGTCAACTTGCAATTGATACTGATAGATGAGTACGGTAGAGAAATAATAGATACTAAAACTCAAGAAGTAAATCAGCATATTCATATAGATTTGACTGGCGAGCCGGGAGAGCGTTTTACCACCAAAATAGTTTTAGGAGAGGTGAGTTTCAGCGAATATTTTATCGTTTAAGAAGTTTTTGTAGATACTTATCTAAACATCATTAAGGCTTGCTTAAGAATAAGCCTCCAAATCCGGGTGTGGCGATCGCGCTGTTATTTAGCGTCAATTTGTTAATTATCGATGGAGGAATTGTTGGTGTTTACAGTTATTTGCTCCCCACTTATTGAGTGTGATTGGGCAATTAAATGTCTTTTTACAACTATAGTATTGAAAATAAGATAATTTGTTTTACTGGCATGCTGGGGGTAGTTTCAGTATCTCTTAATGTCGGAAAATAAAGTATACAAAGACAAATTTATTCTTTAATAACGGTAACCGTGGCCGAATATTGATTTGGTTTACCTTCAAGTGCTTTAAATTTCATTAATCCTTGCCATAAAATATTTTCTTCATCTTTTAATCTCCATGTACTCCAGTTTGTCCATGGATTTACACCCCCAGACATTTTTTCCCAACCTGCATTTTGCAATAGTTGCTCGTAATATCTACTCAATTCATCAGTATTTATTTTCGATTCAAGATTTGCTACCAACATTGAACCATCTGTACTAAAATTACCTACGGGTTTTTGAGTTAATTTTGTGTTTAAGGGTAGAGCTAAAATTTTTTGGATACAATGATTGTGTATTTGTTTTACATTCATCTCTAAGATTCCGATGGATAGTTCTATCTGAAATTGAGAATTATGATTTTTTTGTATGTATGTAAAATCATGGCTAACTCTTAATTTTAAATTATCTAATTTATTTACGACAATCAATAGAAAAAGTCATATAAACACATGACTAAAGTCATATCTTGGTGTTGAAAGCTTAACTTTAAAAATCTTATATAAGTTGCCAGCATTTTCGATACTGAAAAACCCGGTTTTTTGAAAAAAACCGGGTTTGAGTCATTGACTGAGAAAGTCAGAAAGATAGTTTAAAATTATTTACCCAAAGTTGTCAAAGGGCTCCCAATATAATTTTTTTCTCCTAAAAAAATTATATTGGGTACCTGTCAAACACAAAGTTACCTACATCTTGCCCTACACTTACTCCGTCTACATTGGCTGCATCAATATGCACTCCACCAAAAAGACGACTATCGGCATTTTCATTAGCTGCTTGTGAAAAGCTACCGTATGAGCGAGAAACCCCTGGTAATTCCTGGGAGGGGATATCAAAACTGGTGTTGTCGCCGAAAAAGCGAGCCAGAATTGCGCTTGCTGCACCACCAAAGGCAGAATGTCCAGATATGTAATCGGGAAATGGAGGAGTATCTAATAAGGGTTCCCAAGTTGCATCGGCGATGGTATCGGGATTGTTGTCTTCGTCTGCTTCTCGAATTGCTGTTATGGGGCGAATTTGTTCGTATACATACTTTGCATCCCATGCTGCAATACCTGCATCAGCTAAGCCAGTATTTAATACTGCAAACAACTCGGCATTATCTTCTAAAGTATTACCATTATCTAATGCTACCTCTTGAGCAATTTGGTTCCACTGACCGGGTGGCCTATATGTATCATTACGATCGTATCCCCAAAATTGTGCTATTTCTGTTTGATCGCTATTGCGAGCGCTACTGTTTTCTTCGCCTAATTCCTTGACTTCATTTAACTGTGTGGCGTAAAGGGGACTATTAAATTGCGGGAATGTAAACGGACGAAATTGAGAGCCGCTTTCTATAACAAATGGAGTCACAAATCCCCATTCTGGTAATAATGCTTCGTCTATAAAGCCTACTTGTTGATCTGTGGTTTCACCATCTTTGAAAGTAAATTCCCAATCGCCTATACCATTTCCCGGTGTGTAGGGTGCTTGTGCTGTTGCCGAACCGTCATTATTGCGATCGTTGAGTATTGCGATCGCAGCTTGTTGTCCTATATTTATACCATTTTCCTTAGCCTCACTATCAGGAATTGCATCCAGAAATTCATTTCGCAAGCTTTCAATTGTAGATTTCTGTGTGGGGAACAATTCGATTAATGTCTTACTTGCTGCTCCCACTACCGCAGCTTCATCGGATGCTCTTGGTGCTGCCAAAACAGCATCATAAATTGCCCTGTGAACAATTGCTTGATTGCGTGCTCCTAAGGGGGGTGGAGTTCCACTACCACCATCTTTTCCGGTAGCTTGGATGGTGTTTAAGAGAATTGAATTCCATTGAAGTACAACGTCACCTTGAGTAATTAATGTACTGGCTTGGTTGTCACTTAAATCGGTATCGTTAATGTTATTACCGGGTTCTATTTCTGCAAATAAATAGTATAAACCTGGTGAAACAACGCTGGCAGTACGAAAATCAGATCCGGCGAAATCTATGGTTAAAGTTTGAGATTCTCCGGGAGCTAAAGTAATATTATTTTCTTGGAGAGTTCCTAAAAGTTCATCGGTACCCTTGAGCAAATCATTTCCATCTGCACTAACGTCATTTAATTCATTTAGATTATTTAAATCTAATGTATTATCGGTAGAGGCATAAAGTTTTAGTTCTAAAGGTCCGTTAAATTCTGTATTTCCTTGATTTGTAATGGTAACTTCAATTTTACCTTGTTCGTCAGGAAAAATTGTCGGTGTTTGAATTACTTCACCAAAATCTACAGCTAAATTTGCGTCAGCCATAATTATTCCTTCTTGTTGATAGTGTATTTTTCTCTTTGTTTAACTATTCAATATTCAATTGTCTAGTAATAATTAATAGGATTTTTAATTATCTATCACTTATTACTAGAAAATCATTCGTTCCTAATTACAAGATTAAACAAAAACAAATTGAGTGCTATCACTTAGACTCAGAGTATCAAGAGATATTCCCTCAACAAGACCAATTAATTCGGGTGTATTCTGCCCTTCTTCAAGAAATATTCCCGTACCAGAGATACCCCCAACAGGAGATGCACCCAAAGAATACATACTCTCGGAACCTGTTAATTGAATTTTATCTACGCCAACATTAACACCGTCTTTAGGAAAGCCAAAATCTTTGATTAAAGCGAAACCCTGAGTACCATTATTATTAATGTTGCCATCGTCGTAGAGAACCACATCTTGAACTGTGCCGTCAGTACCATCTGGTTGCCTAGTTAGTGCTTCTGCAAGCCCCAAAACGAAAGTGTCGTTATTTTTACCACCAGTTAAGGTATCTTTTTCGCCAGCACCAAATCCGAATTGCTGTGGAGCAAAGAAGACAGTATCAGTACCAATCAATTTATCTTTACCATTACCACCGTCAAGAATATCGTTACCTTGCCCGCCAGTAAGTTCGTCTTTTCCATTGTTTCCTTCGAGGCTGTCGTTGCCTTTGCCACCAAAAACTAAGTCGCTACCACCTCCTCCAATTACAGTATCGTCACCACTGACAGTTGAAAATGGTTCTCCTTCAAAACTATCGCCGTAAAGAGTGTCTTTTCCTTGATTTCCGTAGATTAAGTCGTTACCATCTCCACCTTCGGCGAAATCCTTTCCCTTGCCGCCATAAATGATATCCTCACGGTTTTGTCCGTAGAGAAGATCGTTCCCATCGTTGCCATAAATAGTATCATTACCGCTTCCAACTAGGCCTGAATTTTCACTGGCAGAAAAATCTCCAAAAATCAGATCTCTTCCTGAATTCCCTTCGATAGAGTCGTTTTCACCTCCACCACTTATAATGTCATTTCCAGCTTTTCCAAAAACTTGATCGTCGCCACCCAGAGCAGTAATATTATCCGAAGCCTGAGTACCGTCGATCCTTTCTCCATTTGGAGTACCAGAGATAATACCCGGAGATACTTTTAAGTCGGGTTCAATTGTTGGTATTTCATTTGGAACTGCTTTTAATGCTTCAGACTCTTGTTGCTGTAGCACTTCCAATCGATCTTGTTCGGAGGTACTCAGCCGTGCCTCTGCTGGTTGTGTCGGTGTAAAAATCGCTTCTTGTCGGGCGTTTGGAAGATTCGCTTCTTCTTCAGCAATTACTTCAAGTTTTGATTCTTGTTCTCTTGTTAAATTCTCATCCATTGTTTTTTCCTCATTAATTAGATTACACATACAATCTTCTACTGCCATCAAAATGACAGTAGCTAATCAATGTAAATGGTTTTTGCAATATGATTTTTAGGGGCTTTCTCTATAAGTAATTCCCCATGAATTGACCTACAATTTCCGCAAAAAAATGGGAAGCCCGCCCCATTTTTTTAAGGTTCCATCTCGTGACTGGTATAGCAATTGCCAAGATTCCGAGAGCGGATTGTTTAATTTACATGATGTTACTTCGCGGAGTCTGGCAGACTTAAACTTATGAATTGCAAAACTTATGAGCAATTTTTGTTTGCTAAGTCGCTCCAGTTTTTTGTGTCGTTATACTTGTAAAAAAATAAACCACGCTATCATTAACAATCAGAATAAAGATGATTTTTATCCGTAAGTTTTTCCCTAATAACCTGCCGTTTTTTTGCGCATTACTCTCTTCTTTTAAAACTATATTTGAAGAGTGTCAATACTTTTTCAAAAGTTTAAATCACATAATTCCATGAATTATGTTCGTTTGATTTTTGGTATTAAATTTTTTGAAAATAATCTTAAACTGCAATCATGTTAATTTTTGTGAAAACGAATAGCATCTCAAGGGGTTAGTTTGCGAAAAAGCTGTTTGAGCAACGTAGTAACTAAGTAATGATATTTGAAACAAAAAATGTAACTCGGGTATTGTTTTTACCGGAGTAATACTTGTCAACTTAAATACTTATCATATTTTCTCTAAAAACAGTCCCCAGGGGCTATGCGATCAAAATATACAAGGAGGAAACAATGAAGTTAGCTCAAAGCTTGTACTTAACCCAGGAACAACGCCAGGTATTGCAAAAACATTTAGAAACTAATTTACGCCGTGAATTTCGCCGTCGCATTCATATTATGCTACTTGCGGATATGGGTGAATCTCAGGCAAATATCTGTAAACAATTAGACTGTTCTCAAGAAGCTGCACGATACTGGATTTTTATGGTCAAAACAGGTAAATTTTATAAATGGAATGATTCTCCCATCGGACGACCTAAGGTTGTTAACGAAGAGTATCTTCAGCGTTTGAAAGAACTAGTAACTAATAGTCCCCGAGAGTACGGTTATGCATTTGAACGTTGGACGGCACAATGGTTAAATAAGCATCTTGCTAAAGAATTAGGGATTAGTTTTAGTAACTATCATATTACTCGCTTACTCAAGTCAATGGGACTTTCTACCCGGAGTAAAAAGAAATCAGAAGTATCCTCTAAAGGAGGGGTTACATGATTTTACGTTTTCGTTTTATACAAATTCATTCCCCGGCGTGTTGACACTGAGTAGTTTGTTCCATAAGATTATGGGCTGTAGCTACAGATGGATTGTTTGTAAATATGATTTCGCCTTGATCGTTTAATATCCAGCCTGTAGCTTCTACAATACTTTTGGGTTTTTCTGTGGTTGTGTAATAATGGTCATCTCTATTAGAAAAGCTGTTTTCAATCAAAGGTTGTAAACTTACCCAGTCAACTCGCACGGCGGAGGGTGTAAGAAAGTCTTCTGGTAAGGGTGGTAAGCCACCACGCCCGATGATAAAAAATTGATTTTGAGCATAACCCTGACTATAGCAACCTTGGGCTAATTCAGTTTTAATAGGTATGGATGGTAACTCAACTACTTCTGAGGTAGGGTTGATATTGTTCGTATTAATTTCTACGGTACCATCTATACCTAACTCAGAGCTCGCACTAATATCACTAGAAAGTGGAGTTGCTTCTTCTCGAAACTGAATACCAAATATACCAGAGGCGTTAATTTCAATATTGCCACCTTTTCCTTCAAAAGCATTAGCGGTAATGTCGCTATTTTCATTTTCGATAGCAACTATAAAACCATTTGGGGCATTAATGATAATATTACCACCGTCTCCACCTGCTCCTGCGGTACCTGCTGTGGTAGAAATTTGGCTGCCATTGCGTAATAATAAAATTTCTTTTAAATTCAGGGTGATATTACCGCCTTTTCCCGATTCAGTTTGAGCTTCAATATCGCTATTGTTTAAGAAAATTTTGTCACTATTGACGATCAATTTCCCAGCTTCACCGGTACCACTAGAACTACTATTTATACCTGCATTTTCTTGCACTCGTGAGTTTTCTAGTTGTAGTAATGAGGCATTAATGGTCATTTTTCCGGCATTTCCTCCACTTTTTGTATCGATTCCAATTCCTCCTCTATTTCGCAAAATTATTTTTTCTGCTGCGATGGTTATTTCTCCAGCATTGCCCTCACCACTGGTGACACTACCCAGACTGTTAATTGTAGTCGGATTATTATCTATAAATTGAGGTTCGTTTTCAAATAAAATAAATTTAGCTATGACTTCAATTTTCCCGGCATCACCTGTTGAATTTTCTCTGGTATTCGTGTCAATATTGGAACCATTCTTAAAAGTAATTTTATTGGCTTGGAGTGTGACTTTTCCTGCATTTCCTTTACCAATTGAGTTCGCCGCGATAGTGCTATTATTTCGCAAAATAATCGAATCAGCATGAATTTTTATAACTCCGGCGTTAGCTTCAGAGTCTAATTTTTGTGCATTAGAAGCCATTGATGCTTTGTTTTCTAATACCAGGGAACCAGTGTTTATATTGATATTACCAGCATTCCCTTGCCCATTGGAGTCGCTATTCAAGGTAGCATTCCCTCCAATAAATATCCGATCGATGGCATTTACAATGATATTGCCAGCTTTACCATTCCCTTGAGTTATCGTAGAGAAATCACCATTTTTTAATGATACTGAATTAGCATTAATAATTATGTCGCGAGCATCACCCGAGCCTTGTGTCGCGCTTTGAATTCTGCCAAATTCTACATCTAAATTATCTACTGCAAGTGAAATAAATCCACTGTTGCCATTACCTTTGGTTTCGCTATTTATAGCCCCACGTTTTACTGATAAAGAGTTGACTTTGATATTGATGTTTCCAGTATTACCATTACCATTGGTTTTGTTCTCGATTCCGCCTTGAATCGAAAGTGATGAGGCATTAATATTAATATCGCCACTATTGCCAGCGCCATCGGTACTTTTAACAATACCACTACTATTAATTACAACCGAACCTGCTGTGACGAGTTCGATTGGTTCTGAATCATTTATACTTGTATTATTACTCATAATTTCAGCACCTGATAATAAAATAAAATCATTGGCTGATGCAGTAAATTTTCCTCCTCTTGTTTGAATTTCAAAGCTGCGTTTGCTACCGTTACCAAGGCTGATATTACCGGATGCTTGCAATACTATACCCAAGGGATGAAGAGTAGATTGAACATTACCGGATGCAATGTTAATATCGTTGTTTGCTTGAAGGGTTAATGTTACGCTCCTATTATTTGTGGTTAAAATATTAACTGTATCAGCTTTGATATTTCCTGCTCCCTTACCCGTTTGAGTTGCTGCGATCGCAATATTATTTCCGGCACTCAATTGCTTCTCTATGGTAGAGTTATCTAATATAGTATTATTAAATGTGGGTTGAAAAATTGCGTTGTTATTGCTCGCTGCACTTGAACCAAAAACAATATTGCCTCCTTTGAGCAACCAATTACCATTTAAACCATTCGAGGCATTAGTATCGACAGCGATACCTGTAATATCTAAAAAGTTGTTTCCAGAAGTTTCGAGCATTCCACCGTTACCATTATTTACCCCACCCTTGGCGCTGAAACTTCCATAAACGCGATTTGATTCTGTTGCGGCAACCGTAATTTTACCGCCATTCCCTGTAATTAATGCATCAGCGTTTAAAGATGCTTTGGGGTCGATATAAGTTGCAATTGTATCAATATTTCCAATTTTTATCTCACCGCCACCGGCACTTCCAGAAACATTAAATAAAGAGTTTTCTAGTAAACCAATTCTTTCTCCCAAGACAATTATTTTGCCACCCATCCCTGGTTGTAAACTAGATGCATCAATTTTACCTCTGACGATGGCTGTTCCAATATTACTTGCATTGCGATCGATAATATCATCTGGTTGAGATTCCACACTTAATAATTCTCCAGATTTTCCTAAAGAAGCAAAACCTATAGGAGCAATAGCAGCGATGGATATTTGTCCGCCATTAGTTTCTAATTGTCCTATATTTTCAAAACTGTTACCAATTATAGTAATATTTTTTCCAGTATTGACACTCAGATTACCTTGATTAGTAATATTACCTGTTTGATTTTTAGCATACTGCAAACCCAAAGGAACATTAATACTCAACAAGGGTTTATTTTCAGGATTTGTGGCATTAAACTCTTTACCATCGATAAACTTAAAACTAGTCGCTGTACTCGCTAAAAAAGAACCACCAAGATCGAGTTTGGCATTTTCACCAAATACAACACCGTTAGGATTGATCAAAAATAAATTAGCTGTACCGTTAGCACGAATTAAGCCATTAATATTAGATATTGACTTCCCCGTTACCCTACTAATAATGTTTTGAATATCAACAGCATTATTAAAATAAGCTTCACCACCAGTAGGAACTCCAAATTTTGCAAAGCTGTGAAAAACATTGCTTCCGGCTTGGGTACCACCAGTTATGTTGTAAATATTTCCCTGTTGCCTTACCTGGGAATTTTTAGGTAAAGTATTGTCAGAAGTAACTTGAGCAAAAGCAGGTTCAAATTGTGATGTGAAAATGACACCAAATACCAGTAAACTCGCCCTACACAATTGACTGTAGCAAGTTTGAATTTTGATAGTTGATACCATATATCCCATCCCAATTAGCAATAGTAGAAGGATATTATACAGTTGACGAACACAAATTATTCACATTCAGCGGTTTGCTCCATGGAATTATCGGCTGTAGCGACAGATGGATTGTCTGTAAATATGATTTCGCCTTTATCGTTTAATATCCAGCCTGTAGCTTCTACAATACCCTTGGGTTTTTCTATAGTTGTTTTTACTAGGTTATCTCTATGAGAGAAACTGTTTTCAATCTTTGGTTGTAAATTTACCCAGTCAACTCGCACGGCGGAGGGGGTAAGAAAGTCTTCTGGTAAGGGTAGTAAGCCACCACGCCCGACGATCAAAAATTGGTTTTGAGCATAACCCCGACTATAGCAACCTTGGGCTAATTTCATATCCACTGGTATAGTCGGTAATTCAACCAAGTCATCACTTGAGTTATTTTCAGGAATAATAATTTCTACTGTACCGCTTAAGTCAAGACTAGCACCTGTTGCGGTAATATCGCTATTGGGAGTAGGTAATGCTCTAAATTGGGTGCCAAATATACCTTGAGCTTTTATTTTGATATTACCGCCACGGAAGTTTTCAGAGTTGGCGCTGATATCGCTGTTTTCTAGGGCAGCGATTACGTCACTATTAATGTTAATGTTTCCACCTCGGACATTTTCGCCTTTGGCGTTGGTTAAGATATTACTGCCACGGCGTAGAATTAGATCTCGGGCGTTGATAATATTAATTGTTGCTTGTTCGTTATTGGAATCAACACTTTGTGTACTGGCATTAAGTAAAGCTTTGTTATCTAAACTAATGGAACGAGTATTTAATGTTATAATTCCGGCATTTCCCGTTCCTGTACTTTCCACAGTAATTTGAGCTCGATCATCTTTAACTTTTATAGTATCAGAATTAATAGTTAAATCTCCCCCATTGCCTGCACCAGATGTACCAGAACTAACTTTTCCTCCATTTTCAATTAGTAAATTATTAGTGGTAATCTTTAAGTTTCCACCTATACCCCCAGTTTTTGTTTCAGAAATTACTTTTGAATCATTTCCTATTTGTAAGCTATTACTATTAATAGTTAAATCTCCTCCATTGCCTTTACTATTAGTACTGGTACTAACAAATGCTCCATCTGCTACAAGCATATCTGTAGTATTAATAGTCAATTTCCCTGCATTCCCTATTGAAGGTTGTTCTGCTGTAGCAAATAAACCACTGAAATATGGTTGATTGTTATTATCAGGATTGTTACCACCAAAACCAATCACTTGCACATCTTCGGCATTGATATTTAAATTTCCTCCATTGCCTTTACCGGATGTACCAGTAGATAAAAATGCGCCATCTTTAATTAGTAAAGTATTAGTATTAATAGTTAAATTTCCGCCATTCTCTGTTGAGTCTTTCTGTATTGAAACAGTTAAGGAACTAGGAGTATTACCATTATTACCGGTACCAATTACTTGCACTTCTTGGGCATCAATCTTTAAATTTCCACCTTGACTAGATGTACCAGCTTTTACCTGGGAACCACCTGTAACGAGTAAATTATTAGTTTTAATCGTTAATTCTCCGACTTCCTTATTCTCACTAATTCTGCCTGAAAAAAAACGTGCATTATTTTGTAGTGATAAGTCATTAGTTGTAATTTTCAAATTTCCGGCATTTCCTTGACTATTATTACTAGCACTAACAAATGCTCCATTTTTTACAACCATTCGTTTAGTATTAATAATTAAAGAGCCGGAATCTCCTGTTGAAGGTTTTTCTGCTGTTACAAATAAGCCTCCGTCTTTACCAATCAATTCTACTTTAGAGCCAGCATTAATTGTTAGATTTCCCCCATCTCCCTTACCTCTAGTACTAGCATCCACAAATGCCTCACCCCCAACCAGTAAGTCATCAGTAGTAATATTGACATCTCCACTGTTTCCTGTTGAGTCTTGCCGTACTAAAGCACTTAATTGACTCAAATTATTATTATCTTTTCCAATTACTTGTACATCTTCGGCATTTATATTTAAATTTCCTCCATTACCAGTGCTATAGGTATTAGCATTAACTTTTGCACCGCTTTCAATTGTCAAGTTATTAGCTTTAATATTGATATTTCCACCTTTCCCTGCACTCCAAACATTAGTAGTGACAGTAGCTCCATTTTGTACTCTTAACTGTTGAGTATTAATCGTTATATTCCCTGTTTCTTCTGTTGCATCTCCACTTACGTTATTGGCATACAAACCACTGGGAACAAAAGTGTCATTTATACCATTCAAGTTAACGGAGTCAGTGGCATTAATTAATATCCCCGCACCTGTTTCTGTACCTGTTTGAGTTGAAGTAATGACGGAATTATCTGTAATGGTGAGATTTTTACCCGTTACCCTCACATCACCCGCACCATTCCCAGTAGCATCAACTGCTGTATTTTGAGATAGTCGAATTTCACCAAGGTTTTCTAATTTTTCAAAACCAAAAGCAAAACCAATTTCAAGTGGCGTAATGCTAACTAAACCTTCTTCTCTAACACTACCTAATTCAATTCTGCCGCCACTAGCTTTTAAGGTTGCACCTACGAGATAAACATCACCACCGAGTATTGCTAATGTTTTAGAAGCTGGTACTTGTAAACCAGATGTTGATTCAAATACTTCTGGCGTGCTTCTTTCTGGCTCTCCTTTACCTTTGATCTCTATTTTTCCGGGATTCTTCCCATATTGCAACCCCAAGGGAACGTTTACTGTTAATAAAGGTGTATTTTCTGGGTTTGTAGCACTAAATTCGATATTATCCCCAAATTTGATACTATCAGCGGTTGTACCAATAAATGAACCGCCAATATCAAGTTTGGCATTTTCACCAAATACAATACCGTTAGGATTTATCAAAAATAAATTCGCTGTACCGTTAGCACGAATTAAGCCATTAATATTAGATATTGATTTCCCCGTGACTCTACTAATAATGTTTTGAATATCAACAGCATTGTTAAAATAAGCTTCACCACCAGTAGGAACTCCAAATTTTTCAAAGCTGTGAAAGAGATTGCTTCCGGCTTGGGTTCCACCAGTTATGTTGTATATGTTTCCCTGTTGTATTACCTGGGAATTTTTAGGCAAAGTACTGTCAGCATTAACTTGAGCAAAAGCAGGTTCTTTTTGTGAGGTGAAAAGTACTACAATTGTCAGCAAACTTATCCAAGACAATGGTTTTTGGTAAGTTTTATTTTTGATAGTTATTAACATAAGTTGCACCACTATTAGCAACAGTAGAAAGATATTATACTGTTTACTGATACCCTTGGTGATATCCCTCATCAAATTTGAGAGGATTTCTAACTTTTTAAAAATAGGAGCCGAAACCCAATCAGATCTAGCTTTTTTATTTTCGAGTCTCTCTTATCGGTTTGCTGTCAAGGTGTTACCTTGCCTAAAAATATCAAGTTTTGTCAAATCCCTTGCTTTTTTTATTTTTCTGTATTATATATTCGATCGAACTGCAAAATTAGCAATTATAGGTCCAAACAGATTATATATAAATTTATTGTACTTGATAAAGTGATCTATATCACGTCCAAAAAACAACGTAATTGTGTTGATTAAATAATAATAATTTGTATTATAAATGAGATTATTCTCAATTATAATTAATTTGGTTGTTTTTAAAACTAAGTGCGGAAAAAAATGCAATAGAAAGTTCTATTTGTTACTTATCTATGCGTAGTTAAAGTTTTCCATATCACTCATGGATAGGTAATACCGTATTTTTATGGAGAAAAGCCCAAGGATTATAGCGGATTTCTGTTGGCTGCAATACACACGCTTACCTCACCCCCATCAGATTTAAATTTGTATTCTATTCAACCCCGCTATATATCAATCGGATTTGTTTACAAGAAGGTTAGCAAAAAACTAAACTACTCCTATCCCGCTCTAAAATTACCGAAAATTTGTAGGTTGGGTTTCACTTCGTTCAACCCAACCTACGTTATAAGTAATCTTCCAGCGCCTTGGGAGTAAGCTTTTATGATTTATTCTGAGTTCAAAAAAACATCAACAAAAATTGATTAATTTGTGCTCGATTTAAATGCTGCGGTAAAAAATAAGGTCAATACCAATGGATTTGATATTAATTGTATTCCTTGAGAGTAAAGGAGTATTCTCTAAAGCCAATTTCCGATTAAAACATAAGGTGCCCAAAAGTAAGGAGTAGTATATTCTTCTTGTTTTAATAAAGTTAGTTGAGCATTGCGTAAGGCTTCTGCCTTGCTAACTCCCGGTTTTTTCAACTCTTGATAAAACTGACTCATTAATTGTGCGGTAGAAGCATCATTTAAAGCCCATAAAGACGCAACCGTACTCCGAGCACCGGCTTGGATAGCTACACCTGCAAGCCCTAAAGCTGCCCGTTTATCTCCAGTTGCTGTTTCGCAAGCACTTAATACAAGTAATTCTATAGCTTCTGGACGATTTTCTTCTCGATTGCGAAGCCATTGATTGAGTTGGTTGACTTTGATAGGCTGGTCGTATGCTAAAAGAAAGGTTTCATCTAAACTAGAACTGAATTGACCGTGAGTTGCTAAATGAACTATAGGATAAGATTTCTTTTGAACCTGTTTTTCTAAGGCATTACTGGTAAATTCTTGATTGAGAAGTACTTTAGCATCTGATACTTCCGACTTAATTTGCTGCAATTCTGACTCTACATAATCGAGTTTGGAAAAATTAAAGCGTTTTTCGCTTAATCCAGCCATTAAGACATGCAAATTTTTTCTTTTTATGGGTTGTAATTCGTATAGTTGTAAACCAGGGCTGACGGCGATACTATATTTCTCTATCAGATATTGTTTTCCATCGTAAAGAACCCCAGGAGGGATATTACGTAAAGAACCATCAAGTACAAAAACTAAAGTATTTATTTTACTGTTTTGTAGATATTTACCTGCTGGTTGAAGCAGCCAATTATATAATTTTTGAAACTGCGCTCGATCGTCTCCTCCAATTTTACGTTCTTCGATATCAGTTCGTAATTTTTTTATCGTTTCTTCTACTTCTTTTTTGGATATACGAGTAGTGTAGCTGATAAGCTCGGAGTGAGGTAATTTGAAAATAACTTCCAATCTATCTGGTAAAATTATCGGATAAACTATCGCTGCTTTCAAGTTGTCTTTATCAACTACCTCATCAAGTACAACTTTGGTATTAAAACAAGCAGAGCGAAAGAAATTATCTATTTCTGCTAATTGCAGAGATTCGATTACTTCACGAGCAACGATCAGCTTTTGTTTATTATTTCCGTCATTTTCTACATTTTTTAAAATTAAATCGACGTATTGCCGATATACGGGTTCTATACTTTCGCGGAAAGAAAATTGTAGGTTGGAATCCACGGCAACCAAATCGCTACGCAAAGATTTGAGAATCTGCCATGCCGAATGATAAGATTCAATTGCCGCTTTAATATTCCCCTGTTGTCGGTACAATCTCCCCATTTGCCATTGCAATTGATAAGTAATCTCTTGAGCACGGATAGAGTTGGCGATGGCTAATGCACGTGAAGTAAGTTTCTGGGCTTCATTTAATTGTTTGGTTTGTTCGTAAAGTTCACCAAGATTTCCTAGAGCATGGGATTCTGCTCGTTTATCTTTTATAGTTGTTGCGGTACGAATTGCTGTTGATAATATTTGAGCTATATCTAACCATGAAGGTGTTTTGATTGTAGTTTTCTGTTTAAATTTTTCTAGTGTTTTGGCAAAGTTTATCTGTGTATCAACTGCAAATCTACTGGGTAATAAATTGGGAATTTCAGCGCTTATTTGGGGTATTAACTCTTTTGCAGCAGTCAATTTTTCTATTTCTACAAGTAAACTAAAAAGATTCAGTTGTGCTTGTAAGTGTATTTCAGTTGAAGGTGCTATATTAGCTGCTTGCTGATAAAATTTAATTGCTGAAGTCTGAGAATCCGGCTCTTGTTGAAGTCGAACTGTATTACCTAAACTAATTAAGGTTTCACTGATTTCTCGATCGGCTTTTACTTTAGATGCAATTTTTAAACTTTGTTGCAAAATTTTTCTTGATTCATCTAAGTTTCCAACAGTTCGTAAAACATCGCCGACGCTACGCAAACCAATAGATTTTAAAACATTATCTGGCTGTTTGTTTAAAATTTCTTGAAGTTCAATTAAAGTCTTTTGTGCTTGTAAAAACAACCCCAAAGCTTGCATAGCCTGTGCTTGATTTATGCGCGATTGAATCAATGCTGGTTGTAAATTCAATTGAGAGTAAATTTTCGAGGCATCTTTCCAAGTTTCTATTGCCTTTTGAAATTGTCCTTCTGCGAATTGTAAATTTCCTTTAATATCTAACGATTGAGCATAGATTTTGATCGCCTTATTTTTGGGAAAAATTTTTAATAAGTTAAGCGAACGATTTATATTTTTACGAGCTAATTGCCATTGTCCTAATTTTTGATAGGCTAAGGAGAGATTACTTAAGGTTATTGCTTCATTTAATTTATCTCCATCAGCTTGGTATTTATCAACTGCTTGTTTTAAGAAATTTACTGCTTCGGTAAATCGTCCTATTTCATAAAGTCTTTTACCTTGTTCAATTAAATTTTCTGTTTGGGAAGAACTAACGAATATAGGTGTTGCTAAAACTGGGGATAATGTAATTATAAATAATGATATTAATAGTGTTATAATTAGATATTTTATTTTCTTCATAACTGCTTTTTCTGATTCTGAAATAAATCAACTTGCATCTTCTCATTCAGGAATATATCTACCATTTGGTGCGGATTTATCCCCCCAATGGAAAATGCTAGCCTAGATTCGCTCAATCTACACCATTACAATAAATAAATTATAGGGTTAAAGTAAAAAATATCACCCGCAAGGGTACTGTAATTATAATTCTGACTGTTTATGATTTAAAAGACTTTTTTAAAAGAGTTTCTGCTCGTGTTTCTTAAAAATACATTATGAATTGCTGAAAAATGTAATTTATATGTAATCCAAATCACTTGTGGATGTAATACTCGCTACCTGTCATGAATGAGGACTAATTTCAAAACTCCGTAAATTTTAAATATTCAAAATTTAACTTCAAACATCAGGTTATGGATCCTATTACTACAGCAATTGTGGCAGCAATCGCCGCTGTTAGCAGCATTGCGATTAAAGATAGTTACTCGAGTGAGGGACATAATTTCATAGTTCACCATAAAACAGTACTTTTTGCCATTGGTTACTTTCCGGTGCCTCAAAGAAAATATGGCTAACTCGATCAACTATAAATAAGTTTAGTAAAGAATTGAGCGATTTAATCTAGCTCCACTACAATTATTTATGTGATTTATTTTCAAATCTGTATCTGAAGAAGCAACAAGCTCTATTTCTCCATTTTCATTGCGACTAAAACCAGTTGCTTCTATGATTGATTTTTGTTGGTTATCGTAATTAGCATTATTATTTTGAAATGAAGTTAAGAATGGTATTTTTTCTTCAGGAGTTAAATCCAATAACTGAATTAAGACTTGACTTCCATTAAACAAGTTACTGGGTTTTTCTGGTAATCCACCCCTTCCCGATACAATAAATTTCTGTCCTACAGAAGCCCTACATCCAGCTTTTAGTTTAGTCGTATTTTCAAAATTAGATGGTAATTGAATTAAATTATTAACAGGATTAAAGTCAAGCTGTTGTAATACTACTTGTCCGCTTATACCAAATTGAGAACTTGCATTAATATCGCTTTCATTAGTCAATTGCTCGCGGAATTGTAAACCAAAAAGACCTTGAGTTTTTATATTGATATTGCCACCGTTACCTTTTACCGCACTGGCAATGATATCGCTGTTTTCAAAACCTGCGATAATGGGAGAATCAATCGTAATATTACCACCATTACCCGTTCCTGATGACCTAGCATTTATAATGCTACCGTTTTGTATTATTAGGTCAGATTTTATATTTAAGAAAATATTTCCACCTTCCCCAGATACTGTATCAGCTAATACTATACCCTTATTATCAAGTCGTAAGGAATCCGTATTTACAATTAAATTTCCCCCATCGTTCACTCCTTCATTATTTACAGCAACTATTCCCCCGTTGCTTATCTGAAATTTAGGAGTGTTGATAGTTATATCCCCAGCATTTCCACTGGGTTTATCGGGAAGTCCAAAATTTTGGCGAAAAGCTACAGGGAAAACTGGAACTGATGCACCAATAGCACTTGCTATCGGACTGTTTGGGCTAATACCCTTAACTTCTATAGATTCTGAAGCATTAATTGTAATTTTGCCACCATTACCACTATTAAGAGATGAAGTATTAACAGCTGCGCCATCTTCTACAATTAGCTTAGATGTATTTAAATTTAAAGAACCACCGTTGCCTTCTCGAAATACAGTTGAACCTATGTTCGTGGGAGATAAAGTTTGTGGATCTGCATCTACAAGTTTTATTGTACCCGAAACATTTATGTCTAAATTGCCACTATCTCCCTGTCCAAAATTGGTAGCGTTGATTGTAGCACCTTGTGTAAGAGCTAGATTTGATGCAGAAATATAAATATTACCTGATTCACCAGAACTAAAATTAGATGCAGTAATTCCACTGGGAGAAATTGGATTGAGCGCTGCAGTTCCATTTACTTGAATATCCTCAACAACATTAACAGTAATATTACCTCCAGAAGCAGCGCTGAAAGTTTTTGTGGCGAAAACACCTCCGTCATTTAGATGTAAATTTCCTACAGAAATATTAATATCTGCACCTCTTGCTGTACCTAGAGTTTCAGTTATAAAACTAGAAGATGTAACCCCTGTAATATTTCCTATATCTGGTGCTATTCTCACGTCTCCAGAAAGTTCTAAAATACCTTTTGCACTAACTTGAATATCGGAAGGCGTTTCGTTTCCGGTATTTTGGATTAAGATTGAAGAGCCATCTTTAAGAGTAATATTTTGCCCTTGTAATTGAATTCCATTACTTGTTAAACCACTTCCATCTAATGATGACTTATTGATAAGTTGAATATCTCCAAAATTTTCAATATTATCGTAACTTAACTGTAAATTTGAAGAACTGGAATTAAGATTAACTGTGCCTGTTTTGACTGCACCTAATTCTATCCGGCCATTTTCAGCAGTTAAAACACCACCATTAAAAGTAATATTTTTTCCAACTAGTGCAATCGAATTTCCCGAATTAACCTGTAATGTTGATTGGGTGTTATTGCGAATCCTAGGGCTAAATAAACCCCCTATTGATTGATGTCCGTTTCCATTGATTTGGATATTACCCGAATTGCTTCCCATTTGTAATCCCAAAGGTACGCTTACACTCAACAAAGGTGTACTTTGAGGATTTACTGCAGTAAATTCAAAACCATCTTCAAATAAAATACTTTCAGCAGTGCTGACAAAAAATGAACCACCAATATCTAAAGATGCATTTTCCCCAAATACAATTCCTGCAGTGTTTATTAAAAATAAATTGGCATTTCCTGATGTTTTAATTAAGCCATCAATATCAGAAATATTTCCACCTGTTACCCGATTAATAATATTAACTACATTGGTAGAATTATTGAAATTCGCTGAACCACCTGTGGGAATAGAAAATTCTTTGAAACTGTGAAATAAATTGTTACCTTTTTGAATACCGTTAAGAATATTGAAATCATTTCCTGTTGAGTTGACAGTTGTATTAGTCGTGTTATCGGACGTTACCTGAGCAATTGCTGGTAAAACAATTCCCGAAGTTAGTAAAGCACTTATTAATCCAGGTAGAAACGCAATCCCTTTCATGACGGTAAAAATATTTTTATATTCTGGATTTATGGTTCCCTAAAGACGGGAACTACTAACGGAAACGCTCGAATACGCTCTATAGAACCCTGTAAATTACCTTTGCGGTAGCTTAATAGCAGTTTTCGGTTGAGTACAATACTTTGCAAAAACAGGACTTACGCAATTGTCACAATATCCTGCTGGTGCGTGACACCACAACCCTCATTACTGCCTTGAGAATTTAATTAAGTGTCACAGCACCCTACAAAAAAATCTAGTGGTACGGGCAGGATACCCATACCACTTTAAATTTCAGCGAGGCCGTGGGGCTTCTCCGGTTCCAGCTAAATAATTACTGCACCAAAATTTGTTTGCTCAAAATACTCATGACTTCTCCTGGGTTAAGAGTTGGTAACAGTGGACTCCAATCACCCACTTGAGCATAGCCGAGTTGATGCAAATGTTGAATTGTGCGGGTAACGGCTTTGGGCGAACCTATTAGCAGGTGCTTGAGCGGTTCTCTTATAGGTAATTCGGAAGCTGCTTGATTGGGAATCGGTGCATCTGGGTTATCGTCAGGAGGTAAAAAGTTCAACGCTTGCGACTTGATGGAATAATTTCCACTTGAAACTTCTGCCATCCACAAGGACCAAACTGCATCAAGAACTGAATTACAGGGTATTTGCAGTTGATGTTCCGACGATGCTCTTACTACCCACCATCTACCATCTGTACAACCAACTTCACCAAGTTTCACATTGTTGTACTAAATATCGTCGTCGTGCAGTTTAAATCCAAATTTTTCGCACTCAGTAGCGATTGGGTAACTAGTTTCATTAGTGGTAGTAACTGACTCTGTTTGTTCTCGTTGGATAGGCAATGTTCCTTGCTTGTAGTGCGATTTGATGTAGTGGTAGCACTTCGCCAAGGTATTGGCTCTATAAATTTCAACGTTGTTTATGATTACTATCCAGCGTAGCGTTACGAAGTCATCACGGTCGTGGTTGATCCTAGCTATCAATTTGTCCCTAGCGTAAATGTCATGGTTGTAAGAACTTATTTCTACTGTTCTAATATCCTGAAGGTGTATTTCACCTGAGTTTGTGGCGATTAGAGAAAACAACTCGCGCTCATCACTTTTAAGCGCTTGTGAAATATCGCTTAAATGCGTCATAATATAGATTCCTGTAAAGGTTCAAAGGGCGAACGCACAAGTTTTCCAGGCTAGGGCGGTCGTCTTTTGTTTTACATATCTATAATAACAACTCAAAGTACAAAATACAACTAAGAGTACAAAGTTTTTTTAGAAAATTCCACACGTAAATCTGGCATGATTTCAATCATCTCTACATCAAGAATTTGGGCGATAGCTGTAATAATTTTAGTAGAGACGGATGCTGCTTCTCCGTTCTCCAGTTTTCTTATGTATTCTTGAGAGCATTCAACCCCTGCTTCAAAGAGCATATCTGATATTTCGCGCCTAGACCTTTTGCCTCTAAGGGTTTTGAGGATTCTTCCACATTCCTTGTTCCATGCAAGCATAACGACCCATTCTATCGGGACCATAATCACCTCTTTTATATTTTTTGCTTTTATATTTGCACTTTCAGTTGTCATATGGCAATATATTTTTGTACTGTCAGTTCAAGTAACCAGCTCAGTTATACATGAATATATGGACGGGATAAGTATTTAAGCCATCAGTTTGCTTCTGAATTTGTTCTTTGATTTACATTTTCAACTTCGATTCTGCTGATTTTATGAAACAGCGAGACTCGAAGCAGGCGTTAAAGCGATTCTGGGAAGAGAAAGAAAACAATGACTAGTTTCACTTCCGCAACACTGGGGGAAATTCGTCCCCCACTCAACATCCTCAAGGAATTCCTTACTACATTCAACCGCCGTCAAAAGTGCAAAGCTGCGATACTGTCATGGTTGGATGGTAAACATTATTACGGTCATTCTTGGGTGAGGATTACCTTTGAAAACCTGGCTGATATTTTGGGTTATTGTCGAGAAACTATCAGCAAACACATGAGGGAGTTGATATTTTATGGATTGGTAGAAGATAAACCATCCCATCGATTCCCCAAAGACACTGCATCGGAATATAGATTAAACCTAGAAAAAATTCTGGAAACCATAGATTATTCTCGATGCGAAAAAAGTCGTGTGAAAGCGCCAGATATTCCACCCGAATGCGCGAAAAATTCGCCAACATATAGTAAAACTTCCCTAGAGCTTTTTGAAAACAACAACGTTGGTGGGGAAGAAAAGGATGGGAAGCCAGATTGGGATACCATCCCATCTGAAGCGGAAGCATGGGAACAAGCCCAGATATCTCATTACCTTGAGGAATCAGGAGAAGTTGACTCGAATGAAAGTAAAGATTCTAATGGGGATGAACTTCGGGCCGAGCAAATCGAAGTGGTAACGAATTCAGAAAAACCTCAAAAACATGAGTTGAAAGAAGTTTGTACTGAGTTAAAAAGATTACGAATTAACCCAGATCCTTGTTTGGGAGTAATCAAGAAGCATTATCGTAACGTTGCAGCTGCAATCGCTCGGGTTAAGGAAGCGATTCATGAAGGTTGGTGTGATAATCCCACGGGTTTGTTTATCGCTAGTTGTAAAAATGGAGAGAAGCCAAAAAATACACCTACTTCTGAGGTGAGTGATTGGTTTGAGTGGGCTAGGAAAAAAAGGATTGCGATCGCGATGTCAGGAGAGGTAGTTTATACGCCGGATGGGGAAGCTGTAAAGATTGGGGAAATGATGCGGCGGTATCCGATGTGCAGATAATTTTATCAGTTATCAGTTGGCAGTTATGGCATTGCACTGAGATGTTTGTAAAAACCTTTGTTCTGAAAACCCAAAACTATATCTGAGTACCCTTTTTTGGCGTTGCTGATTGAAAGTATGAATACGTCGAAACTTGAAGCGCAAAACCCTATAAAAACGTTGTTCAATAATGCTAAAAATTTAAATTCATACACTGAGTAGGCAACGCCTAATCCCCCATGAGCAAATGCTGTGAGCCACACACAACGCGCGAGAGCGCGAAGCTGCGGCTCACCCGGTTCAGCTAAAAACCCCTTGTCAAGGGTTCCCATAAGAATTTTTTTAGGAGAAAAAAATTCTTATGGGTGCCCGTCACCTCCTTTATGCTGCCGCTTGTGGCTGTGGTTGGAACATGAATAAGGAGTAAACTACATCGCGACGGATATTTGTCATCATATCCAGGAATAGTTCGTAACCTTCACTCTTGTATTCAATTAACGGATCTTTTTGACCGTAACCCCGTAATCCTACTGATTCCCTCAAAGCTTCCATTTGTTGTAAATGTTCGCGCCATAGGGTGTCAATTCGCTGTAAAATAAAGAAGCGCTCTGCTTGACGCATCAATCCGGGTTGAATTTGATCGACTTCGGCTTCTTTCATGTCGTAAGCGATGCGAACTTGTTCGTGTAAAAAGGCTTTGATATCGCCCATGGACATATCTTCTAAGTGAGAAGGTTGTAAGTCCGATAATAAATAAACGAATTCTTTGACTTTTTCGGTTAATTTATCTAATTCCCATTCTTCCGATGGTAAGTCTGGGTTGACATAATAATCAACGATGTCATCCATCGTTTTCTCGGCATATTTAATTACTTGCTCTTTGAGATCTTGCCCTTCTAATACTCTACGACGTTCGGCGTAAATTGCACGCCGCTGGTTGTTCATTACTTCATCGTACTCAAATACCTGCTTACGAATGTCGTAATAATAAGTTTCGACTTTCTTCTGTGCTCCTTCCAAACTACGAGTTAACATACCCGATTCGATGGGCATATCTTCCTCTACCCGGAACATATTCATCAAACTGGCAACGCGATCGCCACCGAATATCCGCATCAAGTTGTCTTCTAAACTGAGGAAAAATCTTGTAGATCCTGGATCTCCTTGTCTTCCGGCACGTCCCCGTAATTGGTTATCAATCCGTCGCGATTCGTGGCGCTCGGTACCAATCACGTGTAAACCACCCAAGGAGATAATTTTATCATGTTCTTGGTCGGTAAATGCTTCGTATTCCTCTTTAATGCGGTTGTATGCTTGCCGCATTTTCTGAACTACTGAGTCTTCTGTTGGTGCTTTCTCTACTGCTACTGCGATTTTGTCTTCGGCTTCGAGTTCGGTTAAGCTACGTTCGCCATATTCTTTAACAGCAGCTTCTACGGCCACCTTCAGAATATTCTCGGCTTCTTTACTTATATTCGTAGGAAATACTTTGGGGGAAGCTTTCCAGGTTTTCACTTTTTTACCGGGAACGAAACCTTGTCCGCCGCCAGCTGCAGAAGGTAAACCGGCTGCTTTTTGAACGGCAAATACATCCTCGTCTTCTGGCTGGACAATTCGAGGCATTAAATATTCCCGAACTTTCAAACGCGCCATATATTCGGCGTTACCACCCAAAATAATATCAGTACCTCTTCCAGCCATGTTGGTAGCGATAGTAACCATCCCCCCACGTCCGGCTTGGGCAACAATTTCAGCTTCCCGTTCGACATTTTCCGGTCTGGCGTTGAGTAATTCGTGGGGAATACCGATCTGTTTCAACAGTTGACTGAGATATTCAGATTTTTCAACACTCGTGGTTCCCACTAATACGGGCCTGCCAGTTTCGTGCATTTCGGCACATTCTTTAGAAATCGCTTTCCATTTACCGACTTCTGTCTTAAATACCATGTCAGCTAAATCTTTACGCTGTCTGACGCGGTTTGTAGGAATTATAGTTACTTCTAGTTTGTAAATTTTTTCAAATTCTACTTCTTCTGTTTTTGCGGTTCCTGTCATTCCACCTAATTTAGGATATAGCAAAAACAAGTTTTGATAGGTAATGGAAGCCAGGGTTTGGGTTTCTGGCTGAATATCTACATTTTCTTTAGCTTCAATGGCTTGGTGAAGTCCATCACTCCAACGTCTTCCGGGTAATACTCTACCAGTAGATTCATCTACAATTACCACTTCTCCATTACGAAGAATGTAGTTTACATCGGCCAAAAATAATTCCTTGGCTTTGATGGCGTTGAACATAAAGTGCGCCCAAGGATCTTCAGGATCGAATAAATCGTTGACTTCTAAAAGCTGTTCTGCCTTCTGAAAACCTTCATCAGTCAAAAGTACGTTCCGAGCTTTTTCGTCTACTTCGTAATCTTCTTCTTGAACCAACGCTCTGGCAATTTGAGCTGCTTTAATATATTTCTCGGTTGGCCTTTCTACTTGACCGGAAATAATCAATGGAGTTCTTGCTTCATCAATTAAAATAGAATCGACTTCGTCAATTACGCAATAATTGAACGGACGCTGTACAACATCCGCCATTGACGTTGCCATATTATCCCGTAGGTAGTCAAAACCGATTTCGCTGTTGGTAACGTAGGTAATATCGCATTCATAATTTTTTTTCCGTTCTACGGGAGTCATGCTGGACTGAATTAGTCCCACAGTCAATCCCAGGAAGCGGTGTACCTGCCCCATCCACTCGGCATCACGACGGGCTAGGTAATCGTTAACGGTAATGACATGTACGCCTTTACCAGTTAAAGCATTTAAATAACTAGGTAATGTCGCAACCAGAGTTTTACCTTCCCCGGTTTTCATTTCTGCAATTTGTCCCTTGTGCAGAATCATCCCCCCCAATAGCTGCACGTCAAAGTGGCGCATTCCTAAAACTCGTCTTCCTGCTTCCCTTGTGACGGCAAAGGCTTCGGGTAGGATATCATCAAGGGTTTCACCTTTAGCAAGGCGTTGTTTAAACTCTACTGTTTTACCCTTAAGCTCTTCATCAGAAAGAACTTTAATTTCTTCCTCTAAGAGATTAACTTCAGTAATGTATGGTTGATATTTTTTTAGTTTACGAGCGTTGGGGTCGCCCAACAAGGTTTTTAGCATGGCTTCTTTATTTTAAGGGTAGGCAAGGAAGAAAAAATTATAGATGATGGCAATGATTATAAGTATTAAAACTTAGCAACGAACCTTTTTTGGTTCGGGAAAGATGCATTCCCAGAAAATTAACTCAAAAACAGTCGTAATACCAGCGTCACAGTTTACTAAATAATTGGTTTTTTGAAACAACTTATATTTATCTAAACTAATAGTATCATTTCGTCCCCAATGCAGCGCCGTAAACCCCGACCAGGGAGAGGTGTTGGTTTCCCGTCTTGTTTTGGGACGAGGGATGGGGGGATGGGGAGATGGGGAGATGGGGAGAGGGGGTAGAGGGGGGAGATAACTACTCACTACTCACTGTTCTGAAGTTGTATTCACTAGCACCGGAATGACAACTAACGCAACTTCCCAGTTGTATGGGACGCTGTAATTCAACTTGGGGATGTAAGGCCTTAAAAAAGCGCGATTTGTTGACTCTATAAGGTGTTGTTTCTTCTTGTTTGTGCAGACGGGAGAAAGTTGACAGATAGCGCCACACTAATATTCTTGGTGGATCTACTAAAGGTTTCAATCTTGCGCCGTAATGTTGTTCGTCTTGTAGTAAATTTTTCCAAGTTTGGGTGGGTAATACTGATGGTGGTATGGCTATATGACAGCTAGAACAGTTTTCCAGATAAAGTTTTTGTCCTAATTGGTATTCTGCCGGTACTACATCAACTGTACCGATTTCCGAGGCGGTAACGGCACCGTGGGCATGGCTTGCGAGCGTTAACAGCCAACCCATAGCGAAACTCCAAATCAAAATTACTAATAGTACACCTACGGTATTTTTTTTGTAGGAGGAATGCACTTTATTTCCTAATAAAAACTAATATTTATCTTAAAATTATCTAAATAATTGCAAAACTTGATGAATGTTAAGCACAATAAATCAATTATACCCAAAATTATAAATTAGCTTATTTTAAACCAAAAACAGGAAAATAAATGATTCTTTGAGAGATTCTTGCAGAATATTAAACTGAATCTCTTATCTTACTCAGTTAAATATTCTGCCCATACTTTTTTAATTGTTGACAGCTTGTAAAGTCTGCTTATATTTTTCTGGACTGGTTTCTAATTCCACATGTAGGGAATCAATTCCCTCTTTCTCCAGTATTTCTAATATTGCTAGATTTAAGCCTTTCTCAATATCTAAGTATAAATTCGCATCAGTCACAAATCCCCTAATTTGAATGACACGAGCATTCTGTTCAATTCCGCTGAACCTAACCGCAAATGATGGAGAAAGTCCCACAAAAGAGTTCCGTAATTCTTGAATTGCATTGCAAATTCTGGCAGTCTGCTTTGCGGAAATACCGTCTATTTTCAAAGTTAAATTCAGCCCCCACTTCAATTCTTTTCCAGGGTTTTGTGACCAATTTTCAACAATTCCAGTAATCATTCGAGAATTGGGCATTTTGACGATGGAACCCCATTTATATATATGCAGGGTTGTACTTCTAAATCCAACATCGAGTATTTCTACAAAACCATCTACTCCTGATACTGATACCCAGTCACCTTCTCGATAGAGTTTATCGGAGTAATGCTTCCCAACGAGCACAAACCAATTATATTTTTAATAATCATGCATTCGATTCAGCTAACATTCACTTACATAAAGATAGGTGATATTGCTACGAAAAATTATCTTTTCAAATTTTATGAAAATTTATGATAAATTATTTTTTAGTAAGTAATTTATTCTATACTGTGAAACTATTAATATATTTTTTATAACTAATATTTTGATATTATAATTTATTTTTTTATAGATAAAATGCTTGTACCAGCCCATATAATTGATTGAGAAAAAGAGATGACCCTAATGACCTTGTAAATTCCAAAACTTTGCAGAGTAACTCTTATAGACGATACTTAGTCTACCCGTCACCAACCGAACGTAACAGCAGTAATTTTAACTAGATGATGCTATATTAAAAAGATTATATACGTATATTTACTAGTGGAATTGATTAATAGTATGCTTTCTACATTCACATAGCAGTTTAAAATAATCAACAAGGTCCAGCAAGGAAATTTAAAACCCAAATGTCTCACTATCAAAAATTACTACGAGTTTCTACCTTAGGTAAGTCTTTGTACAATATCACTCCCAAGATTGAAGCAATAGTTGCCGATTCGGGAGTTGAAACTGGACTTTGTACTTTATTTTTGCGTCACACTTCGGCTAGTTTATTAATTCAAGAAAATGCCGATCCTAATGTGTTGACGGATTTAGCTAATTTTATGGCTAAACTTGTACCCGAATCGTGCCATTATATACATGATGATGAAGGTCCAGATGATATGCCCGCTCATATCCGTACTGCTATTACTCACACTTCCGAACATATTCCTATTAATCGAGGACACTTGGTGTTAGGAACTTGGCAAGGAATTTATATTTGGGAGCATCGTCAACGCAATCATCATAGAGAGTTAGTTGTTCATATTTCTGGCTAATTCGCTCCGACTGCGGTTCAAATTTGATACACAATGAAGGGCTTAATATAGTATTTTTGTATTTTTTTAATCCTTGATTAAATATAAAAATAGTTTAATTATTAAGTTTATTTATACTTTTTGAACTGATACTTAATTTTTAATTAAAGTTAAGTTATAAGTAAATTTTAATAATTGGTTAGAGCAGACTATTATTTTTCTATGAAGCCAAATTTTACACCTAATAATTCCTTCCAAGTACTCGATGTTAGTCTCGCCCAGAAAGTTGTAAAACCTTTGTCGCTAAATCCAAATAAATCTTTAATTACTAGTTTCACACAATTGGAAACTAGGGTTATTCAACAAGTCTCTGATGTCAATTTGATCCTAGTTATTCGAGATACGTTACAAAGAATACTTGATGCCTTGCTGTATAATTTTCCGGAAAATATATTTTGGGATTTTGATTTGATGGTTAGCAGCATGCTCAAACAAACAATATTCGCTGAAAATAAAGTGGATTTATTAGAAAATTTCGGCAATAAAATTGTTTTATTAATGGATATGTTTGGTAGAAAGTCGGAAATTCGCTTCCGATACGTTCATGATTTTATCTATGGATTTGACTGGGCGGGATGGGTACAAAAAAAACCTCCCCAAAGGGCGCATTTGGAACCTTTTTGCCTTGATTTTTTAGATAATTTAATCCGTAGAGGTGAAGAAATCTTACAACGTATTAAGAAAGATGATGTTAAATATCCTCAAATATCGTCCAAGCGTTATCGTAACCCTTTTGACTTTTCCCGAGAACCGGATTCGGAGCATCGTCTGTTAACTTATCTTGCCGCTCGCGATTGTATACCAGTTGCAGCATGGGAGTGGGATGCTGTTGGAATATGGGATAAACCTTTTCACCTTCTACGGGAACAGGCTTCGCTAAAGTTAAATATACCTAAAAAATAATTGATGGTTAAATTTTTTGATTACTATTGATAAGTTACGCGAGATTCGAGCTTTTAACTTAAATGAAAATTGCTGACTTAATTACCTGGTTTGAAGAATGGGCTAATCCTGCATGGCAAGAAAAATGGGATAATTGCGGTTGGCAAGTAGAACCTGGAGTGTTAGAGGAAGATCCAGGGGTGTTAGTTTGTCTAACGCCTACTTTAGCTGTAATGCAAGAAGCGATCGAGTTAAAAAATTCAGGTAATCGAGTCAATTTAATTTTTGCTCATCATCCTTTAATTTTTACTCCCCCCAAGTCACTGTGTACTGGCGATCCAATTGGGGAAATGGTACGTTTAGC
>ERZ1740059.135-NODE-135-length-39348-cov-10.288168_pt1 | contig 39348 bp, 36 predicted proteins | sample MGYA00581744_ERZ1740059 | MGnify/ENA primary metagenome ERZ1740059 (study PRJEB43018, sample SAMN04849738) | marine metagenome | isolation source: floating plastic debris | place: Pacific Ocean | collected 2008-08-28 | study: EMG produced TPA metagenomics... | reverse complement strand
ATAATCTTTAAAACCTTGTACTCGAATTGCTAATTCTTGAGAAGCACCCGCGAAAGTGGTTCGCATTTCATTACGAATTCGTTCTTGACGGCGTTCGAGTTGCTCGACGGAAATTACTAAAGTTTGTTTGCGTTGTTCTAATTCTGCAAGCGCCTCTTGAGTCATTTTCGAGAGTGCTTGTTGCGTGTTGCCCACTTCAGCTTGAAGAGTTTTGTAAGACGTTTGTAAATCGGCAATTTCCCGTTTCAACGATTCTTCGGTACTTTGTAATTGCGCTACTCTTTGAGCCACAAGGTTATATTCCGGAGAATTATCCACTGGTTCCGAGTTTATTTGCGAACTTTCTGCCGTAGTATTTTCACTGGAATTCGCCATAATTGGAGTGACTGAAGATAATGAATTTTCTAATATAGGACTTGGTGTTTGTGATTTTTCTTCCCTAGACTCCTTCGTTGTATTTTCTGCTTCCTCATCTGTATTACTAAGTTCAGGCAACTCTTCTTCTTTATACTTTTCGTCTTGGTTCATAATCAATCCAAGTCCTAAAAAAAATCAGACGATTAAACAAATGCCATCTTTACAAATTTCAATATTAAGTATCAAGTATAAAGTGTCAAATCTATATTTTACCAGAGAGATTAACTAATCATCGCCGACGATCGCTGCACCCGGTGGATATGCTGAGATAAGGAAGAGAGGTAAGAGTAAAGAATTTAGAACTCGTAACTCCCAACTCCTAACTCCTAACTCCCAACTCCTAACTCCTAACTCCTAACTCCTAACTCCCAACTCCCAACTTTTGAAACTTGAACCTCAATCAATTCTCGGACAATGCTGTTCTAAGCAAGCTTTAAGAGTTTTAGCGTCAAATAAAATCGGCAGAAAATGAATGCTTTTAGTTTCTTTAAAGTAAAACAAAGTAGGAACCACATTCCAAAATATCCGCCAATTTTGCCACTCAGCATAAGGAAAGCGACGGAGTAAGTTATCGCCTCTAACAATATCTAAATCGGTGGCTGTAAATTGCAAACGTAATGTTACCGTTTGGTACATCAGAAATAGTCCAAGCAGTGCAATTATCCCTCCAGCCACGGGTTGTTGTATGACGAACAAGGGAATCGATCCAATAATTAAAACTACAGGTATGTTGTAGCTGGGCTTCAGTTCTACGGTAGATGCCGAATTAGAGGTTAATGAAGTAGTCACTGTTTAAAATAATTTTTTTTTACGTGTATTATGTTTATTCTAGAAGTTAGGGGTTCTGAATAGATACAAGATGTATTAATAAGTAGGGAGTTAGGAGTTCTTTATTGGTAGCAAATCAAAATAATCCATCTCCCCATCTGAATTTACTAGAAACCTTGCAATAAAGCGCTACCAGTTCCTTGAAACATTAACCAAGAAAGGAAAAAATTGGTAACAAATATAATTAATAAAGCCGTAACAACAGCAGTTGTGGTTGATTGCCCTACACCTTTAGCTCCTCCTGTTGTGGTTAACCCCCAATTACAACCGATAACTGCGACTAAAAGTCCGAAACAAATAGCTTTAACCATCGCAGTCAAAATATCCCATATTCCCAGAAAATTACGAGTTGAGTCGAGAAACTGGCTATCAGATAAATTGTATAAATTTGTTGCAATAAATAATCCTCCCGCCATACCAGTTATTAAAGAGAACAGGGTGAGAATGGGCAACATTATGCAGCAAGCAAGCACGCGGGGAATAACTAAATAATCTATAGGATCGGTTTTTAACATTAATAGAGCGTCAATTTGCTCTGTAACTTTCATCGTACCAATCTCCGCAGCAAATGCAGAACCAACTCTCCCGGCTAAAACTACTGCTGTCAGCACGGGAGAAAGTTCTCGCGTCAATGCCACTGCCAATACTCCTCCTACAGCGTTTCCTGCACCAAAGTTTATAAACTCCCGTGCAACCTGAATTGTAAATACCGCACCTACAAATACAGCTGTAACTAAGGCGATGAATAGTGAGTCTGGCCCCACCGCAGCCATTTGCTCTAAAGTGTTGCGGCGATGGATTTTACCTTTAAATAAATGAATGATTACTTGTCCAATCAAGAAAATCGCCGCCAGCAATCGCAGGCTCCATGTTCCTAAACTGGATTTAGATGTAGCTTGACTCACAATTTTTACATTAACTCGGCAATTGCCGTCATCATAGCGGAAGTCAAAGGTTCTGAGGAACGGAATTATCTTCCTCTTCTTCCCTATTCTTTACAAAGTGCTTTCATACTCACATCTTGCACCATTCTCAAAAACCGCCTTAGAATAAATTCTCAGGCTAATACACAAAGTCTTCTAAAGAAGACTGGGCAAGGGTTTAGTGCGTTTTAACGTACTTTGTATATGAGCCTTGAAATTGATTTCAAGGCGGGTATTAGGGCTTAACGACAATGGTGCAAGATCTAAGTTCATATTAACTTAAGTTAAAAACCACTCTCAGAAATCAAAACTGATATTAACTGCATCTAGAAATTGTTTTACAGTTGTAACATTCGTGTAAGCCTTGACTAACTATAGACTTTATGAAATTAATGTCCTTTAATCAAAAAAAATATACGGCATAAAATATTATGAATATATTTTAATAAAGACTTAAGATTATTTAAATGCGGTCTGATATAAGAGGATTGCGCTTATTGTAGGAGGTGACGGATGCCGACTGGCGCGTTTTCACTTCGGGGATAATTTTTTCTATGACCATGTTTATCAACTTTCTTCGCTCTCTAATACTGTCGATTATTTTCAGTTTCGTCGCTCCAATATTATTTTTCGGCGGAGTATTGCTGATTTTATCGCTTGTGAGCTTACTTCCCGCCTTGGAAGGTGTGGCTGATATCATCGCAACTCAAATCTCAAAGTTTTTAGCTGCTTTCGGCAGCGGTATGCCCATGCAAGGGTTATTCGTGATTTGTTTAACTTGTAGCTTCGTTGGGGCACTTTTCGATACTTATGTATATTATCGGTGCCAAATTTTACGTTTAGACTCTTAAGTAGAGCGATTCATAACTTTCGATGCAATTTTGTACTTTGGAATTCTCTAATGCAAAAAATCCTACTTTTCAAAGGGGGCTAGTCATCTGGTGTGGATTCGTTTGGTTTCAAAATTAAATACCCATCGGGTCTGGTAATAACATTTTTTTTGATTGTAGAATACTTAAATAATCTAGAATAAACGCTTTGTTTTCAATCAAATACTTCATTAAATAAAATCGAAATATCTTTAAAAACAAAAAATTGATTAAAATTAGCCCATGGGTTTGTGTCTGCTTAATTTTTGAGAGGCAGATACTTTACGTATTTGTAAATTAAAGTTAATGTTTTAAATCAAATCTAAAATATCGCAAGGTTTTGTGTACTGCTCATGGTTTGGCCTTTTAAGTCCAAGTTTCGCAAGCAAATAGCTAAAATTGAAATTACTGGTGCAATCGCAGGGAGTACTCGCAAACGAGTCTTAGAAGCCCTCAAAACTGTAGAAGAGAAAAAATTTCCCGCACTACTGTTACGAATTGATAGCCCTGGCGGTACGGTAGGAGATTCTCAAGAGATATACAGCGCTCTAGCACGTTTACGGGAAAAAATTAAGATAGTTGCTAGTTTTGGCAATATTTCTGCTTCCGGAGGCGTGTATATCGGCATGGGGGCAGAACACGTCATGGCTAATCCGGGAACAATTACCGGCAGCATCGGCGTAATTTTACGTGGCAATAATTTAGAACGCTTGTTAGATAAGATTGGTGTTTCCTTTAAAGTTATAAAGTCTGGTCCTTATAAGGATATTTTGTCTTTTGATAGGGAACTTACTGATAGCGAACAAACTATTTTGCAAGAATTGATTGATACAAGTTATCGGCAATTCGTGCAAACAGTTGCAGAAGGACGTAATTTAGCACCGGAGACAGTCAGAACTTTTGCTGACGGTAGAATTTTTACCGGAGAGCAAGCTTTAGCATTAGGGGTTGTAGATAAGCTAGGAACCGAAGAAGATGCCCGCCGTTGGGCAGCAGAGTTGGTAAATCTCGATCCAGAAAAAACAGAAGTTTATACCCTAGAAGAACCCAAACCTTGGTACAGTAAGTTTTTACCAGGTAGCAGAGTTCAAAATGGACTGACATCCAAATTTGATTGGGTAGAATTTGAATTATCTACATCTGGTTTACCCCTGTGGCTGTATCGGCCTTGACTTGACGGGAACCCATGAAAATATTTTCTAATACATTAGCGATGAATGTAGAAGAAAGATAAAACTTAGTCAAGGGATCCCTTGATTTTTCATTGCTCATTTGTTCTTTATCCAAAGCTGATGAATAATGACTAATGACGGGCACCCTTAAAAGTTTTTTTTGAAGAAAAAATTTTTAAAGCAACCCTTGACTAGTGTTTTAATTTGGAGGTATTTTACGTGGAATCCCGAATGCAGGCAATTCGTGGAGCAACAACCGTTTCGGAAAATACTGTTGAAGCGATGCAAGAAGCCGTAATGGAAATATTAGAAGAGCTTGAAGGGCGGAATCAACTGCATCCAACGGACATGGTTAGCGTTACTTTTTCAGTAACCCCCGATTTAGATGCTATTTTCCCCGCAGCCATCGCTCGTCATCGTACTGACTGGGATAAAGTTCCGATGATAGATGTCCAGCAAATGTACGTCCAAGGTAGCTTAGAAAAGTGCATTCGGATTTTAATTCACGCCTACATCAAAACTAACGCTACAATCAGTCATGTTTATTTGCGTCATGCTGCTAAGCTCCGTCCAGACTGGAATTTACCTCAGCCGTTACAAGCATCACAGTCAACTATAGAATCAAAAGTGTAGAATACACGCATATTCTATGTGAAAATACTTAAGAAATTATGAAGTTAAACGGTTGTGACTCGACTCAACCTACAAATATTGGCGGAAGAATCTTCACTGACCGAGGAACGGGAGTCCGGATAAAACCGGAAGATTTTATGATGATTATCTCCAAAGGTGAAGATCCGCTAGTAGTTGAAACGGCAGAAGGATTTTTTACGAAAATTTATAAGTATGCAACTGCCTACAAAGGTTTTGTGTTTTTCACAGAATCTTTGAATAGATTGCAATTTGCCGCTCATATCGAAATTATACAGGCTCAAAGTATTTCTAGCGACATTTAAAGTTAGGAATAAGGAATTAGGAGTTAGGAATTACCATTTGAATTGCAATCCCTTTCCCTATTCCCTAAGACTAAAAAGTTGCTCGTGGGGGAAGCCACGCCACTTGCTACGTACTGCGGGAACCGTGCCGTAGCAGTGGTTCCCCAAGACAGCACTTTGCCCTATTCCTTCTTCGGATGAAAACGAATACCCAAAACTAAGTCGTACATAAATTCAAAGAAATCTTTCTTTTTGAGTAGACCTAGTGATTGATGGCATTCCTTTTCATCCAAAAGGGGCTTCATTAAACGATATGTAGGTTGGTAATTATACCAAGGTATAGAAGGCCATAAATGGTGAATTAGATGATAGTTCTGCCCCAAAATCAAGATGTTCAAAATCGGGCTGGCGTAAACCCGAGCATTTTTCCAGCGATTGCGTTCGGAGAAAGGACGATGAGGCAAATAGTCAAAAAATAAACCAAGTGCTAACCCAACGATACCTGAAGGCACAAACCAAAAATTGAGAATGTAGCCGAGGAAGTTAAACTGCACCGAACAAATAACAATAGCTACAACGATTAGACGACTTATGAACCATTCCATAAGTTCGTTTTTGCGCCACAAACGTCGTTTAAAGAAAAATATTTCGTGATAGAAAAAGCGAACTGCAATTAACCACAACGGACCACCTGTAGAAACATAATGGTCTGGATCGTTTTCTGGGTCATTAACATTTGCGTGATGTTGTAAATGCACTCGCGTAAATACTGGAAATGCAAAAGCAAGCATCAATGCACTTCCATGTCCCATGAGGGCGTTAATTTTTCGATTGCTATGAGCAGCCTGGTGGCAAGCATCATGAATTACCGTACCAGCAATATGCAAGGCAATGATATTCATGCAGAAGCATATCCACTGTTGCCATTGCCAAACCCAATAACCTAGTACAGACAGAACAACAATCCCAATAGCCGCTAAAAACATTAGCAGAGTGGGATTGAAACCACCGGGTGAGGACAAAAGTTCCTTGGGGGGGACTGTCAGTGGCTCACGTGCCTCCGACGTCAGCATTGTCAACTCCTTATTTACCAAATATTTGCGAGTATACGACACAGACTGACGAATAATAAAGTTTTGTGTACTAACATTTATCTACATTTTTACATTTATCGGTTATAGATCAACAGTTATTAATAATGTTTAGGCGGAAAGCTCAAGTTATTGTGAGAGAATTTTCACAGCTTCCCAATTAATTTTTTCTGAATGCGTTTCTAGCCACAGACAAAAGTTCTAGTTTAATCTACGATTGTTCCCTAGCTAGAAGCGCGATATGGCAGCCCCCTATGCAATTAAGAGATTCAGTACGCCGGACAAAAATTGTCGCTACGATTGGACCCGCTACCAGCAGCCCAGAAGTCCTTAAGGCTCTCATCGAAGCAGGTGCAACAACGCTGCGGCTTAATTTCTCTCATGGAACTCATGCCGACCATCAACGTAATATTCGGTTGATTCGGCAAACAGCATTTGAATTGAATAAACCAGTGGCGATTCTGCAAGATTTGCAGGGTCCCAAAATTCGTCTGGGTAAGTTTGAAGATGGCTCGATATTTGTCAGTAAGGGCGATCGCTTTACTTTAACCAATCGCCCAGTAGTCGGTACTCAGGAAATCAGCTGCATCACTTACGAACATTTAGCAGAGGAAGTTCCCGTTGGAGCTAATATTCTGCTCGATGATGGAAAAGTTGAAATGCAGGTTGTGGAGGTCAATAAAGAAAAAGGGGATTTACATTGTCGGGTTACTGTTGAAGGTAAGCTTTCTAACAATAAAGGTGTGAATTTCCCCGGTGTTTATTTGTCTATCAAGGCGTTAACCGATAAAGATCGCGAGGATTTAGTATTCGGTTTAGACCAAGGTGTAGACTGGGTCGCTCTTTCTTTCGTCCGCAACCCCGAAGATATGATGGAAATTAAGGAATTAATTTCTAGCGCTGGAAAACAAGTACCAGTAATTGCCAAAATCGAAAAACATGAAGCTATTGAACAAATGGAAGCAGTTCTAGCTTTGTGTGATGGTGTAATGGTCGCCAGAGGGGATTTAGGTGTTGAACTACCAGCAGAAGATGTCCCCGTGCTGCAAAAGCGGTTAATTGCCACTGCAAATCGTTTGGGTATTCCCATTATTACTGCTACCCAAATGTTAGACAGTATGGTTAGCAATCCTCGTCCGCCTCGGGCAGAGGTATCTGATGTGGCAAATGCAATATTAGACGGTACAGATGCGGTGATGCTTTCCAATGAAACTGCTGTCGGTACATATCCGGTAGAAGCGGTAGCAACAATGGCCAGAATCGCCGAACGTATGGAGAAAGAAGATGCCCAAAACAAAAATGTAAATCAAATATCAGACCCCAGACGTTCCATTCCCAATGCTATAAGCCAAGCGGTAGGCCAGATTTCCGAACAACTTGAAGCAGCAGCAATTATGACTCTGACTCAAAGTGGTGCCACTGCTCGTAACGTTTCCAAGTTCCGCCCTCGTACACCAATTTTGGCGGTAACACCCCATGTAAACGTAGCTAGACAACTGCAATTAGTTTGGGGAGTTAAGCCTTTATTAGTTTTGGAATTACCTTCGGCCGGCCAAACCTTCCAAGCGGCAATTAATGTCGCTCAAGAGAAGAATTTATTAAATGAAGGCGATCTAGTCGTCATGAGTGCTGGTACTCTTCAAGGAATTTCCGGTTCCACAGATTTAATTAAAGTTGAAGTCGTAACTGCCGTACTTGGACAAGGAATAGGACTTGGACAAGGTTCGGTAACCGGACGCGCACGGGTAGCTCATAGCGGTATGGATCTAAATAATTTTAATCCAGGAGAGATTCTAGTTGCCCCAAATACAAATGCAGATTTTGTCGAAGCAATTCGTAAATCTAGCGGTATTATTACTGAGGAAGAAAGTCTCACTTCTCATGCTGCTATCATTGGCTTGCGTGTTGGTGTACCCGTAATTGTGGGTGTTAATAATGCAACTCGTACTATTAGAGATGGAGATATTTTAACTATGGATATACAGCGAGGTTTAGTTTACTCTGGTGCGGTGGGAACACCTTAAATATAGTTAGTGGTTAGTGGTTAGTTGTTGGTGGTTAGTTGTTGATGGTTAGTTGTTGGTGGTCGATCGGTTTTACAATTATAGGACTTAGGCAAAACCATCTTTCCTGCTGGTTATGGAGAACCCGAGTACTTCAATTAGCTCTAGGGGAGATGGTAAGAACACTCTTGCACAACTTAATTACTAACTAACAACTGACAACTATCCACTATCCACTATCCACTAACTAAAGATATTGTTTTAATACTTCGGTGGTGATTTGTCCCGTTTTCTCCCAACTGAATTCACTGGCTCGTTTTAATCCTTTGATAGAAAGCTGCGATCGCAGTTGTTCATCGGTAGCAATTTGTTGCATTGCTTCAGTAATTTCCTTGACATTATAGGGATTGATGAGAATAGCTGCATCATCAGCGACTTCTGGTAAAGAGGAAAGATTGGAGGTAATTACAGGAGTGCCGCAAGCCATGGCTTCTAAAACTGGGAAACCAAAACCTTCCCAAAGACTCGGGAAAACTAAGGCAAGGGCTTGATTAATAATTTTTGGCAATTCTTTATAAGTGACATAGTCAAGAAATTTCACTCGATGCTTAATACCCAATTCTTCAATTTGAGAATGCATCTTGGGTGTATATTTGTTAAAAGGACCTGCAAACCACAATTGGTAGTCCTGAGAATCGTTTAATTGATTTTTTAAATCGGCGAAAGCCCTTATGACTCTATGTAAGTTTTTATGCCAGTCGTGTCTACCAATATAAAGAAAGTAGGGATTATTTTGGTTATTTTGTTTGACTTCGTTAAGTAAACGAAAATTATTTCCATCGTAGGCTAGTGGAATCGGCGTAATTTTACTAGCCGCAATATTATAGAAATCACAAATATCTTTTGCTGTAGCTTTGGAGTTACAAATTATATGCTGCGCTTGTGCGAGCACTTGAGGAATATAGTAACGGTGATAATACTTCAGAGGTGATATGGGTTTGGGAAAGCGTAGAGGTATTACATCATGTACGGTAACGATGGAGCGACAGTTGGAATACAGAGGTGCTTCTGGTTGCGGAGAAAATAAAAGCTTAGACTTCAGCTTTCGATAGATTTGCGGCAGTTTAAATTGCGTCCATAAAAGTCTCTTAAAATGCCCTTTTGTACCTTGAGCGGGTGTAATATTACCTGGTATTTGATAACAATTGAAGTTTGAATACTTACTACTGGCTAGTACTGTGGGTTGGAGATGTTCTAAGTAAGGTAAAAGATTTGTAGCATAGTTACTTATACCTGTTGGTTTTGAGAAAACAACTGATAAATTAACCAATAATTCGTTCATCTATATAACTGTTTAGTCAGTACATCACTTGATATGATATACAGAATTTACCAGTTATTTGTAATATATAAAACATCAATAATAGTTATTTTTTGATATAGTAGTTCCACGCGAAAGAATACAGTTAGCTTTTATCTAATAATTTATCAATAAGACTTTTAGTCCAGTGAAAATTAAGATTTAAGTTTGAATCACGAGTATAGAAAAACATAATTTACTTTTTCTATGTCATTTATAATACGTCGATACTAGTTGATTTATGGTACAGTGACTTCATGTTAGTTCTCGTCATTACAAGCCTTGCGTACATAAATAAACCATAGAATTTACCCAAGGCGATTTTAGGTCGAATAAAAATTAAAATTAAGGCGTAGATAGCTAATCGGGCTAATCTAGTCATAAAAATAAAATCTGACGTATATCTTTCCAAAGTTAATAGATAACTGTAGGTACTATGTTTCATTTTCTGGGAAACATATTTATTTGTAATTGATGAAGGCTGGTGTAGTACGCCAAAATTTTTGGTAACTGCAATTAAATATCCTTGATTGGCATAGCGTCTACAAAAATCAAAATCTTCGTAATAAAGAAAGTAAGCATCGTCAAATTGCGGACAATCGTAAAAATTACGTAGATTAACTATCAAGCTGCAACCGGATACCCAATCACAAAGAATATAAGGAGCGTCTGTATTTGTCAATAAATCTTGAGTTTTAATTGTTCCGGTTTTAGGAATGAAGCTTCCCCCAGCAAACCAAATTTCATCTGAAAGGGTATGAATAATTGTACCGAGAATGGAAATTTCTGGATATGACTGAAAAAATCGGTTAACTTTTTCTAAAGAATTTTCTAATAAATAGGCATCTGGATTAATCATCCAAATCACTGCTTGAGAATCCTGGCTATAAATCCACTTCATCCCATAGTTACAGGCGCAACCAAAACCCATATTATATCCAGCATCGAGAATCTGCACGGATTCACTCTGGAGTTTACCGATGGAATCGTCATCATGGGAGTTGTTGACGATCAAAGTTTTATAGGTGGGATTGTCACCAACAGGTAGGGAATCGATTAATTTTGTAATCAATTCCGTTGAATAATAGTTAACAGTTAGAAAGTAAATCACGATAGTTCAATTTGACAGTCGTCACCAATCATAAATCGTAAGGCTTTTGGGCGACGGGGTGCCAGTGTCAATTGCGCCCTTTGCCCAATTAAACTATCTATAATTCGTTGATGAATTCCGGATATCTTTGCACCTTGCAAAACAACGCTGTGTTCTAATTCGGTATCTACTAAAGTCGAATTGTCAGCAATACTGGTATAAGGACCAATAAAACAATTCTCTAAATAACAATCTTTGCCAATAATCACCGGACCACGGACCGTACAATTAATGACTTTGGAACCATATCCTATTTTTACTCTACCAATTACTTGACTTTGAGTATCTACTTCTCCAGAGATAGATGTTTGCAGGCTGGTATCGAGAATTAAGCGATTAGCTTCGAGCAAATCATCTTTTTTTCCCGTATCTAGCCACCAACCTCCGAGTTGAAAAGCTAATACTTGTTTTTCTTGACTAATTAGATATTGAATAGCGTCAGTAATTTCTAGTTCACCTCTTGCAGAGGGTTTAATACGAGTAATGGCTTCGTGAATAATCTCCGAAAAAAAATAAACTCCTACCAAAGCTAAATTAGAAGGAGGAACTTTTGGCTTTTCGATTAACTCTAAAACTTTGCCGTTTTGATCTACCCTAGCTACTCCAAAGGCACTGGGATTATCAACAGTACGCAATAATATCAATGCATCCTGGTGTTGCTGCTGAAATTGTTTGAGAAAATAACTCAAGTCACCTTGTTGAATCAGGTTATCACCTAAATACATTACAAAAGGTGAATCTTTTAAGAAAGGGCGTGCTACTTTTACAGCGTGGGCAAGTCCTGCCGGTTGCTCTTGTAAAATGTAGGTAATATTAGCTCCAAATCTCTCTCCATTTCCGGTTTTTGCTTGAACTTCATCTCCAGTCTCCGGCGAGATGATGATGCCGATATCAGTAATACCGGCTGCGACCATTTCTTCAATTCCATACCATAAAATTGGTTTATTTGCAACAGGTACGAGTTGTTTAGCCCCGGTGTAGGTAAGAGGGCGTAGTCGCGTACCTTTACCACCAGAGAGGATTAGTGCTTTCATATTATTGCCGAGGGAATAGGGAATAGAATTAGTAAAGAGGGGAGCAGTGTAAACATTTGGGCTGAATAGTTAATTCATTTTTGATTTACTACTTGTTTTAATTCTTGAAGCATTTCTCTGAGGCTTTGTCGCCAATGAGGTGGATAGGATTCTATGATGGTAGAAATTTTCGCACAGTTAAGAACTGAATAACTAGGGCGAGTTGCTGCGGTGGGATATTCAGAAGTGGTAATAGGGATTACGCGCTGAATCTCTAGGGGAAAGCCTAGCTGTTTTGCTTCCTCAAAAATGGCAACAGCAAAGTCGTACCAACTGGCTACACCGCTATTGGTGTAATGGTAAGTACCACTTATTTGTGGATTTTGGGTAAGTGTGGCTATGGTTTGTGCGATATCTTGTGCCCTGGTAGGGCTACCGATTTGATCGGCTACTACTTTTAACTCTGGCTTTTGTGTTCCTAGTCGCAGCATGGTTTTTACAAAATTACTTTTGCCTCCTACACCATAAACCCAGGCTGTACGAAGAATAATGTGGTTACCACAATTTGAACGAATAGCTTCTTCTCCTGCTAATTTGGTTTCACCGTAAATGCTTAGAGGGTTAGTTGGGTGATTTTCCCGGTAAGGACAACTAGCTTTACCATCGAAAACATAATCAGTAGAAATATGAATTAATAAGGCTCCTAATTTTTCAGCTTCTTGAGCGAGAACTTTCGGAGCCGTGGCATTAATGGTATTGGCTAATTCTGGTTCGCTTTGGGCTTTATCTACAGCAGTATAAGCAGCAGCGTTAATGATAATTTCAGGATGATGTTTTTTAATTAAGTCTCTCAGAGTTTCGGGTTGAGCAAGTTCTATTATTGGCCTTGCTACAGCTTTTAAGTTGCTGTAGGGTTGAAGAGTTTTTTGTAATTGGGTGCCGACTTGACCATTACAGCCGATTAGCAAAATTGATTTACTCATTCTATTGATAATAATTCATCTTGCTGATGAAATACTTGCTACTTTATTTAGTTTAAAAATTATCTGAATACATAAAAATCATACATTAATGGGCGATCGCCTCCAAAGAGTTATGTCGTGAGGAATAAACAATCAAAATCTTATTTTATTAGTATTGTTTATCATAGGGATAGAGAAAAATCAATCGTTAATCTAAATAATATTACTGAAATAAAGTAATGAAATTGTTACTATATTGAAAATCGAAATGAGTGTTTTTTATTGAAGCATTTAAAAGTAAAATACGATCTCAAAGCTATTTATTATGATTTTAGGGACTCTTTTACCAATGTTTTTCTCTAAATTTTTTAAGTCAGTATATTTGAAATTTTAGGTAAGCTTAGATATTCATCTGACTTAAAATCCAGAAGGCTATTAGAACTTTATTTCAACTTGTCTAGATAACTTTTACTTATCTATCAAATATTTAGTTTGCCGTATAACTTTTTGGTTAAAATTTTTTGGTTTTAATGACTATTACTGCCTAAAAGTATTTCCCTTATCATCATTTTAAATTCTACGGACGCAAAAAAGTCAATGTTAAACAATACTTATAATTTATACCTATTTACTTTAGGATTTTTTACGTTCATAGATTTATAAATGCTGCATATGACTGATAAATAGGTTATTTCTTAAGGAAAGAACATATGTCCCTAGAAGTAATACTTATAGTAGAAGACACAATTGGTCGCAATAATGTTGCTATAATTTTTATTTGAATGAATAGTTAATTTTTTCTTAAAAGCATAAAACTTTTTGGTTTTATGATTTTTTACCACGTGGTATAGGGCCCTGACGAAAAGCAAACGTTTGCACTGTTTTTTTGTGTTGTTCCCTAATAAACCTATGCCTAGCAATTTATTTGATGCTGATTTTTATCGCTCTGCTAACTCAAATTTGAGTGGCTTGAGTGATAGCCAAGCATGGTCACATTTCAAAAATTACGGTTTAGAAAATGGTCTAGATTTTTCACCGCTAGTCGATTTAGATTTTTATCGTGCTAGCAACAGCGATTTAGCTGAATTAAATAATCAAGAAGCTTATGAAAATTTAGTAAATTATGGTGTTAGTCAAGGGCGAAAATTCTCCTCACTTGTCGATCTAGAATTTTACGGCGATAATAATAGCGACTTAAGTAATTTAGATAATGAAGAGCTATTTGAGCATTTAAAAAATAATGGTATAGCTGAAGGACGTTCATTTTCACAATTTTTCAATGTCCAATATTATTTGGCTGATAATCCGGATGTCGCTCAAGCTGTCGGTAACAGCTATACAGAAGCTTTCGATCATTTTGTTATAGAGGGTTTAAACGAGGGAGACTCTTTCTCGCCAACTTTTGATGCTGAATTTTACAAAAATGCTCATGCCGATCTAGCTGCTACTTCGTTGGATAACGAACAGCTTTTAGAGCATTTTGTTATGAATGGTTTGAATGAAGGAAGAGCATCAGCCTCCGGATTTGATGTCGAATATTATCTGAATAATAACCCTGGCTTAGATGGCTTCAGTTACGATGAAGCTTACAAACACTTTGTCACAGTAGGTTTGTATGATGGGTTAGCGGCTAGCGAATATATAGAAAGTGACTCTGTAGGGAATTCTTTAGATAGTGCTCGTAAAATAGCTTTAGACTCTGGCCAGATAATTTTTAGAGATTCTATTGGTAATTCGGATCGCGAGGACTTTTATAGTTTGAGTTTGAATAATGCCAACAGCAATCTCGAAGTATCAATCAAAGGTTTAAGTGCAGATTTAGACTTAGAATTGCTCAATAGTAGTGGTGATATTATCGCTAGTGCAGCTAACAAAGGTAATTTCAGCGAATCGTTGAGCATTGAGAACTTAGAAGATGGTGTATATATTAGGGTTTCCCAAGGAATAGAATCAGCCAATAGTAACTATAATTTAAGTCTGTCTGTGACCCCAATAGAAGCTGAATCCGAGGTTATAGTTTTGAATGAATCTACACCGGTACCAGCTACACCAGTCGCTCCCGCGGCTCAATCTGGATCAACTCCTCCAACCACTAATCCTCTGATCGATGAAGTTGTCGCATTGACAAACTCTTATCGTATTCAAGAAGGTTTGCAGCCTCTAACTTTAAATGAGAACTTATCCAACGCTGCTCAATCACATAGTACAGATATGGCAGTGAGTGACTTCTTCAGTCACACGGGTTCTAACGATACTACAGTTGGCGCTCGTACGGCTGCAGCAGGCTATGAATCGCCTTATGTGGGTGAAAACATCGCCGCTGGATATATAACTGCAGAAGAAGTTGTTAGAGGATGGATGAATAGCCCTGGGCATCGCGAAAATATTCTCAATCCTAACTATCTAGAAATTGGAGTTGGATATCATTACTTAGCCAATGATACTGGAGAGATAAATTACAATACCTATTGGACGCAGAATTTTGGTAGTGTAATTTCTTGATAGTGAATATAGAGACGGGTTAACCGCAGCTAAATGCATTCCTAGTAATCTACTAAGAGAACTTAGCCTTGGCTAACAATCAAAAAATTTTTCTCCGCTCCCCATCTCCCTTCTCCCAGCCTTCTTTTATAGGGAGTATGATGCGGGGGAGTATATCGCGTCTCTACTGATGTTTAAAGAGCAAAATTGAACTAAATCAAGGGAAAACTTCAGCTATTTGGAATGGTTTGCCTGCTGCATCTTTTGCAGAAAGAATTGGCGGAGTGGTTATCTGCCAATTTATATTTAGATTGGTATCGTTCCAAAGAATAGTACGTTCTCCGTGGGGTGCGTAATAATCCGTAGTTTTATAAAGAACTTCAGCGACTTCGGAAAGTACTACAAAACCATGAGCAAAGCCTGGTGGTATCCATATTTGACGGTTATTTTCAGCGCTGATTTCATAACCCACCCATTTACCAAAAGTAGGAGAACTTTTTCTTATGTCTACGGCGACATCAAATATGCTACCAACAACCGTACGTACTAACTTTCCTTGGGGTTGTAGGATTTGATAATGCAAACCGCGCAATACGTTTTGTTTTGAGTAAGAATGGTTATCTTGAACGAAGTTAACATCTATACTCGTTTTAGCAGTAAATTTTCTTAAATTAAAGGCTTCAAAAAAAAACCCACGTTCGTCTTGAAATACTGGTGCTTCAATAATTAGAACATCAGGAATTTCAGCAGAAATGATTTTCATTGATTTATCATTAATTATTCCTGAATTTTTATATTACTGCTATTTTGACATAAAATTAATAAAAAATAATTTTTAGTTAATGCAATATAATTTCTAGACTTCACCAGGTTTTTCCAAGTCTACCTCTAAAACCGTCAAAGGTTCCAAAGGTACAAGCCCATATTTTGAGTAAAACTAAATCTGGTTCGTAACGTATAACTCTAATTATCATATCTATTAGACATTTGCATCTATGGATGAGACAAAAATATAACATCCGCTTATTTGCTTGACGAGTTTCAAGATAAGTATGATTTCGACAAGCATAGTAATAACGAGATGGCGAACAAGTAAAAGTAAGAATTTCATTATCTATCTTGGATAATCTATCTTTTACTTGTGAATAATTCCCAAGACGATGTGCCATGATCGTATTTTTTGCTACAATTACTTCATAACCTTGATTTCTAAAATTCATACAATAGGCATAGTCTACTGCATCAATAAATAAATTACATGGCGGAAGTTCAACTAATCTAGCTGCACTTAAATTAACAAGAGAACCTGAAGTGATTACACCATCACAATTATAATAATCCTGTATTTGTGCGTATCCAGGTAATGGTAAAAATTTGTAATCCACAAAAACATATCCGGGAAACTCCTCTAACGTATTGATATCGAGTATTTGAGGAGCGATAATTCCAATATTATGTTTTTTTTCAGATAATTGTTGATATTTGGTTAATAAAATTTCTAAACAATCTGGTACTGGTTGACTATCTTGATCGAAAAGCCAAAGAAAATCATATCCTTTTTCGATAGCCCATTTTATCGCTATATTTAGTCCTCCATCAACACCTATATTTTCGGGATGAAATTCAACGGTAATATTTTCATAATTTTTTTCTGAGATAATTTGAAGCTTGGAATTATCTACAATAAATATCTCTGATATTGTGTATAACTGTTTTTGTATGGCAGCAATTGTTTTATTGAGCGCTTCACTATCTTCGTAAGCAGTAATATAAGCTGCAACTTTGTAATTAATATTTTCCATTGCTATTTGGTTTATATTTGAATAAATATTTGATATCAATAAGTGCAAGCTGTATATTACAAAAGTATTTACTAAGGCAAGCTAAAAATTATTTTTGAGTTAAGCCTAAAATTTTTTTTAGTTTGAGCCATTGGTTTCTAAGTTTCCAAAACTTACTTGTTTCCATGGCTACAATTTGATTATGAGCTAAATTTAATTCTTGTAATAATAATTGTGAGTTATTTTCCTGAATATATGAATTTTGAAAATATATTTGCTTCTGAGGAAAACCAAATAACATTTCCGAAGTTTGGTACTTTTGAATAAGAAAGGCAAATTTATGACAAAAATATTTAGCAATATTTAGGGCATATTTATTAGTAGTATTAATCATAGAACTTGGATGAACTCTATATGCACTAAGAGCTTGAGGAACTAATTTACAAGAATAGTTAGATTGAGCTAACTTTAACCAAACATCATAATCATCCCATCCAAACCAACCATACTCAATTAAATTGGTAGAATATCCTCCTATTTTGAGTAAGATATCTTTATTAAACATAGCCATAGCATCAATGTATGGTTGTTTGACTAAATGACTTATATCCCATTCATGACAAGATATTCTATTTAATTCTTTTCTAGTATCATTATCAAATCTGCTTATTTCTCCATAGACAGCAGCATATTTGGAAAATTTAATTTTGTCATAAAGAATTGCTAAACAATGAGGATAAATCCAATTGTCAGCATCTAAGATAAACACATAGGGAGAACGAGCTATTTCTAGTCCAATATTTCTGGCATCAGCTAAACCAGTATTAAACCATTTTTTTACTAGAGAAATTGGCAATTTAGATTTTGCTAAATATTTTTCAACGAGATATACAGAGTTATCGCTAGAACAATCATCTACTACTAATATTTCTATATTTCCCGGTAAATCTGAAATATCTGATTGAGATATACTATCTAAACATTCATAAATATATTTCGAGTAATTAAATAGTGTAATTATTACGGTAATACAAGGATTTTCACAAATATCATATGCTTGGTTTGATGTTATATCCCAAGGATTGTAGCCTTTATTTTTACAAAGAGAGGCAGTCTTTAAGCGGGAAATAAATAATAATCTTTTTTCTTCTAAGTTATAATCTGATGTTTTTATTTTTAATGGCTGAGATTTGGTTGATTCTTTAGTAAAATTATATTCAAAATACTTATTTTCTAATTCCTTCTGATTAGCTAATATTTGAGAGTGACGATTATTTAATTGTTCTTGATTTAATCCTAACTGCGATCGCTTTGTGTAACTAATCATGATCTCATATCCTTAAGTAAAGCCTCAAAGTATAAATTTTTTTTTAAGCCCTAAGCCGCTTTAGCTCTCCCAACCTTAGCTGTAAAACCCCACCCTAGGGTGTGTTTTCAAAGTAATCCTCACACATGCCGTGACTAGAAAAAGCCGGGTTTTCAGCCCTTTAAGGGCTTCGTAGCTGTAGCTCCTGGCTTTAGCCTGAGAGCGCTTGAGGTTTGAAAACACGCCCTAGCCCTCTCCTTATTCAGGGGAGGGAACAAGATTTTAGTCAACTTTTAAACCGAATGAATTCTTTAATTTCAACCAAGTTTGACGTAATTTCCAAAACTTGCTGCTTTCCATTGCTTTAATAATCTGTTGGGAATGTTCCCATCCACCATGGGCTTGTTGTAGTTTAATTTGACTATCTTCCCATTGCTGTAAGACTTCCTGTAGTTGAATTTGCTCTTGCTGAAATTGGGATTGGTTTTGTTTTAATTGATTTTGCGCTCCTTCTAGTTGTATTTGATTTTGCTGTAGTTGATTTTGTAATTCTTGAAATTTAAATTGAGTTTCCTGTAATTGATTTTGTACTTCTTCTAGTTGCACCTTAGTTTGGTATAGTTGAGATTGTGTTTGTTCAAATTCACTATCTTTAGTTTGAAGTTGAATTTGAGCTTTTTCTAATTTTATGTGTAGATTTTCTAATTGAGTCTGGGAATGATTCAATTTTTCTACAACTTGAGAATACTGTTTATATAAAGCAGTATATTTACTTTCTAAAGAAATAGGATATCCCCGAACAACAAATTGTAAAGTATCCGCATCTTCATCTCGTTCAATCTCGGAAGTGATATTTTTATCAAAATTATTTTTTTCAATCGCTGGGATTAGATCGGAATTTGAATAAATAGGTAGCTTTGTTTGCTCAATTACATCTATCAAATATCCTGAATCCTCAAATAAATGCTCAACCGTTTTACGAGTAAAAAATCTTAGATGAGTATTATCTAAAATACCTAGAGGTTTATATTCAAACTTTCCCTGCAATAAAGCAAGTCTAATAGCTCCATGGGCAATATTAGGAATAGAAGCAATTACATATCCTTGGGGTTGTAATAAACTGCGAGTTTCTTCTAATACTTTCCAAGGATTCCGGAGATGTTCTAAAACATCACCAAAGACAGCAACATCATACTTTTCTGCCGATATTTTTTCTGATAAAATATCAGCTAAGGATACAAAATCTAAATCCGCAATAATAACTTCTTCGCAATACTTTTTAGCAATCTTAGCAGCTTTGGGATTTACTTCTATCCCAGTAACTTCACAACCCCGATTACTAAGTAACTTAGCAAAATAACCTGTAGCACAACCAAAATCAATAACGCGCTTATTATCTCCTATCAAACGCAACATTTTTTTTAAACTGCTATTTTCATCCAAATCTGTTTCTGACAGATTGACTAATAAAGGATAATCTTTCTCCCAATCAGCATTCATCATCTCCATGCTCTTGTTGGTAATTTTTTCTGTAATACCTTTACGCTTATTGGCGTATCGACTAAAGCGTGAACCCGTTTACCTGTATCTGGCGGTAATACCTGAAAAACTATAGCGTTATCAATCCAGTCAAATGTCATTGCTGTATAGTTTTCTGCACCAGCTATTGTCAAACTATAGGAATTAGGGCGTAAGGGTAATTTAAATGTAAATTCAATCTCTAATGTAGTTCCCGGTACTAATTTACCAATTGGTTGATTTTCTTCTATCGTGTTACTACCAATCAGTTCATTGCCATTTTTATCGCATACAAAAAATCCGAGAATACAACCCTGTAACTCTTGATAAATTTCAACTTTAACAAGTAGCTTTACTTGTTCATTAAATCCAAAAATGGGACTTTCATCAGCTTCTTCTCCCGATTGATTAAATAACTGAACGTTTTTAATCAATGCTTTGCGATTCCCTCGGCGAGTTTTTTCTACTTTAATTACAGAATTTTTTTCCCTTGTACTTGGAGATAGAATATGATTATCAACATGATTTTCCGGAGTAACTAATCCCAATTCGGTTTCTGTCACCAATTTCATGTATTGGATAATTACATCATTGGGAGTGCCGGAAGTGTAAATATTGCCGCTATCGATCATTACAGCAGAATTACATAAAGTTTTAATTGCACCGGAATCATGAGAAACAAATAAGGTAGTGACACCACTATCCATCAAGTTTCGCATACGGCGCATACAGCGATGTTGAAATACAATATCTCCCACTGCTAAGGCTTCATCTACAATCAAAATTTCCGGTTCAACATTTACTGCTACCGCAAAAGCTAAGCGAACAAACATGCCACTGGAATAAGTTTTTACGGGTTGTTCGATAAAATTTCCGATGTCAGCAAAAGCAGCAATTTCATCAAATTTATTTTCAATTTCCTGTTGGGTTAAACCCAATAATTTAGCATTGAAAAAAACATTTTGTTTCCCCGTAAACTCTGGATTAAAACCACTTCCTAATTCTAAAAGTGCAGAAACTCTACCCCTAACAACTACCTCTCCCGTGGTTGGCGTTAAAGTACGTGCAATGATTTGCAGTAAGGTACTTTTACCACAACCGTTGCGCCCAACAATTCCTACTGTTTGTCCTTTTTGTATGTCTAAATTAATATCTCTCAGTGCCCAAAATTGTGAGGTTATACTTTTACCTGGGAATAAAATTTCTTTTAATCGATCTACCGGATTAGCATACCTTGTAAAGCACTTTGAGACATTTTTCAAAGAAATAGCGATGTCTTCACTCATGATGAAGGCTACTTATTATAAAAACCGACAATTTAACTTACTACCCTGTTTGAAGCTGGTTAAGATGCTGCTGTGATGTCAGTTTTTGATTGTTTCAATTGATTGTAGATAGTTTTATTTTGTTTGAGTTGCCAATTTGCCGAATTGTTTTTTTTAAATATAACGGTTTTAAGTTAGATGCGATACAAAGTCTCTTGTGAAATTAGAGCGGGCAGGAATGCCTACCCCGCAAGAATGTGTTTGACTCAAATTTGTAAAATTAATTGATAACTACTATCGGTAAGATTATTAGCGTTTTACTCATGTATTTATTTACTCAATTTATATAGTAAATATATATTAATTTAAGGGATTTTATGACTTTTTTTTAGCTAAATTCCAAACATAGCGACTTAAGGAATATCCTTTGTTTAGCCACGTTCTCATAGGGTTGCTTGGCTGCATCTTATCTGTAATATTTTTAACAGTTTTTTTGATTTCATGAGGAGCTGTAAATTCAAATTTATCTTTTTTAATTACAGATTCGGGTAGTTCCAAAGGGTCGATGATATTATGATCTAATTGATAAATTAATGAAGGTCTTACCCATCCCCGTTTAACTTCTTCTCTAATAAATTTTTTGCTAATAAAATCATGTTTAATAGCGTTAAAAAGCTCCTGACACCAAACCCAACCTAAAGGATTATGCGTTTTCAACCAAGGTTGTGATAGCATATCTGTGTAGTGAGTTAAAGCCGTTTCACCTCCGCTATAACTTTCTAAATCGTTCCATTGACTGGGTAATACAGCAGCAATTTTGTTTGCTGGAGCCATTTCTAAAACAAACTGCTTGTAAGTCCATTTTCCCGCTGCTAAATTTCTAACTAATTCTGCGGCATCCCATTTTAACTGTTGGCAATTTAAAACCATAACGCTAAATTGCGGAGCTCTATCTGAGTCGGATGGTTCGTAAACTGAAAGCAAATCCGCACCGTTGAATTCCCACAACCACAACTCTTTAATATCTCGAAAAACTAGCATATCGGAATCAAGATAAATTGCTCTTCCTCGATAATCTTTCAGTTCGGGAATTGCAAATCTTTGAAAACTAAAAGGGGTTCTAGGTTTAATTTTGGGGTCTTTCGGTTCAGGAATATTGATTCCTTTTTGACCTATGGCAGCAAAAAGAGGTGTAACTTCCACTGCCATTGTTGCATGCTTTTTAATTGAATATTCCAACACCTTAACGGCTAACATTTGCTCTTCTTGAGTACCGACAAATATTTTAATTGGAGTTTCAATTTTCGGAGTTAAATCTCTTTTAGTCATCATAGTAAAGTTGATGAATATTAACTAAGCTAAGCTCTTTTTAGCCATTAATAAAACACGAGGACCGTTCCGCTCATTTCTCTGCTCGATTATATCTACATCAAAACCAGTTGCTTTTAAAAGCGAAACTATATCATCTAGTTTCAACCACTTTGAATACTCGTACATACCTGAAAAAACATCTGTATATCCTTCTTCACGATGCTTTTTATAATAGTATTTTTTACCATTATACTCGTAAATATCCTCTGCTTGTTCGTCAAGGGCATAATGAGTATCTAGCATTATCCCTTGATGTATATACTTACTTAATTCCAGTAAATGTTTTACAGGGTCTTTTAAATGATAAAACACTCCTACATGATGCATAACATCCGCTGAGATTAAAGTTAAATATTCGCTTAAATCTTCTTCTATATTTAATTTAAAGATAGTGGGATGAAACCCAAATAGAGAACAGCGAACTATGGTTTTTACAATATTTTCAATCCTAGAATCGACTGCTGTAACTCTATTTGCATATTTTGAAAGACCAATAGTATGAATTCCTTCAAAGCAACCTACTTCCAAAACATGCTTATCTGCTAATGAAAAATATTCATCCATTAACAAGATTCTTTTATCGGGAATAGTTTGAGGCTGACTGCGCTTATTTTGATAAGCTTGATTTCCAAACCTTCTACCATTACTATCAACTACAAAACAATTCCAGTTCAAAATACTATTTAATTCTTGTAAATCTTTATCGTTCAAAAAATCTACAAATTTAATGGTATTTTCGTTATTTTCATAACCGTCCAAAGGTAATTTATGGTGCGTTCTTGATAGTTTTTTCTTAATTATCGAGTAACGCGATTGCATTAACCAATTTAATTGTTTAATAAATACTCGCATATTTCCCTTACCGCTCCTTGTCCTCTAAATTAGGGCTTCATCTTGAGTCAGATCATCCGGTGTATTAATTTCTAAAGTTGCAATTTGTGTATGACAAACTTGAATTGAAAATCCGTGTTCCAAGACTCGAAGTTGCTCCAATCCTTCACATTGTTCTAAGGGAGTCGGTGACAATTCGGCGTATTTTGCGAGAAAATCCCGACGAAAAGCATAAAGTCCCAAATGCTGGAATACTGGAGCGGGTAAATTATTACGATAGTAAGGTATGGGAGAACGTGAAAAGTATAATGCATGATTGTGGCGATCGCATATAACTTTCACCACATTGGGATCGGGATAAGCGGTTTTAGGATCCAAAGGACAGGCTAAAGTTGTCATATCTGGAAGTTCTGCACCTCCACTCAGATAAGGTTCAACTAACTGTGTCAGCATCTCGGAAGTCACAAAGGGCTGATCACCTTGAACGTTGGCTACAGCAACAGCATCGGGATACCGTAAAGCAACTTCAGCGACTCTATCCGTTCCGGAAAGATGATTACTTGAAGTCATTTCTACTACACCACCAAATTTATCGACGCATTCAGCCACTAATTCGCTATCAGTTGCCACCACAACTTTACTAAAAGACGAACACTGTTTCGTGGCTTCATAAACCCACTGCACCATTGGGCGATCGCCAATTTTGACTAAGGGTTTTCCCGGAAAGCGCTGAGAATCGTAGCGAGCGGGGATAACAGCCAGAATATCGATCATAGTCCGCTCCTGACAATGTCATGAAGTCTAATTAAACCCAAACATATTCCTTGTTCGTCTACTACTGGCATTACGGAGATTTGCGAGGGACGGTTTTCCATTAACTGTAATGCTTTATATGCCAAACAAAAGGGGGAAACTGTAATTGGATTTTTGCTCATAATTGCATCACTAATTAAACCTTCAAGCTTTGTTGGGTGAGTTTTTTGCAACGTTCGTCGTAAGTCACCGTCGGTAATAATTCCCAACAAACGACCATGATTATTTACCACATTTACAGCACCCAAACCACCTTGACTGATAGCTGAAATGACTTCCAACCATGTAGCTGTAGTTAATATTTTGGGGTTTTCGTTTCCCCCGTGCATCAAATCCATAACTCGTAAAGTTAAACGTTTACCCAATCTTCCTGCTGGATGATTTAGAGCAAAATCTTCTGGAGTTAAACCTTTGACTTGCATTAACGTCATAGCTAGAGCATCTCCAATCGCTAAAGCTACCGTGGTGCTTGTGGTGGGTGCTAAATTGAGAGGACAAGCTTCTCGATCAACCGAAGCATCTAGAACAACATCAGCATTGCGAGCAAGGGTAGAATTCAAGTTACCGAGTATGGCAATAATTGGAATTTGACGATGCTGAAGATGGGGTAATATTGCTACAAGCTCATCTGTTTCCCCGCTATTGCTCAAGATTACAGCCACATCATCGTGGGAGGCTATTCCCAAATCTCCATGTAAAGCATCCCCAGGGTGAAGATAAAATGCCCTAGTTCCGGTACTAGTTAAAGTCGCGGCAATTTTCCGTCCAATTAAACCCGATTTACCTACACCAGCTAAAATAATTTTACCTGGAGATTTTTTTAAAATATCTATTGCTTTATCAACCTGCTGTGGTTCTAAGCGAATTGCAGCTTTAGTAATTGCATCAGCTTCCAACTTCAATAATTCAGCTACTTTTGAAAAATGGGTACCCTTTGAACCGATCAAATCTGATAGCATAATTATTAGTATTTACATTATTTTATACCTTTTATATATCAAATACACCTGATTTAATTAATGTTACACCCTGCTCCGCACTACTCTTACAGAGCGAGGATGCTGTCCCCATAGCTAAACGGTGACTTAAAAGATTTATTCAAAGTATTACTAAATATTTACAAATTAATTAGCATTTACGAAATATAAGTTGGTCCCCACCCCAAGGATAAGAAAATCTTTCCCTTCGTTCTAGCAAAAAGCCAGAATTAATTATTCTATTAATTACATCTTCTAAGGTTTCCCACCAACAACTTTCATATAAACCTGGTTCTCTACCGTGTTCATCTTTTGTTCCAGCAACAATCTCTGCAATAAATACACCATTTGGTTGCAAGACTCTAAGAATTTCAGCCATTACTTTCTCAAAGTTAAATACATGGTCTAATGAATTAGTAAAAACATAATCAACAGATGCGTCAGCAAACTGTAAATCATGAAAATCACCATGAACAACATAAGAATTTTTTTCCCCAGGATTTAAATCAATTCCGATAGGAAAACATCCTATATCAATAAATGCTTTACATTCAGTACCAATCCGTGCCCCCAAACATAATATATTCTCTCCTCCCTTGAATATACTTAATGCATTAAGTCTATTTGCCAGAGATTCTCGATATTTGATATCATAATTAACTAGATTAATTTTACCTAGTTTAGAACGTTGATGCTCCTTATACGCTTCATAATCTTGATAAATTCTATGAATAAATGAAGCTTCTCCAGATGACCATTCAGAAGATGTAGCAGTGTCTCCTTTGTTGACATTTTCTGATTTTCCTTCACTAATATCATTCTTTCCTGAGTCCTTTGACTCCATTGGTTTTTTCATAAAATTTTTCAACAAGTTCTTCATGGTTAACTTTGTATTAATAGTCGAATTACTGAACTAATATTTAACGATAAAAGCTTTTGTATGATTTGTGCCCTCTTTCCCAAAACGGAGATGAAAAAGTTGTTCCGGACGACCTTCCATAAATTCATCTATAGCTTTTCTTGCCATAGTAAATTCAACGGAATGATAATCATCAAAAAATATAATTCCTCCCCGCTCTATTCTTGGATAAAAGAATTCTAAGCATTCTAAATGGGGTTCGTAAAGGTCGCAATCGATATTAACGAAAAAATATTTATGGTCTGGAAGTTGATTAAGTGTATCGCGAAACAATCCAGGAATTAAAGTAATATATTTTGATAATTTTTGCTCTTTTACTCTATTTTTAACTTGATTAATAGAAGTATCTGCAAACAATAAATCCGATTTTTTCAGTACGTTCTGAGATGCATAAAGTTTATCAATTTCTGAAAGCTCTGGAAGTCCTGTAAAGGTATCTAAACCATAAAAATGTATTGGTAATCCATACATTTTAGCTATCTGAGCGCAAGCAATTAAGCTATGTCCCATATAAACTCCACATTCTACAGCGAAATAGTTTGGAGACGAAAGTAATAGGGATGCAAAATTACGTAAACTCACAGATAAATAGTTTTTTCCGCCACGATTGCTATACAAATCGGCAACAGCACTTCTAAATATATGCAGTAATGGTATTCTTTCAGCATATATTTCCTGATAGGGAAAGTCGTGAGGAAAAGGACTGCATGAATCAATCTTTTGAGTAATCATAAATTTACAATATATATTAAGTTTAAATATTAATTTTCAAGTTTAACGTTCAACTTTAACTTCTTCAATTTCCCAACTACGAGGTTGGTAAAAATGGCATTGGTTCATATTTCTACTTCTGCGGACTTCAAATCTAAAGGATTCAACTAAATCGTATATATAGAAAGGACGTTTACTTATACTAAGTTTTATCGTATAAATTCCCGGCTTCAATCCACAATAGGGCATTTTTAATTTAATTTCCTGTTCTCCAGGTGGTATTTCTAAAGTTTGCTTATCTCTTTCGCTATTAATGCTCAATATGCTGTCATGCTGATTGTTAATATCTCTAATGATGATACCCACTATCGCATTTTCAACCATTTTATAAGCTTTACATCTGATACATAAATAAGCAGGTTTACCACTGACAAGAGTTTTTAAAGTATTTCCCTTATCATCCTTAAATAAAATCGAAAGTATATGTAATTCTTCTGAATTATTGGAATTTTCGCTAAGATTAGCCATAGCTCCTTTTCCAGATTCAGAACCAATTTTTAATAAATCCTCCTCATATTTGCTCATCACTAAATCAGTTTCTCCACACATGACTACATTTCCTTTGGATAGGTAAACAGTAGTATTACATATATTTAAGATGGCATTTGAACTATGAGAGACTAAAACAAATGATGTTCCTTCTTCTCTCAATTGATTTAACTTGCGATAACATTTTGTTCTAAATCTAGCATCCCCCACTGCTAAAACTTCATCAATCAAAAGGATATCTGGTTTTGTGTAAATAGCACAAGCAAAGCCAAGTCTAGCCCTCATCCCAGAACTATAAGTTCTAACAGGAGCATCTATTGCATCCCATACTTCAGCAAAATCCAGCACGCTCTGGAAACTTTTATCTATTTCTTGGCGAGAAAGACCTAAAATAGACATATTAACGTAGACATTTTCTCTACCACTTAGTAAAGGATTAAACCCAGCACCAAGAGCAATCAATGCAGCAATACGACCTCTTATTCTTATAGAACCTGTATCTGGCTTGATTAAACCGCTGATAGTTCTTAAAAGAGTAGTTTTGCCGCTACCATTAACTCCAATTAAACCAAGAGATTCCCCTCGACGAACATCAATACTGACATTTTGAAGTGCCCAGAACTCTCCTTTCCTTAATGCATGACTTCCTCTAGAAGTACCAAATACTTCTGCGGCAATATCTTTTAAACCATAAACATAAGCTTGTTTAAGGCTGCGACAAAATTTCTTGGAAACATCTTGTATTGAGATAATCGTATCATCATCTTTCATCTGAGATAATGCCGAATAATTTTCAGTTGATTTATTAGTCATGCTTAACTTATCCTCTCTATTAAATAAGGCATAGCAAGACGGTAAATTAACCAACCTAAAACTAGTCCAATCAAAGCAATTATACTCACAAATGCAAAGCTCAAAGGTTGTGAAAGTACTCCTGTAGTTATCAATTCTCTTGCTGTTACAAGTAAAGGTGTGACTGGATTAAGTTTAACTATAAAATTTAGAATCGGATTATCTGGAGTAGGATAAGCTACTGGAGTCAAAAAAAACCAAGCTAGAGTTATGACTTCCATTGCTCTAGAAATATCTTGAATTAAATTAGTGACAGGAACTAGTAATAAACCAATAGCTGTTCCTAATATAATTAAATTGATCATGGCAATTGGCGATAAGATTATTGTCCAACTTACAGATACGCGAAATATAATGAATAAAGCGATCACAAAAGCTAGTTTAATGATTAAATTAAATAAGATTTGCCCCAGTTGAGTCAAAATAATCGCTTCATGGGGAAATTTAACTTGAGCAAGTAGCGGGCGTGAAGTATTTATTGCTATTTGAGGACAATTAAGTGCTTCTAAAAAGGTTTGCCATAAAACCGTACCAAGCATCACGTAAGCGGGATAAGGTATATCAGTTTCGCCTATATTTAAAACTCCTGTATCATTCGCAAATGTTAATCCCGCTGCTGTTAAAGCAGGAGGTACAATAGCCCAAGTAATTCCTAAAAAAGAGCGTCTATATTGCCCTCTAATATTTCTGATAAGTAAACGCCATGCTAATTCACGAGAAGCGAACAAGTCACCATACATTTCTCTGAATAGCTTGAGAGGGCGTAAAATTTTACTTTTAGGTGTATATAAAGTTTCACCTATGGGAACCTTATTCAAATTAACTCCTATAATTCATATTCTCTTTAATTTTTCTCTTGAGGCAAATTAAATCTTTTTTTTATCTTCTGTTTTTATTTAATTTACGATCAAAATATTAAACAATAAAGATTGAATTTAAGCTTTAACTAAAACAAAATAAAAATCTTTATGATTGGCAGTACGCCGAATATTAAACCAAGAAAAACCTAACTTTTCAACCGCATAAGTAAGTAATTCAGCATTGCTATTAGTATAAAAATGTAAGTGAATAGAACGTTTTGCTTCGTAAAAAGTTTTTGGGTTTTTACCAGGTGCTCGATACTTTCCCCATCGAACATAATGTTCTAGAGTTGGTTCCATTTCATAATCAATACTTAATAGACTAATAAATTCCGACCTAGAAAATAGGAATATTTGGAAAATGCAGCGATGAAAGAAAGTACCATAATTGAGAATAGTTGAGTAAAGCTTTTTCAAGAGGGAAGAATAGCTTACTTTTATAATCTTGCTCTGATGGTGATAATCCCTAAAGATTTATTTTCTAGCTATAATCAATAATCGATAGGATGCTTCTTCCCAATTAAATAAATGAGGTTTCATCAATTTAGAAATTGATTTAAAGCCAACGTTAGTTAAAGCATCAATTAAAGTTTTTTCTGTAGCCCAAAAGGAAAATGTATTATCTAGAGAAGCTCTAACTTTACGATATTTGTCTTCTTCAGAAGCATTGTCTTTGTGTTCGCGAAACAAATATCCCTCGCAGCCACTTCCAGTTTTTATGGGACCTTTTAAATTAAATCTGTCTATTGATTCTGGAGTACTAACGTGAGTGTAAATTATCAGAGTGTCTTCAGTTAAACTTGCTAATGTATTCAACATTTCTTCAAAAGAATCTTGACCTAAATGATGCAGGATTCCAGAGAATAAAACACACTCAAAAGTACCAATTTCAGCAGGATTAATTTTGCGAACGTCTCCTTGCTGAAAACGAGCATTTTCAACATTTAATACTTTCGCTGCAAATTTAGCTCTTTCCACATAAAGTTCTCTACCTTCTATTCCTAAGACATTTGCACCTGCTTGAGCCAAAGTAATAGAATGTACTCCTTCGGCTGAAGCCAAATCCAGTACTCTCAAATCCGTCATATTGCCACGACGACAATTTAAGGGGACTACATCTATCAATAGATTGCCAAGTTTTCCCAAACCTATAGCTTTCTTATAAAACTTTTCTTCTTGAGGGGAAACTGTTTCAATACCATTTCCAAAATTAAAGTAATGTGCCCAAGGAATTGTTGATTCTAACTTCTCAAGACCTTGACGAATTTCTTCTGGGCTAATACTGTAGGATTGCATTTTCTTTATTTCTCCTATTTTGACAATTTAAGATTTGATTGTTTATAGTTGGAAGCTAATGTTATAACTAATTATAACTAGGTTGCAATACATGATAAACTTGTTTTTCTAATATTTCCAAATTAAATTCTTTTTCGCATCTGACTTTGGCATTTTGTAATATTTTTTTGCTAAAATCGCTATTTTCTATTGAGAATTTAATTTTTTCATACCATTGCCATGGTTCGGCAAGAATTACTTCTTTTTCATCGACGAATTGATTGTAAACATTCACATTACTCGCAATTGTGGGAATATCACAGGCTGTATATTCGATAAGTTTAGTCGGAGCTTTACATTGATTAAAGTCAGTATTTTCCAGAGGCGCTAAACCAATATCCCAGTTTAGTTCGTAAAGCTTTTGGAGAAACTGCGAATAATTGACTTTAACTTGATGGGAAGTGATTCTATCGCTAAATTTTTGTAATCCATCTGGAATAGAAATAGTCCCAAATGTTTCAAATTTAATCTGAGGATATTCAGTTAATATTTGAGCAATAGCAGGAGCAATCATTTTTAAATCATTTCTATGTCCTTTGGAACCCATATAGCCAATTGTCAAATCATTTGAATTGATAATCTTACTTTTATTAATCAAACTTTCCAAGTAAGGAGCATATATACCAGAAAAAACTTCTTGCTGGGGAAAACGTTTGGCTAATGTCCGATCTAAATATTGGGTTGAAGCATAAATCAGATTTACATGGGAAAGTAAATATTCGCGCTCTTGAATAACTTCTTGATTTCCATGTTGTTTTTGAATTCCTTGTCCCAAGGACAAAGGTATATTTAATAAGTCATCATCAATATGGTAAATAGTATTAATTTTCTGTTCTTGGCATCTTTGCCAAATTGATTTACCATAAGGCAAAGCGTAACGACTAAAAATCGCTGTTTGAGGTTTAATATCCTCTAAAACGTTATCGATAAATGAATCGATTTGATAATTTTTGTTATTTAAGTAATTAAGTATAGTTTTACTAGATAAGACAACAAAATCTACTTCTCCTTTTTGATAAAGTAATTCCAACACATAATGAAAACTGAGATAATAGGTTGCGTTGACATTCTCGACAAATATTAGGATTCTTTTCTTACCGTTATTACCTCGATTTGCAACGTCATATTGAATTTCTAAATTTTCGTTGTGTTCTGGGTTTAAAAAAATAATTTTTTTTAGTATATTCATCAGAAATATTTTTAGTATTTAATAATAAATATGGAACAATCAAAATTTATTCAGGTATTCAGACTATATTTTTTTTACACCAAAAACTTAGTGCTGATAAACCTTGTTTCAAGCTAACTTGTGGTTGCCAATTTAATAACTCATTTGCTTTACTAATATCTGCAACTGCATGACGAATATCACCAGTACGAAAATCACCCGTAATCTGATAATTATTTTCAGGTTTTTCGTGAAGATTAAGCAGAGTTTTTGCTACTTCTAAAATGGTAGTAGGCTCACCGCTTCCTATGTTTATTGTTGTTCCATGAGGTAACCTCGCTTGGGTGGCTAATTCTACCGCTCTGGCTACATCATCAATAAATATAAAGTCACGGACAATATTGCCATCTTCATAGATATTGAGTTTTTTATTTTGCAAAATTTGACTGGAAAATATCGATAATACACCAGTATAAGGATTATTTAAAGATTGTCCCGGACCATAAACATTTTGAAAGCGTAAAATAGTAGCTTGCCAAGATGCATTTGCAGCAGCTTGAGTTACCAAGTATTCCTGCATCAATTTTGTAGAAGCATAAATTGAACAAGGAGCGGGTGGAGTATCTTCCAAAGTTGCTATTGGTTCTAGTTGAATTCCATTACTAGAAGTTGGTATAAATTGACCGGACTGCATTGCTTCATTAGTCCTTGCAGGAGGAACTATTAACTTCCTAGTTTCCCATTCTCTATATGCTCCTTCACCATAAATTGCTCTCGATGATGGCAAAACAAAACGTTTCAAATTATTCCCATGTTTGTTGATAGCTTCTAGTAATATAGAAGTACCTAAAATATTTACATCGCAATAACGAGTAATTTCATACATTGATTGTCCCGTACCTGTTTCGGCAGCCATATGGACAATTACTTCTGGTTGAGCATCTTGGATAATTTTTTCAACTAGATTTTGATTTTTAACATCTCCACGTATAAAAGTTATATTCGAGGGAAAAATAGGTTCTTGAATATCTTCACCATGAATCTGAGGACTAAGATTATCTATAATCCAGATTCTATTTTCTAAGTTTTTAGCTAATTGAAGTGTTAGCTTTCGACCAATAAACCCTGCACCTCCCGTAATTAGGAAGCGTTGATAACGATCAATATTACGAATATTACTCATATATTCGATTAAAAATGTTGTATGCTGGTCTAGTTGATTAATTGCGATTCCTTATAATTCTTCATTGCTTTTTTGCGGATCTTTTTGAGACGATAAACTTCTTGATGTGGTTTAAATTCACCTTTTTTATCTAAAGCTTCATTTGACTTCCCGAATAAAGGTTGTAAAAATCCAGGAATCATCTGACCATATTTTAGTTCCCTAACTAAAGATGGTCGAAAGAATCCTAAATCCGTTTCTTGTTGAATTTCACTCATCGAAATCGAATTATTTTTTAACATCAGTCTTAGTTCGTTCAACCACAGATAACCAAACTGATTTTTACAAGATACCCAAGGTTGAGTTGCCATATCGGTATAGTGTATTAAGCAAGTGTTTTCGTCATAATGCTCTAAACTGTTCCATTTAAAAGGAACTCCGCATTTTATATCTTCCTTTTCATCCAAGATGCATAATTCATGCATCAATGTATCGTAATCATATTCACCTCTATCTAAGTCATCGATGATATTTTCAATTTTCCAATCTAATCTTTCACAATCCAAAAGCATTACCGCACATTGTTTTTTTCTTTTCGCGGGTGCTCCTAATTTATTTTGAGTATTTTGATGTTTCTCGGGAATTTCTTCTTGGATGACAACTTTAGCTCCATCAAAATCTATATTCCAAAGTTCGGCAATATCTTGAAAAACTAACATATCAGCATCAAGATAAATTGCTTTCCCCGAATAGTTAGATAATTTTGGGATGCAAAAACGACTAAATGAAAAACCCGTTCTTTGCCAATTTCTTGGATCTGACGGTTTTTTTATTGGCAAGTCTAACATTGGATGGACGACTACATCCAATTTTGTATGCCTCTTGATCGAATGTTCGAGAACTTTAACTGCTAAAATTTGACTTCTATCAGTTCCCACATAAACTCTAACTGTTTCATCCATTTTTATACTTTCCCACAGTAATTAGCTTGCCCTTAGAGGTATTTTTTGCGAAGATATCTGCTGTAATCAACTCGACTATTCGCGCGATTGCATCTCCAGAAATAATATTTTTATCTACAAATTGACGTGCTTGATTTTGGGCTGTGATTTTCTCTTCGGGTAACTGTAATTGTTTTACAAAGGAAGTCCAGTCTTCTTGATTATTAATCGTTGAAAGAGGAGCATAATTTGAAAGTTCTAGCCCGTAACTAACTACACTAACCGGACAATCCATGCGGGCTGCATCGAGTGCTACCGTTGAAGGGGTAGTAATAACACCATCAGCGTTTTGAATAATTGCTGGTGCTGTAAATGGCTCCCATTCTGGAAGTTTCGGATTAGCAATAACTAAGTTATCCGCAGAAGGTAAAGAACCCTTGTATCTATTTGTCAACCACAATCCAGCGTGATGTGGCTTGACTAGAAAAGTTGTATTAGGAAAACTCAGGGCTGTTTTTTCAAGATGGCTTAAAAAGTTTTGTCTGTAGTTATCGTCATAACGATGCCAATGCAAGTTTTCAAATATAGCAATCAGATATTCACGCTGCTTTGGTATCTGAATTTCGTTAATATTAGAACTAATATACTTGGGACATCCTACCGATACACAAAGTTGTTTGGTTTCTAAAGGTATTTGAGGTGAAAGCAAACTCGTATTACCCCAAGTTAAGATTTTTTTAGAGGCAAATCTAATTAAATCAACTGTATGAACCTCATCAAAATAAGTTAAACCAATGTTCTCGAAACCATGCTGTAAAGTATAAGTAAATATCCCCGCTCTATTTGCTCGCTTTGTCAAAGTATAAGCTGCTTTATGGGGAGAAGCAGTCGTTTCAGAAGCAGTAATTACAGCTTTAACACCAGTCAGATTTGGCTCTAGTCTCGTCAAAACTCCCAAACGCGAAACCTTAGAAAAAGGTATCCCTAATTTATCTAAAGTCTCATTTATTCTTGGTGATTCGTTTAATAATTCATCAATTACAAAGACTTTCAACTCTAAATCATCTCTTTGTTTTAAACTTTCTAATAAAGGTAAAACAATATCTAAATCTTGCATTAAGTGCATGAATATTAGCACTATCGGCTTACGCTTCCAAAGATTATTTAATCCTATCATGTCACTATCCCCTGGTAACTTGCTCTATCAAATTTGACCATTGATTAGCAACCGCTTCACCGCTATAAATGCTGTTAACCATAGATTGTGCCTTTTTCAAATGAGAATCAACTAATTGCTCGTCGCTTAAATAAGCTTTTAATCCCCTCTTCCAATCGTCAAATATTATACACTCATTTAAATCATCCAGGGCTGGCGTTCTTGTGGCAACTACAGGTACTCCTAAAGACAAAGAAAGAATTGCCCGATTCGCAGATTTACAAATGCTAAAAGCACATTGAGAATTAGGAATTATTGTCACATCGCTTTGAGATATATTGTTATAAATAGTAAACAAATCCCATTCTATATAATCTGTAGCAAACGGTAGGGGTTGGATGTATTTAGAATATTTTTTATAGTTATTGCTAACAATAAGTAAACGGAAATTTATTTCTTTACTAAGCTGAGTCAGAGGTTCAGCTATATCTAATAGATTTAACATTCCAAAGTTTCCGTAACGAGCTCCATGATTACCGAACCAGATAATTGTTTTACAATCATTTTCTACTGTTCGATTAAATGCTGGGATATCTACGAAATTTTCTTGTAAATTAATTTGATCGACTATCGCGTTTCTCCGATTTGATTCTACTGACTTTTGTAAGGCAAAACTTGTATTTGTAGCTAGTTCATTATTTATCAAAATATTTTTTGTTTTTTTTGCATAATCGAAATACTTATGGAAGTGAACCAAATTAATTAATTTATTCGATAATTGATTGACGTTTTTATTGTACTTGTTTAAAATTTCCTGCAATCTATGATAATTTTCTTTTATATTAAATGTATTTTTGTTTTTGTTTTTTTGATAATATTTTTGTATAACTTTTATTCTTTTTGGTAATGACTTTGCAATAATATAAATAATTGATATTGGTCGATATGAAAATAACTTTAACCAGCGTCCCCATTTACAGATAAAAAGAGCATAATTAATATCCTTTACAGTTTCATTCGCATCTGGAACTATAAATATTGGAACCGAAGGATTTACTTCTGTTTTTATCGTATTTTTTAAAGCTATTCCTGTTGTAACTATTGCGGAAGCCACCTCAGACATCTCTTTAAAAATTTCACTCGGTTTAAATTTAAATTTGCTGATATATTCATCAATAAATATGTTGTCACAAATATCGAGAATAACTGGTATATCTGCCTCTTGAGCTTTTTTCGCTAAAAATAGGTCGTATGGAGTGAAACTTTTAACGAAAATCAAAACATCTGAATTGGATTTTTCACCAAAATCAATTGGATTATTTCCAGCATAAAAGCACGATTTGTAGCCGTGTGATTCTAAATAACGACTTGGAAGTAAGCAGCGATAGCGCACGCTGGCTATTTTAATATCAAAAGAGTTTGTCTTCCAAATTAACATGAGTTTATATTACGATTTTACTCTAATAAATTTTGCTTAACTCAGATATAACTTCTTTAATAAAATATACCAATATGAATCAGCAATAAATTCAGACTATATATTTAATCCTTTGCTTCAATCAAATCGAATATTCACGAATATAAGCCAACTTTCACAAAATTACATACTATAAATCAAGATGATTAATTTGATTTTAGTTCCCGACATAAGCATAAATTGTCTCTACAAGTCTGAAGCTTATTTTTACTTATTTTTTGCCGTATTGTGTCTATCAATACACTATATAACGTGATAAATAATACTGCTTCGGGATAAATTACTTTAATTTTTCTTCAAACTTGCTTGCAACCTATTTTTTTAGGGCAATTAACCTACAACACATCAGCAAAAGCTGGACGTAGCCTTCTGTATGCTGAGATACCGACAAAAAATATAATTACCGATATAGTTGAAGCAACTCCCAACTCACCCCAATGCTTTACCTCCCCCACTAAAACAAAGTCGCGATAAATCTCTACAATCGCCGCTAGTGGGTTTAACCATAATACCCAGCTTTGCCAACTCTCGGGAATTGATGTAGCTGGGTAAACTACAGGCGTTGCATAAAACCAGATATTTAGAATAACATTTAACGTTTGCGGTATATCACGTAAAAATACGGTTAAACCTGCAACTAAGTAACCTAAACCAGCGGTAAGCAATAGCTGCGGTACCCAAACCAAAGGTAATAGCCCCAAGGTAGTATGCAAGGTACCTGAAGACAAAGCTACAAAAAAAATCAGCATCATCAAGCCGAAAGAACTCTCGACGAAAGCTGATAAAATCGGTACTAAAGGTAGCAGACTGAGGGGAAAAACCACCTTTTTGACTAAATTTGGCTGACTGATTACCGAACTAGCCGATTGAAGTAAACCGGTACTAAAAGCAATCCAAGGAAGCAATCCTGCGAATAGCCACAACCCAAAGGATACATTGTCGTTTGCAGGTAAACCTTTAAGACTCAGCTTGACCTTTAAAATAACTGAAAATACGTATGTATAAATCAGTAATTGCGACAGCGGGTTAACTAAAGACCATAAATTACCTAGAACAGAGCCTTTATACCGCGCTTCTAAATCTCGTCTGACTAAAGTTCTTAACAAATCGAACTTTGTCCACCACCCGTCGCTAATTGGTAGGATACGTCTTAAACGGCCCGAAATGCGCACAAATAACTGCATTGTTCGCATAGATTTCCAATTCCTCACTCACACACTCAAAAATAGGTCACACCTGACGGTCAAATTTTACTTATAACCGTGAAAAACTTGAATCATTCTTCTTTGCAAATAAACCTCTACAGGAAATAATTCTTCGGTACGGTTAAAAAAGGTACTACTCGACCCACTATTGCAAACAATATTTTTCAACGATCATACAACGAATTGGTTCTCAACGAATTTTAGATTTTTCGATGCAGCCGAAGAAACGAAGGGCATTGATAATTCAAAATTTTTAATCTCCCCATCTCCCCAACTCCCCACCTCCCTATCTCCCCACCTCCCCATCTCCCCATCTCCCCACCTCCCCACCTCCCTATCTCCAGAAAGCACTCCCGCTTATGTCCCTTATTCAGCTAAACTGAGTCTTGGTTTAGTGCATTTATAATTAATTCAGCATGGAAATAGGACAAGTAGTTAAAGTAGTTCGTTTACGCGATCCTTTATCATCGTTCGTTACCTCTAAAAAACTAGGAAAAGTCGGTACTATCACAGACTTCAAAATAACCGACGGCATGGGTGTTGGCGCAGTCGTAAAGTTTGATGACAATTCTGCCACTTGGTTTTTTGAAGATGAACTGGAAGTAGTGCAATAGATGGAAGCATCTTAAATAAATCTGCTGTTAACTAGAAGTTGATTGTAAGGGCTGAAATTGGAATTTATAAAATGTCCCAGATATTAACCTTTTTGGGTGAAAGCAGTGCAGCGCGAACTAAAATTGCGATCGCCTCTGCCAAAACCTTAGCAAATCAAGGAAAGCGGGTACTTCTAGCATCTGGTGCTCAACCCGCTTTACCCGTTATGTTGTCCGCGGATTTAGGCCCAGATCCTCGAGAAGTTGGTACTAATTTACAGGCAGTACAGTTTCAATCTTCTGTATTGCTCGAACGCAATTGGGAAGAGGTGAAGAAACTTGAAGCCCAATATCTTAAAACACCTATTCTCAAAGATATATACGGGCAAGAATTATCAATCTTACCTGGGATGGATGGCGCTTTAGCACTTAATGCTATCCGCGAATATTTTGAGAGTGGTAAATATGACGTTATTGTTTACTGCGGCACCGGTGATTTAGACACCTTGCGAATGTTGGGAATGCCCGAATCTATCAGTTGGTACGTGCGTCGATTCCGACAATTGTTTGTCAATTCAGATTTAGGCAAGGCGATTTCCGATTCGCCTTTTATCCAGCCGTTAATTTCTTCCTTTCTTAACGTCAACCCCACAGCAGATAATTTTGCTCAACCCAGCAACCAAGTCAATAACATCTTGGATAAGGGTAAAGAAGTTCTCAATAACCCCAAACAGTTTAGCGCTTTCTTAGTGACAAACGGTGACCCCATCGAAGTGGTTACAACTCGTTATCTTTGGGGAAGTGCCCAACAAGTGGGTTTAACTATTGGTGGCGTAATTGTTATTTCTGGAGACGGTAATTCAAACTTCTCTGAAGATTTTGCTCCCTTGGAAGTTACTAATATCCCAGATATTAAAGAAGGTAATTGGCAACCATTAATAGATGCCCTACCTGACTTTACCGCACAAGCGCAACAAGCCCCTAGACCAATCGAAATTGATATTAATGCCCGTCAGGTACGATTATTTTTACCGGGATTTGACAAAAAACAAGTCAAATTAACCCAATATGGGCCAGAAGTCACCATAGAGGCAGGAGATCAAAGAAGAAATATTTTATTACCTCCTGCCCTCAGCGGTAAACCCGTTGCGGGAGCGAAATTTCAAAACCAATATTTGATAATTTCGTTTTAAAGGAGTAAGGAGTAAGGAGTTGGGAGCTCGCGGAGTTAGGAGTTAAGAGTGAATAGTTAGTAGTTATAAGTTAAAAATTATCTCTCCCAATATGACACAAAGACCAAAAAAACCAAAAAAAACAACAAAAAAAATAAACACAAACAAAAAAAAAAAAAAAA
>ERZ1740059.133-NODE-133-length-39819-cov-6.921185_pt1 | contig 39819 bp, 42 predicted proteins | sample MGYA00581744_ERZ1740059 | MGnify/ENA primary metagenome ERZ1740059 (study PRJEB43018, sample SAMN04849738) | marine metagenome | isolation source: floating plastic debris | place: Pacific Ocean | collected 2008-08-28 | study: EMG produced TPA metagenomics assembly... | reverse complement strand
ACCAGCTCTGATGGTTTGCCGCCAGAATGCGCGGCCGCGCGTTTTGAGCCTCGTGATACTTGATCTCATGGGTCACGCCGACAAGCACTCTCAACCCCCAGAGCATGCCTCTCGCCCAAACGCGCGAGCCCCGTCTGAATTCCACCGGATCTCGCCGGACCTGAAAATAGGTGATGATCGGCAGACCGAACAGCAGCGTCCACAAAACACAAAACGTGTTGTAGGCGAGCGTCCTTAGCGACTGCATCCGACTAAATCACCCGATGTTTGCAGCGTCAGCGAACCGACGCGCCATGAAAGACGGCGCTCTTATACCCCGACCTGTGGTTGCGGAGAACATCGCGACGCGCACCGTTTGCTCACGTCGTTTCAGGACCATCGCCATCGCCATGAGGCCGCTATTGGCTATTGGCTGTCGCCCGCTCCCGCCAACCCACCCGGCTGGTTCTTCTCCGCCTCCAGCGCCGCCGCCGCTCCTGCAGCGACAGGGTCAGACGAGATGACCTCCACCTTTTTCCGGGCGAATTTAATGCCCGCCTCGTCAAATGCGGCTTGCAGGCGGTGATACACCTCACGGCGCAGAACGAACTGCATCCGAGGCTTGCACTTGAATTTCACGCGCATGATCAGCGCGCTGTCGTCATCGATCTGGAACACGCCCTGGCTTTTGAGCGGCTCCAAGAACTTGGGTCCGTGCTCGGGATCCTCCAGCAGCTCGAACCCAATGCGTTTGACGATCTTCTTGACCTTCAACGGGTCCGTGTCGGGCTCCAATCGGAAGGGCATCTTGTAGATCACCCAATCCCTGTTGTGGTTCGTGACGCTCTTCATCTCGCCGAAGGGGATCGTGATCACCGACCCGCGGTGATGCCGCAACTGCAAGGAGCGGATCGAGATCGCCTCGACCTGTCCGCGGGTCTCCGGATCGAGCTCGATGTACTCGCCCACCCGGAACGCATCATCGATGAGGAAGAACATCCCCGAGAAGATGTCCCGAACCAGGGTTTGGGCGCCAAAGCCAACGGCGATGCCGACAATGCCGGCCGACGCCAGCAGCGGGCCGATGCTCACCCCAAGCGAGGACAGGATGATCATCAGCACAACGACCGTCAGCACGATCAGCAGCAGGATCCGGAACATCGGGATGAGGGTCTGCAGCCGCGAGGGCCCTCCGACTTCCTCGTCGACCTCTTCCATATCGCCGCTGTCGACCAGCCGTTCCTGATAGAGCGCCGCCTGAATAAGCCGCCAGACCAACTGCCCGATCAGCAGCGTCAGCGCGATGTCGAAGGCGGCGCTCAGCCAGCCGGGGGCGTTGTCGCCCTTCGCCAGCGCCAGCAAGTCGAACCCCCAAAGGCTTGCGATCGCAACGGTCGCCGCCAGCCCCAGGATCACGCGCCACGCGCCGCGCAGCACGAGATGGAGGCGCTGCGCTCTGGCGCTTTCGCGGTCTCGCAGGATCGACCACGCAAGCTCGTCGCCCAGCCGGTCGAACGCCGGCAGCGCCAGACCGACAAGCAGCGTGCCGACGGGACCGGCGAGTTGCTGCTGGCCCGTCGCGAGCCAATGCGCCAGCCAATAGAGGTACCCGAACGTGAAGTAGACGATCACAACCCAAGGGGCCGCAGCCTGGACAATCGTGCGGGTCGCGCCGCCCTCCGCGCCGTCTGGACCCTGCGCCCCGAAAAGCCGTCCCATCGCCTCGCGCATGTCAGAAAAGCCGCGCGCCACGTCCAGGAAGAAATACAAGTAAACAAGCGTTCCGGCGGTCGCCATCGTCAGGATCGCCGGCGGAAAACCGTAGCCCAGCATCGGCCAGAGGCCGGCGAGCAGCCAGCCGCCCATGCCAATGATCGCACCGGCGACGACGAGCTTATACATGTGCCGAGCGCCTGCGTCGGTCGCATTGGCAAGGCGGAGCTGAGGCGCAGTCGGAGCGAACACTCTCCGAAACAACATCAACGCGACCCACACATTCACGACGCCGGCTTCAAAGATCCAGATGTAGCTGAAGCCGTCGCGCACCATCGGACCAAGCTCGTCTCGCCACAACGGCTCGACCGCGTAGACCATCGTCGAGAATGCGATGATCGGCGCAACCTGCAACGCTCCAAACGCGATCGAGCGTACGAGTCGCTCCCAATAGCTGGCGCCGTCCGTCGCCAACAGCCAATCACGCCAAGGTCCAGTCAATCGCATGATCACGTAGGCTGCCGCCGCCGCGGCGCCTATCACGACCAGGAACGCGCCGACCATGCCCAACATTCCGTTCGAGGCCGTCGCCCTTAGCTCCGCCACCCGTTCGGCGCGGCTTTCGAGCGTGCCGACGGCGTTCAGAAGGCGCGCATCCCGCTCCTTGTGTTTTCTGGCGATATCCTCGAAGTCGGTCCGCACGGTGGCGAAGCTGAGCGACGGCCCCTCCTCCTCAGCGGTTTCGCTTGCGCGGCGCTGAAGCTCGTCGCGCAGCAGTTCGCGGATCTGGCTGTCGGTCAGGCGCGCAAGCGCGGAATCGACCGTCTCCGGCGTCAGTTCTTCGGGGAGCGTCGGCGGCGCCGGTTCGGCCGCGCCTCCGGTTCCAGGGATGAACTGAGCCTGGGCCGCGCCTGGAATGACAGCGGCGGCGATGAACACCCAAAGGACCAGCATGCCCCAGATCGGAGGTTTAGACCCACCGGGCGTCCAGCTCCTGTTCATGGCGCTCTCCCTCGCCCGTTCCCAGCACTTGTTCGGGTTCAGCGGTATAACGAGTTGGACACGCGCGCCACTCACGATTGAGACCAGCCCGCGAGCCGGCGCTCGCGAGCCCATGGCGCGCAGGCCGCCAAAGCCCCTGCTTGTTTTGTGCGCCTCAAAAAGGTTTATGGAGCAGCCGAACGCGATACGAAGCCTTGGAGTTCCATGAGCGCCGCTTCATTTTTCACTCGCCCAATACAAATGGATGGGCTCGGTCCGCCACTGCGCCGGTTGCTGCTCACGCTCGTCATGCTGTCCGTCCTCGCGGGGTGCTCAACGTCAATCACGCGGACGCCGCTGGAACCTGAGTTGTATTTCAAAGCGCGGGTTCCGGACTATCCCGACGCGCGTTTCTTCGGCGACAAACCGCTGCCCGACCACGCCTTCGACGTGGAGCTTTGGAAGCAGTTCCGGCTTGACGTCTTGAAGCGCGTCGCCGGCCCGGGGCAGCCGCTGCAGGCGCATCTGCTCTTGCTCAGCGGCGGCGGCGCGGACGGCGCGTTCGGCGCGGGCGTGCTCAATGGATGGACGGCCTTTGGCGACCGTCCAGAGTTCGAGATCGTCACCGGCGTCAGCATCGGCGCGTTGATGGCGCCGTTCGCCTTTCTCGGCGCTGACTATGACGCGCCGCTGCGCGACATGTTCCTAAGCCGGAACGGCATTGACGACATCATACGACTGCGCGTCTTCGAAGCTCTGACTGGCGCGCTCGCCGTGGGAGACAGCACGCCCTTGGCCAAACTCATCGAGCAGTACGTCGACGATCCCCTGCTCGACGCCATAGCTGCGGAGCATCTGAAAGGACGCCGCCTTTTCGTTGGGACGACCAATCTGGATGCACGGCGGCCGATCGTCTGGAACATGGGCGCGATCGCCGCGAGCTCCAGCCCCAATCGTCTGACCCTGTTTCGCGACGTGCTCAGAGCTTCTTCGGCGGTTCCCGGCCTGTCGCAGCCTGTGTTCATCAACGTCGAGCTCGATGGGCGCATCTACCAGGAGATGCATGTGGACGGCGGCGTCATGCACTCGTTGTTTCTCGCCGTGCCAACCGTCACCGAAGAGATGCGGCTGGCGACGTTCGGCGACATCACGCCAACGATGTGGATCATCCAGAACAACAAGCTGCGCGCGTCCTACGGCCCGGCCGAGGCGAGCCTGCGGGGGATCCTGAGCGACACGGTGAGCGAGTTGATCCGCGCCCAGTCGCGCGGTGATCAGGCGCGTCTCTATTTCATCGCCGAGCGAGAGCGTTTCAACTACCGGCTCGCAGCGGTGCCGCGCAGCTTCAACATGCCAGGCGGCGACGACTTCGACCCTGAATACATGCGCACCCTTTACGCGGTGGGAGAAGACCTAGCCCGCAACGGCTATCCGTGGCGCGACGCGCCGTCCTCTCTCGAGCGTTTGGACATCATCGACAGCGACCAGTAGATGCGCCGTCGCCCCCGTGTCTTGTCGCCTCCTTAACAGATCATGCACCCAGAGTGGTAAGGGTCGCGCGCACACGGAGGCCGCCGACATGTCCACGCCCTTGCCAGCGTTCAACAAGCATTCCTGGGGCTATCTTGCGCTCATCGCCGGCGCGCTCAGCCTAAGCGTCGCCGTATTGCATGTCTTCGGCGGACCGTTCGCGCCTCAAGCCAGCATCGGAACGACCATCGGCGAAATCGCAGCGGACATCCGCGCTTCGGCGATGCGATCCATCAATGGCCAAGCACAACCAGCGCCCGCTCCACAAAACTGGGACATCGATCGCATCCTGCTGGTCGCCGCCCCCATTCTCGGCGTTTTCGCGATCGTCTCGGCGATCATTTCCTCGATCAAGCGCGACCCATGGCGGCTGGCGGCGTATGGGGCGACGCTTGGGGTCGCCGCGATCGTTCTGCAGTTCCTGTTCTTGCTGGCGATGATGATCGCCGGCGTTTGCCTGCTGTTAGCGATCATCGAGAACTTCGGCGAAATCACCCAGAGCATCGGCGGGTAGCGACCGTCGCCGCCGAGTGGTTTAGCTCTCCGCCAGCAGCGAGATGACTTCCGTCGTCACGGCGCGGGTCCCCATCTCCCCACCGAACTCCGCCGGACGCAGCCGGTTCGCCGCAAATCCGGCGTCGACGGCGCCCTCGATCAAATGCGCGGCGTCCGCATAAGCCTGCACGCCTGAGCGCTCCGCGAGATAGTCGAGCATCAGCGCGCCGCTCAGGATCGCGGCGAGCGGGTTCGCAAGGTCGCGCCCCATGATGTCCGGCGCGCTGCCATGGGCCGGCTGAAACAGGGCGTGCGCATCGCCGATCTCGGCGCAACTCGCCAACCCCATGCCGCCGACCAGCCCTCCCGCGAGATCCGAGAGAATGTCGCCGAACATGTTTTCCGTGACGAGGACGTCGAACTCCCAGGGTTTGCGGATCAGATCCAGCGCCTGGGCGTCGACGTAATTGTATCCGCGCTCGACGTCCGGGAAGCGTACGGCGCGCTCGTCGAAGATCTTCCGGAAGAACGCCATCGACCGAAACACGTTGGCCTTGTCGACGCAGGTGACTTTGCCCTTGCCGCCGCGGTCCTTTCGCTTGCGGGCGAGACGGAAGGCGAAGTCGTGCAGCTTCTCGGTCGTCGAGCGCGTGATGCGCAGAATGTCCTGCACCTCAGCGTCGTTGGCGACGGTGTCTCGCCCATGCGCGGCCGCAGAGTAGAACAACCCTTCCGTCGACTCCCGCAACACGATGAGATCGATCCCCTGCGCGCGCGGATCGGCCAGCCGGATCGGCGCGTTGGGATAGGCTTTGATGGGCCGAACGCCGGCGTAAAGCTGGAAACGATCCCGCAGCCGAAGATGTGGTGAGATCTCAGTGCCGTCCGGATGGCGAACCGACGGCAATCCAATGGCGCCAAGGAAAATGGCGTCAGCGCCGGCCGCGGCGTCTTCCGCGCCAGGCGCCATGTCCTGACCGGTCTCGCCGAAATAGCCCGCGCCCCCTTGCAGCTCCTGATAGGATAGCGCCGCGCCGCCCACGCGCTCGACCGCCGCGTCCGCCACGGCGATCGCCGCCTCGGTCACGTCAACGCCGATGCCGTCGCCCTTGATCACCGCCACCTTCATGAAATGGGCCTCCTACGCTGGCGTGGGAACGCCGCTGGACGTTCGCTCCAACACTCTTGGATAGACCCAGACGGCGCTCTTGGCGACTGGGCTACATGCGCACTCGGGCATTGTCCGGGTCGTAGGGACCAGGCGGGATAATCACGGCGGTGACAATGTCGCCCAAAAGATCGACCTCGAGTCGAGCGCCGTCGACGGCCTCATCGGCGTCGACAAAGGCCAAGGCCAGGTTCAGTCCGGTTCTATGCCCCCAGTCGCCCGAAGTGACGGTGCCGACGACTTTGTCGCCCTTCACCACCGAAGAGCCGGGATGAGCGGGCCGATCCTCGCTGGCGACCGAGAAGGTGACCAACCGTCGCCGCGGCCCGGCGGACTGGCGTTCAACCAGCGCCTCGCGGCCAATGAAATCGCCCTTATCAAGCTTCACAAACCGCTGCAGACCCGTCTCGAACGGGTCGAACTCGGTCAGGATGTCGCTCTTCCAGTGCAGGTATCCTTTCTCGAGCCGCATCGACTCCACCGCGCGGCTGCCGAACAGGCGGAGACCATGCGGCTCGCCGGCTGTGCGAAGCGCGAGATAGGCGGCGTAGAGCTGGTTGTTCGGCACATGGATCTCGTAGGCGAGCTCGCCCGAGAAACTGACGCCCATCACAACCGCAGGCGCGACGCCGATGAAGCACTCGCGGACCGACAACCACGGAAAGGCCTGCGCCGACCAATCTCCGCGCGACGCCGCCGACAGCACTTCGCGCGACTTTGGTCCGGCCAGCACCAGGATCGTCGCCTCGTTGGTGAGCGAGCGGATCCCAACGTCCTCGCCAGACCGCACGTGCATCTGAAGCCAATCCATATCATGGAACTCCGACGCCGCGGCGGAGCCGTACCAGACACGGTCTCCCGACAGGTTTGCGACCGTCGCCTCGGACTTGAGCATGCCCTGGTGGTTCAGGAGGTAGCCGAGACCGACGCGCCCCTCTTTCTTCGGAAACCGGCCGCACATCATCCGATCGAGGAAGCTGTGGCGATCGGCGCCGGTGATCTCGAAGCGGTTGAACCCGTTGACCTCGGTAAGGCCGACGCCGTTCTGAACCGCAGCCACTTCCTCAGCGACGACGGCGTGGACCTCGTTGAACCGGAAGCTGTGCGTTTCGTGGAACTCGGCGGAGGGTTTGATGTAGTCCACGCGCTCCCATCCGTTCACGACGCCGAATTCCGCGCCTTCCGCCGCCAGCACCGGCGTCAGCGGCGTCGTCTTGATCGGCCGGCCCGCCGGGCGGTGCTCGTGTGGGAAGTGGAACCGGAACTCGTTCTGGTAGTCCTCGATCGCCTTCAGAGCAGTCAGCTCCACATTCCCGTGCCCCGTAAAGCGACGCGGATCGAGGACCCATGTGTCGTAACACGCGTCGCCATGAACAATCTGCTGGGCGAGAAGCCAGCCATGCCCGCCGCCCTCGCCGAGGCCCGCGCGCAGTCCGATGATGCAATAGGCGTTGCGCTTGCCCGGGATCGGCCCGACCAACGGCGCGCCATCGATCGTGTAGGTGATCGGGCCGTTGACGATCGTGTGGATGCCGACCTCGGTCAGCGCCGGCATGCGCATGAACGCGCCCTCGAGCACGTCCGTCACGCGATCAAGGTCGTCGGGGCACAGATCGTTTGAGAATTTCGGATCAATGCCGTCCATGCCCCAGGTGCGGCAGTCCTGTTCGTAGAACCCGACCAGCAGCCCGTACTTCTCCTGGCGCGAATAGTAGTCGCTGATCGGGCAGCGAATGAGCGGCATCCGATGTCCGGCCTCGCGGATCGCCGGGATCTCTTCCGTGACGAAGTACTGGTGCTCCATCGACGCGACCGGATGGTGCACGCCCATCATCGCGCCGACCTCGTTGACCCGGTACCCGCAGGCGTTGACGACGATATCGGCGTGGATGCTCCCTTTCGGCGTCTCGACTTCCCAGGTGTCGTCGGAAAGCTGCTTCAGCGCGGTCACCGGCGTTTGGCGGTGCACCTCGGCGCCTGCTTGGCGCGCGCGACGCGCCAGCGCCTGACACAGCTGGGCCGGATCGATATCGCCATCCAGCGGATCCCAAAGTCCGCCGATCAGGTTTTCGGTCGACATCAGCGGGTGACGACGCGCGCATTCCTCGGCGTCGATCACTTCGAACTCGACCCCCATCCCACGCGCCATCGACGCGAAGTGCCTGTACCCGTCCATTTGCGCTTCGGTGTTCGCCAGACGAATCCCGCCATCGCCATGGTGATAGTTGATCGGATACTCTGGATCCTCGGAGAGTTCCTTGTAGAGCGCGATCGAGTGCGACTTCAGGCCCACCATCGTCTGGTTCATGCCGAAGTTCGTCACCTGAGCAGCCGAATGCCAGGTCGTGCCGGAGGTCAGCTCGTCCCGCTCTAGAAGCATCACGTCGCTCCACCCTTCTTGCGTTAGATGAAAGAGCGTTGAACAACCGGCGATGCCGCCGCCGATGACCACGACCCGTGTTCTGGTTTTCATGACTGTCTGCTTTTCAACGAGGACGTTCGACCTGAACTGCAGCAGAAGCCCTTGAGCGGCGCAATCCGCCGCGCTTTATTCCGCAATATCCAAATCAATCATTCATATTCTGCGGATCATCAAGGATCACCCGCAGCTCGGTGTCGAGAAAGCCGAGACGGTCTCTCGCCGCAGGGATCACGTGGCGGTCGATGCAGTCCGCCAGTTCTGACGCAAGCAGTCGCGGCAGCCCGCCGAGCGCCCCTTTCCGCGCATGCAAGCCCAGTTGGCGCGCGAACCTGGGCAGAGGCAGCGGATGCGGTCGCACCAGCTTTTCGGCCCCGGGCGTTCCCAAGAAGGCGAGCGCTGTGGTCAAGGCCCAGCCGTCGAGTTCGGCGGTCATCGCAAACAGCGCTCGATTGGTTGTGAACTCGAAACCGCGCGCCGGTATCGTCCCGGTGCGCCGGAGTTGAGCCTCGATCCGGCGCCCGATCAGCAACTCAGGGGCGTACCGGATGAACGGTCGGGCCGCCAAGTCCGCGAGCTTTGAGGCCGGATCAACCGCATGAGCCGCCACAAGGATGAAAGGATCTCGCAAAAACAGATGCTGTTCGACCCAATGCACCGCGGCGACCGTATCGACCGCGACGATCAGATCGGCGGCGCGTGACGCCAGCGCGTCATGGTTTTCGTGGCTGGCCCCGCTGGTCAGCGTGAAGGACGTGTTCGGAAACCGCTCGGTCAATCGGCGGAGCCACGGCGCCGTCACGCTGGCGTCGAGTTCTTCGACCGATGCGATGTTCAACGCCATCTGAGGCGCCTGCTCGGCGAGCGCCAACTCCGCCTTCGCCGCACCGACGTCGTCGAGCAAACGTTTCGCGCGCGCCAAGAAGAGATCGCCGGCGCCTGTCAGCCGGAACCGTCGCGCCGACCGTTCAATCAGCCGCGCGCCGAGCGCCGCTTCCAGCGCGGCGAGTTGCTGAGAGACGGTCGATGCGCTGATCCCGAGACGCCCCGCGGCCTTGGTGACGGACTGGGCGTCAACAGCGCTGACGAAGATCTGCACAGCCCTGAAAGTGAATGGCGGTTCTGAGTTCTCCATTTAAGGATCATAGATTCGGTTTTTCCTGATCAATTGCAACCGGCTTGCGAATGGATGTCGCAAAGGGTGAGCCTGAACGTCCCGAATGGAAGGAGCGCGCCGTTGCCGGAACCAAGAAAGAGCCGCCGCTCCGGCGGGCGGCGCGACCGCATCCTTCAACGCGCCGCCGGGCCGGCAAACCCCTGCCCGCCCGGACAACAGGGTGGTCAATACCATCCGCTGAGCACAGCTGAGATCGAAGCGATCTACGAGATGGCGATAAGGCTGTTGGCGGAACTGGGACTTGGAGAGTCGCCGGAACGCCTGACCAAAGATCTCGTCCGAGCCGGCGCCGAGCTGGATGCGCGAGGTCGGATCTTGTTCCCCAGACCCCTCGTCGAGGATGCGATCGCAGCGGCGGCGAAGACCTTCGTGTTTCACGGCCGCGATGAAGACCGGTCCATCGAGGTCGGCGGCGATCGGGTCTACTTCGGCACAGGCGGCGCGGCGGTCCAGACCCTTGATCTCGACACGGGTCTCTACCGTCCGTCGACGCTCCGCGATCTGCACGACTTCACCCGGCTGCAGGACACGCTGGAGAATGTCAGCTGGTTCACGCGCTGTTGCGTCGCGACCGACCTTGCGGACAACTTCGATCTGGACGTCAACACGGCGTTCGCCTTGATGAAGAACACGACGAAACCCGTCGCGACCTCTTTCACCATCGCCGAACATGTCGCGCCGATCGTCGAGATGCTCGACATCGTCGCTGGCGGACCGGGCGAGTTCTCCAAGAGGCCGTTTCTCAAGGCGCATATCAGTCCGATTATCTCGCCGATGCGCTTTGGCGAGGATGCGGTCGACGTCATCTATGCCTGCGTCGAGCACAACATTCCGATGTCCTGCATCACCGCGGCGCAGTCGGGAGCCACCGCGCCGGCGACACTGGCAGGATTTCTGGCGCAGTCGCTGGCCGAGACGCTCGCCAGCCTGTTGATGGTCCACGCGATCCGTCCCGGATTTCCGATGATCTTCTCGAACTGGCCCCTGGTGATCGATCTGCGCACCGGCGCCTTCGCTGGCGGAGGGGGCGAGATCGCGGTGATGAACGCGGCCTCGGCGCAGATCTCGAACTGGCTTGGTCTTCCGTCCGGCGTCGCAGCGTCAATGACCGACGCGAAAGCGATCGATGCGCAATACGGCGTCGAGAAAGGGATCACCGCTCTGGCCGCCGGGCTCGCGGGCGGCAACCTCGTCTACGAGAGCTCCGGCATGACGGCCTCGTTGCTGGGCGCGAGCTTTGAGGCGTTCGTTCTCGACAACGAGATGCACGGCGCGATTTACCGAGCGCTGCGCGGCGTTGAAGTCAGCGAAGAGACGCTCGGCTTCGAGGCGATCTGCGACGCCGTGCTGGGCGAAGGTCACTTCCTGGGTCATTCTCAGACCTACGCCGCGATGGAGCGCGACTACTACTACCCAAAGCTGGCCGATCGCGAACCGCCAAGCGCGTGGGAGGAGAAAGGCGCCGCAGATATCTGGACCCGCGCCCGGGAAGAGGCCCGAACGATCCTGGCGACGCACGAACCCAATTACCTGACCACAGATCAGGAAAGGCGGATACGGGCGGCTTTCCCACAGATAGAATAGCGGCGCTCGGCCCGCCTTTCCCGATCGGGCTCTTAAACCTTCTCCGTCTCTTTCCGGGCGTCTGGATCTGAAGGCCTTATCGCGCTGTCGAGTTCGTTGCGCACGTCGAACAGGCGCCCGGCGACCTCGATCAGATTGTCCGCGATCGACTTCATCATGATCATCGACGCGCCGGGATCGCTGCGCAGCACGTCTAGGAGTTCCCGCGCGCCGATGCGCAAACCGACGAAGTCGGTTCGTGCGACCATCCCGACTTCGCGATCGGTTCCCCGGATCACGGACAGGTCGCCCACAACGCGTCCCGGATTGACCTCCGAGATGGCCCGGTGCTCTTCTGGCAGATCGTTTCTGACGAGATCCGCGGTTCCCTTCACCGCCAGGTAAGCGCCGTCGGTCGGATCCCCGGAATTGAACAACACCTCGCCCGGGGCCGCCTCGACCCATTCCGAGGCGAAGGCGAGCAAACGCTGCTGGGCGCGCGGCAGATCCGCAAACAGCTCGGCCATCTCGATGGCTCGCAGTTTTTTCTCCAGATCGGAGCGCTCGGGTTTTGACACGGCAGGCTCGGCCATAGCTTCGACTTTGCGCACCAACTGACCATCCATGATCTCCAGGAAAACATCGTATTCGTCAGGCCGATGAAAATTCGGCTCGAGGAAGATCAACGTCGCCTCCGGCAGAAGCGTGCGCAGTCTCTCGCGCGTTCGCAGCCGAGAATCCGCGTCATGGCTCGCCAGCGCCTGATCGAGCACAAGGACGTCCGGACGTTTGATCACCGCTCTCACAAAAGCGATCCGTTCAAGCGCCAACGGCGGAAGGTTGGCGCCGCCGACGCCAGCCTCGACATCCAGGATCAAGATCGCCACAGCTCCTTTCAGGCCGGCGTCGATCAAGGCGTCGCCAACGATCTTGCGGACTTGCTCGCCCTCGCCTTCCCGGGTCCGGGACAGGCGACCGAAGATCAGGTTTTCCAGAACGGTCAGCCCTGGATGAACCTTGCTCTCGTCCAGGCCGAGAAACGTGTCCCGAGCTTGGTCGCGCAGCTCCGCGCCACGCGCCTCGCGGAGTTCAAGGATCTTGCGTTTGAGCGGAACCGGAAACGTCTCGCCGATCTGTTCGGCGGATATTCGGAACGGCACCGCCATCATCGACGCGCGCGTCGCGTCATCCAGCTCTTGCAGCTTCCCAAGCCGTTTGGCGCGCGCCACATCCACGATCACATCGAACAATTCGACCGGCAAACCTGCGCGCCGATAAAGCGGGTGGTCGGCGCCCACCGCTCCGAACGCCTCGACGATGATCGACGCCAAGCGCGCCGACAGATCCAGGATGTCGTCTTCCAGCCCAACCTCGCGGATCGACTGCAGAAAACGCGGGTCCGCCGCCATGGCGATCGGGTCGGGCTCGTTATAGGCTGCAGCGAACAGCAGGTTGCCGCCAATCGCCAGACCCGGGTTGAACTGCTTTTCGTGGAAGCGGTGATAGGCTTTCGACAGCCCCGCCTCATTCAAGCGCTGTTCGATGGCCGGGCGCATTTTCAGGATCGCCTCAGTCAGATCCGGGTTTCGCTCCGCATCGAACTTCGCGTCCAGCCCGCTTCGGAACAGAAAATCGTCGGTTCCTGCGGTTTCCACGATCTTGAGCCACCAGGCCCGGAGTTCCTGTGTCGAACCGACCCCGGCCGCGTCGAGATTGAGCCACTCGGCCTCCAACGGGTCGTCGCTGTTGCCGGAGCTTCGGGCTTCTTCGATCGCGCGCAGAGCCTCAGGGTCCGGTCGCTCGGCCGACAACAACGGAGAGGTCCGCAGCGCCATCTGCACGTTCTCTCCGATCGTCCGGTTGAAGAGCCGCGGCATGGACGGCACGACGCCGACCCGCGACGCGATGGCGACCTGATGCATCTTCGAAAGGTCATGCCCAGCGACCGTCAGCGTCCCGCTCGTCGGCGCAAAGCTGCGCGAGAGAAGCTGAAGCATCACCCGTCTCTCGACGGCGTTTCCGGTCTTGATCGCAACAGTCGCGCCCTTCGGAAACGTGGCGCTGAAGTCTTCGAGCAAGACGCGCCCGTCCAACTCTCGCACCGAAACATTGTCGAAGACGATATCGCCTGACAGCGACGGGATCTCGTCTGGACGGCCCTCAAACAGGTCGGCTTCGATCATTCCCTGCGGCGCGAAGCGCTCGACGATCGTCTCGTGGCGCAGGGTCATTTCCTGAACGCGGTTGTAGTAATTGAGCAGTTCCTTCCAGGGGGAGGTCAGATCCTTGTAGGCGGCCAGCGCGGCGACCAGCGCGCCGACGGTCAGGTCGCCCATGATCGCCAGATAGCCGCCGATCGAGAAGAAGAAGAACGGCGTCAACTGAGTGATGAAGTTGTTGATGAACTTCAAAAAGAACTTTTGCTGATAGATCCGGTACCGGATGTCGAACAGCCGCCCCAGACGATTGGAAAAGCTGGCGAGCGTGTACGGCGCGCCGCCATTGGCCCGGATATCCTCGACGCCCTGAATGCTTTCGCCAAGCGATTCCGACAGCTTGCGAACTTCAAAGACCCGCTTCTTTTGAAGCTGATTGATGCGCCGCTGCAGATACGGGATCAGCCAGGCCTGAAGGGGGATCAGCGCCACCGCGGCCAGCCCAAGCCAAACGTTCTGAACGAACAGGAAAATCATGATCGTCAGCATCTGTCCGGCTTGGAAAACCGGTTGCGCCAGCGCGTCGCCCATGACCCCGCCGAGCGGCTCCGCTTCACCAGTGACGATCGAGATCAGCTCGCCCTGCGAGGTCCGGCGAAAATAGACGGGCGGAAATCGCAGGATCCGAGAGATCAGCTCGTAGCGAAACCGACGCAGCAAGCGCTCCGCGACGACGCCTTTCATCGTATTGAGCTGCATTTTCAGCAGCCCGGATGCGAGAACCGCCAAAAGGAAACCGGCGCACAAGACGCCGAGATACTCGATCCGCGTCAGCTCGTATCCCCAAAGCGGGATCTGCTCGGAGGTTCCGCCGATCGCGTCGTTGACGATGATCTTGGGCAGCTCAAGACTGATGTAGAGCAACGGGAAGGTGGCCACAGTGACCATCAGCAGACGGATCTGCTGCGGCATGCTGTGCTTCCAAATGAAAGCGAAGAGCGTCCGCTCCATCTCGAAATCCTTTAATCTAAAGGTCTTTATCGGAAACGGCGACGCTCAAACGCGCCGCGCTGAGAACCAAACGCTTCACCCAGCTGGACATTGGGCGTCGCGGCCAAGCGGCTGAGACCGACACATAGATCGAACATATCTAAATTGAACAGTCGCTGGCGCAAAGAGAAGCTTAGAAGGCCTGCACCACGCCCATCATGCCGGAGACCTGGCGCTCCAGCACGTGGCCATGGAGCATCCACTAGCCGGGGTTGTCGGCGACGAACGCAATCCGCGCGCTTTCTTGCGGCGGGAACAGCGCCGTTGAGCGCCCGCATCTTGCCGGCTTGAGCGAGTTCGCGCATGCCGATCATCTTACCGCCCATCCTGGCGACCGTCATACCGTGCATGGCGCCGCCTTCGAGCGCCAGGCGGTGCTCGGCCGCCGTCGACTGATCCGGACGCCGGATCGGATTGGGCTGCAAGATCTGCGGCGGCGGCAAGCTCTCGGTCCGGATCGGCGCCGCATCACCGACAGTCCATGTCATGACCTCGAAGGCCCGATCGGCGCCATCGGCTTCGTCGATCACTTTCGCCGTTTCGCCGGGGGCGAGGTCGACGTCAAGAACGACATCGACCTGACGGCTCGCATGCGCCGAGGACGCGGAAAGAGACGCCAGCGCCGCCGCGCCCCCCAGGAAAGTCCGGCGGTTCACTTTCATGACGGGTCCGCCGACAGATTTGCGTTCCGCAGCCGCAACGCGTTGCCGATGAGGAATACGGACGACGCGTTGAGGGCCACCGCCGCGATCATCGGCGACAGGACCAGCCCGAAGAACGGGTAGAGCGCGCCAGCGGCGATCGGCACGCCGAGCCCATTGTAAACAAGGGCGAAGGTCAGGTTCTGACGCATGGTGCGCTGTGTCGCTTTGGCGAGGGCGCGAGCGCGCGCCAAAGCGTGGAGATCGCGGATCAGCACCGTCAGCCCGGCGCTCTCGATGGCCATGCCGGCGCCCGCCGCCATCGCGACGCCGACGTCGGCTTTCGCGAGCGCCGGCGCGTCAGTCACACCGTCGCCAGCCACCGCCACGGTGTAACCCTGGCCCTGGAGACGACCGACCAGCGAGGCTTTGTCCTCAGGGCTCTGATCGGAGAAAACCTCTGCCACACCCACCGCCCCGCCAACGCTCTCCTCGGTTGCGGCCGCATCTCCGGTCGCGATCATGACCACCATGTCCTGTCGCTGCAGACGGGCGATGGCGGCCGTAATCGACATCGGCCCCGCCACGCTCAAAGCGTACGGGCTCGCGATGATCAGCACCGACACCACGGCGAGCAGACCAAAATCCAAGGCCGGCGCTGGTCCCCACATCGCCCACAAGACAAAGGTAGCGATCGCGACACCCACCACCGAGAGCGCGAACCATCTTTCAACCCTGTCCGCCACGGCTTGCAGCGGGCTTCGGCTCCGTGTCGCCTGAGCGAGCATCGACAGGGTCTGCGCGATCCGGGTCTCAGCGCCGACACGTTCCGCCTGCATTGTGAACCCGGAACCGGCCGTAACCGAACCTCCTATGACGGCGTCGCCTCTCGACTTCTCGACCGGCGGCTGTTCGCCCGTGAGCATGCTCTCATCGACGGGCGCCTCCGCTTCCGCGCCATCCGCAGCACTCCGTCGCGCGGTCTGAGGAGACAGATCGCGCAACGCGCGGAGCGCCTCGCCGGCTCTCTCGCGTGCGATCAATTCGAACAACTGACCGACCAACGCCAACGCGACGATCACCGCGGCGGCCGCGAAATGGATCGGAACGGATCCATCCTGCATCCGAAACCCGTCCGGGAAAGCCGACGGCGACAGCGCGGCTGCGGCGCTGTAGACGAAGGCGACGCCGACGCCGATCCCGATCAACGTCCACCGGTTCGGACTGAGGTTGCGGATCGAGGACACGGCCCGTTTGAGAAGCGGCGCGCCCGCCCAGAGCACGACCGGCGCCGCCAAGGCCAGCTGCAACAAAGACCATGCGCCCGCGCCAAAGGTCTCTCGAAACGGCAGATCGAGCTGGGACCCCATCTCCAGAACGAACAAGATCGCCGCGAGAGGACCCGCGACCCAAAGCCGGTTCGAAAAGTCGACGAACTCGGTGTCGGGATCGGTCGGCGGCGGTCCGGCCTCAAGGTCGGGCTCAAACGCCGCTCCGCCATCACGGTCGCGTCCAACTCCCTTCGGCCCAGCAGGCATGACCTCAGCGGCGCCAAGATTCATTCAAATTCTCCTTCGCGCTCCTGATCCAGGCGTCCGCCAACTGGAAGATCAAGGCGTCTACGGAGTACAATAGGCGCCGCAACGCTTGACGCGAAGGCCATCCCGCGAGATCAGCAGCGCGACGCATACCTGCAAACACACAGAGTGAACGATGACCCCCGACGCCCCGTTCTCCCGCGCCATCAAGATCGCCCCCTCCATCCTGGCGGCCGATTTCGCCGCCTTCGGGGCGGAATGCGAAACCGTCGAGGCGCAAGGCGCGGACTGGATCCACGTGGACGTGATGGACGGGCATTTCGTGCCGAACGTCACGTTCGGACCTCAGACCTGCAAGGCGATCCGGCCGCATGTGAAGACGGTGATGGACGTCCATCTGATGATCGCGCCGGTCGATCCTTATATCGAGGCGTTCGCCGCGGCGGGCGCCGACATCCTCACGGCGCATGTCGAGGCGGGGCCCCACCTGCATCGCACCCTGCAAGCCATCCGGGCGGCGGGCTGCAAAGCCGGCGTCGCGCTCAACCCGGCCACGCCCGCCGACGCCATCGCCTACGTTCTGGATCAGATCGACCTGATCTGCGTGATGACCGTGAACCCGGGTTTCGGCGGTCAAAGCTTCATCGAAGCGGTCGTTCCAAAGGTCGCGCGCCTCCGTGATATGGTCGGCGATCGCCCTATTCATATTGAGATCGACGGCGGAGTGACGGCGCAGTCCGCCCCGCTCGTCGCCGCCGCGGGCGCAGATGTGCTTGTGGCGGGCTCGGCTGTTTTCAAAGGCGGCTCGGTTTCTGATCCCGCGCCTTACGGCGCCAATATCCGTGCGATCCGCAGCGCGGCGGAAGCGGCGCTTTGAAAGCGGTTGTATTTGATCTCGACGGAACGCTGATCGACAGCGTACACGCCATCGCCGCGATCGGAAGCGAGATGATGGGCGAGCTCGGCCTGGCCCCGCTCAGCTCGGACGAGGCGAAGGCCTATGTCGGCCGCGGCGCCAAACGGTTCCTCGAACGCGCCCTTGAAGCTCGAAACCAGACGCCGAAAGAAGAAGAGTTGGACACGCTCTACGGCCGCTTTCAGATCCTCTATGCGGACGCGCCCGCCCGAGCCAACACCCCGTTCCCGAGGGCGGAGGCGACGCTTGCGGCGTTGACAGACCGCGGCGTCCGGCTGGGACTTTGCACCAACAAGCCAGAAGCGCCGACGTTGAAGGTCGTCGACGGGCTGGGCTGGCGGGGTTACTTCGACGTCGTCGTCGCCGGCGACACCTACGCGGAGAAAAAGCCCGATCCACTCCCGCTCCTTCGCTGTGCGGAGCGCCTCGGCGCCTCCATCCCGGGCGGCGAACTCCTCTATGTCGGCGACAGCGAGGTCGACGCAGAGACGGCGGACAGCGCCAACGCGCCATTTCTTCTCTTCACCGAGGGCTACCGCCATGTGGCTGTCGACGACATGCCGCATGACGCGCGCTTCTCGGACTTTGGGGATTTCGACGCCGCCGCGGCGAAAGCGATGACGGCGAAGCGCACCGCGGCGGGCGTATATGGCGCCTCCTAGAAGCTCGGGCTCTCGTAGGCTTTCGCTTCGGTCAGCTGATAGGTCCACGGCAGACCGGCGTTTCTCCAACCGTTGATGGTGGGATGTCCCGTCGCTGGATCGCGATCCCCTTCGAACCCGTCGACTACCGAGTAGACGCGCGTGTATCCGCTGTCGGCGAGAAGGTCCGCGGCGCCTTTCGAGCGAAGCCCCGACCGGCAGGTCACAAAGATGATCGAATCCTTGGTCGCGCCTTCGCGCTCCAGCAAGTTCTCCACCGCCTTTGGAAAGTCGATGTTGGGCTCGAACGCGTATTGCGCGCGCTCTTCGTCGATCTCGTAGTCTTCGCCGATCACCCGATAGGGAATGTTGCTGTCGACCGAAGCGGCATGGCCAACGAAGGTAAACTCCGGCCGGCTCCGAACGTCGATGAAGATGATGTCAGGCGACGCCTCCAACGCAAGATGCGCGTCCGCAGCCGTCACATAGAGCCCTAGCTTCGTCCGCTTGCCCTTGGCGAGCTCCGCCTCAACGACGCTGCTGGCGATCGGGATCGGCGTTTCGTTCGAAGCGAGCGTGGGCGTCGCCATCGATACGGCGCCGACCAGAGCGAGGGTGAGTGACATTGAGCGCATCGGACAGGCTCCTTTCCCATGAACCGATCGGTGAGCTAAGCTGAGTTCGCGGCCGAGGCAATCCGCTGAGATCCAAGTCGGACGGCCGTTCCAAATAATCTGGCCGCGCCCGAACAGCGATCCCGCTCAACGGTCCAAAACCAGAAAACTGTTTGCCCCTGTAGGAGACGAAAATGGCTGCGACCCCACCTCTGTGCGACTTTGGCTGGAGGGCTCCTGACTTCAGCCTTCCCGGCACGGATGGGCGACGCGCGTCGTTCGCCGACGTCGCTGGCGCGAACGGAACGCTGATCATCTTCATGTGCAACCACTGCCCATACGTGAAGGCGATCCTCGACCGGATCATTCGCGACGCAAACGACCTGCGGACGCTCGGGATCGGGGTCGCCGGCATATGCTCGAACGACGCGGACGCCTACCCGGCCGACAGTTTCGAGAAGATGCGCGAGTTGGCGCGAGAGATGGCCTTCCCGTTCCCGTATCTTCACGACGAGAGCCAAGAGGTCGCCCGGTCGTATGACGCCGTGTGCACACCCGACTTTTTCGGCTTCGACAAGGACGGTGGGCTCCAATATCGTGGGCGTCTCGACGTGTCGCGGGCTCAGCCCGGCCCCGCGGATCTGCGGCGAGATCTCTTTGAGGCGATGAAACAGGTCGCCGAGACCGGCCACGGTCCAGAGGCGCAGATCCCCTCGATGGGATGCTCGATCAAGTGGAAATCAACCTGACCCCGCGCGGCGGCGCGGATCCAGCTCCGATCATCGAAAAGAGCCGTCGCCGACACTGAGGGTGAAAACTGGTCCGGGCGGGGTGATTCGAACACCCGACCTTCGGTACCCAAAACCGACGCGCTACCAGGCTGCGCTACGCCCGGGACCAGCGGCCCATTTAGCTAGTCCCGTCCGCCGCGTCTAGTCGTTCCGGCGCGATTGCCGAATTAATCGCCGTATCGCGTCAACGCGGGGGACGAGAGATAGTCGCCGACGGCCAAGCCTAATCGCCGGCTCAGCCCGCCTCGGATCTCCAGAACCGAGCGCACGACGCCCTGCGACGATATCCCCGTCTCGTCGCCGGGGATCGCGTTCTCGTGGATATGGACGATCCGCCCCCCCGGCGCGACAAAGATCATGTCGAGCGGGATCAGCGTGTTGCGCATCCAGAACCCGACCTGACCCGGCCGCTCGTAGATGAAGAGCATCCCCTCGTCGACGCCAAGGTCTTGTCGAAACATCAAGCCTTTCGCGCGCTCATCCGCGTCGTCGGCGATCTCCGCCGCGAACACGTGGATCTCCCCAGCGGCCGTTTCGATCGTAACGATTTCGGACGGCAGTCTCTGTGGCTCTGGGCTCTGCGCCAGGGCAAGACCGGACCAAAGACACAGGATGAGCGACGACAGGGCCGCCACAAGAACCGCGCGGCGCAACGAAGCAAAAGTCTCTGAAGTGTTCATCTACCGCTCGTCAATTTTCGCGACGTCCGCCAAAGCCCGTTCAACGCTAGGCGGCAACCGCGGCGATGACGTGGCGCAGGATCCGCTTGGGAGGGGGAAGTGATGGCCGACGCGCCTCAAATCGAGGACCAACCCGACAAGCCGGAGGACATGGACCGCGCAGAGCCGGACGGCGTCGGTCCCGACTTGTGGCAACCGGCTCTGATCGGGGTCATGCTTGCGCTGACGTTGGCCGTGCTTTGGCTTGGATGAACGCTGCGCGCAGGCTCGCCAGAGCGTCTCCAATCGCCAGCGCGGTGATCAACCCGTAAGCCGACGTCGCCGCGTAGGCTTCAGTCCAAAGGCAGGTGACGGCGATCGCGGCCGTCCCGACCGAGAACAACGCATCCCACCGCGTGCGCGCCGGCCGCCACGTCGCATCGAGGAGCGCCGCACTCGCAGCGACCAGCGCGAGCGCTTCGCCGAACGTCAATCGCAAGACCTCGCCAGCGCCTGTCACGCCAAGCGCCTCGAGCGGGATCTCGAACATTTGGCGAGACGGCGCGCCAGAGCCGCCGCCGACCACGGCCGCGAAGTAGATCGCGACAAACAACAAGACGATGGGTATTCTGGGCGGCATGATTGTTCGCTCGCTTTCGCTCTTCTCACCTCACCCCGCGACACCAGCAGCCGTTAGGCGCATCAGCAGACGTCGTGCGGCGTTCTCGGCGGTCGTATGCGCGGCGCTCATGGGGTGCTCCGCAGCGCAGACTCCCGTTCGGGTATCCATTAGCGAAGGTGATAGGAGCCTTCGAGAACTGGTTCAACCACCGAACCCGCCGGTGCTGGTCGCGAACTCGCCGAGCGACGCGGCGGCGCTGAGCCGAGGGGCGACGGCCGAGCGTCTGTCCGCCCTGGCGACGCGCCGCAGGGCCGAAACGTTCTCCGGGGCCGAGCTGCCGTTTTTCTTCGAGTCCGAGATCGGGCGCGCGTATCTCACCGCTGGAGCAGGCAGGGCCATCGCCCGCGGCGAACCCTCTGAATCCTGTCCGGCTTTTGGCGTCGCTTTGCAACAGATCAGCCCTGAAGCCGCCGCGCAGGAAGCTTTGAACCGCTGCCTTGCGAACCGGGCGGCGGACACCGCGGATCGGTGTGGATGTCGCCTGCTCGCCGCTGGATCGATCCTGTTCGGCGAGCGCGAAGAGTTCGCCCATGCGCGCGGCGTGAATGCGCGGCTGATTTCACTGGAAGGGGCCTTCGACGTCACGCTGGTCGCAGAACAAAAGCTTGAAGAACGCCCCGCCGCCGACCTGGAGCGGGGCGTCGGCGAAACGGTTTGGCTGCTGGGCCCGAGCGGGCCCGCCGCGGCGGTGGAGCTCTCGCCGGACGGCGATGCGTCGCTCATCATTCTCACGGGACCAAGCGACGCGTTGCAGACCGTGAAGACATATACCGGGCGCTGGGACTCCGAAGGCTATCGACGCGGCCGCATCGCGACGCAGATTGGGGTTCGGGATGAACAGGGGCGCCGCGCCGTTCTGCTGATCGGCTATGAACCGGAAGAGCTCGCGCGGCGACAAGCTGAACTTATCGCCGCCGCTCGGCGGCTCTTGTAGTCGCCGAGCCGCAATTCGCGTTTTTCGACGCCGCGCCGCGAAGTCTCGAGGCTCAGCAAGCCAACGCTCAGCACCCGCCCCGATCGGTCGTTTCCCGCGTCCAGATCTGGCTCTTGCCGATCAGGGAAATGCCGACATAGCCGCGCACCTTCAGGTCGCCGCCGTCCTGCATTTCCATGAAGGCGTTGTAGGTCTTGCCGTCTTCGCCGTTGTAGATCGTGCCGTCTTCCCACGAGCCTTCGTCTTCCTTGGCGAAATCGCCAAGCATCTCGAGGCCGCATACCGACCGTGAACGTTGGCTTTCATCCTCGTTCTTCACATCGGTCTTGGGCTGGCCGCTCTCGTCGTTGGGCTCCAGCAGCCAAACAATCTCGCCACAAGCCTTCTCGCCACATGGCGCGATCTGAACGATGGCCCGCTTGGATTCGATGAGCCAATAGCCAAAGACCGGGTCATCCGCGGCGACGGCCTGGCCCGCCAACGCAAACGCCCCCAACGCGAAAAAAGCGATGCTTCTTCTGAACATGATCGGTCCTCCCACTTATATCGTTAATGACCGCACAATGCTTATGCTTGACGCTCGCGTAAAGCATGACGTTGCGACAATCAGAGCGATTGTTCGCCTGAGAGTTGAGCGCTGACCGCAGTCTCGTCGTTGACAGTCTGGCGTCGCGCGCTTAAACGCACCGCTAACGGCCCCACGGGGCTCCGCCGGTCAGCGAGGATTCGCCCACCGGCGCTTTTTGTTTTATGCGCTTGGCCACACAGCGCGAGGAAGGAAACGACATGTTTGAAGCTCTGTCAGATCGCCTCTCAGGCGTCTTCGACAAGCTGACCAAACAGGGCGCGCTGACCGAAGCCGACGTCCAAGCGGCGTTGCGCGAAGTGCGCACCGCGTTGCTGGAGGCTGACGTCGCCCTGCCCGTCGCACGGGACTTCATCGGCCGGGTCAAGTCGCAAGCGGTCGGCGCAGCCGTGTTGAAGTCGGTGACGCCGGGCCAGATGGTCATCAAGATCGTCCATGACGAGCTCAAGACGACGCTCGCGGGCGAGGGCGATGCCGATGAAGGCCCGAAACTGAAAATCGATAGCCCGCCCGCCCCGGTCATGATGGTCGGACTGCAAGGTTCGGGCAAGACGACGACGACGGCGAAGCTCGCCAAGCGTTTGAAGGAACGCGACGGCAAGAAGATCCTCATGGCCTCGCTCGACACCAACCGTCCCGCGGCGATGGAGCAGCTGCAGATCCTTGGCGCGCAGGTCGGCGTCGACACGTTGCCGATCGTTCCCGGACAGACCCCTGTGCAGATCGCCAAGCGCGCCAAGCAGCAGGCGAGCCTGGGCGGTTACGACGTCTACATGCTCGACACCGCCGGCCGGCTCCATGTCAATGAAGAGCTGATGGCCGAGGTCGAGGCGGTGCGAGACGAAGCAAAACCGCATGAGACCCTGCTGGTCGTGGACAGCCTGACCGGTCAGGACGCGGTGAACGTCGCCAAGGAATTCAACGAGCGTGTCGGCGTCTCTGGCGTCGTCCTGACGCGGATGGACGGCGACGGCCGCGGCGGCGCGGCGCTCTCGATGCGCGCTGTCACCGGAAAGCCGATCAAGTTCGTCGGCGTCGGCGAGAAGATCGACCAGCTCGAAGAGTTCCACGCCGAACGCGTGGCCGGTCGGATCCTCGGCATGGGCGACATCGTCACCCTGGTCGAGAAAGCCGCCGAGACGATGGAGCGCGAGGCGGCGGAACGTCAGGCGAAGCGGATGATGAAAGGCCGCTTCGACATGAACGATCTGCGCCAGCAGCTCGAGCAGATGATGAAGCTGGGCGGCATGTCGGGCGTCATGGGCATGCTGCCGGGCATGGGCAAGCTGACCAAGCAGCTCGAAGGCGCGAACATGGATGACAAGGTCCTCAAGCGTCAGGTCGCGATCATCCAGTCGATGACAAAGGACGAGCGCCGCAAGCCAGAGCTCCTGCAGGCCAGCCGCAAGAAGCGCATCGCCGCGGGATCTGGCGTCGAGGTGCCGGAGGTCAACAAGCTCATCAAGATGCATCGGCAGATGCAGGACATGATGAAGAAGATGGGCAAGATGGGCAAAAAGGGCCTGATGCGGGGGGGCCTGGCGCAAATGCTCGGCGGCAAGGGCGGTCTCGGCCCATCCGGTCCCATGCCGGGTCAGGCGCCAGGTCAAATGCCGGGTCAGGCGCCTGTCGCGCCTCCGGGCGGCTTCCCAGGTCTGCCGGGCGCCGCGCCGGGTCTTCCGCCCAATCTCCCCGGCGGCCTCTCAGGGCTTGGCAAGAAGAAGTGATTTCGCTCGCCGGCATATCGTCCATCGAGACCGAGCGCCTCGTGCTCCGCGCCCCCCAAGGCGCGGACTGGGACTCGTGGCGCGCGTTCGCTGTTTCGAACCGCGCACGGTTTATCGGCGGCGCCATGGATGACGGAATGGCCTGGCGGGCGTTCGGGCACGCGATCGGTCACTGGGCGCTGCGCGGATACGGTTCGTTCATCTTCACGCTCAAGGGCTCGGACCAGGCGATCGGCATGGTCGGTCCCTGGCATCCGTTCGACTGGCCAGAGCGCGAGATCGGCTGGACGATTTGGCGAACCGAGTATGAAGGTCGAGGCCTTGCGTACGAGGCGTCGCTCGCCGCGCGTCAGCACGCATACGACACGCTTGGCTGGGATACCGCCGTCAGCTACATCCACCCCGACAACCATCGGTCGATCGCCCTCGCAAAGCGCCTCGGCGCGCACCTTGATGAGGATGCCGCGTGGCCTCAAGGCGAGCCTTGCGAGACCTACCGGCACCCCTCGCCGGACGCCGTGCGCGCGGGGATCGCCGCATGATCCCGACCCTGGAAACCGAGCGCCTGATCCTGCGAGCGCCCAGCCAGTCGGATTTCGACGCGGAAGCCGAGTTCTACGCATCGGCGCGGTCCGGGTTTGTTGGCGGACCGCTTGAGCGCGACCAGGCATGGCGTGTTTTCGCGACGATGATCGGCCATTGGTCGCTTCGCGGCTTTGGGCATTTTGCGGTGGAGGAGCGCGACACCGGCCTCTACTGCGGACTTGTGGGTCCGTGGTTCCCGGAAGGCTGGCCAGAGCCCGAGATCGGATGGTCGATACACGCCCGCGCCGAAGGACGAGGCATCGCGCGGGAGGCGGCGGCGCGCGCGCGCCGATACGTCTACGAAGAGCTGGGCTGGACAACCGCAATCAGCCTCATCGACCCGCAGAACCTGCGCTCGATCGCATTGGCGGAGCGCTTGGGAGCGGTCTACGAAAGCGACTACCAGCACGTGCGCTATGGGCTGATGGGGATTTACAGGCACCCGTCTCCGGACAGCCTCGCGGCGCAGGGGGCGGCATGACGCAGATACCGACCCTTCAAACAGATCGATTGGTTCTTCGCGCGCCAAAACCTTCGGATTACCCGGCCTATCACGCGCTTATGGCGGCGCCTGCGGCGGAAATGATGGGCGGCCCCTATGACGCCGAAACCTCGTGGATGGCCTTCGGCGCCGAAGTCGGAACCTGGGCGCTGCTTGGTTTTGGCTCGTGGACGCTCTGCCGTTCCGGCTCGGACGCGTTTATCGGGATGGTCGGCATCGACAAGCCGCCGCACTTTCCCGAGACCGAACTGGGTTGGATGCTGGCGCCCGCGGCGCGTGGTCAGGGCTACGCGACCGAAGCCGCCCACCAGGCGAGACGGTTTGCGTATGAGACCCTCGGGCTTGCGACTTTGGTCTCTTACGTCGACGCCAGGAACGCCGCCTCGATCGCCGTCGCCGAGCGCCTGAACGCGACACGCGACGCGGATGCCGCTCGCCCCGATCCTGAAGACATCGTTTTTCGTCATCCGCCCCCGGAGGCGCTCCAATGACCACCTCGAACGAAGAAGCGATGGCGCAGCTGCTGCGTCACCGCGCAAGTATCGACAATCTCGACGCCGTTTTGCTGCACACGCTGGCCGAGCGGTTCAAACAGACCCAGGCGGTCGGCGCGCTCAAAGCGGCGCATAACCTGCCGCCCTCCGATCCCGCCCGCGAGGAACGCCAGATCGCGCGACTGCGCACCCTGGCCGAAGACGCTGGTCTGGACCCCGATTTCGCGGAGAAGTTCATCAACTTCATCATCCAAGAAGTCATCAAACATCACCAAGCCGCTCGCGGCTGACACCTTTTGCTGAGTTCCAAACGGAGAGACTAAAATGGCTATCAAAATCCGGCTCGCCCGCGGCGGGTCAAAGAAACGCCCCTTCTATTCGATCGTCGCCGCCGACAGCCGCATGCCCCGCGACGGCCGGTTCATCGAGAAGCTCGGCACCTACAACCCGCAGCTTCCGAAAGACCACGAGAAGCGCATCGTGATGGATGTCGAGAAGATCAAGGACTGGATCTCGAAAGGCGCGCAGCCCACCGATCGCATCTCCCGCTTCCTCGAGGCGGCCGGCGAAATCGAGAAAAAAGAACGCGCCAACATGGAGAAAGCGCAGCCGGGCAAGAAAGCTCAAGAGCGCGCGGAAGAGAAAGCGGCCAAGCTCGCCGAAGCTGAAGAGGCCGCCAAGGCCGCTGCCGAGGCGCCGGCTGAGGAGGCTCCTGCGGAAGAAACTCCGGCCGAAGAAGCCCCGGCCGAAGAAGCTCCGGCGGAGGAAGCCGCGGCTGAAGAGGCTCCGAAAGGGTAACCTTCTACCTCTGGGACGGCGTCGATGGCGGCTGCACACAAACCACTCGGAGCAAACGACCCCGAGGTCGAACGTGTTTGCGTCGGCGCCATCGCCGGCGCTTTCGGCGTACGGGGCGAGGCGCGGATCAAACCGTTCACCGATGATCCAGAGGCGATCGCCGCCTATGGGCCTTTGAGTTCAGAGGACGGTCGGCGTGAATTCGAGGTCAAGCTCACCCGACCCGTCAAAGGCGGCTGGGCCGCGCGGCTCTCCGGCGTTCGCACGCGCGAAGAGGCCGAAGCCCTGAAAGGCGTGCGCCTCTACGCCCCCCGCGCCGCGTTGCCGGAACCCGAAGAGGAAGAGTTCTACCACGCCGATCTGATCGGGTTGGACGTCGTGGGGATTGACGGCGGGGCTTTGGGCCGCGTGCGATCGGTGCAAAACTACGGCGCGGGAGACTTCGTCGAGGTCGCTCGCCCCAAAGGCCCCACGCTGCTGGTGCCGTTCACCAAGGCGGCTGTGCCGGAAATCGACCTGCAAGCCGGGCGCATTCTGGTGGATCCGCCCGAGGAAACCGAGGCGGGCGATCGTCAGGATAAGCAGGCGAAAGGTCAACAATGACGCCGCGCCGTCCGTTTCACGCGATCGTCGGCACCCTGTTCCCGGAGATGTTCCCCGGCCCACTGGGGCGCTCCTTGCTCGGGACGGCCCTGAACGACGGGATCTGGACCCTAAAAACGCTGGACTTCCGCGACTTTTCCACCGATAAGCACCGCTCTGTCGACGCGCCTCCCGCAGGCGGCGGTCCAGGACTTGTGATGAGGCCTGATATCGCTGCGGGAGCGATCGACAAAGCTCAGGCGGATGCGGAAGCTCTGGTCGGATCTCCGATCGGGCGAACGCGTTGGCCTGTTATTTATTTGTCCCCGCGGGGCGCGCCTTTCACCCAAGCGCGCGCGCGGGAACTGGCGGCGGGAGACGGGGTCACCCTGCTCTGCGGCCGGTTCGAAGGGATCGACGAAAGGGCGCTGGAAGCGCGCGGCGTCGAGGAGATTTGTGTCGGGGACGCGGTCTATACAGGCGGCGAGATCCCGGCGATGGCGGTTTTGGATGCCGTGCTGCGCCTTTTACCCGGCGTGCTTGGCGACCCGGAATCGCTTGAGGAGGAGAGTTTTGCTGCGGGCCTGTTGGAGCATCCGCAGTACACACGGCCCACCGAGTGGGAAGGCCGCGCGATCCCGGAAGTTCTGCTTTCGGGTCATCATGCGAACGTAAACGCATGGCGGCGCGCCCGTTCGGAAGCCCTGACCAAAGAACGGCGTCCCGACCTCTGGAAGGCCCACCTGTCTCGGCAGGAAGATGGCCAGGCTCCGGCAGAGCAATCGGATGCGGACAAGACAAAACAGGACGACGCGTCATGAACTTGCTTCAGCAGCTCGAGGCCGAGCATCAGGCGGAACTCGCCTCGAAAAAGAAGATCCCGGATTTCAAGGCGGGCGACACAATCCGTGTCGGCGTGCGCATCCAGGAAGGCAACAAGACCCGTGTGCAGAACTATGAAGGCGTCTGCATCGCCCGGAACGGCGGTGGTCTGAACGCCAGCTTCACGGTTCGCAAAATCAGCTTTGGCGAAGGCGTCGAGCGCGTGTTCCCGCTCTACTCGCCAGTGGTCGAGTCGGTCGACGTCGTGCGTCGCGGCCGGGTGCGTCGCGGCAAGCTCTACTATCTGCGCTCGCGCCGCGGCAAATCGGCTCGGATCGCCGAGGACGCCAACTACAAGCCGAAGAAAGAACAGCGTCCGGCAGCCGAATAGTCTCGGCGTCGCCTCTACGCGATTGCGACGCGCTCGCTCCGGCGGGCGCGTTTTTTCGTGCTCACGGCAACGTGCGGTGAGACCATCGGCGATTACGGCTTATGTCCTGTTCTCGATGGCGTTAGTTCAGAGGCCCCGAATGCTTCGAGTCGTGGCAGCTCTGGCTTTCCTGATGACCGCGGCCGCGTCGAGCGCCGCGACCGCGCAAGGGTGCGGCGGCCCGGCGCCCTGCGAGGCGGGAGGCGGCCTTTATCACATTGAACTTCCAGAGGGCGACGCCCCGCACCCGGCGGTGATCTATCTGCACGGCTGGGGCGGTTCGGGCGAAGGTCAGATGAAGAACCGCGGGTTGGTCAAAGCGCTTCTAGCCCGTGGCTACGCCGTGGTTGCTCCGACCGGTCAACCGCGCGGCGGCGGCCGCGGCGGCTATCGGTGGAACGCGTTCGGGACGGATGCGATGCGGGACGACGTGACGTTTCTCCGCGAGATCGCCGACGACGCGACCAAGCGATTTGAGCTCGACCGCTGCCTAATGGTGCTGGCTGGGTTCTCCGGCGGCGGGATGATGACCTGGCGCGGCGCCTGCGACATGCCCGAGAGCTTCGCAGCCTATGCTCCGGTCTCTGGATTGCTGTGGCGGCCCCTGCCCGACGCCTGCGCTGGTCCGATCCGCATGCTCCACACGCATGGATGGTCGGACAAGGTCGTCCCGATCGAAGGTCGTTCAGTGGCGGGCGGACGCATCACCCAGGGCGACCTGTTCGAAGGGCTCGACTTGATCCGGCGCGCCAACGGCTGCCGGAAGGATGATCCCGACGCCTATGAGATGGGCGAAACGATCTGGCGGCGGATCTGGACGGATTGCGCGCCAGGCTCGGCGCTCGAACTGGCGCTCCATCCCGGCGCACACGCCTCCCCCCGCGGATGGACGGCGATGACGCTCGACTGGTTCGAGGGACTCGGCGCCGTTCAGTAAGCCTCGGCTTGATCCCAGCGGCGCGCTGGTTCTAAAAGAGCCGATCTTCACGAGCATGACGAGATTGCCGACATGAGCGCTGCGCCGAAAACCCTGTACGACAAGATCTGGGACGCCCATGTGGCGCACGAGCAGGAGGACGGCACCTGCCTGCTCTACATCGACATGCATCTCGTGCACGAGGTGACCTCGCCGCAGGCGTTTGAAGGGCTGCGTATGGCGGGTCGGCAGGTGCGTCGGCCGGAAGCCACGATCGCGGTTCCCGATCACAACGTTCCGACGACCGCAGATCGCCTCGGAGAGATCAAGGACGAGCAGTCGCGCATCCAGGTCGAGGCGTTGCGTCAGAACGCCAAGGACTTCGGCGTCGAGATCTTCGACATCGACGACGTCCGTCAAGGCATCGTGCACATCATCGGCCCCGAACAGGGGATCACCCAACCGGGCATGACCATTGTTTGCGGCGACAGCCACACGGCCACCCACGGCGCGTTCGGCTCGCTGGCGCATGGGATCGGAACGTCTGAGGTCGAGCACGTGCTCGCGACCCAGACCCTGATCCAGAAGAAATCCAAGAACATGAAAGTCGAGGTGACCGGCGAGCTGCCGATCGGCGTGACCGCAAAGGACATCACCCTGTCGGTGATCGGCGAAACCGGCACCGCGGGCGGCACGGGACACGTGATCGAGTATTGCGGCGACGCGATCAAGTCGCTGTCGATGGAAGGCCGGATGACGGTCTGCAACATGGCCATCGAAGGCGGCGCGCGCGCAGGTCTGATCGCGCCTGACGAGAAGACGTACCAGTATCTCAAGGGGAAACCCCGCGCGCCAAAAGGCGCCGCGTGGGAAATGGCCGAGACGCATTGGCGTTCGCTCTATACCGAAGAGGGCGCGCATTTCGACAAGGTCGTGACGCTCGACGGCGCGAAGATCGCGCCGGTCGTCACATGGGGAACCAGCCCGGAAGACGTTCTGCCGATCGACGCCGCCGTCCCGTCCCCTGGCGATTTCAGCGATGCCGGCAAGCAAGCGGCGGCGCAACGCGCGCTTGACTACATGGGCCTGACGCCCGGCGCTCGCCTGCAGGATGTCGAGGTCGACACGGTCTTTATCGGATCCTGCACCAATGGCCGCATCGAAGACCTGCGCGAAGTCGCGAAAGTCATGCAGGGCCGCAGGGTGAAAGACGGGCTAAGGGCGATGATCGTGCCGGGTTCGGGCCTCGTCCGCGCACAGGCGGAAGAGGAAGGGATCGCCGAGCAGCTGATTGAAGCCGGGTTTGAATGGCGCTTCGCGGGCTGCTCGATGTGCCTCGGCATGAACCCTGATCAGCTCAAGCCGGGCGAGCGCTGCGCCTCGACGTCGAACCGGAACTTCGAGGGTCGGCAGGGGTACAAAGGCCGGACGCATCTGATGTCGCCGGCCATGGCCGCCGCAGCGGCGATCACGGGTCGTCTGACGGATGTTCGGGACTTGACCTAAACGCGCCGGCTAGCCGCCAAGCCCCCCGAGCAAGGCCCGTAGAACGCGGTCGCGGTCTTCATCGCGGCGGCGGCGCTCTTCCTCTTCGAGGCGGCGCTTCTCCTCGCGGTAGGTCACAAAGCCGCCGACGATCGCGCCGGGCGAAATCTCGCCGCTGCTCAGGGCTTGGGACAAGGCGCGATCCCGCGCCTCGCGCTCGATCTCCTCATCCGATTTCCGATCCCGTTGCCCCTGAACCAGAGAACCCAAAGCGGACAGCAGATCGTTGTTCTGTGCTTTGGCCGGGGTCGGCTCGACGATAGCAGACGTCGCGAAAACGGCGACAAGCGCCGCCAAAAGCAACCGTTTCATTCCAATCTCCCAAAGGCCGGGCGTCCCCGCGTTAAATATAGATAGGGACGCAGCGCAGCGGTTTGGAGGCGGATCCGGCGCCTTTGCGTTCGCCACACGCTCGTTAGCGCCGGCCAACACCGTCCAGGAACGCGCCAAAGAGCTTCAGCGCTTCCTTCCGGCGTTCGCGTTTGCGGTCTTTACGGTGGTGCTTCGAATCGTAATGACGGTCGTGTTTCTTGTTGTAGTGCGAATTACCGCCATACTTGCGGTGGTGATGGTCGCGATGTTCGGCATGGCGTCCGTAGCCGTCGTGACGGTGAAAGTGTTTGTGTCCGCGTTTGCCTGCATGGCTATGCCGATACGACTTGCCGTGCTCGTAATGGCGATGACGATAGACCTTGCGGTGCTTGTGCCGCTTGTGATCGATCAAGGCGACTGGCGCCTTGCTGAGGATCTGCGTCTCGATCGAGAACCGCTTCGGACCAGCGGCATTCGCTTTCGCCGGCGGGCTCGCGAGCGACATCGCGGCGAAAGCCGCCGCCAGCAATAGGATGGATGGTTTGATCGTGGTCGCCTCCTGTTGGGCGCTGCGTTCATGATCGAGAGCTGGGCGCCGTAGGCTCTGGCCTCAACCAACGCGCTCCGCACGCTTGCGCGATCGGGATGTCATACATCCGTGAGGTGCGGCGCTCGAAGTCGAACGGAGAGAACCGCAAACAGCGTCGAGATCGCCAAGACATAGACGGCGTACCAGACCGCCTGACCCTCGAAATCAACGCCGGCGTCGATCAGCAAGCCGGCGACGCCCGGTCCAGCCGCAGAGCCGAACACCATCAGCGCATGCGCAAAGGCCTTGATCGCGCCGAGATGCCGCGTTCCATAGAGTTCCGCCCACAAGGCCGAATGGACGGTCGACACCGCGCCGGCCGACACGCCGAACGCGGCCATCAGGGGCACGATCATCCAGGACGGCTCGGCGATGACGAACAAGGCCATGCCCACCGCCATCGGCAACTGGTAAAAGCCCAGCAGCGCGCGGGCGCTGAAGCAGTCGATCAGGATGCCCGTCCCCATCGCCGAAAAGACGGAGACAACGGCGTAGAATGAATAGCCCGCCAACCAGTCGCCAAGCTCCCAACCTTTGATCTCGGCGATGTGAGCCGGCAGGAAGAACAGGACGGTGCCGTAAAAACTTGGGCCGATCACGCCAAGCGCGAGCAACCAGAAGAGCCGCGTGCGCAGCACTTCCGCACGGGTCCAATGTCGGCCATGCAACCCCGTGCTCGTCTCCGCTTCGATCTGACCTCGGGGCGAGCGCTCGCGGCGAAGCAACGCCCAGACAGCGGGCGCGAAACCGACCAGCAGGATGGCGATCGCGGCCAGCCAGACCTCTCGCCAACTCAGGCCCAGGTCGATGGCGAGCAAGCGAAAGAACTGCGGCGCCAAGGCCTCCCCGACCGGGTAACCCAAGGCGGCGATGGCCAAGGCCCGGCCTCGACTTGCGGAAAACCAGCGCGCCATCGCGGTCATCGCGATATGGCTCAGCATTCCCTGGCCGCAAAACCGCAGGCCAAAGATCAGAACAAACAGCATCCAGCTGTGCGACGCCGTGGCCATCCCGAGGCAGACCAGCGCCAGCGCGGCGAGGATCACCAGGGCCAGCACCCGCGCCGAGTAGAAGTCGACCAGCTTGCCGAACTGGATCAACGCCAGCGCGCTCGTCAGCGTTCCGATCATGTAGATCATGCCGAACTCGCCGTGGGTCAGCCCGAAGTCGGTTCGGATCGGCTCGGCCGACAGCGCGATGAAAAACGTTTGTCCAAAGCTCGACGCCAGCGCGAGCAGGAACCCCGCGGCGAGCCAGCGGCCGTTCTCCAGAACGAAGCGAGAGGTTGGGATCTGCGCAGATCCGGCCGCGGGAGAGGACATGCTCGCGACGCTATAGGAGAATCGCGCGGCGGCTATCGTTTTTGCGGCGCCGGACGGTTTTCTCGGCGCGACGAAGCGGCTCGGTCAGCGCTTTCCGTGCTTGTGCCGCCGCTCATGGCGCCGCTCTTTGCGGGGGGACGGCGCAATGAACACATCGACATGGGGATCGATGATGAACGGCGTCCGCGCGTACAGATCCGCACCGCGCGTCGCCTCCCATTCGTCGCTGTAAGCACTGTCTCGGCTAGAGGCGCTGCGCGTCTTGCCTGGCGTTCTGGGAACCGGCGAGCGTTCCGCCTGCGGCGACGACGCCAGGGGCTCCTGTCCGCCGGCGCTTGCGTGACCGGCGCACAGACACCCCAGAATTGCGATCAGAGCGGCGAAACGCATGGGCCAAGCCTTTCTGGATGAAGCCTTCAAGGACTATGCAAATCTCGTCCCATCCAGGGCCTCATTATCGCGAAACCCCTCTTGGCTTTGGGCGGGCCGGTGTGCTTTATCGCGGCAACGGAGGTTTCCTGATGGACAAATTCACGACCCTGACCGGCGTCGCCGCGCCGCTGCCGCAGATCAATGTCGACACGGACATGATCATCCCAAAGCAGTTCCTGAAAACCATTCAGCGCACAGGTCTGGGCAAGAACCTCTTCGACGAGATGCGGTACGACGAAACTGGCGCGGAAAAACCGGATTTCGTCCTGAACCAGCCGGCCTATCGCAATGCCGAGATACTGGTCGCGGGCGACAACTTCGGCTGCGGTTCAAGCCGCGAGCATGCGCCGTGGGCGTTGCTCGACTTCGGCATCCGCTGCGTCATCGCGCCGAGCTTCGCCGACATCTTCTACAACAACTGTTTCAAGAACGGCATTCTGCCGATCGCCCTCCCGCAAGAAGACGTCGACAAGCTGATGGACGACGCAAAGCGCGGTGCGAACGCCACCGTCACGGTCGATCTTGAAGCGCAGGAGATCCGCGGCCCTGACGGCGGCGTGGTCAAGTTCGACGTCGACCCATTCAAGAAGCACTGCCTGCTCAACGGGCTCGACGATATCGGCCTGAGCATGGAGAAGGTCGATAGCATCGACACCTTCGAAGAGAAGCAGAAGACCGCCCAACCGTGGCTTTACTCATCGGCCTGAGATGAGGGTTTTGGCGGCGCTTTGCCTGGCGATCGCCGCCTTTCCCGCATCGCCTTGGGCCCAGGATCTCGCCAAACCCGCCGACGCGGTCAGGATCGCCACGTTCAACGTTTCCCTGGCGCGGGGACAAGCCGGCAAGCTGATCAGCGAACTGCGCGCCGGCGGCGCGCCGCAGGTTGACGCCGTCGCCGAGATCATCCAGCGGGTTCAGCCGGACATTCTTCTGATCAATGAACTCGATCACGATCCCCGCCGCGAGGCGCTGACGCTCTTCCTCGAGACGCTGAAGGTTTCTCGCAACGGCGCACAGCCGAGCCTCTTTGAACATTCGTTTACAGCTCCGGTGAACACAGGCGTGATCACAGGTCGCGACCTCGACGGCGATGGCAGGATCCGCGCCCCCGAAGACGCGCATGGATGGGGTCTGTTTGAAGGACAGTTCGGAATGGCGCTGCTGTCGGCCTATCCGATCGTGTCGACGCGGACGTTTCAAAAAACGCCATGGTCCGCGGCGCCGTTCGCGGACCCGCCCCTCACGTCAGACGGCGGCGGCTACTACGCGCCGAACGTCTGGGAGGCGCTGCGGCTGTCCTCGAAGAACCATTGGGACGTCGCCGTGGCGCTGCCCGACGGCCGCCAATTGCATCTGTTGGCGAGCCACCCCACGCCGCCTGTCTTCGACGGGCCGGAGGACCGCAATGGACTGCGCAACGCCGCGGAGATCCTGTTCTGGCGCGACTATGTCGACGGCGCAGATTGGATCGAGGACGACGTTGGCGAGGTCGGCGGCCTGCAAGCTAACGCGTCATTCGTGATCCTGGGCGATCTGAACAACGACCCGGCCGACGGAGACGGCGTCAGCGGCGCTCTCTGGGCGTTGCTCGACCACGCCCGTGTTCAAGACCCAAGCCCTATCAGTCTCGGCGGCTCTGAAGCGGCGGCGCTGCAAGCCGGCGTCAACGCGACGCATCAAACAGATCCGGCGCTCGATACGGCCGACTGGCGCGACGAGACCGGCAAAGGCCCCGGCAACCTCCGCGTCGACTACGTGCTGCCATCGTCTGATCTGAAAGTGCTCGGAGACGGCGTTTTCTGGCCGTCGCTGGTCGATCCGCTGTGGCGGCTGACGGGCGATGGAAAACCGATCATCAGCTCGGACCATCGCCTTGTCTGGGTCGATATTGCGCTAGAAATCCGCCCGTCCGATTGACCGAACCGCCCGCGCCGCCTAAGCGAGTGCGAAATCAGAAGAAATCGCATAGAGGACGCCAAAAAAATGAGCGCTGACGCCCGCACGCTGATGATCCTGGCCGGAGACGGTATCGGTCCTGAAGTCATGGCCGAGGTTCGCCGTGTCATCGATTGGTTCAACGCCAATCGCGCTCTCGGCTTCCAAGTGACGGAAGACCTTGTCGGCGGCGCCGCCTATGACGCGCATGGCGTTCCCTTGGCGGACGAGACCATGTCCAAAGCGCAATCCGCCGACGCCGTGCTTCTGGGCGCAGTGGGCGGGCCGCAATACGATGCGCTTGATTTTTCGGTGAAGCCGGAACGCGGCCTGTTGCGGCTGCGCAAGGAGATGGACCTTTTCGCCAATCTGCGCCCTGCCCAATGCTTCGACGCGCTGGCCGAAGACAGTTCGCTCAAGCACGACGTCATCGCAGGGCTCGACCTGATGATCGTCCGCGAACTGACCGGCGGCGTCTATTTCGGCGAGCCGCGCGGCATCACCGAGATGAACGACGGGCAACGCATGGGCGTGAACACCCAGCGCTACACCACCAACGAGATCCGACGCGTGGCGCGGGTCGCTTTCGATCTCGCGCAAAAGCGCGACGGACGCCTGTGTTCGATGGAGAAAGCGAATGTCATGGAGTCCGGCATTCTCTGGCGGGAAGAGGTGCAGTGGGTCGGCGACAACGAATTCCCGGACATCGACCTGAGCCACATGTACGCCGACGCCGGCGGCATGCAGCTGGTGCGCTGGCCCACACAGTTCGACGTGATCGTCACCGATAACCTGTTCGGCGACCTGCTGTCGGATGTCGCGGCGATGCTGACGGGCTCGCTCGGGATGCTGCCGTCCGCTTCGCTCGGCGCGCCAGATCCGGCGACAGGGCGTCCCAAAGCGCTCTACGAGCCGGTGCATGGCTCGGCGCCTGATATTACCGGTCAGGGCCTGGCCAATCCCCTCGCCTGTATCCTGAGCTTCGCTATGGCGCTGCGCTACTCGTTCGACCTCGGCGCCGAGGCGGATCTGCTTGAAGGCGCTGTCGCCGACGCATTGGCCAAAGGGGCGCGGACAAAGGATATCGCACAAGGCGGCGAGCACCTCTCGACCAGCGGCATGGGAGATGCAGTGCTTGCCGAGTTGGCCGCCGCCTAATCAGCGGCGCTTTGCCTCGGCTCGGTAGGATTGCTTGGCATGGTCGAAGACTTTGGGTTCCAGATTCGTGACGCGTCAGACGCCGATCGCGCGGCGCTTCGCGCCCTCTTCCACGAGACCGAACGCTTCTACCGGCAACCGCTATCGCGTGTCGACCTGCGCGAACGGGTGATTGACCGACTGGTACAACCGGGCGATCTGGGATGCCTCGTGGTCTATGACGGCGATCGTCCGGTCGGCTACGCGACCTACACGATTATGGTCCCGCCATTGAAGGGCGCGATGTTCGTGAAAGAGGTTTTCGTCTCCGAGCCGGCGCGCGGCGCTCGGGTTGGGGACGCCCTGATGCGGACGCTGGCGGCGCGAGCGGCGGAGCACGGCTGCGTCCGTCTCGACTGGACTGCGGACGAGGACAACGAAGGGGCCCAGCGCTTCTATTCGCGCCTCGGCTCAGACCAATTGACCAGCAAGATCTACTACCGGGTCGAGGAAGCGGATCTCGAAGCCTTCGCACGTGGCGAGAAAGCCATCGCGCTCCCTCCGCCGGAAGAGGCGTGACTAGCGCTCCAACGTCACCGTCTTTTCAGCGCCGCCGTACCCGTCGACGGAGTCGTGCGCTCGGATCGTCACTTCCGTGACGCCGTCAGGGATCGAAACGCCGCTCAATGACCGCGTGAACGGCTGCTCGGCCACATGCGGATGAAACAGCGTCCGCGTTCCCAGAACCGTCCCATCCGGCGCGACGATCTCCCAGGCGTCGGCATAGTGGTCCCACCCGGTATCCGCGTGTCGCACCGTCACGTCAAACCGCCAGGTTTCACCCATCCGCGTCGCCGCGACCTCGATGACGTCGGCCTCTCCGGCCGCCGCCAGATGCGGCAGACCCAACGACAAGACAAGCGCAACAAACATCGATCGCATTCCAAGCTCCTGATAGTGAGGGCGTCCGTCACCTTACCCGACCGTGCGAAGGTCGTGCTGTCACGTTTCAACGAGCAGAGAATTGGAGCCGCGCTTTGACGAACTCAAGAACGCTTCACGTGACGCCCGTGCATGACGCCACCTGTCATTGCGGCGCCGTGCGTCTTCGACTGAGGCTGCCTGACGGGATCGTTGATCCCCGCCGGTGCGATTGTTCGATGTGCCGACGCCGCGGCGCGATCGTGGCCTCGGTTCCACTCTCGGACCTCGAGGTTGTCGAGGGCGAAGACGCTCTGGGTTGCTACCAGTTCAACACGATGACGGCGAAGCACTATTTTTGCACGCGCTGTGGGATCTACACCCATCATCAACGCCGCTCAAACCCCGAGCAATACGGCTACAACGTCGGTTGTCTGGAAGGCGTGAACCCGTACGACCTTGGCGAAATCGCCACAAGGGACGGGATGAACCATCCTTCCGACAGGTGACAAACGCCGGACGCTCTTTTCATTAAGAGATCAAAGGTATATCTCGCGCCCGTTGGACATTCCCTGAAAGGACTGAGGAGATGGGTTATCGGGTCGCCGTCGCGGGCGCCACTGGCAGTGTGGGCCGCGAAATGCTGAACATTCTCGCCGAGCGCGGGTTCCCTGTCGACGAGATCGCGGCCCTGGCGTCGCGCCGCTCGCTCGGCACAGAGGTCAGCTTTGGCGACACGACGCTCAAGACCAAGGACATCGAGGAGTTCGACTTCTCAGGTTGGGATATCGCTCTCTTCGCAATCGGGTCGGGACCGACGAAGACATACGGCCCTCGCGCGGCGATAGCCGGCAGCGTGGTGATCGACAATTCGTCGCTCTACCGCTACGAGCCGGTCATCCCGCAGATCGTGCCGGAAGTGAACCCGGACGCGATTGAGCAGGTCAAGAACCGCAATATCATCGCCAATCCGAACTGCTCGACGGCGCAGATGGTCGTGGCGCTCAAGCCGCTGCACGACCGCGCCAAGATCAAGCGTGTCGTTGTCTCGACCTATCAGTCGGTCTCGGGCGCCGGAAAAGACGGCATGGACGAGCTCTGGAACCAAACCAAGGGCCTGTTCGTCACCGACGAACCGACGCCGAACAAGTTTCAAAAGCAGATCGCCTTCAACGTGATCCCTCAAATCGACGTGTTCATGGAGGACGGGTCGACCAAAGAGGAATGGAAGATGGTGGTCGAGACCAAGAAGATCGTGGACACCTCGATCAAGGTCTCTGCGACATGCGTGCGCGTGCCGGTCTTCGTCGGCCATTCCGAGGCCGTGAACATCGAGTTCGAAGAAGATCTGTCGGCCGAAGAAGCGCGGGAGATCCTGCGCGAGGCCCCAGGCTGTCTCGTTGTCGATAAGCGTGAGGACGGCGGCTACATCACGCCAGTGGAATGCGCCGGCGACTACGCTACCTTCATCAGCCGGATCCGAGAGGACATCACGGTCGAAAATGGGCTGTCGATGTGGGTCGTGTCGGACAACCTGCGCAAGGGCGCGGCGCTGAACGCAGTGCAGATCGCAGAGTTGCTGGGACAGCGGATCCTGAAGAAGGGCTAGAACGCAACGGAGCGCGCGATGTTCTCGTTTGACGATCTCTTGAAGGACGCGACCGAAATGGTCGGCGGACCTGATCAACGGAACCACGCGGATTTCGGCGATATCGCCCAGGCGCTGGCGGATAGCGGCCTCAACCTCGGGGCGCTGGCCGCGGCGCCTCGCGATCAGGCCGAGACCGTAATGCGCGAGGCCGGGCTCGACCCGGCCTTGCTCGATCATCCAAAAGTCGCTGAATTGATGACGCGCCTTCGCGGCGACGGGGTTTAGGCCGCAGCCTCGCCGCGCGCCGGGTCGCCGAGGGCCGTTTCCGCGCTCGCCATCAGGGCTTCCATGAAAGCGGGCTCCTTGGCGGCAAAGCGCGCCTCTTCCTCCTGAATGTAGTCGCGGTGAAGCGGCACGTCGTCCCGCTCCCGTGTCAGCTGCATCTGATAGACCATGGATGCGCCGTACTCGAAGACGCCCTCGCAGGCGGCGAGGTAGAACTCCCACATCCGCGCGAAACGCTCGTCGTACATCGCCTCGATCTGCGGACGCTCGGCTTCAAAGCGGCGCCGCCACTCCCGGAGCGTCTTGGCGTAGTGCACCCGCCAGACTTCCATGTCGGTGATCCAGAGACCCGATTTCTCGACGGCCTGCACCGACTCCGAAACGCTCGGCGCATAGCCGCCCGGGAAGATGTACTTACGAATGAAGGGGCCGGTGACCCCCGGGGGCGCCTTGGTCGAGATCGAGTGGATCAGCGCGGCGCCGCCCGGCTTCAACCGATCTCGGACGGACAGATGATAGCCCGTCAGGCTCGTGATCCCCACATGCTCGAGCATCCCCACCGAGACCACAAGAGAAAAGCTAACAGACACAACAAAATATAAACGCAGTTCGAAGATAACCAGATCCGACAGCACACACACAACACCACAGGATTGAACGC
>ERZ1740059.132-NODE-132-length-39994-cov-10.057563_pt1 | contig 39994 bp, 27 predicted proteins | sample MGYA00581744_ERZ1740059 | MGnify/ENA primary metagenome ERZ1740059 (study PRJEB43018, sample SAMN04849738) | marine metagenome | isolation source: floating plastic debris | place: Pacific Ocean | collected 2008-08-28 | study: EMG produced TPA metagenomics... | reverse complement strand
TGCTAACGACACAACTTTCGTGTCAACCACAACACTTATAGCAGTATTTCTCCTACTTTTTTAGTTCATCCGGAGATGTTTAATAGAAGTATGCCAGTTTTATACTAAATTTGGCTGTAAAGGTGTTGGTCATCGCAAGGAAAAAAACACCCTTACTTGACTATAAAGTCTACAGATAGGCAAATATTTTTACCTTAATTAAGACAAATATTTACCTAGTACTTTTTCCGCAAATTGGCTAAATCCAGGTACACGTTGAGACTTACCTTTGATTTTACGGATAATTAACCACACGCTTACTATAAAATAACCACTTGTGACAAAGCTGTTAAGTATTTCCAAACGCAATGCAAGAAATTCTGAAGTTGAAGCTCCAGTTCCCAACAGTATGTATCCTATTATCCAAGTTAATGTTAATGTAATTGACAAGCGAGAGGCTCTTAATTGTTCCCGACTTCCTTCACGACGATAAAGCGTCCATAAGGATGGGAAAAAACCAATCACCGGAATTAAATATATAAGTATTCCGATGAGGGAAATATCTTGTTTTTTGATTTTGCTTGAATTAGGAATAGATTCAAAATGCTTCATTAGTCTGAGTAAAATCCTAAACTAGGGGAGTAAACGATTGGCTTGTATTCGGAGATAATAAGTTTATAGTGGTCGATTTGATTAGTTGTCCGTAACATAAATTTTGGACATAATGATCCGTGCTTTATGGTAAATGCTTAGCCTTATACAAAATTACCCGATTTATAGAGTCATTCGTCGCTTGCGGCACGGTTCATTATCTGTTTAGCGGTGCTTCTTTACTCAAAAATGAGAACGGGAAAAAAAGTACAAAAGACGCACCGCCACAGTATACGATTGCTTCGCCGATCTATGTTTCCTTTAATCCCGTTCCAGAAAACTAAAAAAATGGGCAAGCTTTAAAACAAGTGAACTCGTCGTGAAGAGCGGCATTTAGCAATAATTAAGCTTGCCTATTTTTTTGCGTAAATTGTAACCCTTCAGTAACTGGCTTTCATTATGCACACACGTAAGCTCCTTAACTGGTGGCAAACCTTAACTCCAATAGCGCGAATTGGCGCGATCGCCGTTTTTGCTCCGCTGTTAGTACTCAATGGTTGGGCGTTTTCAGTAATTTTTGATTACTTTCACTCGCTGGTAGTCATTTTAGCTGGAGCTTCAGTGCTAGCGTTTCTGCTCAACTATCCCGTAAGCTGGATGGAGCGTCAAGGTCTCAACCGAGAACCGATTGCAATTTTAGTATTTTTATTGACCTTATCTATTTTATTGGCATTGGGTGTTACGCTGGTTCCTTTAGCGCTTACTCAAGCTCAGCAATTGGTAGCTCGTTTACCAGAGTTGATTGACTCGGGACGCAATCAGTTAATGATGTTGAACGAAAAAGCTGATAACTTGGGTTTACCAATCAATTTGGATGGTTTACTAGTACAGATTAATGACCGTGTTAAAGGACAATTACAAGCTATAGCCGGACAAGTTTTGAATTTAGCGGTAATCACGGTAACTAGTTTGCTCGATATTGTCTTGACTATGGTTTTAACATTTTATCTGCTACAGCATGGTGGGGAACTGTGGCAAAGTTTGATCGGTTGGCTTCCTCAGAAATTTCGCAATCCTTTTTCGGAAACAGTACGCCTCAGTTTCCAAAATTTCTTTATAACTCAACTGATTTTATCAATTTGTATGGCATCAGCTTTAATTCCAACTTTTTTATGGCTAAAAGTACCTTTTGGTTTACTTTTTGGCTTGACTATCGGGATTATGGCGCTGATTCCCTTTGGCGGTTCTGTAGGCATTGCTCTAACCACATCTTTGGTAGCATTGCAAGATTTCTGGATTGGTATGAAGGCATTAATGGCTGCGGTAATTGTTCAACAAATATTAGAAAATATAATTGCTCCACGAATTTTAGGTAGCTTTACAGGTTTAAATCCCGTCTGGGTTTTAATTTCTGTGTTAACAGGTGCTAGAATTGGTGGACTTTTAGGTGTAATTGTAGCGGTTCCTAGTGCTGTTGTAATTAAAACAGCTTTAGATGCTGTACGTCCTTCAATTTCAAGCAATGATAAAGGTGATATTACTTTTGAAGAAACTGCAGATTCTCATCACAAAGAGACAGAGGAAACTAACTCCGAACTAAGCGTCCCTTCTGTTGATGTCGCTGCACCAAAAGCATCTCCTCCAACTGCCTGAACATTAGTATCAACTATCACAACTCAGCTATGATGTTCGGGCATTTAAAGATAATTACTGACAAAAGTGTATTTTACGTGTAAAAAAATCTTAGACATCACATTAAACTGGTTCTACAATTGAACCCATAAATAATATGGTTTGAGTTTGGTTATCTCGAATAGCGCAGAAAAAAGGACGGTTGACAATCATTCTAAATGGCTTTTGTGTAGGTATTATTGCTGACATTGCTCGTACTCCAATTGAAGTGATCGCAGCAGCCTCTGTACCTTCTTCATTAACTTCTACAAAAGTTTTATGTTTAACTTCACTAATTTTAAGATCTGCTCCCATTGCGGAAAAATTAGCGTTATCGCTAAATACTTCTTCCATTCCTAATACTGAAAGTGCATCATTTAGTGTAGTTTCATAATTCATTTTGAAGCGAGGTAGACGTACAAATCCTTCTCGCTTTGAAAACTGAGACATCCATTTTTCCCAGTTAACCGCATTCAATTTTTCGTAAAAGGAGTTCAAATTAGAATTTTGTTTAGGTAAAAATATATAAAAGCTCGTTCTAGCATTTTCACCGTAAGGTAAACTCACGGCTTGAAAATTTTCTGTTTCGTAATATTCATATTCACCCGATTGTGACATCATCGGATGTTGTTTTATTTGACCTGATGAGAGGTAAAAATCAAAGGGTGCGGTTTTATCCTTTTCAAATTCCCTTGTCCAATTACCTTTAAAATAAATTGCGTTAAGTAGAAAAAGTACTTTATTAGGGTCTATGTTATCTACAATTTTATCTATTTTACCTTGAGTATTTTCTTTAACCCAATTGTTTATTTTACTAGGTGTATCTGTATCTGCAAAATTTAAATTTGTCACTCTAGCTTGATAAAAATCTTGATTATTTTGAATAAAATTTGGTTTCAAGCTAACATTTTGATTTACCCATAAGGAGTTCGCTATATTTAATGTAACTTTAGGATCGAGGTTTTTTAAACTCGCTTTTAATTCTGCGTAGGAAGAATTTATTTGTTGTAAATTCATTCCTTGTAATTCTAATGCTTTAGCCATTGCTTCTTGAGTACTACCACTAGCTCCGTTATAAGTCATTGCTAGAGCAAGAGCTATACTTGAAGGTGAAACAAATATATTTTTATTCCTGTCTCCAATTAATAATTGGGAAAATAAATTGAAACTAAACTTAATATTCGCGGATACAAAAAATGCATCCAAAAGTACAGTTTTCTTTTGCATGGGTAATTCGGATTGTGGTAAAGGAGATTCCGCAAGAGCTTTATTATTACTATTACTTAATTGAGAGCATCCGATGACACTCATAAGCATAACGCCGGCAGCAGCTACAACGTAACGTCTCCCCAAGCTAACAGCGTAACGTCTTTGCAAAAAGTTTTGCCGAGCATTGCTTAATTTTCGCTTCATATCACCACCAGCATTGCCATCCCGCTTTACTCCGAATATGACATCTGAGATTAAAACATAGTTGGATGGTTACAGTTTTGGCAACAGAATATTTGTTCCAACTATTGATTTAATAGTTGAAAACAAAATCTAAAGATTTTTGTTATCCATATTACAAAAATTACCAAAATATCTTATAATATCTGAAAATTAAAGGTCAATTGTAGTACTTAAATATTTAAAATAGTACGCAAATATTTAAAATATATTATAAGACCTACTTGAATCTAAGTTTTAGGTGCAATGAGCGATAAAAAACATAGCTCTCTAAGTAAAAATATTTCTTTCCAAGAAGTTTTAAGATTTGTTGAAAGTTTAGTTATCGCTAAAACAGGCAAGCATCTCTCAAATATAGAGGTTTTAGTGTTACGCGGTTCTTGGAAAAATCAGAAATATAACCAAATTGCTGCTGAAGGTGGTTATACTGACGAGTATTTAAAAAATGATGTTGGACCAAAACTTTGGAAACGCTTATCCAAAGCTTTAGAAAAGAAAATTAATAAAAATAATTTTAAAGCAATTCTGGAGCACTATATTTATCAAGAAAAACAAGGAAAATTAATATCGAAAGAGTTATTTAGTAAAGAAAACTTTTTGAATAAGCTTCAAGGTCCAGAATTACCTCAACCGACATATCATAATCTTCCATCACGGGATTATACAAAACTATTAAGTCGGTCTCGGGAAGCAAAAAGAGTACTGGAATTACTTTCTTATGAATGGACAAATCCTTGTGTCAGTATTGAAGGAATAGGAGGTTCTGGAAAAACAACTTTGGCTTTGGATATTGCTTATCGCTGCTTGAAAGCTAGCAACGATATTTACCTTGGAAGATCCAACGACGAAACTATCCCTACTTTTGAATTAATTGTCTTTACATCTGCTAAATCTCAATTTTTTACAACCAAGGGTATTTTACCTCGCTTAAGAAGAGAAAGAACTTTAACAGATATTTTTACAAGTATTATACGTACAATTAGCTTTTACAATTCTCCTCCGACAAGTTTTGAATTAGCCTACGAACAAGTCTACAAATGCTTAGCAAATATGCGGACTTTGTTGATTATTGACAATTTAGATACTTTAGAAGAAGAAAAACAAGTACTAAGCTTTTTGTATGAATTACCTCCCACGGTAAAAGCTTTAATAACTAGTCGAGAAAAAACTCCTTTTAATTCAATTCGTCTTTCATCTTTGACAAAAACTGAAGCTTTAATCTTTATTCAACAAAAAACAGCTGAAAAGCAAGTAAACTTGAATTTTAAGCAATATATTCAACTATACCAAACTACAGGGGGAATACCTGCTGCAATTATCTATGCTATCAATAGACTAGCTGCTGGTTACAGTTTCCAAAATGTAGCGTCGGATTTGATGCCTTCTCAAGGGGACTTCTCCCGATTTTATTTTGATAGTTCTGTACAGCCCTTCAAAGGAGAAGCAGCTCATCAATTCTTAATGGCTTTGTCAATCTTTCTACAACCTGCTGTACATGAAGCACTATGCGCTGTTGCTGGGGTCGATAATACTACTAATACGGCAAATGCCTTAGCTAAATTGCAACAACTTTCCTTGATTAATTATAGTCAAAGAGGTTATAGCATGCTACCTTTAACTCGTGAATACGCGCTTTCAGAAATGGCAAGAAACCCTGAGTTTGAAAAGTATGCTCGTAACCGTTGGGTAAAGTGGTATCTCGATTTTGCCCAACAGCATGGAGATAAAGATTGGCGAGAATGGCAAGATTATCAGAATTTGGAACAGGAATGGGATAATTTGGCTGAAGTTGTTGAGTGGTGTATATCAAACGACCGTTATAACGATGTCTGCAAACTTTGGCAATATTTGAAATGCTACACCTATTCACTCTCCTATCGGCAAAATCGTTTAAGTTATTGGGATGCACCACTTTTATGGTTGGAATGGCTTAGTGAAGCAGCGGTTTCCCGTCATGACTTGGAAACCGCTGCCGAAATAATTGGCGATCGCGCTTGGAAGTTGACTTTAATGGGACAAAAGCAGCATTTAGCTTTAGCAGATCAATTGTTTAGTCAAGCTTGGGAATTGCATCAGCAGTTAAGATTGGATATGCAAATAGATTTAGCTATTCATATAGGTGTATGGCATATTCAAAAACAGCAATTTACACAAGCAAGACATTGGTTGAATCAAGCTCAAAACTTATTAGAGAGTTCAGATAATTCTCAAATTAATTCGTATATTGCAAGTCGCTTATCTCTACATATTCTTTATTATCAAGGTGAAATTGATTATAAAACTGAGAATTATAAAGAAAGTAAAATTTTATTTAAGCACATATTTCAACAAGCTCAATTAATTGGTTGGCGACGTGCAACTTTTCTTGCTAAAGACTTTTTAGCAGATATTGCAATTAAGCAAGGAAAATTAAAACAAGCACAAAATTATTTGACGGAAGTTTTACAAGTAGCAGAAGAAAATCAAGATAAATGTAGTAGAGCTTATACTAAGCGTTCTTTAGGTCGTTTGGAAAAAAAGCGAGGCAACTTAAATGTAGCCGAACGTTGGATAAATGAAGCTATGACGGATTTTGAAAATTTAGGCATGAACACAGAAGCATTGGAAGCTCAAGCATTACTCGAATTTATTCAGTCTTAAATGTAGAAAATTGCATATTATAACATACTTTTACTAATAAGTCTAGAATAGCATAATGTATTTTTTCACAGTCACAAAAGAAAATTAGGGGCTTATTTTTTTGCAGATTATTTTTATTAATATATTGATTTTAAAACAACAATCACTACCTTTTACTTAACTTTTCCCTGCTGACAGATAAGAAATATTATTTAAAAATATAAGTGTGTTATCTGCTTATTGCCTATAAAGCAGTTTACCTTATTCAAGGTATGCACAGTTGGAACACACTGATAGAGGTTTGAACATCAGGTGATGCATCTTTTTTCATGCTTATAGTAGCTTGCAAAATTAGGGGGATGGATTCTGAAAAACTTTTATAGCGATTTAAAAATGTTAGAGAGATACATCTATAATCTAAATAATTATAACCACTTAAATCATTCATTCTTTTAGAATGTAATTACCAGAGAATGAGTAATAATCAGGTTGACACCTTCGTTGTGATAGATCCAGTAATTAAAGATTATCATCTACCATATTTGCTAATATTTACAGCTTTTAGAAAAATATGTATCCCTCTCGATATCTTGGGCTGTGAAATAAAGAGCTAATGTTACGACTGTAATGATAAATACTCAGGCAAAATTAATTGTACATTTGTCAAGGGTTCCCTTAAAAGTTTTTTCCTCCTGAAAAAACTTTTAAGGGTGCCCGTCATTACGAGTTGAACGAAGTAACTTAGGCAATTCCAGAGTCTTGTGTTTGTGGAGCATGCCCGAAGGGCTTATGCTTCGCTGTCGTATGTTTTGTAGACACGCTTCGCTAAGGCAATCACACAAATGATTTTGCATACCTACTCAACTACTCTCCTCCCTACTTTGTGATTACCTACAATTTTTCGGTAATTTTAGAGTGTAATAGGAATAACCATCGGAAGTTAGTATTACTTAATACAATAGAAGCCACAGATTGAAGAAAAAAAATTCTGACTAATATACTAAAAAAACTACCTTTCCCCTAACTTTTATATATTGACAAAAGTCATTTTCAAATAAACAATCAGAAATCGGAGAATGCTTTTAATCTAAAACTCCCATTTCTTACTTATTCTCTGTACGCCATATTTTATGTATAACGACCAGAAAGTTAGCTTGAATAGCATTCGTACTTTAGTTCTTATTGACGATACAGTCGAAGACTTTCAGAGTTTGGTTAAAGCGTTATTACCTTCTTCACGGATAATTGTAGTTCAATCTAATTCTAATGAATTGGAACAAATGACTCAGACTTTAAACAAATATACACGCCTCAAAAGTCTTCATATTATTTCTAATGGTTCTCCTGGTTGTCTATATTTTGGAAAGAGTTATTTAAGCTTGTTCAATATGAAATGCTATGCTTCTCAACTAAAAACTTGGTCAGTTCCTAATATATTACTTTATGGATTTAATGTTGCTGCTGGAAATATAGGGAAGGAATTTATTAAGCGTTTGCATTTAGTCACAGGTGCTAACATTGGTGCATCTATATGGGGAGTTGATCATAGAGCAAAAGGTGTCTGTTTGCAGTTAAATTATTTCCTCGGAGAAATAAACTCAAATTTAACAATATTACCCGAGCCATGGCAAAGGAAAATTACAGTTTTTTAAAATTGATAAGATTGAGTTTTTACAAATGAATACTTATCTAAAAACTATCATCTTTTAGATATTTGTAAGATTTTTTTTGACTTAAAGAGGAATGGCCGCAATTGTCACAATGGCTGGGTGGTGCGTGACACTACAAGCCTTATTACTACCTTGGAAATCAGTCAAAGTGTCACAGGATTCCCATTAAAAATTTTTAGTGGTTTCCCGTCACGTGCCCCTACTAGAAAAATATGCCAGTTGCTGCCATTCCTATTGAATTTCAAACAGTTAAATAATCCTATAGGTAAAAGGAGATAAATTGTTAAGCTACAGCAATCAAAAACTAGAACAGATAAAAGTAGTTACTTTTGCTGGACTTCCCTCTCATGAAAGTATAAAACTCAATTTTCTGCTTGCGGTCGTCAATTCTGGGAATGAACAATCTAATGTTCATTCAAACATAAAAGTTGATGGCAATCCTATTTTGAAAGAAGCGCTAGTTCAAAAAATTCCTCATTGTGCAAGCACCCTGACATTAGAGTGGCTGGCAACACATCACGAACGGCATGTTTGGAGAGAATCTCAGACTATGACAAACCTCAATGTTACAATAAATGGGATCAAAAATGCTCCCAGTATCAAAGATATTATTCCTGACAAAACTATTCATGCTTACAGTAACTTTAATTTCAGTCTAGATGCCTCGATTAGCTTTGATTCTGATGGGGATAGCTTAACTTTAAACGCTCAACTGAATCACGGTTTACCGGAATCTTGTTGGCGAAGTTTTGACCCCACCATCATAATCAATGCTTCCTTTAGCTAAATCACCAGAGATTCTATACTAAAAACTTCACCAATATCTACACGCGGTCGAGTAAATTGTGTTATCCTACCAATAGGTTGACAATCAGCCGCTATGCTTGGCTCATTTAAAATATCCATTGTTATGCCAAAGTGTTCTTCAAATAACACTTGAGTTTGCTCAAAAGCTGTTTGTAAATTACCTCGATCTATTTTCCCCCGCTTGCCAAAGTAAGGAAAATGATGTATAAATCTACCGAATAGCATTTTACAATCTTCGGCATATTTCATAGTGTCAATAATGTGATGGTGCCATACACGATCAATTTCTTGACTAGGAACAAGTTGACCGTTTGGGTAAAGATAAATCAAGAGCAAAAACATTAGATAACGTGAAATTGCCTGGTTTGTTTTTTCAATGTTCCATTTATCATCGTTAGAATATATTAGTTCATAGGCGATTGGTTCTAAGTCGATCTGTGTAAGTTTTCCGATGAATGTCTGAACATCAGTAGGTAAAGTCGATTTAGCGAATAACATTGCTTCCACTCCAGATAAAGGGATTGAGTGAAGGAAGAGCGAATTAAATTCCACACATCAAATTCCATTGGTATTAATTCTCTATCCGGGTTTTTTAAAGCACACAGTATTTTTTTATACTTTCTTCATTTTAGTATAAATTTATTGTGAAGAAGCTAGAGATAATTGTAAGTAATTCTGATATCCGAAATGATGTTTGTAAGGAGAATTGTATTCTTAGTTATTGCTAAGCTTACTTACTTAGTGTTGATTCAGTAAGCTTAGTAAAGTATTTATTTATTGATTTATGGGATAATTTGTATTGTAATACCAATTCTGTATGAGGCTGGGCTGAATCGCTCTGTGCCTGGAAGGCTGGAGCTACTCCTACAAAGCCAACCGAAATGGTGGCTAAATTCGGCCCATCTTTATAAAGAAATGGTATTAGTTGTATATACAGAGCAAAATATCTCCAATTATAGAGTCAGTATTAAATATAATAAATTTAATTTAAAGCTCATAATATAAAAAATAAGGGCATGGAAAATACCCTTAAATAGAATACAAATAATTGACAATAAATTAATGATTTTTTAATTATTAGATGGAGTCCACCAAGCTAAAGCATAATGTTGAGTGGGTTTGTTGACACTATTCTTAAATTTGACGCGGATTTTATAATTACCATTGTCCGGTACAGAACAAAAAATATGTTCTACGCTATCAACGCGGCTGACTGAAGCGCAATTACTGCGATTGCTTGAAGTTTTCGTATCAGCTTTTACTAAGTACAAATCGAGATTGTTCAAACCGCGATCGCGAAATATTTCTCCTTTATCATATTTACCATTTTTGTTATTGTCGCCAAGTTCTACCAATCTATCCCACGCCAAAGTAATAGCGACAAAACTTCCTTTTTGTAAAGGTTTTGCTAAAGTATAATCTACAGAAGTTCCGGCAAACATTGCACGATAATCCCAACCAATCGCCGGTACTGGTTTCTTTGGACTCCATTGTCCGGCGCTAAACTGTTGGTAAGCACGAAAAGCATTTAAATGCCCGGTTCCCATTTGGGTATGTAAAGGAATTGCTTTGTCTTTGTAAGCATCAGAAGTCAACCAATCTTTATTTTGCTTATCAATTAAGGTACGAGTCATTCCCAACTTCAAGCCATCCCCATTATCTTGAATCTTCTCGGCTGAATTAAGCAAAACAGCTTTCATCACCTCATGTTGGCGAGAATCAATGCTCCAAGCAAATTTTTGTTGAGGGGTTGATTTTTTCGTCTTTAGTAACATGCGATCGCCAAACTCTTGTAACAAAGCGACGGTACCCGTAAGGTGAGGCGTTGCAAAACTTGTACCCGTAACCTTTTTAGGCCGTCCATCGGGATTGAGCAAACGAATATTATTTCCAGGGGCAACTATAGTGATGGTACGACGGGGACCTAAATTAAGTTCTTTCCCAGCTAGGCGTGCAGTCATGGATTCGTTGATAGCAACCAAGTTGGAAACGTCAAGTTTTTGAAAAATCTCTCCTCGGCGAGAGGAAAAAGCAACGTTGACTCCATTAAAATTATCTGTAGGAATGGGAATACCACCCTTACCTTGATTACCTGCAATAGCATACAAAACATTATGAACGCGACTAGACCAATCAACGCATAATGTAAGTAAAGCTTTACCGTCTAAAACAGGTTCCGGTCTCGGATCGCGGCTTAGAGGTTCCCCAAAGCTGAAGTTAATAGCCCGAACATCGCTACCATTTTGTAAAGCAATATGTTGGGCAGATAGACATTCCTCTGGTTGCCCCATACCTTTGTTGGAACCAACAGCAGAAGAATATAAACGTGCCCCCGGAGCAACACCCCGAAATCCTTTATCATTACTAACTATCACGCCAGCCACATTGTAGGCATGAGGATCGACTCCTTTATTCGACTTGGCGGGTTTATTACGTTGAAAAACACCTGCCAAGGATACAGAACGATTTTTGGAAACAGATTTATCTACTCCAAATTTACCTGGACGACCGATTTCTACTTGGCCGAGGGCAATTTTTCGACCGGATAGATTATATGGTGGTTTATGTAACTTCAAAGCATCAATACCTCCACTACCCACGGAAGTGGTCAAAGCAAATACTGGCACAATGCTCAAACACGAAGTGCTCAATCCCCAAATCACCCAGGTTAGTTTTTTCATTTCGATAGGTAGTTGTTAGTTGTTAGGAGTTAGGAGTTGGGAGTTAGGAGTTAGGAATTAGGAGTTAAGAATTCTCTTTCTCCTCTCCTCATACCGCAATACTCCATGTGCAATATTTAATTTTGTTTTTTTAATGAGAAAAATCTCAATATTTTGTTACAATGCATACAGAAGAGGACGCTTTAAGACCCACCAGCCATGACCAATAAACATTCTAAAAAACCCGTTGTTATCGCTCCATCCATCTTATCAGCGGATTTTAGCCGTCTCGGAGACGAGGTTCGTGCAGTAGACGAAGCTGGAGCAGATTGGATTCACGTTGATGTAATGGATGGTCGTTTTGTACCTAATATAACGATAGGTCCTCTGGTAGTGGAGGCACTTCGTCCAGTGACTCAAAAGCCTTTGGATGTCCACTTGATGATTGTAGAGCCTGAAAAGTATGTAGAGGATTTTGCTAAAGCAGGTGCAGATCACATTTACGTTCATTGCGAGCATAATGCTTCCCCTCATTTACATCGCACTTTAGGACAAATTAAGGAACTTGGTAAGAAGGCGGGAGTTGTACTAAACCCCGGAACTTCTTTAGATATGATTGATTACTGTCTGGATTTGTGCGATTTAGTGCTAATAATGAGCGTAAACCCGGGTTTTGGCGGTCAAAGCTTTATCCCTGGAGTTGTACCAAAAATCCAAAAACTACGTCAAATGTGTGATGAGCGCGGACTAAATCCTTGGATTGAAGTCGATGGTGGACTAAAAGTCAATAATACTTGGCAAGTTTTAGAAGCTGGTGCTAATGCGATTGTTGCAGGTTCGGCAGTATTTAAAGCCAAGAATTATAAAGAAGCTATCGAAGGTATTCGCAACAGTAAGCGTCCCCAAGAATTTTTACCCAAGGCTTCTTAATCTAAATTAATTAATATTCCCATCACCTGATACCCCTCCTCTTATTATTTAGGGAGGGAATTTTTTTGTAATCTACTTCTAACTTTCCCTATGAACTTACGCGACTGGCACATTTTTTTGTAGGGGTACGTGAATGGAACTCTGTGACACTTTGATTGATTTTTAACCTAATAATAAGGCTTTTAGTCCCACGCACCATCCAAGTCTTATGAGAATTGCGGCCATTCCTGATTTCAGTAACTTAAAATATAACCAGCATATTTAAACTTCAAAAATAAAAAGTTAGTTTATTGGTAAAACTGGGTTTTTAAAATCATTTTTTGATAAAGGCAGCATCCCAATGCAGGCAAAAATACAATTTGGTAGTGCATTCACGAAGTGTGCGCACTACAAAAAATAAATTTTCACATTTGGGATGCTCCCTTGATAAATCTAATCCAAGAAACCCATCAAAGAGAAACTATCATCAATCTCGTTAGAGGCAACTGGACGATTACCCATAACAGAGTAAGTTTCAGAAACCACCAAACCGCTCTTAGCAATGGGACGAATTCCAGATAAGTTAATTGTGTCAGTCACCTGCATCTTATTAGCCGCAATGGGACGAATCCCCATAATATTTACCGTCTCTACTACTTGTAAATCGCTGCTACTGATGGGACGTTCCCCAGAAACCATCATTGTCTGTGCAACATCCAAGTCGCTAGATGCTATAGGGCGTTGCCCAGAAACAGCAAGAGTTCCAGTTACTTCTTTTTTCGCTAAATCTTCTTTTACAACCTTATTAATAACCTTATCTTTACTATCTGTATTCATGCTTTCACCTTTTATATTTTCTAGTTTTGTACTTGTTTCGGTTTCAGTTTTTGCTCTGGCTGGTGTACCGTTATTGCTGGCGGCCATAACCTTATACCTCTAATAAATAAATGATTTTTACTATGGACAAGTAAACTAAAAATTTACTTTTATTCACTAAGTGTAACTTTAGAAAACCTTCTATAGGTATAAGTATCTTTAAAAATGAGACATAAGTCAAACTTCGAGATTAAGTATTGTAAAGATAAGTATATATAAATTGTATTTTTCAGATTTAGATTCAAAGTTTGGAAGGCAGCACTATTCGCTACCATTAAATAGGTTGAATGTGTGCCAAGCTGTATGAAAAATTTTTTAGTCAAAGCTCCTTTTGAACCCACAGGCGATCAACCCAAGGCTATCAAGCAGCTTGTGGAAAGTATTCAAGCAGGAAACCGTTATCAAACGCTTTTGGGTGCAACTGGTACGGGTAAAACTCATACGATCGCCAGAACGATTGAGAAAATAGGTAAACCCACTCTTGTTTTGGCCCATAACAAAACCTTAGCTGCCCAGCTTTGTAATGAGCTACGGGAGTTTTTCCCCGAGAATGCGGTAGAATACTTTATCAGTTACTACGATTACTATCAACCAGAAGCTTATATTCCCGTTACCGATACTTATATAGAAAAAACGGCTCAAATTAACGACGAAATTGACATGTTGCGACATTCTGCAACGAGGTCTTTATTTGAACGTCAAGATGTAATTGTTGTTGCTTCAATTAGCTGTATTTACGGTTTGGGGATGCCTACAGAGTATTTAAATGCAGCAATTCCCTTTCAAGTGGGAATGTCGGTAGACCAGCGGGAAATACTGAGAAGCCTAGTATCAGTTCAATATACTCGAAACGATATAGAAATGGGTCGGGGACGTTTTAGAGTTCGCGGCGATGTGTTAGAAATTGGTCCGGCATACGAAGATAGAATTATTCGCGTTGAATTTTTCGGCGATGAAATCGACGCTATTCGTTATATCGATCCAGTTACGGGTGAAATTATGCAAAGTTTGACAGCGGTAAATCTTTACCCCGCACGTCACTTTGTTACACCGAAAGACAGACTGGAAACTGCTTGTATGGATATTGAAGCAGAATTGAAAGCACGTAGAGCAGAATTAGAAGAAACTGGTAAATTATTAGAAGCGCAACGTATAGACCAACGCTGTCGCTACGATTTAGAAATGTTGCGTCAAGTAGGTTTTTGTAACGGCGTGGAAAACTATTCGCGTCACCTAGCAGGAAGACAACCAGGAGAACCCCCGGAGTGTTTGATTGATTATTTTCCCAAAGATTGGCTGTTGGTAATCGACGAATCTCACGTTACCATTCCCCAAATTCGCGGCATGTATAATGGCGACCAAGCCCGAAAAAAAGTTTTAATTGAACATGGTTTCCGTCTTCCCAGTGCTGCTGACAATCGTCCTTTAAAAGCAGAAGAATTTTGGACAAAAGCCAATCAATGTATTTTTGTATCGGCGACTCCTGGAAATTGGGAATTAGAAATTTCGGAAGATCATATTGCTGAGCAAATTATTAGACCAACTGGATTAATTGATCCAGAAGTTGTTGTACGTCCCACTGAGGGGCAAATTGATGATTTATTGGGTGAGATTAAAGACCGAGTAGATCGTAATGAAAGAGTTTTAATTACTACGTTAACCAAGCGGATGGCTGAGGATTTAACGGAGTATTTAGAAGATAACGGTATTCGCGTAAGATATCTGCATTCTGAGATAAATTCGATTCAAAGAATTGAAATTATTCAAGATTTACGCGATGGTGTCTTTGATGTACTCGTTGGTGTTAACTTGTTGCGGGAAGGTTTGGATTTACCCGAAGTTTCTTTAGTGGCAATTTTAGACGCGGATAAAGAAGGATTCTTGCGTGCCGAGCGCTCTTTGATTCAAACCATTGGTAGAGCAGCACGTCATGTTAGAGGACAAGCTATTTTATATGGCGACAAGTTGACTGATAGCATGATCAAAGCGATCGATGAAACCGAACGCCGCCGTGGTATTCAAACGGCATACAATAAGATGCATAATATTACCCCGCAGTCAATAGTGAAAAAGAAATCCAGTAATGCGATTTTATCTTTCTTAGAAGTGTCGCGGCGGTTGAATGCGCAAGATTTACAAGTGGTAGACGAATACGTTAATGAAATACCCCTAGAAGATATTCCACAATTAATTAATAATTTAGAAACCCAGATGAAAGAAGCAGCGAAAAATCTGGAATTTGAAGAAGCCGCGAAGTTTAGAGATAGGATTAAGCAGTTGAGAGATAAGTTGGTTGGGAGGAGTTAGTTGTTAGTTGTTAGTTGTTAGTGGTTAGTTGATAATTGTTAAATGATGACTGTTGACTGTTGACTGTTCACTGTTCACTGTTATGAATTCTATTAAGTTAAATATTCCTCAATTAGATGCCGAAGGGTTTAGACAACTTGTGAAAGCAAATAAAAATTTGCAGCTAGAACGCGCATCTACTGGAGAAGTCATTATAATACCTTTGAGGAGTCCTTTGACGGGTAATCAAAACTCGGCGATCGCAACTCAATTAGCAAGCTGGATTGAAAAAAGCGGTTTGGGAATTGGTTTTGATTCTTCAACAGGTTTTAATTTACCTAATGGTGCTGTATATTCTCCCGATGCTTCTTGGGTGAGTCATGAAAAATGGAATGGTTTGACTCAACAACAACAAGAAGAAGAGTTTTCACCACTCGCACCTGATTTTGTTGTAGAGTTACGTTCAAGCAGCGACTCTCTTGAAAGACTGCAAAAGAAAATGGCAGAATATATGAAGAATGGGGTTCGTTTGGGTTGTTTAATTGACCCAAAGAATAAAATCGTAGATATTTATCGTCAAAATAAAGAAGTAGAAGTATTGGATTTTCCTGAAACTGTTTCTGGTGAAGATGTTTTACCCGGGTTTGAATTGAATTTGAATCAGATTTGGGAATAAAAATAATTGCTATGAGCTTCTGAAGCTTTCGAGATTTTAGGAAATAAATCTAGTTGATATCCCTTGGGGGTGATGTAGACAAGCATCCCCAAGGGAAGTTTAAGCTAGAAGTGAATTCTTCCTAGATGATGGAATAATTCTAACTCTAGTAAAACGGTGAGTATCCCAGTAATAACTACCACTATGGGTTCCCAAAATTTGAAAAATTCATGGGTTTTCAAAATTAAGGAATTTTCGGGCTTTCTTTTTTTTAAGTTAGACATGGGTAAAATAGAGGTGAATATGTAATGACGTGCCTGGAAAAACACCAGGCATTTTTTTGGGAATCGGTTTCCCATAACACCTGGTTTAGAATAATTAGAAACAACAAACCCCAAGACACGAGTCGTAACAATTACGAACGCGCTTGGGGTTAATACAATATTAGTGGCTTGTTGCATTCTTAGCTCCATGTAACTACATTGGAGGCTGCTTGAAGTGATGTTTTTTAATGCAACAAATCGCACTCTTATATTTAGTAGCGTATTCGCGCATCAAAAACAAATATCACGCAAGAACGTGATAAGTTGAAGAAACTGTGAAACAAAATACAGTTTTCGCAGTTACTTCTAGCATCGCATCAAGCGAGCCTACCGTTTATGATGTCGAACACGCCACAACAGTACTCTTGTTCTTCCCTCCCAGATTGAGTCTTCCGTGACATGCATGAATGGTAAATATCGCGCTGTATGGGTGTCGTTTATGGTGGGGGGTGAGAAAGAGAAGAACCAAATAAATTATAGCAAATTTATCAAGATTCAGTACTGTAACTGTTTGCATGTACAAACTTTTCTGCAACAGCTTTCACTTCGGGGTTTTCCGATACCTGGTACAAGTTCCAAGAGAAACTACTCCTCTGCAGGCTCTAAGATTACCGAAAATTTGTAGGTTGGGTTGAGGAACGTTCACCGCAGGTGTGCCTTCGGCACAACCCAACATTGTGTTGGGTAACACGAATCGTATTGCTTCGCAACGCTTCGCGAACAACCCAACCTACGTTATGGGTGATCTTCCACCGGGAAGGGAGTCAAATACCAAAAAACACTCGTAGTGGGAGCATCTTGCTCCCTAGTTTCTACGAAACCCTAACTTTCCAAAATCACTTGACTAAATTCATTCACAGCATCAAATTGGTCTACCATCCGCGAATACTTTGCTAATAATTCTAAATCCAAATCCGGAAGCAAAGCACTTCTCGCTACTTTTTGATATTCACCCGCTTCCAAACAAAAAACAGATAATAAACCATCTTCCCAAAACCAAACTTCTGGTATACCCAAACGCTTGTAAATTTCCAGCTTATTAATTCCACCGCTGGTAACAGTTATTTCTAAAATCAAATCGGGAATTGGTTTCTTAATCCCTAAATTATAAGATTCATCAGGTTCCCTACGAGTTTTATCTTCCCGTTTTCCTAAAGTAGCGCTTCCACGACTATAAAATCTAATATTCTTGGTTCTCATGTAAACCTCAACCAGCATAGCTAAGGTTTTTTTAGAATCTTCATGTTCCTCGGAAAGTGGGGACATAATTTCGAGAATACCATCTAAGTATGTAAACCGCGCTCCCGTTCCTGCAAGAGTAATATCAAGTTGTTCCAACTGTTCCCAACTGACATCAGATAACAGAACGTAGGAAGTACTAACCGGGAATGTTTTATCGAGTAACGGGGAAGTCATCAGTTAAACCACGAAAATGGTTGTAATACCATTTCTTTATAAAGATGCGTCCAATTTAGCCAACGCAGGTTGGCTTTGTACGTGTAGCTCCAGCCTTCCAGGCTGAGAGCGATTTAGCGCAGCCTCATACAGAATTGGTATAAATATCATAAATTATTTTTTTGCGATCGATGCAGCAGTGCGATATCGCAATTTTAATAGTATTTAAGTACTAAAAATCAGAACTTTGATTCCTAATTTGTATTTATACAATCGATAACTAAAATCCGAATTCAGTTAAAAACCATATAAAAGCATAAAAACCCAGCTTCATACACAAAGCGGGTTTTTGTAGTTGAAAATACTTATCAATAATTACGGAGATACTAAAACATTTGCTCCAAGACTATTAGTAAATACTTGCATTAAATGTGATCTATCTCACTTTGTATCAGCGTTAACAATTTCTGACATAGAAATTTCTACTTGCTCTTTAGGACCAAAATGCTTGTCCATCAATGTAGATACTTGTTCTGCCTGAATTTTGGTGTAGCGAGTCTTGTCTGGCATTATCAAGTTTGGACCAGCTTTACATTGCTTCATACAGCCTGTACCTTTGATGGTAACTTGGTCTTCTAACCCTCGTTCGCTGATAGAAGCAGCCAAAGCTTGACACAGTTTTTTACCACCGCGCTTCATGCAGCTAGATTTTTGACAAACTAATATAGTATTTTTTTTAGCTGATTTAACCGATTTCTCTTGAGGTTTCTCGGCTGCTATAGTCCGTACATCTTCTCTTCTTTCTACTTCCCCACGAGCAGCCATAACTCCCTGGGCTTTTAATTTAAATTCACCAGTTTTTGTATCATACTTCTTTTCACCCACAACTTGTAACCAAGTACCAGGGGGTAGGCGCAAATCAAAAGCAATTCTCAAATGCTTTGCTAATTTTATATAGACTTCACCATCAGAAGTCGCTAGAAGTAAACCTTTGAGTTTATAACCATCTTTAATTACAAAATCTAGAAATTGTCCTTCAAGACAAAATTCTGATATTTCTTTGTGGTGATATTTTCCCATTATTCCTAAACCAATTTTGTATGACAATTGATGCAAAACAGCAAGTGTCAGGATTTACACAAGAGCCGATCCTCTAAATAAAACTAAGCATTTCAAATAATTAGATGTGCCGAGGACGATAATTAAAGCATTCTTTGAGAGTAAAAATTAGGTCTTGACGCGAGGCATTCAATTGCCGCATAACACTCCATAATTGGATCGCAGCAGTGGTATGAGCAATTTCAACTGTTAAAGGTTCGTTGGTGCTACACCAACAAGGAATTTGTAATTCCTTTAACCGTCGATAGACTTGCCAACGATCTGCCCAACTCACCTCAACAACGTGTTTTGTCTGTGACTGTAAATCAAACGACTTCAAGATAAATACCCTCAAGGTGCAATAAATTTGCAATTTAGCTCTTCTAGTAATTATATGTTAGATGCAAACATTTCTCAGTAACTTTGGAAAAAAAATAAAAACTTCCATAACTTAGCCAGTCATGGATGGGAGTAATAGCTTAGAGAGTTAGTTCACATCTTGCACCATAAAAAACTATCGTCATAATTATTACTAGTTATCTGACTTCGTTTTGATCCGTCTGGGACTGCAAGTCCCAGTCTCATAGCAAAAGTCCATTCAAATGGACTAAAAAATTGATCGTATATAATTGGTAATATTTTTCATGATTAAATTTATTTTTTAGTTAATTATTCGCAAGGCGCAAGATTTAAGTTAGGCCAGTTAGGACTCCTGCTTTGAAGAGTTACTCCTTTTAGGTTTATCAGATTACCGATAAAAATTTCTCCTTCTGTTCCTCCTCTTACTCAATGTCGGTAATCATAAGATTATTTTATATAGCATTTATTACTAAAAGTCCCAGTTGGTTGTTCGTGAGGGGATAAACCCCCTAGGAAGCTATGTCAGTAGTACTCCACCACATTAATTTTGAGGAGCATAGCGCGTAAATCAAAAATTATTCCTCCCCCTCTCCCCCACGCCACTTACTACAACGGTGCGTGTTCCGGAGCAACGGAGTGGCTCCTCTTCCCTCTCTTCCCTCTCCCTATCTTCACGCATCATATTTAAGGTGGTCGAACACTCTGCGATTAAATCTGCCAATTTGGCTTAAAAAAAAATAAAATACTAGCTATCTTAGACTAAATTTATCGCAAATTTTATCTAGAAGTTTTTCTGTTAAATGTAATTATGGTTTTTATTCATTAGGACATGCCAAAGTTGGTTGTCTCAAACTTAGTTAATTGCCATATTTACAGGCTTTTAGATGTAGATCGATCGATTGTAGTTTTGCATCCTATAGCCATAAAAATTAGAAAAATATCTCAATAAGGTTCTAAAAATATGTTTGTAACTAGTAAAAATTCAAAAACGTTGAATATAAAAATAAAAAATATCTCATATGTTACAGACGTAATTTGTTTTTTATGGTGCTAATATATAAAAACTAAGCAGTTAGTAAATAGGACTGCCGACTAGAGATAATAAGCGAGGAGAATAATGGCTGATACACAAACTTTATTACAAAATTTTGGTCAGGTTTATGACAATCCAGTCTTGCTTGATAAGAGCGTTACAGAGCCAGTTTGTGAAGGTTTTAATGTTATATTGGCTAGTTTTCAAGCGCTATACGTACAATACCAAAAGCATCATTTCGTTGTAGAAGGTTCGGAATTTTATTCGCTACACGACTTTTTTAAAGATTGCTATGAAGAAGTACAAGGACATATCCATGAAATTGGAGAGCGCTTGAATGGACTTGGCGGTGTACCTGCTGCTACCTTCAGTAAATTAGCGGAATTATGCTGCTTTGAACAAGAATCTGATGGTGTTTATTCTTGTCGTCAAATGATAGAAAATGATTTGAAAGCAGAGCAAGCTCTTATGGTCGTAATTCGTCGTCAAGCTACTCAAGCTGAGAGTTTGGGTGATAGAGGCACAAGACATTTGTACGAACAAATCCTTGTTAAAACTGAGGAGCGTGCTTATCATTTATCCCACTTCCTTGCGAAGGACAGCCTAACTTTGGGATTTGTTCAGCCTGCTCAAAACTAAAATTATTCTAAACAAAAAGGTTTTTCTGAGTTATTAACTGAATTAAATTTCGTGTATAACTTAAAATTATAATTTATGGCAGAGGATACATCGTTATCTCTCTGTCTTTTTGATTAGCTGTCTAATTTATTTATAATGATTACCATAAGCATTTATAGAGGCACTTTTGGAAAATATTTTTACTAATTATTTTTTATCTTTAAAGAAAACAAAATTAATTTAAATTGAGTTAGTTACTAGCTATTCATAATGTAGATGCTTTCGATAGAATAATTCCGAATAATTAAGACAGGAATGCCCGCAAGCGTCACAAAACTCGGGTGGTGCCGTACACTCACCGTCTTATTACCTTAAAAATCAGTCAGTGTACAAGCAACGGCACGGCAATAAAGCGGGAAGAATATCTACACCGCTTTTTGCCTCAATAAAGTGGGAAGAAAATCTACACCACTTTTTGCCTCCCCTAAAACAGAAATGTGCCAGTTGCGACCATTCCTATAAGATTAGATATAAAACTATTACAGCCAATCTTTTAAAGTTGGTTAAATTAAATTCAATCAACAAAAATACATATAGCTACTGAATAGCTTTAATTTTATTTTTCAGACAAAATAATTTTTTCTTATCTCTACACTCCTTCCGTTTATGTTGCTTGACTTTACAAATAGATTTCCTTAAGTGAGCCCCATGACAAAATAATCTATTATCAGAAGTATTTGTTATAAATATTACATTAAGATAAGTTCTCACGGGGTGTAGAGCCAGACCCCTTTTTGACTAAGATTTCAAGGTATTTCTCCGAAAAATTTCCTCAAAGAACCAAGAAAGCTTGATAATAAACTGCATAAGTGTGAGTAAAGACCTTTAAAATAATCTGAATTCATATTCTCCTATTCAAAGGCAAGAACTATGCCCCGTCGTGAAGACCTTCAAAAAATTTTATTATTAGGCTCTGGTCCAATCATTATCGGACAAGCCTGTGAATTTGATTATTCTGGTACCCAAGCCTGTAAATCTTTACAGGAAGAAGGCTACGAAGTTGTGCTGGTCAATTCTAACCCAGCTACAATCATGACCGATCCAGAAACTGCTGATAGAACTTATATTGAACCGCTAACGCCGGAATTGGTGGAAAAAGTCATTGAAAAGGAACGTCCCGATGCTTTATTACCAACTATGGGAGGACAAACTGCTCTTAATATAGCCGTAGCTTTAGCAAAGAATGGTGTTTTAGATAAATATAGTGTTGAATTGATTGGGGCTAAGTTATTAGCAATTGAAAAAGCTGAAGACAGAAAATTGTTTAGCGATGCAATGGCACGAATTGATGTCGGGATCTGTCCTAGCGGTACTGCTTCATCTTTGGAAGAAGCTAGGGTTATAGCTAGAGATATTGGCAGTTACCCGTTGATTATTCGCCCAGGCTTTACTATGGGTGGTACAGGTGGTGGTATTGCCTATAATCAAGAAGAATTTGAAGAAATGGCGCAAGCGGGTATTGATGCTTCTCCCGTATCGCAAATTCTTATTGACCAATCTTTGTTGGGTTGGAAGGAATATGAATTAGAAGTAATGCGTGATTTGGTGGATAATGTAGTAATTATCTGCTCGATTGAAAATATTGACCCAATGGGTATTCATACGGGAGATTCGATTACAGTTGCTCCCGCTCAAACCCTTACCGATAAAGAATACCAGCGCTTGCGAGATATTGCGATTAAAATTATCCGCGAGATTGGTGTAGAAACTGGCGGTTCTAATATTCAATTTGCCATTAATCCAATGACTGGGGAAGTGGTTGTAATTGAAATGAACCCCCGCGTTTCTCGGAGTTCGGCTTTAGCTAGTAAAGCCACCGGTTTTCCCATCGCCAAAATAGCGGCTAAATTAGCTGTGGGTTACAGCTTAGACGAAATTAAAAACGATATTACTAAGGAAACCCCTGCATCCTTTGAACCAACTATCGATTACGTTGTAACCAAAGTTCCTCGCTTTGCTTTTGAGAAATTTCCCGGTTCTTCCTCGGTGCTGACAACTCAAATGAAGTCCGTTGGGGAAGCTATGGCAATTGGTCGTACATTCAATGAGTCTTTCCAAAAAGCCTTACGCTCCATGGAGATCGGACGTGCTGGTTGGGGTTGCGATCGCCAGGAAAAATTGCCTTCTGGGGAGCAAATCCGCGCTCAATTACGAACGCCGAATCCGGAGCGGATTTTTGCCGTACGTCATGCGATGCAATTGAAAATCAGTACCGAGGAAATCTACGAACTCACCGGAATCGATCGCTGGTTCTTAGATAAAATGCAGGAATTGCTGGAGGTGGAAAAATTTATCAAGCGAACACCTTTAGAACAATTGACAAAAGAGCAATTGTATGAAATTAAACAGTACGGTTTTAGCGACAAACAAATAGCTTTTGCAACCAAAACCACCGAAGATGTAGTTAGAGAAAAACGCTTTTCATTAGAAGTTATTCCAGTTTATAAAACTGTAGATACCTGTGCGGCTGAGTTCGTTGCATTTACTCCTTACCATTACTCAACTTACGAACAAGAAAGTGAAGTAACACTAAGCAATAAGCCCAAGGTGATTATTTTGGGTGGAGGTCCTAACCGGATCGGGCAAGGAATAGAATTTGATTATTGTTGCTGTCACGCAGCTTATGCTCTCAAGGATGCCGGTTATGAGACAATAATGGTTAACTCGAATCCGGAAACAGTTTCTACCGATTACGACACCAGCGATCGCCTCTACTTTGAACCGTTAACTAAGGAAGATGTTCTCAATATCATTGAAGTAGAAAATCCGGTTGGAATAATTGTCCAGTTTGGAGGGCAAACACCCTTAAAATTAGCATTACCTTTGCAGGAATATTTACAGAATCAAGCAGCGTCTCCAAACTCTTTACAAACCCAAATTTGGGGAACTTCTCCCGATTCAATCGACACCGCTGAAGACAGGGAACGATTTGAAAAAATTCTTCAAGAATTGGATATAACCCAACCACCTAACGGTATCGCTAGAACCTACGAAGATGCTTTAATTGTTGCCAAACGCATCGGTTATCCAGTAGTAGTGCGCCCCAGCTATGTTCTAGGTGGCAGGGCAATGGAAATTGTCTATTCGGATGGGGAACTCGAACGTTACATGACTTTTGCGGTGCAGGTAGAACCGGAACATCCCATATTAATAGATAAGTTCTTAGAAAATGCTACCGAAGTCGATGTTGATGCGATCGCTGATAGCACTGGTAAAGTGGTGATTGGTGGCATAATGGAACACATAGAGCAAGCGGGAATTCACTCAGGAGACTCGGCTTGTACGCTGCCTGCTATTTCCCTACCGCCAGCAATTCTCGAACAAATTCGTACTTCTACTATTAAGCTTGCACAAGCTTTAAAAGTTGTCGGATTAATGAATGTTCAATTTGCCATTGCAGGTCCTCAAACCTACTCTCCTCAAGTTTATATTTTAGAAGCAAATCCCCGGGCTTCTCGCACAGTACCCTTCGTTTCCAAAGCGACAGGTGTACCGATCGCGAAACTGGCATCCCTGATTATGTCTGGTAAAACTTTAGAGGAACTTGGCTTTACCAAAGAAGTTATACCCTCTCATATTGCTGTTAAAGAAGCAGTATTGCCATTTAATAAATTTCCAGGTACCGATACCATTTTAGGACCAGAAATGCGTTCAACCGGCGAAGTCATGGGTATAGACAGCGACTTTGGTCGGGCATATGCAAAAGCAGAAATGGGTGCAGGGGAGCATTTACCCTTGAGCGGTACAGTATTTGTATCGATGAACGATCGTGATAAAGCTGCTGCGATTCCAGTAGTCAAGGAATTTATCCAACTAGGATTTTCCATAATGGCAACAAGCGGCACTAGACGAGTACTCCAAGAAAATGGATTGGATGTAGAATTAGTACTTAAACTTCATGAAGGTCGTCCTCATGTTCTCGATGCGATCAAAAATCGTCAAATTCAACTGATTATCAACACTCCTTCCGGCCAAGAAGCACAAAGCGATGGTAGGTTAATTCGACGCACCGCATTATCTTATAAAATCCCCATGTTAACTACAATTTCAGGAGCAAAAGCTACTCTTGCGGCCATCCGTTCTTTACAAAAGATCAATTTGGACGTAAAACTCATTCAAGAGTACTGCCTAGTACCTTAATAATTAGTTATAAGCCATGGACCATCGAGATCCGGTGTAGGGGGCTAGAATTTTAAATTCCTAAACTCATAGGGAGACGTAGTAATGCAACGTCTCCATAAACTTTAACTTCTCATTGCTGATTTATAACCACTAATTTTTTCAACTCATCCCTAATCCTTTCCATGAGATTTCGCTATACAAAGCCGGGGAAAATTGATAGTTATCATTCGGCTCCCTAATTTTGTAACTTAAATTAACAAAAAAACTGGTTAAATGAAAGATTCCCAAGTATTCTTTAGGAAAATTTTAAGTTCGTTTACTAAAAATACAGGTGACAATGAAGAAAAGCATTTAGTAGTGGTCAAAATTTTTTTATAAAGGTTACAATTATTTACAATATAAAGAATGGAAAAAATGTTCAATTAGTTACCTTTTATCTAACTGTAGGTACTTGTAAAGCAGGGTGAGATCCTGCAAATATTAATAATTAATAATCAAATTAAAAATACTCTTATACCAAGTTTCTAGGGTGCTTGAATTGCACTCTGTAGAATCTGGGTTCTCTAGTTTTTTGAGGCATACCCAGTTTATGCATCTATCTAATTGTAAACTTACCGCCAAAATTGATTTTTACTATCCTTTATGCATAGCGCTATGAAGACCGCCCAGACACCCAAAGACCTCGTGCGGACTTATCTGCGTGAAATTGGTCGCGTACCACTTTTAACTCACGAGGAAGAAATACTTTATGGCAAACAAGTCCATCGTGCAACAACTTTGCAATCGCTAAGGGAGTCCCTTGCCGTCAAATTAGAACGTCAACCAACTTTAGAAGAATGGGCATCCTGTGCGAACTTAAGACCAGTAGAATTAAAAGAAACAGTAGACAAAGGCGAAATTGCTAAGCGCAAAATGGTGGAAGCCAATTTGCGTCTTGTAGTTTCGGTTGCTAAAAAATATATTAAACGTAATGTCGATTTACTCGACTTGATTCAAGAAGGTAGCATCGGAATGCAACGGGGGGTAGAAAAGTTTGACCCCAGTAAAGGTTATAGATTTTCTACTTATGCTTACTGGTGGATTCGCCAAGCTATTACTCGCGCAATTGCCGAAAAAGGTCGTACAATTCGTCTGCCTATTCACATTACTGAGAAGTTGAATAAAATTAAGAAAGCACAGCGTCAATTATCTCAACATCTAGGACGTGCTGCAACAATTTCTGAATTAGCGCAAGAATTGGATTTAACTCCCAAACAGGTAAGAGAGTATTTAGAAAAAGCGCGTATTCCTTTATCTTTAGATTTGCGTTTGGGAGACAATTATGATACTGAGCTTGGAGAAATGTTAGAAGATCCAAATGCTTCTCCAGAAGATTTTGTCATGCAATCGTCATTATCCTACGAATTAGATTCCTTGATGGCGGAACTTACTGCTCAACAGCGACAGGTTATTACCCTGCGCTTTGGTTTAAATGATGGAAAAGCGATGACACTTGTCAAAATAGGCGAACAGCTTAATATTAGTCGCGAACGCGTACGACAAATTGAGCGAGAAGCTTTAAACAAACTCCGTAAGTCAAAAGGAGATATGGATGAATATTTGGCTAGCTAAAAATATCAAGACTTAGTTAAGGATAATTAGTGAATTATCCCTAAGATTAAAGGGAGGTACTTTTTCCTCCTAGTTATTTCCATAATTTTTATTAATAGGGCGAGAAAATACTCCGGACACGGTACGGTTACACCGACTGACCATTGAGAATAGATTTGTTACATTGAGTTTACCAGAAGAATAATAGATATTGTAGGCTTCTGGTACCACGCAGTATTAAGTATATAAGTTACTTATTATACTTTTCTGCTTGTAAATATAAGGAGGAAGAACGTGAGTAATCCATCCAATGGGGTTTCGGAGTTTTTCAATGGTGACTCCCAAACTTCTAACTTATTGTGGCAGTATGTTAGTTCTCTAAGCCCGGAGATTATTACCCAATTATCAAAACCATCTTCCCCTGAAGTATTTGGGGTAATAGAGCGTAATATTATTGGACTTCTGGGAAATTTGCCTTCAGAACATTTCAATGTGAATATTACGACAAACCGCGAAAGTTTAGGTAAGCTTTTGGCATCAGCGATGATTAGCGGTTATTTCTTACGCAATGCAGAGCAAAGAATGAATTTTGAAATAACTCTGGAAGACGGTGAAGTTAATGAAAAATAAATCCTAGCGATAAGTAAATATTTGAATACATTATTATTAGGTTAAACTTCTATTTTTACAATTAATTTATCCTTCCCATTTGCTTATCATTGAAACAGGTAAGTACTAACGGTCACATAAGTGGGAAGGAATATTGCCTTGAGTACTTATGTTAGTTGCGGTTTAACCACCAAGACAGAACAATGAGCATCTTCCATGACTTGGGAACTAACAGAACCTTGAACAATTCGCTTTATTCCAGTTAATCCACGACTACCAATTACGATTAAATCGGCTTTATAAATATTAGCAAGGCGGATAATTTCTTCAGCCGGGTCACCAGTTACCAATTCCAAATCACTTTTAACGGGTAATTGCTGCTGATAGTATTGTAGCTGTTTTTCTATCTGTAAATAAGAAATTCCAGGCACATCTGCCTGAGGACGATCTACAGGTAGCTGCATTTCTGATTGGGGCATAGAAAAAACGTGACATAAAACGACTTTGCTGTCTTTTGGTAATATCAATTGCCTTAAAAACTCAATTATTCCTTCGGTTAATTCCGAACCATCTAAAGCCGCAACAATAGTTTTTAGCACTGATGAGTACCTCCCACAAATAAACCCCTGACAAAATTAGAAAATTATATCATATTTATACGTTATAAAGTTTGTGCCCTTTGACACTCCCCTTGTCCTTAGACAAGGGGAGTGTTCGATCCTAGGGACATCAATGTGTTTATCCTCAGAAAGCACTTGACGGTATGGGCTACTGCCGGTCAGGATTCATAATTTCAGCTTCACTCTTCAATTACCTTTTATGCAAATTAGTAGAAAAAATTAATAATTTCGAGGAGAAGGGAATGAGGAGAGTGGGAGATGGGAAAAAACAATTTTCTTTCTCCCGCCCTCCTAACTCTTGAGCGCTCACTCCCTCAAACTCGATTTCACTCTTCTTTTTGTACCCTTCGCCTTACAGAGTCAGCATGGGATGGTAAACCTTCAGATGTGGCCAGTACATCTATTGCACCAGCGACTTTATCTAATGCAGTTTGCGAGTACTGAATAATGCTAGAGTGTTTCAAAAAAGTTTCTACTCCCAACGCTGAAGCATATCTAGCTGCACCAGAAGTTGGTAAAGTATGGTTTGGACCGGCTAAGTAATCTCCTACTGCTTCTGGGGTGGAATGACCTAAGAATATTGCCCCGGCATGGCGAATCAAAGGTAATAATGTCCAAGGATCGGATACCTCCAACTCTAAATGTTCTGGGGCAAACTCGTTGGAGAATTTTGCCGCGACTTCTAAGGATTCTACTACTACTACCAAGCCGTAATGAGCTATGGCTTTTTCTGTATTTAACCGCCTTGGGTGGTCTACTAATTGTCTTTCTAATGCGACTTGTACATCCTTGGCTAATGCCGTGTCCGTAGTTAATAATATCGCTGCTGCCATTGGATCGTGCTCTGCCTGGGCTAATAAATCTGCAGCTACGTGTATGGGATTTGCTGTTTCATCAGCAATAATTAAAACTTCACTTGGGCCTGCCAATGAATCAATACCAACCGTTCCATAAACTAACTTTTTCGCCAAGGTAACGTAAATGTTTCCTGGGCCAGTAATAACATTAACTTTTGGAATAGTTTGAGTACCGTAGGCTAAAGCACCAATTGCTTGCGCCCCTCCCACACGATAAATTTCTTCGATTCCGGCTTCTCGTGCCGCGATTAATACTGCTGGATTTATTCCTTTTTCACTTCCTGGTGGTGTCACCATAACTCGACGGGGGACTCCCGCCACTTTAGCGGGAATTGCATTCATTAATACTGTACTTGGGTAAGATGCACGACCTCCTGGTACATATAATCCGGCAATATCCACAGGAGTATATCTCTTGCCCAAGACCACTTCATCTTCACTAAAGTTTACCCAGCTTTTGGGAACTCGCTGTCGATGAAATGTTTCTATTTTGTGGCAAGCAAGTTTAATTGCTTCTAACAAATCCTTAGAGATATTCTTGTAAGCTGCATCGAATTCCGATTCACTTACTCGTAATTCTTCAGGGTTCAGGATTTGATTATCAAATTCGGCAGTGTAATGTAATACCGCTCGATCGCCTTGGCGCTTCACCGCTTGCAGTACTTCCCGCACCGTTGCTTCTTTGTGAAGCACCTGTTCGTCATTAGTGCGATCGCAGATACGTTGCAATTCTGCTATAACGTCTGCCTGCTGATTAATAATTCGCAGCATGGAGTAAGGACAATGCTTTCCTAGAGAAAATTCGGGGATTTGAGGGATGGGAGTATAGCCCCTTGCTCAGCCTAGACGCAGGCAAAGTATGCTAACTCTCTCTTCTAGCTTAACCTGTATTTTTTTGATACTCCCACGGTTTAAGATGGGATGAAAAAGAATTTAATTACTTAGCTAATCAAGCGTGTTAGTCCTACCTAGGCTTGGACTGACTTTGGTGAGGTAGAGTTTTGTAATCTTTAGGTCAGACAATTTATAAATGCTTTCCCAGATTCTCTCTTGCTCTAACTTGCCACCAGTAATGGGGACTGCCCGTGTACATACACTTATATTGCCCTCACTTCTCAAAACTTTGTATGGACTGAGTATATTTTTTGCTTATTTTCTAGTTTACTAAATATTAGTAGTACAGAGACAATAATAGGGTTAAGCTTCTACATTTAAATTACTAAACTATATTTAATCAATAGCTTTTGCTTACCAAAAATATATACCGCTTATTATCCGGATTATTCAAGAAGTCTAATCAACAAATATATAAATGGCATGGATTAGATTGCTTTGTGTTATTGGTACTTAATATTAACCCATTTCCAGGTTGGAACGCACGTTTTAATCCAAATCGGCAGATGAGGGAGTATCTCAAAGGGAAAACGGTACTCACAACTTGAAAGTTAATAATTAGAAATTATCCCTCTCTACGCCTCTCAAGAATCTTCTTGTCTCCTTATCTTAATTAATTGTGATAGTAAGATTTAGGCTTGAGAAAAATGCCACATCGCGGCATACTTCATTGTCGTGACTGAATGCTTTAAAAATAACACAATGAAAAATCCGTCCTTAATGGTAATTCCCACTTGCGCCTGGAGTCGTGCTATTGGTTTGGGTTGGGAACATCCTTATACCGTTCGCAAAGCTAGTAACATTGATGATGGTCCTTGGCATGGAATGCCTCTTGGTGGCTTTGGTGCTGGTTGTGTGGGCCGTTCTTCACGGGGAGATTTTAACTTCTGGCATATTGATGGTGGGGAACATATTTTCCAAAATATCCCCGCTTGTCAGTTTAGCGTGTTTGAAAGTAGGAATAATCAGCGGGTTGCTTATGCATTGTCTACCGAACCAAACCATGATGCTACTTTGTCAGCCTGGAAATGGTATCCTCAATCCAAATCCGACATTGATTCTACCGGAACTTACCATGCTTTATATCCCCGGAGTTGGTTTGTATATGAAAATGTATTTCAAGCACAGTTGAGTTGCGAACAATTTTCTCCTATCTGGGCTGATAATTACCAAGAATCTAGTTATCCTGTGGCGGTGTTTGTTTGGAATGCTCAAAATCCAACGGATGCGCCGATTACTCTAAGTATTATGCTGACTTGGCAGAATATGGTGGGGTGGTTTACTAATACTGTGAAGTCTCCCGAGGTAGAAATGCGGGATGATGGTAGTCCAGTTTACGATTATCAACCCAACTTAGATGAAAGTAAAGATAATTTTAACCACATAGCTGAAAATTCGGAATATATCGGTTGTGTATTAGATAAAACAGGCATCACCGAACCAGTTGAGGGAGAAGGTACTTGGTGTATTGCCACGGCTAAACATGCAAAAGTTGAAATATTTCACCATAATCGATGGAATCCAACTAGTAGTGGTGAAGACGTTTGGCGAAGCTTTGCTGATAATGGTTCTTTAGCTAATATTTCCGACGAAACTCCTGCAGTTGCCAACGAACAAATAGGCGCAGCTATTGCCGTGCGTTTCACACTTCAACCGGGAGAAACCTTACAGATTCCCTTTGCGATCGCCTGGGATTTTCCTGTAACAGAATTTGCTTCTGGAATTACATATAAGCGCAGATATACGGATTTTTTCGGCGATAATGGTAAGAATGCTTGGAATGTCGCCACTACTGCTCTCCAAGAATATCAAAATTGGCAGCAGCAAATTCAAGTTTGGCAAGAACCAATTATTGAACGCCAAGATTTACCCGATTGGTTCAAAATGGCTTTGTTTAACGAACTTTACGATCTCGCTGCTGGTGGTACTCTATGGAGTGCCGCATCAAAACGCGATCCTATAGGCCAATTTGCCGTACTCGAATGCTTAGACTACCGTTGGTACGAAAGTTTAGATGTGCGGCTTTATGGTTCCTTTGGTTTACTAGTATTGTTTCCGGAATTGGAGAAAGCAGTAATTCGCGCTTTTGCCCGAGCAATTCCCCATAGCGATCAAAAAAATCGTGTGATTGGCTATTACTATACTATAGGCGCAGAAAGTCCTTTAGCAGTGCGTAAAGAAGCTGGTGCAACACCCCATGATTTAGGTGCACCTAACGAACACGTTTGGGAAAAGACAAATTACACCAGTTACCAAGATTGCAACCAGTGGAAAGATTTAGGTTGCGATTTTGTGCTACAGGTGTATCGAGATTTTATCTTTACAGGTAGTACTGATATTGAATTTCTCACAGATTGCTGGGATGCGATTGTCGAAACGCTAAATTATCTTAAAGCTTTTGATAAAGATGACGATGGTATTCCAGAAAACTCCGGCGCGCCAGATCAAACTTTTGATGATTGGCGATTGCAGGGTGTAAGTGCTTACTGTGGTGGTTTATGGTTAGCTGCCTTAGAAGCTGCGATGGCCATCAGCGAAGTTTTATTAAGTAAGCAAGTACAAATCGACAATTTAGCATCGCAAAAATCCATTTACCAAGCTTGGTTAGAAAAATCTGATTCCGTTTATCAAGAAAAGCTGTGGAATGGTAAATTTTACCGTCTTGATAGTGAAAGCGGCTCCGATGTGGTAATGGCTGACCAATTATGCGGGCAATTTTACGCTCGTTTGTTGCAGCTACCAGATATTGTACCGACCGAATGTACAATTTCAGCATTAAATACTGTTTACAATGCTTGCTTCCTCAAATTCAACGACGGTAAGCTTGGTGCTGCCAATGGCTTGCGTATCGATGGTTCTCCTGAAAACCCCGATGCAACTCATCCCTTAGAAGTTTGGACAGGAATCAACTTTGGGATTGCCGCTTTTTTAGTGCAGATGGGAATGAAGTCAGAAGCATTTAAGCTCACAGAGGCTGTAATAAATCAAATTTATGAGAATGGGTTGCAGTTCCGTACACCTGAAGCTATTACTGCAGTTGGAACATTTCGTGCTTGTGTTTACTTACGAGCTATGGCTATTTGGGCGATTTACTTGGTGATGGATTAAGTATTGAAAATAAAGGGATGGGTGGGAAAAGGAAGAGTCGGGAAGGCATAAGGAAGTGGGGAGTGAAGAGTTAAAAGTTAAGAGTTAGGAGCTATTTAACCTTTAACTTTTAACTTTTGTATTGTTTTTCCAATTCTAGAAAAAATAAAAATTTTATGTTTAAAAAGCAAATGATATTAGCTCTAATCATAATCATAGCTAATCACTTACTGTTCTATGTTCGCAATGAACAAATTTGAACGCCAAAAACCTGATTTGAATCAAGATTGATGTAAAAAGAATGACAATTATCGTGTTATTATGGTCTTTTATTGTCATAAAAGTATCTAATAATAAATTATTTACAAACTTGAATCTGTACCTAAAAGTACATAATTACTTAAGTTGAAACGATGAGCGCTAATTAAAGTGGAAGTAAAACTTTGATAAAGTATAAGATGTTTATTGACGGTAGGGGCTGAAATTTAATAAGAATGCATCTAATGGTAATTAATACTCTGATGGAGTAGTAAATTGGGTTTAGCTAAAAAATGTTTTATTTTAAACTTTCACTGTATGAAAAGCCACTAAAGAATAAGATAAAAAGAAATGAATAAATAGGTTGTAATTATAAATACGGGTGCGAAGAGCTAATTAAATGGTTGAAAATTAAGATAAACTGATTAATTTAGATAATTTAGAGCTTCTTTTAAACTACCTCTACAAGTTTTAACGAAAGTCAAGGGTTCCTATGAGAATTTTTTTAGAAGAAAAAATTCTCATGGGTAGCCGTCAATAAAGTTACCTTAAATTAGAGATTAGAAAATGGACTCGTACCCAATTTTGGGAGTTCAGAATGCGGACGATGATACAAATAATACACCGTCCCCGATTGCTTATTCGGCTATTTACAAGCTTTGGAAGCAAGTTATTGGGGATACAAACTTTATATCTGAGTTTAAGCAAAATTGGATTGTGAGTGAGTTTAAATTAGGAGATGAACTCACTCGGTACAATTGCCCTCAGCATTCAGCAGCTAGTGGTGGTGTCGTTTACTTGCTTTGTCAAGGTAAAGTTCGCTTGCTGGCATTCGACACATCTTTGAGAAAGGAAGTGTCAATTCAATTACTTCAGGCAAATCACATTTTTGGAGGAGATGATACATTCTCGGATAAATATCAAGAATATAGAACTATTGCAGCCAGCAGTGGAATACTCGCGCAAATTTCCTTAAAGCATCTTGATATCTGGTTACAGCGTTATGCTGCTTTTCGTGATTATTTCTCACAAATCACTCAATCGCGTCAAAAATTGATTTTTTTCAAAACGCTAACAGAATTGCGAGCGCTACGGAGTGAATCTCTACAAAATCTACTTGCTTATTTTATCAGTACTGAGATTAGTGCGGGTTCACCTTTAATAACCGCATCTCCATGGTCGGGTTATTTCTGGCTTGTTAGTGGAGAAATTAGCAGTATTTCAGGGAAAAATCAACCCCCAGTGGTGGGTGATAGTTGGGAAGACAAAAATCCGATCCAAGAAGATTTACTATCTCTAACGGATTTATCGTTATTTCATTTACCGAAAGAGCAGTTTGATTTAGTCGCGGAGACTTTACCAGAGTTGGGAAGTCTTGAAGTTGCTTTGACTAAAGAGCCTCTCAAGGAAGAAGAGGAGGATGACAAGGTTGAGTCGGAAAATTTGCAGCAGGAAGCTGAAAGGCACCCGACGGGTTCCCATGAAAATTTTTTTCCTCCTGAAAAAACTTTGAAGGTAACCCTTGATGCAAATGAGAATCTCACTGAGTCAATAAAATTAGATAATCAATATCCTCCTAGGCGATGGTTTTGGATTTATCCTTTTATTCAACAGCAAAATTCTTCAGATTGCGGTGCGGCAAGTCTGGCAATGATTAGTCGATACTGGGGAAAAAGTTTTAGTCTGAATAGTTTGCGTTCTATAGCACGCATAAACTCTATGGGTGCGGAGTTTAGCGATTTGGCAAATGCGGCTAAAAGCTTGGGATACGAAGCTTTAGCAGTAAGAGGAACTTTAAATCAATTGGAGTTGCAATCGTTACCTTTTATCGCTCATTATCAGGGTAATCACTATATTGTTGTCTGGCGAATAAAAGATAAATGTGTATTTATTTCAGATCCAGCTATAGGTAAACGATGGGTTTCTCGTTGGGAATTTGAAGCGAATTTCACGGGATATGCTTTACTTTTATCTCCTACAGAGCTTTTTTATACTAATAAGAGTGAAAAAATTTCTTTTAGCCGCTTTTATCCATTTTTTCAAAATAATCGCCTAATATTCGGAAACATCATTGTTGTTTCCATACTGTTGGCGCTTTTGGGAGTAGCCCCAGTTTTGGTTGTGCAAACTGTAATAGATGCAGTGATAAATGCCAAAAATTTTGATTCAATAAACATTTTCGCTCTCGGCTTTTTTGTATTGGGGTTTGGGCGTATCGCTTTAACCGCAGTACGTCAGTATCTTATAGATTATTTATCCAATCGCTTGGATGAAACTTTGATTGGCGATTTCATCAGTCATACCCTGGAATTACCATTATCTTTTTTTGCTGCCCGCAGAGTGGGAGACATTATCAGTCAAATTCAAGACAATCCCAAAATTCAACGTTTTTTTACTCGTCAAGCTATAAGTACCACTTTAGATGGGTTAATGACAGTTATTTACTTTGGGTTGATGACTTATTACAGTTGGCAACTCACTTTAGTGGTGATGGGTTTTATCCTACTAATGATGTGTTCTCGTTTTAGCGCAAATCTATTTTTGAAAAAATTGAGTCGGGAATATTCTTTTGACTTTGCCGTGCAAAACTCTGCAATGGTAGAAATGATAACCAAGATAACCACAATCAAAACTGCTGCTGCTGAAAGTTCCTTGCAATGGCGTTGGAAAGAAAGTTTTAACCAAATGGCAAAGACGCGCCAAAAAGGTCAAAAATTAACTAATGCTTTGCAGTTTGTAAGTAGTTTGATTAATCACCTCGGTAATACGGGGGTGTTGTGGTATGGCACCCACATGACGATCAATTCTCAAATATCTATAGGGGAATTTATCGCTTTTAATATGCTTATCGGAAATACCATAAACCCAATATTGGCATTGGTAAAATTATGGGATGAATTTTTTGAGGTGCTTACTTCTGTTGAAAGGCTTGAGGATGTTTTAGGTAGTCCATCGGAAGAAAAAACACAAAAGCCCTTAATCATACTACCTCCTATTCACGGAGAAGTACATTTTGAGAACGTGAGTTTCCGTTATCATCAACAGCAGCAGAATATTCTGCAAAATATTTCTTTTCACGTCAAGCCAGGGCAAACCATTGGTATTGTAGGACGAAGTGGTTCTGGTAAAAGTACTTTAGTTAAGTTGCTTGGTGGTTTGTATCATCCCGATAGCGGGCATATTCTGATTGACGGATACGATGTTGCGAAGGTGTCTCGTTATTCTTTTCGGAGTCAATTAGGTGTAGCACCACAAGAATTTTTCCTGTTTTCTGGAACAATCCTAGAAAATATCACTTTGTACAATCGAGAATTTAGCTTTGAACAAGTTCAAACTGCTGCAAAGTTGTCAGGAGCACATACTTTTATTCAGGAGCTACCTTTAGGGTACAGCACCATTATTGGAGAAAGAGGAATAAAGCTAGAGAGCGCACAGCAGCGCAAAATAGCTATTGCTCGGGCTTTAGTCAAAGATCCTCGTATTTTAATTTTGGATGAACCTAGAAGTTGCCTTGATTCGCAAAGTGAGTATCAATTTCAACAAAACCTAGCTCGCTTTAATCGTGTTTGCATTAATACTTCATCGACATTTCGCACAACTTTTATCGTTGCTCCAAGTCTTGCTAGTATCTTTATTACCGACACTATTTTAGTTCTCGATCGAGGACTTTTAGCGGAGCAAGGCACTCATGAAGAGTTAATGAGGGAAAGTAGAATTTATCCGAGCTTAATACAACAGCAATTAAATATGTAATCTTACCTATACCAATTATGAACTTTCAATAATAAATACAAATATTTCACAAATAAAATTATTGATATATGTCGTAAAAAGTTTTTCTTTTGTTTTAAATTGCGTACATCTTTTAAGTGTAATAACCATCTTCACAGTTAAAAAAAACTTCATCGAGGTGTTTTAATGATGTTACATAAAAAAAAATTATCTGATTTTTTATAAAAAAACGAAAAACTGTATTAATTAAAACTATTTTTCCGATTTATTAGTTAAATATCCAAATAAACTTTATCAAAATTTTAAAAATATTTGCAATATCATTACGAGCCAAAAACTAAAGGATATAGCTTTGAAGTACTGAAATTATTCATATTACAAATATTAATGTGACTCAAAATAATTATTTTATTACAAGGTTATATATTATGTTGATAATCCTATGTATTATAATCTGTAATTGCGAGTTTATTGTATACAAATATAAAGGAAAAATCTATTGAAATATAAAAACAACGACAGCTTTAAAGTTATAGCGAATAGGGGGTCTTACCCCTCATTTAATAATAAATAATGGACAAAAATTAAAGTTGCACAATACTTAAGTATTCGTATAATTATATTAAGTAGATTTAGTACATGAAACCGCTTTTGTTGACAGATGACATTTAAGACAAAAAATAGTATAAGTACTAATGTTGTTATTAACGATTAAAGATGAATACTTTTTGTTTGCTATACTAAAAATAAGAAATTTCACATAAATGCTCCTAAAAAAAAATAGTTTCTGTTTATACAAAATATTATCAGGGTAAAGTTATTCAATTAGGAGTTTAGGAAATTAAAAAGGCATAATTGCTTCTACCAAGTACTATTATTAGATTTTTTATTACCGGTCATCTAAAATGAACCTAAGTAAATTTATCAAATGTGGTAGTACTCAAACTAACTAACTGTCACTGAAATATATATTGGCAGTCGCAACCATCCCTTCTTTGTCTTTGGAAAATGGGATTTTTGGTAAAAGGTTCAATTAATGGAAAGGATCGTCAGGTTAAATGCAATCGAAAATTTATGCCAGTCAGGCATTTTAGGGATGAATCAACATAGTTTGCATCTCGGTGAACATTTAGCTTTCCAGAAGTTAACAATTTTCGGGATGAGCTTCACCTCACAGATTTTGGCTTTTCTAAATACGTTAAACCAAAAATACAATACCTTATTCACGTGTAAGGCAGTAATTGGGAATAGAGGATTGCTAAATGTATTTTTGCAGAAATTATCTCATTTAGTCTTATCGTGTACCATCACTTTTGCGATAATTTTAGTAGAGGAAGGAGCAAGAAAAATTGCTCGAGTCAAGGGTTCCCATGAGAATTTTTTTAGGAGAAAAAAAATCTCATGGGTGCCCGTCAGTCGCATAATCAAGGAATCAGAATTATGGCTAGTGAAAGCTCGTAAATTGAGATTACCTAAATTTGTTCGGCGAGAACAAATAAAAGCAGGGGATATACAAGCTTTTTAGGATAGATACGCTGTTTCGCCGACTAATTTCTCATACCGGTAAGTAAATATTTTCAATAAGGAAGACTAAAGTTCAAATTAAACTTACACTTCTTGGCGATGGGGATTGTGAATGGGTGGGAAAGTCTTTTCTATATAAGAAAATATGCCTGCTTTCGGAAAAATTATTAGCTAGGGATTATCAAGTTGAATTGCTATTGGAGGGCAAAAAGCAATTAAGTACATGACTAATAACAAGCAAACTGTCTTGTTGAAAATAAATATTACAGTTTATGCATTTATTATAAGTCACCAAATTTTTGTTCGGATGCTCCTTTAATAACTCAAAGCTGTTTTCGATTATCTCAATCCAATAACCGTTTAGAGGCTAGTTTAGTTAATTCAAGACAACCAACACCATGAATCAAGACGCAATAGGCATTAGTGGCAATTTAGATAAGACAATACATTCTGAACAATTTGACCAAGTAATTGAGGCAATTTTAGCAGGTAAGTATTCTTGGGCTTGTGTTTTGATGCTTCGTTTCGCTGGCTACAATCCCCTACATTACATACCTTACCGTACCTACAACAGGTTGATTAAAGAACATTCTCCGAAAAAATCAAAACCACAAAACAATGAAAATATTAAGATAGCCAAACAAAATTCTAATAAAAGAAAAGATAGTAATATATCACCAAGTTGTTTGAATAAAATCAAAGATTTGGCTTATCTTGAAGTAGTTGGCAAACACAAGACAGAAATCCGTGGTGGGGCTAATGTAGATAGATGGCTGGAAACACAAATCCGGGAATATCAATCAATGAAGTCCGAGTTTGAACCAGAAGACAAAGAAGATTACTCCCTAAAGTTTTTGTAGATTAAATTAAAACTGAAATTAATCTAAATATATTACTGCAGTATTGATTGCGTAATTTATGACCTGTCATGACGTTTTTACTGATATGGCAGGTTTTACTATGACATCTTAAAGAATTCTATAAGTTATGCTTTTCAGTTAACATAATTTTTGTAGTTGAATCTATATTTATTTAGGGTTCTATATAATAACACTTTTATTTTGGAATTGCAATCTAACGAAATCTGGATGTGAATGAAATATAGGGATTTTCATACTCATTAAAATACAGAATTTACAAATCTCCTTTTAGTTCAAAGCTTCACCGGGGAGTGAAAAGAGAGAGGTTTACAAAATTCAGGCTTTAAACAAATTAACGAGGTACAGCCTATCAATAGTGGGTATTTTTTTCCGTTAAGCGTACTAAAAGCATAAAAAGTATTAGCGGTAGCTTTCTTAAATAAGAAGATCAACTGATATCTTGCACCATTGTCGTTAAGCCCACATTCGGCCCTTAAAATCAATTTTAAGGCTCATATACAAAGTACGTTGAAACGCACTATAATCGGCTCAAAAGCTTACCTAGTCTGATTTATCAGACTTTGTATATAAGCCTGAGAATTTATTCTAAGGCGGTTATTGAGAATGGTGCAAGATGTGAGTCAACTAAGTAACTCGGCACAAAGAAACCCAAATATGTTGAGGAATATAAAATAGCTTCTCTTTGAGAAGCCGCTGAATCGCAAGCGACACGCTGCGCGAACGCGTCTACAAAGCCTCGATCAATCTCACTACTCACTATT
>ERZ1740059.131-NODE-131-length-40038-cov-9.296326_pt1 | contig 40038 bp, 27 predicted proteins | sample MGYA00581744_ERZ1740059 | MGnify/ENA primary metagenome ERZ1740059 (study PRJEB43018, sample SAMN04849738) | marine metagenome | isolation source: floating plastic debris | place: Pacific Ocean | collected 2008-08-28 | study: EMG produced TPA metagenomics assembly... | reverse complement strand
TTTTCTAGAAGAAAAGCTGCTAAAACACCTAAGAGTAAACCTCCCGCTCCTCCTAAAATAATATCAAGCTTACCCGATAAAGCATTCGCCTTCTCAATTTGACCATTTTTATCTTGCGGTAGTCTTGGAGGCATAATTAACTCCCAAGGAACTTCTTGCTGAGCAGCATCTACTCTTAAAGCTTCTTGTTTGCCTAAAAGCTGCTTGAGAGTATCGGTAGCAACTAGTAATTCTCGCTGCAAATTAGCGTATCTACCAGCAACAGCCGGATATTCTTTAATTTGTTCATTTAATTGAACCAAAGCATTATCGGTTGCTTCCAAGCTTGCTTCTAATAGCTGAATCTGATTGGCAGTTTCAGCCATTTTTTGAATCAATCCCCGGCGAACTGAATTTTGATAAGTTCCAACTTGAGGATTAAGCATTCCTTGAGAAACATTTCCACCCAAAGCTAATTGCGCTTCTCTTTCCAATAAAGGGATTAATTTCTGCCGTTGCTGTCGTAGAGACTGCATTACTGGGTTAGCATCGCTAAGACGTACTGACTCCGTGGCAATTTCAGCTTCTATGTCTCGAATCCGTTTAAGAATCTGTTGATATTGTGGTGATTCGCTCAAAGCTGAAGCAGCAATTGCTGCATTTTGCGGCATTCCTAACTGATTTTCTAGGGAAGCATAAAGCGATTTTGCCTCTGCGAGTTGTTTATTGGCTTCAATTTTCGTTTCTTGAAGTCGATCGACTCTGTTAAGTAATTGTTCGCCTTGAAGTTCGGGATTAAATACACCGTAATTCTGCTGAAAACGCTGCATTTCTCCTTGTAGCGTATTTACTCGCAATCGCAGTTTTGGAATCTGTTGTTCTACAAATTTGATTCCCTGACGTAAATGGGTTTGCTGTTGCTCTAGACTATATTTCCGATAAGCTTGAGATACTTTATCTAATACAAATAGAACTTTTTGAGGATTAGTATCTTTGTAGCGAATTTCTATAACTCTAGATTCAATTTCACCCTGAGTAAGACGACTAATATGTAACTGTCCATCTTTAACGCTGGTTGGTACTCTACCAGATTTGCTACCTCCAATCAATTTGCTATAGCTAACCCCTGGGTATTGAGTCTGAATTTCCTCAACCACGGGTTCTATAATTTTCGGGCTTTTTAAAACCTCTAATAAAGCCTGATAATCTAGAGCCGTGTTATTTTGCCTAGTAATTTTATTTACATCTTGCTGGAGAGTTTGAGACAGTAAAACTAGCAGTTCGCTTTCGGAACTCCTTAAAGGTTCGACTAGTAATTGAAATTTACCTTCATACTTAGGAGTACGATTTGCACCCCAGATAACAGCCCCTACAGCCACCATCACTGCCACGCTAGCAATCAAAACAACTCGACGGCGTAATATCGAGAAAATATGACCATAACTAATATTTTCTTCTTGAACAGTTAAAGGTCTTTGTAATAACCAATACGGTTCTCTAGTTAAAGAATTAGTCTGTTTTAAGCGCTGTAAACCTTGTTCTTTTGCTGGCATTTTCGTTTCCATTCAAAATCCCATTCAAAACAATTTAATATACACTTTCGGTAAATAAACTAATTGCAAATAAGTTTTTTGCCAATCCAAAAATTAAAATATAAGAAGACCTACTTAGATTTTTATCAAATATTAGCGATTAACGGTAGTAATCTTTATATAGTGGATTTCAATTGAGTGAAATAAAAAAGTAGAAATGTTACTTTGGATATCTTACCTTTTACCCCTTGGTGAGAGAGGTACTTTACGATCAGATGCTCTCACTCAGAAGGCTCTGGGTTTAAAAGCTTACTTTACTCAATGGAAAATCCTTATACTGTTCAATAAACGCAATATTTAAATTTAAATGTTTCGCTTTGCGGTATTTGCATATTACTACATCTAAATAATTCTTCTGACAAGCTAGGACAATCTTATTTGAAACTTGATAATCACAGATATCCTCAACATATCTCGGTTCCTCGAAAGTGAACTCTACTTAAGAAAATCTTTACTGAAATAAAACTAGCCGATGAAGATTAAGTAAAATCTTTATGATCTGCTATAACTAAAAAAAGTAAAAATACGCATAATTATTTAAAGAATCTATTCAGTATCTATAAAATGTTATATACGAACAGAACTCTGCAAGCATTGCATAATAATAATTACAAGGTTTTAATAGCTATTTATTTCTCAAAAATATGAAGTGATTAAACCTAAATTATAAGGGTTATATGAACTCAAATATATCTATTGACAAAACCACTTACTTGGTTCATTAATTAAAAAACTTCATTAGTGACTTGGCTTTAAATAATTATGAAGTTTAGCAATACCTTTAATTTTTAGGTATTTTATTTCATGAAAAATTAATATTTTTGAGGAATATATTCGGTATGCCAAAAAGACCAAAGCTAGCCGAAAAGATATTCGTTGTATTTACTCTTTTTCTTTCTACAAGTGCTTTAATACCAGTACTTATAGAAGGTGGAAATGGAGGGGGTATTAGTAGCGATCCCTATAGTCCCAAGTTTTTTTTAGGAGTCTATACAATTACTTTCTTGCTAATAGTGGTGCATCAGAAAAATTTTGTCCGTGCTGCACAAAAAGATATTTGGATATGGCTATTTTTAGGAATTGTTTTAGCCTCAATATCGTGGACTTTTGCACCTGACATTACTCCACGACGTAGCGTACTTCTTTTAGGAACAAGTGTATTTGCCGTCTATATGGCAATGCGCTTCACATTAAGAGAACAATTACAGCTATTAGCAGTGGCTCTGGGCATAGTAGTTGTACTGAGCTTTATGTTTGCGATCGGACTACCGAAATATGGCTTAATGACTGTTCAAGAAGGGGGTATTCATGCGGGTACTTGGCGCGGAATAATGTCCCACAAAAATATCTTAGGACGATTAATGGTTCTCAGCAGCATGGTATTTTTCTTTGTGGCGATGAGCAATCCTATTCATAATTTGAGATATCGGTGGATTCCTTGGGCTGGATACATTCTTTCTATCGCTTTAATCGTACTTTCGACTTCTAAGTCGTCTTTAGTAGTTTTTCTATCTCTAACAGCTATTTTGCCTCTCTACAAAAGTTGGCGGCGCAATTACAACCAGTTAATACCTTTAGCGATCGCATTGATACTGACGGTAGGGAGTATATCTACTTTTTTATTAGATAACTTGCCTGTTGTCGCGGATGCATTAGGGAAGGATTTAACCCTAACTGGGCGTACGGATATATGGAGTGCAATGTTTGATTTAATCTGGGAGCGCCCTTGGTTCGGTTATGGATTTAACGCTGTCTGGAGAGATTGGGATAATGAAATAACTGCTTATCTTTGGCGCACTCTTGCATGGGAATGTCCTTACGGACATAACGGCTTTATGGATTTATTCGTAGAGTTAGGTATTGCAGGCTTATCAGTATTTTTATTGAGTTTTATTACTACCTTTTTTAAAGGAATAATGTGGTTGCGAATCACTAGATGTATAGAGGGAATTTGGCCCTTAATGTATTTAACTTTTTTAGTTATGTACAACATCAGTGAAAGTACTCTAGTAGAAACTAACAGTATTTTCTGGATAGTTTACGTTTCTACAGTTTTTTCCCTAGTTATAGAGTATCAGCAAGCTAAAAGTTATCAATACTATAGTTCTTCTGCTATCGAGGAAGAATGGCTGAATATGGAAGCATTTACCAAACAGAAATAATATGAGGCTTTATCAGTTGTTGTTTCCTATTCCCTACTCTCTACTCCCTATTCCTTATTCCCTATTCCCTTAGCTTAACTAATAAAAACATATAAATATGAAGATGACTTTAGTATGCCATGACATCCCTTATCCTGCGATTCATGGCGGAAGGATAGATATGTGGCGAAGGATAAAAGCTTTTTCCAAGATTGGTGTTGAATTGCAGCTTATATGTTGGTTTAATCAAGTTCCGCACTATCAAGAATTAGCCGAAATAAAAAAATATGTCACTTCTATGTATTTTATTCCATTTAAATATAGTTTACAGGCTAAAACTTGCAGACTTTTTAATCTATTTCGCTATCCTCTAGAAGTTACCTCCAGACTAGTTAGAGGTCAAGAATTACATCATTTAGTTTCTGAAGTTAATATTTTTAAACCTCATATTATTTGGTTAGATGGTATTCATGGTGGAGATGTGGCATCTAAACTAAGCCATCACCTAGATATACCTATAGTGACTCGTTGCCATAATATTGAACATCTCTATTATCGACGATTATTTACCTCAGCAATAGGTACGAGTAAAATCAAAAGATATTTATCCGTATCTCATTTAGAAAATTATGAAAAATCACTGCTAACAAATAGCCTTTTATTTTATGATATTTCCCCAGACGATTTAAAATTTTGGAAATCTCAAGGTTTTAGAAATGGACGTTATCTACCACCTTTAATAGAATTTAATAAACCTCATCATATAGATGAAAATTATCAGAATAATAAGGTATATCCTCAATATGATATTGTTTTTTTAGGAAATCTATATTCTAATAATAATGTAGCGGGTATTATTTGGTTTTTAACTAAAATTCTTCCTGAAGTTCGCTCGAAATTATCTAATATCAGAGTTTTAATTGCTGGTTCAAAACCGATAAATAAAATTATACAGCTATGTGAAGATATTGATGGCGTATACTTAAGTATCAATCCCCCATCCTCTACAGAAATTTATAATTCCGGACGAATTTTAATTAATCCAGTTTTAACCGGTAGTGGTGTTAGTATTAAATCCTTAGAAATGTTGATGACTGGTAAACCAATTGTCTCTACACCACAAGGAATAGCGGGTTTACCTCTTTCAACTCGACAGTATTTTACAATTGCTTCTGATACACAAGATTTTGCAGCAGCAATTGTTCATTTACTTTCCAATTATCGCAAAATTCACATCGAGAAAAAACTATTAGAATCCATATTTGGCACTCAAGTAATACAAGAAGTTGTATCAGATATTAAATCATTAATTTAATCCATCGCTAACTGATGAAAATATTATATTTAACAACAGTTCTTCCAAGTAGAAAAAGAACTGGTGGGGAAATCGCATCTCAGTCCTTTATTAAGGCTTTAAAATACTGCGGACATGAAGTATTAGTTTTAGGGTATCAGCGCTTCGGCGATACCAATTCTCAAAATGAGAATGAAGTTGTAATTGAAAAACGATATATAGAAACAGAGAAATCTAAATATCATTCGTTTTTATGGATGGCTTTAAGTTTTTTAAAGCGGCTTCCTTATTCAGCAGCTAAGTATTACTCTAAAAAATATTTCCAACAAATCCGAAATATATTACAGCTTGGTCAATATGAGATTATCATCATCGATCATGCCCAATTGGGTTGGTTATTACCTTTATTAAATATCAAGTCTAAAGTAATATTTATTGCTCATAATGTAGAACATCAACTTTATGAATCACAGTTACAAAATGCACAAAAATATTTATCCAAATATATATATAAAAGAGAAGCCAATCTGATCAAAAAGATGGAAGATAATTTGGCTATTTCAGCCAAACAAGTATGGACGCTGACATCCCATGATGCTAACTACTTTTATACTCAAAATCAGACTAGTCAAGTTTTTCATCTTCCTTCTAGTTGGACAATAGCACCAAAAAATTCTGTAACTAAAAACTGTGATATTGGAATAATAGGCAGCTGGACTTGGAAAGCAAATAAGTCAGGTTTAGAATGGTTTTTCAAAGCAGTTTATCCTTACTTACCCAAGAATATATCGATTCATGTTGCTGGAAGTGGTGCTAAATGGTTACTCGAACGATATCCAAATGTAAAATATTGCGGCTTTGTCACCGATGCACAAGCATTTATGGCCCTAGCCAAAGTTATCGCTATTCCTTCTATTAGTGGTGGTGGAATTCAAATTAAAACTCTTGATGCTATCGCTTCAGGAAGTCCAATAGTGGCTACAACTATTGCAATGCGCGGAATTTATGACTATCCTTCTGCTATAAAAATAGCCGATGAATCAGAAACTTTTGCTCTTAGTTTAATGCAGTTATTAGCGTTTAATAAAAAATCCCATCTACATGAGGCAGAACGCGCAAAACTTCTTAACAACAGGTTGACATGGTCCCTGCTTCGGCGAGAACATTTCTATAAGAGTGTAAAGAGTGCAATTAACTCGGTTTAATTCAAAATATTGGATTTACCTATAAATAAGAGCAGACAACAATTGCTGCTTAATTTATACATTGTTTAGCTTTTATACCCATTTAACCTTAGCCTACTCAAGCTTTTAGGGAGATCCAAATGCAGAAAATGTTCAGTCGTCTCATATACATCTTGGTAAAATGGAATATCTTTCGACGGTTGGGCATTTTATTACTTATGAGTGCCCAGGCTATCTGGAGGCTGTTATGCAATATTCCTCGAAAAAGTATAAAGCCCAAAAGTAGCTTAGTACTTGGGTGTCTGTGTATAATTTTCAGTTTTTGTTTTTTTTATAAAAGTACTACCTCAATAGCAGCTACTAACATTGTGTCTCCCTTATCCGCACAAAATTCTCAGATTATTGATGCTAGAGGTAAAGTAGTCTCACTACACGGTATTAACTGGTTTGGCATGGAAATTGATACCCATGTACCTCATGGTTTATGGGTAAGAGACTACAAAGAAATGCTCAGTCAGATAAAAAGCTTGGGCTATAACTTAATTCGCTTGCCTTATTCAGTAGAAGCGCTCAATTCCTCAGATATTAGCGGTGTTGATTTTTCTATTGGTGCCAACACCGAATTATATGGGAAAACTCCTATTCAAGTTATGGATTTAATTATCCAAGAGGCACAAAAACAGGGATTACTAATTTTATTAGATAGTCATTGTTTAAAAGACGGGCATATTTCAGAACTATGGTATGGAGATGGTTTTACAGAGGAAGATTGGATAAACACTTGGACTCTTTTAGCACAACGTTATAAAAATCAACCCAACGTGATTGGTGCAGATTTGAAAAACGAACCCCACGGTAGTGCAAGTTGGGGAAGCAATGACACTTCAACGGATTGGCGCTTAGCAGCACAAAAAGCTGGAGATAAGATTCTTCAGGTAAATCCTAACTGGTTGATTGTGGTAGAGGGAGTAGAGAAAAATGTACCCAACCAACGACAGCATGGTTACTTTTGGGGCGCAAATTTAGAGGGTGTTCGAGAATATCCCGTACATCTAAAAAAACCTAATAAGCTAGTCTATTCTCCTCATGAATACGGTGGTGAAAGAGTCTCTTGGTTTCAAAGTTCAGAATTTCCCAGCAATCTTTACCAGCGTTGGGAAATAGGATTTCACTATATTGCCACAAAGCGTATCGCTCCCATTTTCGTTGGTGAATTTGGTGGATATCACGTTGATAGCAAATCCAAAGAAGGTATCTGGCAACAAAAGTTTGTAGATTATATTGCAGAGAAAAAATTGAGCTTTGCCTATTGGTGCTGGAATCCTAACAGTAAAGGTACTGGAGGCGTATTACAGGATGACTGGCAAACAGTAAATGTCGATAAGCAAGAACTTTTAAGCAAGCTACTACCTTAATATCAAATTTTCAAATCAATAAATAGCAATAAACAGATTTTAGATACAAATGAATTGTAACTATGTTAGAAACTAATACTCACAAATTGGATTTTCAATCAAAAGCAAACTTTAACATCCAAAATCCCTATATTAATTATCATAAAGAACCTCGTATTTTAGTAGTGTCAATGCGGGGTTGTCATTCCGAAGCTTTTCGCTCAGCAGAATACGAATTTGAAGATGTAATTAATACTTTTGATTATGCCGATCTACTTTCACCACTACCTACATCTGGCTTTAAATCTAAATTAATCAAAAAAGTCGCTAACGGTGCAGGTTTAGCTTTAGGTAAAAGCAATTTATTACAGTCTGCTTGTAAAGAATTAGTTATAGACCAAGAATACGATTTATTATTCTTTATTTGTCAACATTTTTGGGATATAACCTGTATTAACGCGATTAAAGGATGGCGAGACAAGTGCAAAAAAGCAGTATTGTGGATAGATGAACTTTGGGCAAAAGAACTTGAAAATTATAAAACTACACTTTGCTTAAAACTAGCTAAAGACTTCGATTATATATTTACCACTCAAAGTCATAGTGTTGATGCTATAAGTAAATTAATTGAACGTCCTTGTTATAGTTTACCTTATGCCGTAGATGCTATAAAGTTCTGCCCTTACCCACAAATTCCTCAAAGGCATATCGATGTTTATAGTATTGGTCGTCGTTCGCCAATGGCACATAAATCTTTATTAGAATTAACACAACGCGAAAATTTACTTTATCTATACGATACTATTAAAGGTTTAGAAATGAGGAATTATCAAGAACATCGAACTTTATATAGTAATTTAATTAAGAGAAGCCGTTTTTTTATTGCTAATAAAGCAAAATTTGATAGTGGGAATCAAACAGGAGGGCAAGAAGAATTAGGTTCACGTTTTTTTGAAGGAGCTGCAGGAGGAGCAATAATGATTGGAACTCCACCGCTTTGTGACGCTTATAATACAAATTTTAACTGGTCAGATGCTGTAATTGAAGTACCATTAAATACGATTGATATTGCAAATGTAATTGCTGATTTAAATACACAACCGGAAAGATTAATAAAAATACGCAAACAGAATATTATCAACTCATTACTCAGGCATGATTGGGTATATCGCTGGGAAGAAATTTTAACTAAAGTCGGACTCAGTAATACACCTGAAATGCTATCTAGAAAAGCTTATTTAGAGAATTTAGCTGAGATGATTTCCATAGAATAAATATTACAAAAATTAAACAATAGTTGATTGAGATTTTCATTATTTTCCTTTACTCTTAACTATCGCATTTCTCCAGGTTAAGTAAGTCGTCACAAATAAACACCTTGGCTTTTAACAGAATGCAAGCAACTCGCGAGCATTCCAATTTTTAAAAAATATTTTACCCGACACCCTCGAAGGGTACGGCTACATTCACAAAGCCCACGTATGTGGGCTTTGTTTGCTTCGCTTTTCAAAACAATGGCATGCTCTCAAAAACTCTCAAAGCACTCGGCTAAAGTCGGTTTTTTCAGGGATTTTATATTTAATTTATTCACATATAGGACTTACAACAATTACAATACTTTGTTGATGCATGAATTCACCAGCCTCATTGTTACGTACCTCAATCCCTCAAAGTCTTAAGTAGATACTTGGGAAAAATTATTGTTATGACGGGCACCCTTTAGAAATTTTTTGATTAGAAAAAAATTTCTAAAGGGTGCCCTTGACGAGGGAGTAGTGAATAGTGAGATTGAATAAGCCTTTGGGGCTTCTGCATCATTCTTTTACATAGTTTGATTTATTTGTACCTATCTATTTATGTACAGCAATGTATGAGCATAAAGCTGATAAATTTGTTTGATAATGGCTTATTTATCTAATACTTATCAATCAACAAAGTTTGCTTAATGTCCTCAGATTTTTTATTTATATACAGATTAAATTTTTGTTTTAAAATTAATAATAAAAAAGGAATATCATCTAGTAAATATCTTTTCCATAGCCTTTTTGGTTCACAAATTAGCCGGAACAACCATTCCAATCCGATTTCACTCATCCATTTTGGCGATCTTTTTAGATTACCTGCCTCAAAATCAATAGTCGCTCCCAATGCCATAAATATTTTAATATGTTTGAAACTATCCTTATACTTGTATAACCATTTTTCTTGCTTAGGTGCACCTAATCCTACTACCAATACAGTAGCATCTGAATTATTAATAATTTCTACTATTTTATGGCATTCTACTTCATCTTTTTCAAAGCCAAAAGGCGGAGAATAAGTATCAACAACAATTACTCTTCCGATTTTTTGATTAATTTTTTTTTGTGCGCGACACGCTACACCTTGAGCTGCACCCAATAAAAATATTTTAATCTCTTCATTCTTTTTATGATAGTGGCAGAATGCAGGAAATAAATCAGAACCAGATATTTTTTCTTTGATTGGCGTTCCTAAAAATTTTGATGCATACATAAGTATTTTACTATCACAAATTTTATAATCAGCGATACTATAAGCTTGAAAAAAGTCTAAATCTCTTTGAAGTTTAATCACATGATCTACATTTGGTGTGAATATTACTCCTGATTTACAGGTTTCTAATAATTCTTTCTTGGAATAATTATCTATTTCTAAATTCAAAACTGTAATTTTTTTCATAGTATAAATGAGTAACACTAATAACTATTTTGAGATTTATGGTTATTCAGGATATGAGTCTAATTAGCGATATTTTTCAAATCTAATATCCTTGATTATCAAGTAAATATCATCTTTATAACTTTAATTCAAACAAAGATAAAATATAGTACCTCTGGAACAAAAAAATTATTTTTTAAATTAAATATCTCTTAATAGCTTTAAAAATATAGGATGTAAAAAATACATAACAAAACAGCAATAAAAAATTTAACATTGACAATTATTAGTGCATATGTTGCGAGATTATCGATTGTCTATATGATGTTTTATGCCGTCAAATATACAGTTAATTAAATGATTAATTAACTTGATTATCATAGTAATTTAAAATCTCAAATAAATCAGAATAAAAGTTGTATCTTCACTAACTTTTTATCAAAAGTCAATATAAATTAGAAATATTACGGTTGATTAAAAATTATAACTGCTCATTTATATAGCAATATAGGTTTCATATATTTTTTAGATAAAGAATTAATGAATTAATGCTGTTTGCTGGAATTATGAATAAACAACTAATCTAGATATTTACATTATCTGTATCTGCAATATTTTTGAAAAATTGAATCGACATTATAGATTTAAAAGAAAAAAGAGTGGAGATTAATTAGAGGTTATACAGTTATATACCTAGTACCTAAATACAATAAATTAGTAACATCAAATACTATTACTATTTTGACTAGTTATATTTTGTACAAGTTGCAAAAAATGAGTTGATTGAAAATAACGGAACCTGAAAAGACTAATTTAATTTTTGCTTTTGAAACCTAGGTTTTTATATTTTGTTAAGAATGCTGCCGCCAAGGGCATGGCGGAAGGGATTGTGGCTATAGTTTTATACGATTTTAGGATTATTAATCTGTTAATTTAAAATCCAGGTGGTATTACAGCTGCAATAAAAACTTTTCTCAATTACGAACTTTTTATATTCCCATAGCGTATCTTGTGAGAGATACCGCAGCTTTTATTTGAGAGTCGCTAGAGACGCTCCGCCCGTGGAATGTACTAAAAAATCTCACCTCTTCCCCCTTTCAAAAGCATCGATTGCTTGGAGTAAGGTTCACGATATATTGCAGCCAACTAAAATTCCCGGCTCTTCAGGTATTCGGGATTACAATATGTCTTGTTAAACTGAGACTAAACTTATTTCTATTTATCAGATGATTTGGAATTTTAGCATAACGGTTGCCTCACGACTTTAGTTACATTGTCCTTGCCTAAATTCCAAATATTGTCTACATGTATATTTATTTTTTGTCAACCGTTTTATTAACAATTTTAGAAAGAATTTTAATGTAGTAAATTTATGAAAGTTTTGTCTGAATTTGGGATGTAGCTATAATTTGTTTGGTGTTAAATGTTAAATACGGTCCTCATATAGACTAAAAATGAGCTAGTCGATATTTAAGTGGTTATATTCTTTTAGGAGTGAACGTGAATACCATTTTTCTTGGTAAAAGCCTTTTTTCGCTTAGTTTGGCAACTATTACATTATTAAGTGGTGGATTATCTGTTTCTGCTCAAACAGAAAGGGAAACAACCAATCAGCAGTCAATTGCACCATCAAAAATCCAAGGTTCTCCTGAAAAGGAAAGTGCTGGGGTAGAAAATTTTAGCCCCAATTTTTCCGAGCAAACTTCAGGAAAATCAAGTCAATTGGTTAACTCAAAAGCAGTAAAATATGATACGTATAACCAGGTATCTCAAAATATTGCGCCCATTCCTGGAACAACAGCGACTTCATCTGCGGGGCTTACTAGTCAAGGGTTGTCATTAGAAATTTTTTCTTCTAAAAAATTTCTAATGGGTGCCCGTCAATATCCACAAGCAAATTTGAAACCATCTATTTCTTCAGATATAGCCCAAGCGGATATTGATTTCGGTGATTCTAACGGTGGCGGTAAGAACTATATTGGTGTTGCAGGAAATATCGGTTTGAATGGCGAATCTGCTTTAGGCGATGGTAACTTCATGGTTATTGGTAAAGTGGGGCTAACAGATATTCTATCGCTACGCCCTTCTGCGGTACTTGGGGATGAAACCGTGATTTTGGTTCCCGTAACCTACGACTTTTCTTTGGATACTTCAGATCCTTTCCGCGATGCATTACCTTTTAAACCCTATGTTGGAGCTGGTTTAGCTTTAAATACTGGCGATGATTCAGAACTGAGTTTCTTAGTTTCTGGTGGGGTAGATGTACCTCTAACTAACAAATTCACTGCTACGGCGGCTGTTAATGCAGCATTTTTCGACGAAACAGATATTGGCCTTTCTGTGGGAGTTGGTTATAACTTCAATGCATTCTAAGGCAGATAAGCGCGAATAAAATGTCCTGCCTTCGGTGTCGTCTAACAGTCGGCGATGCCGCTTTCATATTTCTCTATGAAGAGCGATCTTTGAAAAACGGAGGAGTTTTAGAATAAGAAGGCAATATGCTGCGTAATCCAATTTAAGGATTGAGAAGTCTGTGAAATAAAAAACAAATTCTCATAAAGCGAGTGGGGAAAGGTATTCCCGAATTAACGCGGGCTGGAGTTGAAACCTCTACTTTTCCTGGATAAATCTTGGAAATTGCAAGTTGCGACGGTGAAGCAGTACTCCACTTGGGGAAACCCCAAGTGGAGTAACTGCTGAACCCGAAGGGTGAACTGAGAATCCCCCTGTCTTTGGGCGGGGAGTGTCAAAACCCCTACTCTACCCAAGCGTTACCCCGATCCCAGTAAGTTACGGCGGTGAACTAAGAATCCCCTGGTTTTAACTAAGTAAAACCAAGGGATTCTTAATTTTATTAACTTGATGATGGAAACTAATCTGACAAGACACTAACAAAACCTTCTTCAAATTAAATAACGGAGAGAGAGGGATTCGAACCCTCGATGGGATCTAAACCCCATAACTCCTTAGCAGGGAGCCGCTTTCAACCGCTCAGCCATCTCTCCTAATCCAACAAGTTTACATTATAGCAGAAGACAAAGAGCAAGTCAATATGAAATTTAAAAATTGCATACACACCAGGATAAAACGTTATATCCCAGTGCGGTTATGTTCTTTTATACCTAAGACACTTGCGCTCGCAGCCAAGCGAAGGGTATAGTCGCAATTTTTTTCCATTGTGGTACGTAGGCGCGTTGACTGAACACGTCATAGTCATTGCCCTCAATAACGCTCAAAATGCGACTGTAGTGCATTAAAGCCGCCCACACTGGCAAACGAGCATCGGGAGATAGGTAACTAATACCTTTCTCTGCCTGGGCATAAAATTGCCGCGCTCGTTTAATTTGACATTTCATTATCGAACGCCAACGGTTATCAATTACTCCTTTAAGTAAATCTTTCTCGGTGTAATTGAATCGCGCCAAGTCTTCAGTGGGAATATAAATTCGCCCTCGTTGGGCATCCTCACCAACATCACGAAGAATGTTGGTAAGTTGACAGGCTATTCCCAAAGCTACTGCTTCATCGATGGGAATATACGGCTGTTTATAACGGTTCCAAGGAGCAGTATTTTGCTCCGAGTCTACTCCCATCACTGCCGTTGACATTAAACCAACAGTACTGGCTACGCGGTAACAGTAAAGATACAAATCGTCAAAAGTGTCGTAACTACTGCGGTACAAATCCATGCGCTGTCCGGAAATCATATCCCGAAAGGGTTTAATATCAATTGGATAGCGCAAGACGGCATCCGCAAGGGCTACGTCAACATTTTCTTGGGGGTGTTGAGCAAAAATTGATTCGAGCTGCTTTTCCCATAAATCTAGGGTTTCGGGAGTAGTCATAGCAGCTGCGGGACCGTCCACCAATTCATCAGTACGACGACACCAGGCGTAAATAGCCCAAATTGCCCGTCGTTTTTGGGGATTCATCAACAAAGTGCCCAAATAAAAAGTTTTGGAATGCTTTGCGGTGATTTGCTGACAAATTTGGTAGGACTCATCCACAGAGACCGACGTTTTCATGCATGGGGGGGAATCAGGCAGTTGCAGCATTCGTTGCAGGCTGGATGGAAGGCATTTGCACGCTGGAAGAATTCTTTACTGAGAATGATTTATTCACACCGAGCGCTGTTAGTTTACCAGAAAGTACTGCTCCTTCCATACTTCCTAAAAATGGTTGCATGGTGTAGCTTCCACTCAAGAAAAAATTCGAGATGGGAGTCACTTGCGAAGGACGGTATTCCTGGCGACCTGGAATCGCTTGGTAAACCGAACGGGGTGTTTTCACCACATGATGTTTCAGTAAATTTGCTGGATTTTTCGAGCCGAAGTGCTGAGGAAAAAGTTTAGACAATTCGGCAAGAGTTGCTTGCAATATTTCCGCATCGGATTTATTAATCCAGTCAGCGGCCGGTGCAAGAACTAATTCCAGCATAGAACGGTTTGGGTCACTATATTCGCGACAAGTATTACTCATATCAGCATAAACGCTGAGCAATGGCGATCGCGAAAATAATAATTGGTCAATATCTGTAAGTTTACGGTCGAACCATAATTGTATGTTAATTACCGGCACTCCTTCTAATCCATCCAGCTTTTGGAAGCATTCTATATCCTTCCAAGGTTCTGGTAGCATCACTTTCATGACATCAACCGGCATTGCCGAAACATAAGCATCGGCAGTTTCAATATAATCTTCTGCTCCATTCAAACCGCGCATCAAAAAGCCTTTGACGCTACCGTCTGGGTTAAGCAAAATTTCTTTCAAAGGCGCGTTTAACTTCACTTCTCCACCACCAGAAGAAATGTAATCTACCAGCGGTTGACAAAGACGCTCCGTAGGGGAACCATCCAAAAAAGCCATCTTTGAGCCATCTTTTTGCTTCAGAAAGCGATTGAGAGCAGTCAACAGTACTACAGCTGATATTTCGTCGGGATTAATAAAATTTAACGATTTTGAAGCAGCAATAAAAATATCTTGCTGTACTTCGTCGCTTACTCCCTGAAGCTTGAGCCATTCAGAAAAAGTATATTTATCTGTCTCCTCAACATATTTTTGACCCCGGAGCATAGCCGGAACTAATCCTTTTGCTAATTCAATTTTTTCCCCCCAAGTCAACATATCGTTATTTCTGAGAATTGCCACAATGCCATTCAGCGGTGCTGGCAAATTCGGAAAATCAAAACGGCTGTAAGTACCGGGTTTTTCCGGCTGATTGAAGATCATCGTGTGTTTTTTCCACTGCAAACGATCTTCAACACCGAGTTCTTTGAGTAACTGCAACATATTGGGATACGCCCCAAAAAATACGTGCAGTCCAGTTTCATACCAGTCGCCATCAGAATCTTTCCATGCTGCGACTAAACCACCCAGTACGTCTCGGCTTTCCAAAACTACGGGAGTATGTCCCTCATCAATGAGATATTTCGCACAGGAAAGCCCTGCCAAGCCTGCTCCAGCGATAGCTACTCGCATTTACCAAATCTTATTGAATATTTTTCAGCATTTTGCCGTTTTCATTATACTTTGCATTCTGTTACATTTTGCATTTGTCATCCCATCGTTTTTCCAAAAATTTGCCGCGTAATAATGCTTATTGACTTTTTGCCAGTTTCCGTTTCCCAATCCCTGGGTCTAAATCTGTCAAAATCCGGCAGCCTAAGCTATCTGTGGGGGATTCTGGGCTTTTTCCCGTACTACTATTCATCTGAAAATGAGTTTAAATATATTAATTAGTAATAAGCCTTTCAGATTTTTCGGTTTTTAATGAAACAGTAACCTTGTTGGTCAAATCTTTTAAATCAAGAAAATTATCCACAATCTTGACCACAACAAGCTTAGATTTAAAGTCATTCTTCTCACATACTAGAGCTTTATAATGCCCGTATTAACGACTTTTAAGCAATTATTTTTGTGATTACTTCCTACTTGAAATTTTTAATTTTCCGTACTTATTTAACCCGTCAAGGAATCCATTAAATTTGTTACATGCTAATGATCTTTATTGAGATTAAATTGCTTTAAACTTAACTTATTCCTGGCTCATTGCATTAAAAGATACATTAATACATTAAAAAAATAAATCGAAAATCAATAATTACTAAAAAAACTATATAAAATTTGTATTAATATCGCTTTACTCTCAAAACATGATATCTAATTTAAATGGGTATCGTGAAAAAAATTGCCTCTAGCTAAAGACGTATTGTGTTGTATTTAGAAAAAATATATATTTATAAATCTGTTGTTTAAAAAACAATTCAAAAAAGGTTAAATTCTAATAAACACACTTTAAAACCTTTGTCCAGTAATGATTTGAGTTTCTCTTATCAAAATGTATTTTTTTGATATTTTACTAGTTGCGAAGCTCCTAGTAAGAGTCCCATCTCCTACAGCAAGGTATATTGATTAAGCTCGATTGCCTAATACTAATGCCAAAGTTCTTGATTTATTTATAAAAAGCTAATATAACTTTTGTAGCTTTTTTGGGTTTTCACTTAGCTTTATCTGGATTTATACTGAAAACTGCAAAATTACGAGTGTCCGACAGGCGTGTTTGTCGCTCCCGAAACGAATGAAAGAAACACATCACTATTGTTCCCTATTCCCCGTGTTTCTTAAGGACCGATGCTATATGAATGTGCAGTAATTGTTGATTAATTGAAATTATGCTATTTCACGGACTATTTTGGGTTGCATCCTGGATTGGTTCTTCTTTGTTGTTGTCAGAAAGCTTGCCATCAAGTATTCAGACGGGTGTTTCTACCACAAGAATCTCTTTTAATTCAGGCAGATTAATCAGTCAAAGTGATTCATTGTTTTTACAGCCAAAACATCAAATAAGCCCTCTTAGTAACGTATTGTTGAACATAGATTGGGGAACAAAACAGCTAAAATCAACCGCTCCTAAGTCGCTAGTAGCTTCATCAACGGTAAAAAAACAGACTCCAACTAGATTTTGCTCCGCTATCAAAGAAATCTCAGGAAGTCAGGATTCGGTTACAAAACCAAGAGTTTTAATCTCTACTCAATTGATAAAACCGAAATCTCAGACAAAAGAATTTGTTCCAAAGAAAATCTTGCGATCGCTACTCAATTTTTTCAAATTCTCTAATTCCATTCAGCAGATAAACTCTTCTAATTCAATACCTGTAACCCTTGTACGCAGAGAAATTAATAGATACGAAGTGTGGGTAAAGAATCGTTTAATTGCTCGCTTACCATCGAAGCAACAAGCAAGTTTAATGCAAAGACGTTTGACTCGCTTGTTGAAATTATCGAATCTAGATGCTTCTAAGTTAAAACCTGCTTTTGTTGATGAGGTTCCAGCGCTAATTTTGGGAAATCAGTTTATATTCGCTATTTCAGAAGAGGTTTCTCAAAAACTCAAGCGTAGTGGAGATTTATTAGCTATTGAATGGACTAATAATCTACGTATAGCCTTAAAAGCAAGCCCATTGTCGCTTGTAGAAGCTCAAGCCGAAATGCATGGATTGACACCTTCAATTAAGATAATGTCTGGTTTAGCTTCATGGTATGGGCCTTATTTTCACGGGCGCTTAACTGCTAACGGTGAGAGGTTTAACCAAAATGAACTTACAGTTGCTCACAAAAGCTTACCTTTCAACACTTATTTACAAGTAAGTAACGTCAAAACTCAAAAGTCGGTTATTGTAAGGGTGAACGATCGCGGTCCTTATATTCCACCGAGAAGCTTGGATTTATCTCTAGTTGCTGCTCGCTGTATTGGAGGAGAAGTAGCTGGAGTTATACCTTACAAAGCGGTAATTATGAACAAAAGTCAAGCTGCCATGACTCTGAGGGTTCCTAACTTTGTGACAACAAATCAGAAACCTTCGAGAAAACTTGCGACTCTTTCAGAGCTTTGATAATCAGCCTTTCTTAGTTTGGATTTAGCAGTTAGAGACGTAGCGTAGCATTGCTATGTCTCTACATCAGTTGTTTATTATCAATCAATTCAAAACTTGAAGAGCAGAAATATCTCTGTAATCATTTTGCATCCCATAGTCAGTTGTAGCAAATTCGATTTGCAATAAAAGGCGGTCTTTATGAGTGGGAGTGAGTCCTTTATGAAAGCATAGAGGATCTTCGGCAAATCCAAAACCTGCTTGACCACAAATAGTTACAAGAGATTCTTCGCCATAGTAGTCAATAATATCTTTATCTGTTTCTCTTTTGCGTAGCAATACATGAGAAAACTTCTTATGTTTATGACTCCCGCGAATACAGATATGGGGACCACTATGTGAGTCTACATCAGTTAAATAAAAGAAAAATTTTAAGAATCGATAATCATCCAAATCATAGTGAAACATTTGTGCAGTTTGTCTACGTTCCCAATCTGAAGATTCCCCTGCAAAGCTCCACCAAAGTTGATTTCCTTGATGTATGGGTTCTTGTTCTAAATATCGAGATGCGATCGCTAATAATTGCGAATCGTTTTGTAATTTATAAATAGCAGGACAAAGTTGTGCAGTATTAAAGTAACAACCGACTTTAATATCTTTTGCAGCTTGAATTTCTGCTTGTTTTTTTTGATGATAATAAAATCCTAAATTTGATTTTCGATTACCGTAACAAGGATTTGAGCTAGCAAATTCAAAAATTTCTTGAACTAGTTCTTTACTGAGCTTTAAACCAGTATAAAAACCTTCTGTTTTAAGCTGTGTAACAGCTTTATCTATATCAATTTGATTAAAAACAGAATCTCTACCTATAAAAGGTGATTGATATGACTTTGCCGAGCTATGAGATAAATATCTCATTACAGTTCTTCCAGATTGAAATCTACTCATCTTACGCATTAACAGCCATTTAGGATTTTTTGTCAAACCTTTATAGTTCTCATAACAATGGTCGTATATTTGCGACCACATGGTTGAGAAATTGATTAACTTAGCAGTCATAATCTTTTTTCACTCGAGTTTTACAAAATTTTAGTAAAATGCTGTTTCTAGCCTCAGTAGATTCCCTAGTATTTTTATATCAAATTTAGTAATTAATATATCAAAATTTTAATGTTTCAAAGTTAATAATGCTACTAAAGTGTTGAATATTTATGATTTCTTTGTATCTATTGTTTTTTTCTTGAAAAGCCTGTAAAGAATTTTTAGATAAATATATAGATACTTAATATTTCGTAATCATTGGGAATAATAAATTAATGCTCAGTAATCTCTTTGAGATTACTGAGCAAATATAAGAACTATATTTTGTGAAATAAATATACAGCAGAATTGAAGGGCAGTAACAATATAGCACTATTTATTTTGTACGCCAGTGGTAATACGGTATTAAAAACAGTTTAGATTTGGGATTTTTTTTCGAACTGCTAGAGATCCAAGTCTACTTAAGGAGCAAACAACTATATTTTCCTATTACTACTGAGATTCAGAGACTTTTCAGCACAAAGATAAAGAATTGCTGAGCCGGAATTAGTAATTACCACATTTACGACTCAGCAATTATAGTAAATTAATTGGTTATCTCAGGCTTTGGATACTGAGTATAGGATATTAGGTATTAGAAAGACGATATTCTCACAAGAAGAATCCTCAGTGGATGACGCTACAAACCGTATAAATTATAAAGATGACGGGTTGCGTAAGTCCGATGTTTTTGGACATCTCTAAAAATCCACCTCAAAACCAAAATTTATGCCAAAGCTGGTACGGGCAGCTCAATATGTTGATATAAAGGGAAACTCTCACACAAAGAAGCCACTCGTCGCCGACAATCTTCAGTAACAGTGTCTGAATCGGGATTTAACAAACGGTCGGCAATAATATTACCAATTTCGGTAAATTCTGCTACTCCCATGCCTCGTGTTGTCATGGCCGGAGACCCCAATCTCAAACCGCTGGTGACAAACGGTGATTCTGGATCGAAAGGAACTGTGTTTTTGTTCGCAGTGATATTCACACTGCTAACTAATTGGTCTGCTTTTTTACCCGTCATACCAATACTCCGTAAATCTACGAGCATAAGATGGTTTTCTGTGCCGTTAGAGACAATTTTTAAGCCTCTACTTTGTAATTGATTGGCTAAAGCACGAGCATTTTCAATTACAGCAGCAGAATAATCTTTAAATTCTGGCTTGAGAGCTTCCCCAAACGCTACTGCTTTAGCAGCAATAACATGTTCTAAAGGTCCACCCTGAGTACCGGGGAAAACTGATTTATCAAACTTTTTACCCATATCAGCATCACGAGTCAAAATTAAACCACCCCTCGGGCCCCGTAAAGTTTTATGGGTAGTTGTAGTTACCACATCACAGTAAGGAACCGGGTTGGGATGAAGCCCAGAGGCGACTAAACCAGCGATGTGAGCAATATCCGCCAACAAGTAAGCGCCAACTTCATCAGCGATGCTGCGGAATTTTTCAAAATCAATCGTGCGAGGATAAGCCGAATATCCACAAATCAAGAGCTTTGGACGCTCCCTTAGCGCCTGCTCGCGGATTTGTTCGTAATCTAATTGTTCTGTTTCTTGACTAACGCCATAATGACAAACCTCAAACCACTTACCGGAAACATTTACAGGAGAACCGTGGGTAAGGTGTCCGCCGTGAGACAAATCCATCCCCATAATTTTATCTCCCGGTTCCAATAGGGTTAGGAATACCGCAAAATTTGCTTGTGCTCCAGAATGGGGTTGGACATTGGCGTGAGCCGCACCAAATAGTTGTTTAGCACGATTGATGGCTATTTGCTCAATTTTGTCTATTACTTCACAGCCGCCATAATAACGTTTGCCGGGTAATCCCTCTGCGTATTTGTTCGTCAGTACCGAACCTTGAGCAGCCAGTACAGCGGCAGAGGTAAAGTTTTCTGAAGCAATCAACTCTAGATGGTCTTGTTGACGCTTTAGTTCGCCATTGATTAACTCCGCCACGGCAGGATCGGCAGAAGCAAGAAAATCTGAATTAGTTTTAGTCACTTGAGTTATCTATTCCGTGAAAATTTGTGCGTGGGCACAGAAGAAAATTCTATCTCTTTTCCTGTTGTTAAGTGCTAATGATGTCGGCAGTTTATAAACTGCTGATTGGAGGAAAGTTACAAATCATAAAATATTTATCAAGGTCAATGCCGGTTTACGCCAAAAGGTCGAGTTATATTTTGATTATTATTAAGCTCTGATGATATTTTTACGGATTTATTCCTAAACGAAGTTTTATTATGCAATCTAATAATGTAACTAGATATCATACCCCACATGCATCTTGCAATCTCGAACACTATCATATTCCTTACTTGTTTCTGACCCCAGATAACTGACCTATTTCTCTTGACAAATACTTTAATCTATGAATTTTTACAAAGAATTTGTAATATTTGAATCTTCAAGGCATAAAATAAAATAAAATCTACTTAATATCAACAATTTAGCGATTCAGCAGGTAACATCACTTTACCTGGTTTGAGAGACGGCTGTTTAACTATTCAGTTAATGAGATCAAAATCATCATCGGCTTCAATATACGAAGGGGCAGACCGTCAGCCACCCACCTTTATCTAAAATTACTTAGATCCGATTCAATGAGTATTCTTTTATTTAATTAAGAGATACAACAATTTTAAGTTTTAGTTTTCAGGCAAATTTGGGTCAAAATTCAGACTCCGGAGTAGGTTAGTACCATGTTAGTCATTTTGATCGAAGAGCAACTTATTGCCCCTAAAAAAGTTTGCTCCTCCTGCTTGCTTGCCGATCGAAGCGGTCAACCACGGTGGCATGAGGGAAAATTGCGCTGCGGTCAAGCTGTGAGCAAAATTACCGGGCAACAACCAGATTGGTACGAGTGTATGATGGGCTTTCACATTGTCAATGTAGAATGATGTAATTTAAACAAAAAAATAAACGAAGAACCAAGTGACTGCGTTATTCTAGGTTCATATAGTCAGTGAAATCTAAACATAGGAGAACGCAGGATGACTTGGCGCGGGTCTACAACTGTTCGAGATCGAATTTTTGCTTGCTTACCTTATTTGCTTCCCTTAGTTGAAGGAGTAGTTTTTGGTAGGTATTTGTTTGCACAATTTCCTCCCTTGAGAGTGATTTTGATACCACTTTCACCTGCGATCGCAATTTATAGGGGATTACCTTTTGCTGGACTGATCATCTTCTTTGCTTTATTCATGTTGGTAGTACGAAATGAGAAAATCAGTCATTTTATTCGCTTCAATACAATGCAGGCTATCCTTCTGGATATTGTTCTAATTTTATCCAGTCTTTTGGTACGTGTTTTAAGTCCAGTTCCGGGTTTTAACTTTGCAATCGTTACCCTAGTCAATACCATTTTTATTGGCTTGATGGCGGCTGTCGTATATTCTGTGGTTCAATCATTAATGGGTCGTTACGCAGAAATTCCCGCAATCTCTGATGCAGTTTATATGCAGGTACGTTGATTAAATACCCAAATTGATCCTGTTTAACTAGATTTTATTTACTAGCTGCGACAGTATTTTCTAAACGACCAATACCTTCGATTTCTACGCGGACGCGATCGCCTAATTGTAACGGACCTACTCCCAAGGGTGTACCCGTTAGTACCACGTCGCCCGGTAGTAACGTCATGACCTGAGTTATGTACGAGACGATGATTTCTGGGGAGAATACCATTTGGTCAATACAGGCGGATTGAATGGGATTTTTATCATCATTCAAAAAAGTTTGTAATCTAGCACCAGGACTTAATTCTCTTACAATCCAGGGTCCTAAAGGACAAAAAGTATCGAAACCTTTAGCACGGGTCCATTGTCCATCGCGTTTTTGTAAATCTCTTGCTGTGACATCGTTGGCAATGGTATAACCCCAAATTTTGGTTTGAGCTGACTGTGGGGTGCATAAGTGCGCTGATTCGCCAATGATCAGCGCTAACTCTCCTTCATAATCAACTCGTTGCGTAACTTCCGGATATTGAATTTGAGCCTCGGAAGGGATAACAGAAGTAGGAGGCTTTAGAAAAATGAGGGGTTCGTCAGGTACACTTGTACCCATTTCTGCTGCATGATCTGCGTAATTCTTGCCCACTGCAACAATTTTAGAAGGGGAAGAAGGAGCTAATATTTGGTAGCTATCTGGTTCCAATTTTAAATCGGTTGGTCTCCCATGCAACCAAGGTGGAGCATCGAGTACTTGGACCTTAAGGTCAAGTTGTAGCAAACCATAATGAACTATCCCTTCAGCATTTTGAACTCGCACATAGCGCTGCGCCATAAGTTTGATTACTTCCTTTTCAATATCTTGAAAATCTTTTTTTTACACAAAAGCAATTAGTATACCTTTGCTTTTGAAATAATTCAGCAATACTTTTACTGTGTAAACCTTAACCCGTAAACCAATAGCATAAGACACTCCACACCTCTGGCGAGCAAAAATTGCAATAACTTTGCTTATTGACTTTAAAAAAATCCTTAAACTCAAACCTGCTGACAGCTTTGTTTAAAACACTCATATAATTTATTTTTGGTTCGTTTGTCCTTGTGCTCGTCAGTGGCAATCAAATCTCCCCGAGTCACCATAGCCCGTGAGACCGGCATATTTGAAAAAAAATAAGGGGAGATTAATCGGAAGCCTTGACGGCTCTATCTATTGCATTTCCTCAATGGGATAAGCAGAGCCTCGGGAAACTAAGCACAGGAAACAAATTTTTAAATGTTTGTCGAGGGTCCCCATGATATTTTTTTCAAGAAGAAAAAAATCTCACGAGTGCCCGTCAATTAAAATCAAAAACTGGTAGAATTATAAATCCTTGCTGCTTAAAATGTTTGTTTGAGTGAGTATTAAAATTTCACAACTCAACATTTTTTTACATTGGCAGCCAAATGTCCAAAAGGAGATTGAAACCAATGACTACAGCTTACGAAACGATGTACATTTTGCGACCTGACTTGACAGACGAACAAGTCGGGCTAAATATCTCTAAGTATGAGAACAACATTAAAGAAAATGGTGCTGAAGATATTCAAATTCAAAATCGCGGTAAACGTCGTCTGGCTTATGAGATCAACAAACATCGGGATGGTGTCTATATCCAGATGAACTACTATGCTAATGGCAGCACAATTTTTCCCTTAGAACGTGCTATGCGCTTAAGCGAAGAAGTAATTCGTTATTTGACTATCAAGCAGGAATTAGTAGAAGCGGGGACAGCGACTGAAGAAGTCTCGACAGCAGCAATCGCCCAAGAAAGATAATTCCTTTTCAATAAGAGTGCTGCAGAAGATTAAATTTTGGTGGCAGGTATTATGAATAAAATCATGTTCCCATATCCAGAATTTAATCTTTAAAAAAAGTAAAAAAAATATACTTCTTTTTCCCTTGCCATTACGGCTAGGGATGTTAAATTAACAAATAATAACCTTTAATTGATTAACATACTTATCTCTCTAAGCGTGAAAAATATTTATTAACTAAACTATAAGACACTGTGAGCCAAACAGATAACTCCACCATCCAAGCTCTCTCCACTGAAGTATCGAAGTTGCGTACTGAGTTACAACTTCGAGACCAATTAGTGCAGCAGTTGTCTCAAGAGCTATTCCGACTGGTTAAGGGTAATACCGATTTCATGCCCGAACCAGAAGTTTCCGAACGTCATCAGAATGAATTAAATACTTTGCGAGAACAACTGCAAGCAGTGGAAGAACAGGTCGGTTTTTACCAGGAGCAGATTAGCACTCGCGATGGCGAAATTTATCAATTACGTCAGTCAGTTCAAGAATTAACTGACCGCAGTAGGATGTTAGAGCAAGTAGTGCAAGAACTACCTCAGATTTATCGTCATAAGTTTGAGGAACGGATGGCTCCGGTAAGAGAAAAGGTAGCTTTACTACAGCAGGAAAACCGTCAATTACAGGCTGAATTACAAAGTGTAAGTTACCGTTTGGCACTTAAGTCTCGCACGGCTTCTCATAGCGGCATTGATTTACCAAATTTCCCCCCTCCTACACCACCAGGCAATATTTCAGCAGTACCAAATGGTTAGCGAAAGCTATCTAACTAACTTCTTATAGTAGAAATGACTGCAACTGACTGCCTTTTTCTTGTAGGATTTTGTGACCCTATGGAAAAATTTGAATAAAATAATAAAGCTTATGGTGCCACGCACCAACTGGATATTGTGGTGATGACCGCCATACCTGTGTAATATTCAGGTTGTGCTTAGTTTTATTGAAATAGACTTGATTTTTAGCACTCTAGGCCTTAAAATTTGTGAGAAAATAAAGCGGTTGATTCACAGTTGATTTATATCGGTACTATTTATACCGTATATTGAACTATAGAATCAGAAAAAATACTAAAATCAACATCGGAGGATGAAGAAGAATTACTTGGAGAAAATGATAAAAATGGATCCTTACCAATTTTCCCATTTATTAATTCTTCCATTGTTTAGATTTTCAAAGCTAGCCGGATATATCTAAAGTTGAAAATTCTATCAACTTAACAAATCTGGCTAGCTATAGCTGAGTGCAGTTGCTTTATCTGGAAAGTGATTTTTGCACGACGGTTGATAAAGAAATTTTCGATGTGTTAGCCTTATCTTTCAGCCACAAGTTGATTTGCATTTTGTGACCAATTGCTTACTTTAAATGAAATCGGAGTTCGGTATTTGATTACTCAATTCCACAAAAAGCTCGCCTCTTACAACCAAACGCTCCTCAAAATATCGTCGTAAGTATTGAAAATTTCAAACACAGAATCTAGATGGGTTAGTTCCAAAACTAGACGAACTGGAGCGGTAACATTACAAAGAACTAAACGACAATTAGATTGACGCGCTACTTTAAGTCCTTTGACTAAGCTAACTAAACCAGAACTGTCCATAAAGTCTACTTTAGCTAAGTCTATAACCCAGAATTGCTCTGACTTGGCTACTGCCGAAGCAATCTTTTCACTCAAAGCATTTCCGCCCTGCAAGTCCATGCGTCCTTCGGGCTTGAACAAAGTAACTTGACGTTCTTGTGTGAAAGTCATAAATTTAACTGGGTAGTTGAAATACTCAAGAAAAACAAAAAACAGACACAAATACTACTCCTCTCTCAACTGAAAATTTGCCATCTTTACCTACATATTTAATCAGGTCTTAGGCACTACAGTCGAGACAAAATGCATCAGTATTTATGCCGTATAATTTGTCCAAACAATTCTCAGTATAGGCATAAGCGATTTGCTTTTTCCGTAACAACCGCTTCTTTTACAAAATTTTTATAATTCTATCAGAGTTTTATGAATTTTTCATAAAATTAGTTCGCTTGATGCAACAAATTATGAGATTGTGATAAGTATACATAACAAGCTTCAGTAGTATTTAATACGATTTAAAATGAATCAAAAACTAGTTAAACCCTTAAAGTTATTTTACTGTAATTACTATCAAATAATTATTCTTCACTAATTACTGATACTTTTATTGACACGATAGGTATATAAAAATACATACTAAATTGGGAAATGGTGTTCGATCGGGAAATCCTCTGCCGTTTTATAAATATTCTGAGCCAAACGTTTCAAAAGGTGATATTTTGGCCGATGGCGAGCCAAACTGACGGTGAAAGATTTGATTCGAGGGTAAGTGCATTTGGGATAAATAACCATTTACTTCATTGACACCTTGCGTTGAAAAGAGTCAGTATGTACAAATGTAAATTCATATAAATAGGTCAAGGCTGGATGTCTCTCGATTTCATATCATTAGAGAATATTCAGGAAATTGCTCGCCAATACGGTTATTGGGCAATTTTTGTGGGAATTCTATTAGAAAACTTAGGCATTCCGCTTCCAGGTGAAACAGTAACTTTAGTGGGCGGTTTTCTAGCCGGTAACAACGAACTTAATTACTGGTTAGTTTTAGGAGATGCTTTCTCTGGTGCGGCGATTGGGGGAACTTGTGGCTATTGGATTGGCAGAATTGGTGGCTGGCCGTTACTACTGCGTCTTGCTGGCTTATTAAGAATTTCCGAAGTTAAGATTTTGGGTATAAAAGAAAGATTTAGTGAAAATGCTGCTAAAGCCGTATTTTTTGGCAGATTTTTTGCTTTATTACGAATTTTTGCATCACCATTAGCTGGTATCGCCGAAATGCCTTTTGCAAAATTCTTGTTTTACAATTTTTTAGGCGCTGGCGCTTGGGCTGGTGCAATGGTTTCTTTGGCTTTCTTCGCTGGCAAGGTAGTCTCTTTGGAACAGTTGGTGCAATGGGTAGGTAAGTTTACTATTTTAGCCTTGCTTGCTCTTGTGGCTTTGATCGCTATACCTCTGTGGTTAGAGTCGCGCCAAGCCAAGGAAATAAGCACTGAAGAATAATTTTTTCTAGTAAATTTCTTATGCAAAGAATAAAACCTCTCTTCTTATAAAGGAGAGAGGTTTTGATAATTAACTTAATTACAAATTAGTAATCATTTCTGTTGTGCCCAAATGCGAGTAGGTAACCCCCAAATGTAAATAAAACCTTCAGCAGCTTTGTGATCGAATTGATCCTCTGCGCCGTAAGTTGCCATTTCAGGATTATAAAGGGAATTATCGGAACGACGACCAACAATGGTAGCGTTACCTTTGAAAAGTTTCATTCGCACGGTTCCAGAAACTCGTTCTTGTGTCTTTTGAATAAAGGCATCAAGTGCGGCTTTGAGGGGACTAAACCACAAGCCATTGTAAATTAATTGGCTGTAAGTTTCTTCAATGCCCCGCTTATACTGAGTGACATCCGCTGTCAAAGTCAAACTTTCCAAATCGCGATGTGCTTGAATTAATGCCACCATTGCCGGAGATTCGTAAATTTCCCGCGATTTGATGCCCACCAAGCGGTTTTCGATCATATCGATGCGCCCTACACCATGATTTCCCACCACTTGGTTGAGTTGTGAAATCATTTCAATTGGGTTTTTGGATTCGCCGTTGAGAGTTGTGGGGATACCTTTAACAAAGCCGATTTCGACGTACTCTGGTTCGTTAGGAGTATTGGCGATCGCCTTTGTCATTTCGTAGACTTCTTCTGGGGGTTCATATGATGGATCTTCTAATAATCCAGCTTCAATACTCCTACCGAGTAGGTTTTTGTCAATACTGTAAGGGGAAGATTTTTTAACTGGTGAGGGAATACCAAAGCGTTCTCCATAAGCAATAGTTTCTTCCCGACTCATGCCCCATTCTCGTGCTGGTGCCAGTATTTTAAGATTGGGATTCATACCTGTTACAGCTACGTCGAAACGAACTTGATCGTTACCTTTACCAGTACAACCGTGGGCGATGGCATCGGCTTGGTATGTTTGGGCAGTTTCTACCAATACCTTGGCAATTAATGGACGTGCAAGGGCAGTTGCTAGAGGATAACGATTTTCGTAGATAGCGTTAGCTTGAATCGCGGAAAAAGCATAATCTTTAATGAAGCTTTCTTGGACATTTACTACAAGGGATTCACTTGCACCAGACTTGAGAGCTTTTTCACGAACTGGTTCTAATTCTTCACCTTGCCCTAAATCTGCTGCTAGGGTAATTACTTCTTCTACACCCCATTCTTGTTTGAGGTAGGGAATACATACTGATGTATCTACTCCACCAGAATATGCTAAGACAACCTTTTTGGCGCGACCCATTGATTATTTCTCGATGCTGCAAAACGACGTTTGCTTATTATCTTATTAATTTAGGTATTTTCTCTTCAGTATTTCTACTTATTCAGTATTTTATAGAGAATATATACGTACCTGTCTAAGTATTATTGCCATGGAAATCTTCAGCATAAATCCTGGAAACAAGATGACTTTTTTATTTAAAAAAATACTTAGGTTTGTTTTACTTTTGATATTAGGAATACTTTAAAGATAAATAGCGATCGACAATTTCCGTAATCACAGTAAGGTAAGGAACAGCGTAACAGTTGTAACTGTCCTATTCTGAAGGGAATAGTGTTGGGGGGTGAAACTGTGTTTTTTAGTGTTGTTATTCCGACTTACAATCGCAAACCGATTTTAGAAAAGTGCCTCAAAGCTTTAGAGACACAAAGTTTGACTCCGTCTGGTGTGGTAACGGGTTACGAAATTGTTTTGGTAGATGATGGTTCTACTGATGGTACTTTGGAGTGGTTGAAAGCAGACAAAGATGAATTTCCCCACGTGCGAACCTTCGAGCAGGAACATATGGGGCCTGCTGCGGCGCGGAATTTGGGGGTAGAAAAAGCAAAGGGTGATACAATTATTTTTATTGATAGCGATTTAGTCGTTACAGAAACTTTTCTCCAAGCTCATGCAGATGCATTGACTGAGGCACAGAAAAAGTTAGGAAATGATAAATTTTTTACCTATGGTGCGGTAATTAACACAGCTAATTTTGATAATCCGACTTCCGAACCCTATAAATTAACTGATTACTCTGCCGCTTTTTTTGCTACAGGAAATGTTGCTATTCCCAAACATTGGTTAGAAAAGGCTGGACTTTTCGATACTGGTTTTCAACTTTATGGTTGGGAAGATTTAGAATTAGGTGTGCGGTTGAAAAATTTGGGTTTACAGTTAATTAAATGTCCCCAAGCTGTGGGTTATCATTGGCATCCAGCTTTTAATTTAGAGCAAATTCCTAATTTAATTGATAAAGAAATTCAACGTGGAAGAATGGGAGTTTTGTTTTATCAAAAGCATCCTACATGGAATGTACGAATGATGATTCAAATGACTTGGTTACACCGCTTACTTTGGGGTATTCTTTCCCTGAATGGTGCGGTAAATGAGCGGACAACGGCTCCATTATTACGATGGTTAATCAAATCTGGTAAACCGCAATTAGCTTTGGAATTAGCTCGGATTTTCTTAAATTGGTATAACGTTCAAGGTGTTTATGCCGCTTACGTTGAAGCGAAAAAAGAGCAAAAAATTAGTTAGTTTGGAATCTATTTTTGGGGTTAGTAATTGCCCTGAAATGCTTTGATTTCATAACTTTAGAAACAGTAAATCCCAAGTACAAATCTAGAGAGCATCCCAATTTTTAAAAAACATTTTATCCGGCACTTTTGAATAGTGCGGCTACATTCAGAAAGCTTATCCAGGTGAGCTAATAATCCTCCTAACCCTAGGCTTACATCCTGCGGGCTTTTCAAAAACCTGGGATGCTCCCCAAATCTATAAAAATGAATGTCACTTGAAGCGAATCTACAAACTAACCCAATTTAATCAGCTAGCATTTGAAATAATAAGTAATACAAAAATAAATACCAAAAAATACCAAATAGCATTATCCATACTCCAATTGTAAGTATGAAACGTAGAAACCAATTATTTTCGTTATTCAGTATTTTTTGAGCGAAAATGAGCGTGATATTAGTAGATAGTAAAAATGACAAAATATTAGCTGCCAAATACCAATTATCTTCTGTGACACCAGAAAGCCAAGGCACTAACGAACCAGCATTTGCGGCATTGGGCACAAAGCTTGGATCTCTAAGTGGTGAAACTTGGTAGACAAAAATAACCCAAGCTACCAATAGAAGCAGAGAAAACCCAAGACTCACAAGTTGAAAACGTTGAAACTGTCTTGGAAACATAACATCCAATTTTATAAAGTCTCTTGATTTATTATGTATATTTAGACTAGCTAAAAGTTCCTAACATATATTCAGGTGAACATTTTCAACTTGTAGTCTGTAATAGTAAAGTAAATTAACTAAAAAACTCAGCGTTACTCCGCGCTTACCTTTGCGCTCCTTTGCGTTTAAAGAAATATATTATCTACTTTGGATAATTCCTCTTCAAAAACTCCTCTGCCATACTCTTATCCTCAATTTCCCCATCCAAATAAGCCGCCAATAAGCCATCCAGAATTTCCTTATATTGCGCTCCCGGTTTATACCCCATTTTTTTCAAATCATTACCATTTAACAGCGGTTTAACATTCGATAACACCGTCAAATAGTGCCAAATTTTGCGTCTAATAATTCGCGGGCTTTGCAATGCTATAAACATCAACATTGGTAAGTCGTATTTCCGCAACAACTTAACCACTTCCGAAGGCTTTTGACATTTATCTAAATGTTCTACAACAGTATTTTTCACTTTGGCTAAATTTCCCAACCTTCTAATACTGTCATCTGGAAATTGTAGATTTTTCGCTACTTTTACGCGATATTCTGGTGCTAAACGAGCGATTATCGCTTCCAAACGCATCTGCCAATGAGTAAATCTTTGCTGCTCGCAATCAAATCGTTGCAAACAACGTTCCATTAAATGCAACTGCCGCAATAAATCCTCATCTAATTCCAAAGTCGGATGAATGCACTGTAACGCTTCTAATTCACCCAACATTCGTAAAGCTGGTTTCCAATACGTTGCTTGCAAAATATACTTTAATTCCGACTTTAAACGAGTTTGTAAAGCAGGTGTTTTAGAATTTTCTTGTACTGTACGGTCGTAAACACCACTTTCAATTGCGTAACGAATATATTCTTCGGTTTGTTTTTCTAAGTGAAAACCCAGACGCACAGCAAAACGCACGGCGCGGTAAATTCTTGTGGGATCTTCAATAAAGCTATTAGCGTGTAAAACTCGAATTTGTTTAGCTTGTAAATCTAATAACCCGCCAAAGAAATCTAATAGTTTTCCTGGCTGAGGAGGTGTTAACCGCAACGCCAAAGCATTAATAGTAAAATCGCGACGATATAAATCTTGACGAATCGAACTTGCTTCCACCTCCGGATTCGCCGCTGGATAAGGATAAAATTCCGTTCTCGCTGTAGCGATATCCACCCATAAAGAACCTAATTTTGCATCATTGTGCCATAACAAAGCAGCAGTTTGAAAAGCACCGTGAATATCCAAACGCGCACCGGGGTAAATTTTTTGAATAGCAGAAGCCAACTCCACACCAGCGCCAACATCCGCTGCATTGTGAAAACCATCAACCACCATATCAATATCTGGAATCAATAAAGGCTCATCCGGATTCGCCAACAATAAATCCCGCACCGCACCGCCGACTAAATATAAATGCCAACCCCGTTTTTTTGCTTCCTTTGACACTTTCGTGAGAAACTCCCATAAAGCAGGTGCAAGTCGCGATCGCAATTCACCCAAAGTCGGAGTTTCTGGATTTTCTCTTGACTGTGCAACTCTCTTCTCTTCTTCGGTTTGTTGATGTAATTCCCTTAAAACATCAGTACGAGTCACAATTCCCAGCAACTTTCCATCTTCTAAAACAGGTAAACGCCCGATATCATAAGTCACCATCAAACGCTCAATTTCGGATAATTCGGTATCCGGTGCAATCGTCTTGAGATTCTTTGACATATAGCCTTTCACAGGCGCACCAGCAAAACCGTGATGCAAAGCAATATCCAAATCGCGCCGAGAAATTATCCCAACTAAATTCCCCGAAGCATCAACCACCGATAAACCAGAATGCCCGTAACGCAACAAAGTTCGATGTGCTTCTTCAATGGTGGTTTGGGGTAAAATAGTTCGCACTGGAGAAGACATCAAATCCCTTGCTGTCGGCGGGTGAGGAATCGAATTTTTCAATTCCTCAACTATTTCCTTTAAAACTTCCGGGGAATTTACATTCTTCAAACTTACAGATGCAGCTTTTGCATGACCGCCACCACCGAAAGGTAGGAAAATATGGTTAAGATTAGTCTCCGGAATTTGCGATCGCCCAATTATCGATAAACGATTGCCACCTTTTTTATTAAATTCGTGAGCGAGTAACAAAGCGTCAATTTCCATCAAATCAATTAATTCCGACGCTAAACTCGATAAACCACGAACAAAATCTTCAGTTTTGAGAATTACCCAAGCAACTTTGTAACCCCGTACTAACTCTTGCTCAATATCCTCTAAAGCAACCTTCAACAACTCCTGTAAATGGGTTGATAAACCCGGCTCTGCATACTCAGCAATCACCGACAAACTAGCACCCTGCTGTATCAACCAAGCTAAAGCTAAAGCATCTTCCGGTGTAGTTTGGTCGTAAGTGAGAGAACCAGTGTCAAGATGGATACCCAAAGCCATCACAGTAGCTTCCGTAGGAGTTAAAGAAATGTGGCGTTTTTGCAACTCCTGCACCACCAAAGTAGTAGCCGCACCCACTGGATAAATATGACACTCTGTAGCTGGAATATCCAGTGTTTGTTCTAAATGATGATCGTAAACAATAACTCTATCTAAATGCGGTAGCTCGAACCATTCAGCAGCCTTTCCCAAACGATCGCGCTGTTGAGTATCAACTACAGCCAAACAACGAATATCTTCAGTAATTACCGCACGTCTTTCAATCAGCGGATACTCATCCCGATGCAGCGCTAAAAAATCCTTAACCGCAGGATGACAACCACCAGGTAAAACAATCTTGCTGCCTTCAAGCAACAGCGTCATTCCCACCGCCGCTCCCAGCGCATCAAAATCTGCTGTTGTGTGGCATAGAATTAAATTCATAAATAGGAAGATAAAAGAGTTTGAAGCTGTTTATTTATTTTAAAGGGTGGATTGATTTTCTTCGCCATTGTTTCAAAACTCCACCATAGGGCACAAAGCACTGTGAATGCAGCTGTAGTACTTTCTGAGGGGGATAGATTACTCCGTTTTTTTCCATCGCCAGCTTAAATTAAGTAAGTCGGCACAAATAAACCAAGCTACATTACAGAATGTAAATTACCCTCAAACCCTTATTCCTATTGCCTTTTGCCTTTTGCCTATTGCCTTATCCCAATTACTATTTTCAATGCCAACCTACTTAAGTTAACTCATATATTGCCGTCTCAGTATAAAACCATGTTTTTTTCAAATTGTGGTTAAAAAATACAATACTTTTATTGCTTGTCACAGATAAATCAAAACTTTGGCATTAGTTCTGAATGATTAAAATTTATTAACAAAGAGTGGGTTTATCAATAATCAACTCACTGGTATAATCTGACTGCCTTAATGAGAAAAAATCCTCAAGGCTTCCATTAGAAATTTTTTCTTGTAAAAAATTTCTAATGAGTTCCCGTCAAAGCCAATTTTTGCAATATTGAAAAATCTAAAATGCTATAGTTTTCACTCTTATAGAGATATTCACGTTAACTAACTGGGAATGCGTTAACAGAGGAGTTAATAAATGGGATATGTAATTTCGACTGCAAATATGAAGGGCGGGGTTGGTAAAACCACTCTCACCGTCAATTTGGCGACTTGTTTGGCTAAAAATCATGGGAAGCGGGTGCTTGTGCTGGATTTGGATACCCAAATCAGCGCTACCCTTAGCTTGATGTCGCCAATAGAGTTTGCCAAACTGCGGAAAAAAAGACGGACTTTAAGATATTTGATCGATGATATTGTCAAATCATCGGCAAGGGAAAAATTGACAATTCAAGAGATTATTCAACCTAGTGTTAGTAATCTTTCTGGACTTGATTTATTACCGGGAGATATCGATCTTTATGATGAATTTGTTGTCTCACAAATGCTGCACCAACAAGCAGTAAGTCTTGGTGAAAATGACTTTGAAGCTATTTGGAATCGTTTTGAAAGAGTTTTACTGGGTAAAATATTAGAACCAATACGCGCTGATTATGATTTTATTCTTCTCGATTGCGCACCCGGTTACAATCTTTTAACTCGCAGTGCTTTAGCTACGAGTGATTATTACGTTCTTCCTGCGAAGCCAGAACCTTTATCTGTAGTGGGTATTCAGTTATTAGAAAGACGCATTGCTCAGTTAAAAGAAAGTCACGAACACGAAGTAAATATAAATATTAAAATGTTGGGAATTGTCTTCACAATGTCCAACAGTAATATGTTAACTGGAAGATATTACAAACAGGTAATTAATCGCGTTTATCAAGATTATGGTGCTGACAAAATCTGTCAAGCGCAAATACCCGTTGATGTAAATGTTGCTAAAGCTGTGGATAGTTTTATGCCCGTAGTTTTAAACAATCCTCAATCGGGAGGTTCAAAAGCGTTTGCTCAATTGACTCAGGAATTGTTGCAAAAACTTTAAGAGTAGTTGGTGGTTAGTGGTTATTTGTTAGTTGTTAGTGGTTAGTTGTTAGTGGTTAGTTGTTAGTTGTTAGTGGCTCATGAGCAGCCATCCTACAAATACTAACTAACAACCATCAACCATCAACCATCAACCAACAACCATCAACCATCAACCATCAACCATCAAAATTCTCCCGCTAATGCCGAAACACACCTTTCACACAACAGGGGATGTTCTTTTGATTCTCCGACTTTGGTGGAGTAATTCCAGCATCGATCGCATTTCTTCCCATCTGCTTTAGCAACACCAATATCCCAGTTATCTGTCTGCAATTTATGTTTGCACTCTTCTACTCCGGGAGCATCTAATATTTCTGCTTGAGATGTAAGGAAGAAATACCGGAGTTCATCTACACCGTTATTACTATTATCATTCAGCGATTTTACTGAATTACGCAACTCCTCATCTTTAATGTAAAGTAAAACTTTCGCTTCTAAAGAAGAACCAATCATTTTATCAATTCTGGCTTCTTCCAATACCTTATTTACATCGTTACGGATTTGACGAATTTTATCCCAGAATTTAACTAATTCGGGATTTTTCCATTTCTCCTCCAATTGTACCCAACCCGCTTCAAATACCGATTTATAAGGGGTTTCGTAAGGTAGAAATTGCCAAATATCTTCCGCCATATGACACAATACCGGAGCGATCGCCTTTGTCAAATTCTCCAGCGCTATCTGCATCACTGTTTGACAACTACGACGGCGATCGCCATCCAAACTACTGATATATAATCTATCTTTACCAGCATCTAAGTAGAAGTTAGATAAATCCACGACACAGAAATTTTGTACAGCTTGGAAGAAGCGTGAAAATTGGAAGGTATCATAAGCTTGGGTAATTTCAGTAAATACTTCTGTTATCCGATGCAGCATGTATTTGTCAATTTCTGCTAAATGCCTGAAAGCCATTGTATCTGTTAGGGGATCAAAATCGTGTAAATTACCCAATAAGAAACGCGTTGTATTGCGAATCTTGTTACGAATATCCATGATTTGCTTCAAGGTATTCTTACCAATACCTACGTCATTGGTGTAATCTACTGAAGACACCCACAACCGCAATACATCGGCACCATAAGCGGGATCTTGCTTCTGATTTTTACCACCTTCAATCACTATTCTGGGGTCAATTACATTACCTAAGGACTTACTTTGCTTATATCCTTTTTCGTCTAAAGTATAACCGTGAGTCAATACGGTTTTATAAGGTGCTACACCCTTAACCGCAACGCTAGTAAGTAAACTAGATTGGAACCAACCCCTGTGCTGGTCGGAACCTTCTAAATATACATCGGCGGGATAGCGCAATTCAGGACGCTGCTGAACTACGGATGCCCAAGAAGAACCAGAATCAAACCATACATCCATAGTGTCAGTACCTTTACGGTACTTTCTACCATCATTACGGTATTTTTCCGGCATTAAATCCTCTACGGACAATTCCCACCAAGCGTCAGAACCTTTTTCGGCGATAACTGCTTGTACGTGTTTGATGATTTCTTCGTTCAAAACCACCTCGTTGGTTTCTTCGTCGTAGAATACCGGAATCGGTACACCCCAACTGCGCTGACGGGAAATACACCAATCGCTTCTATCGGCAACCATGGGTGTTATCCGATTTTGCCCTTGGGCGGGAATCCATTGAATGGATTGAATCTCCTTGAGTGCAGCTTCGCGAAACTTCTCTACTGAAGCAAACCACTGTTCGGTAGCACGGAAAATTGTCGGTTTTTTAGTTCTCCAATCGTAAGGATATTTGTGCGCGTAGGGTTCGTGTTTGATCAGCGAATGAGCTTCAGTTAAAGCATCAATTATTGCTTGATTACCTTCACTAATCTGGTCTTTTCCACCGACAACTTTTAATCCGACAAACTTTCCAGCTGACTCGGTAAACTTACCATCTCCATCTACCGGTGCAAGAATCGGTAAATTATAACGCTGACCAACTATGTAATCTTCTTGACCGTGACCGGGGGCAGTATGTACCAAGCCAGTACCGGATTCAGTCGTGATGTAATCGCCACCGATAATTACCGGAGATTCTCTATCAAATAACGGATGACGATAAGTCGAATTTTCTAAATCCTTACCTTTGAAAGTAGCTTTTAAAGTTAGCTTCACGCCAAAGGTTTCCGAAAGACGCTCCGCTAAATCCGCCGCAACGATGAGATATTTAAAATTAACTTGCTCTAAATTCTCAACTTCCACCACTGCATAATTAAGCTCCGGATTCACCGCTACAGCTAAATTACCAGGAATAGTCCAAGGTGTAGTCGTCCAAATAGCTACACCCAAGTCAGGTAAATACTCTGATAATTGCTCTTTTACCCCATCCGCTAAATTCGTCATCGGGAAAGCAGCATAGATACTCGGCGAAGTATGGCCCTCGGGATACTCCAACTCAGCTTCGGCCAAAGCAGTTTTAGAACTGGGACTCCAATGCACGGGTTTCAAGCCGCGATAGATGTAACCTTTTAAAAACATATCGCCGAAAACAGCAATTTGCGCTGCTTCGTATTGGGGATTGGAAGTTAAATAAGGATGCTCCCAATCACCCCAAACGCCGTAACGCTTGAAACTTTCCCGTTGTTCGTTTACCGCTTCCATTGCGAACTCTTTCGCTTTTTGTCGCAGCTTCAAAGGCGTTAAATTTTGTCTTTCTGAAGACTTCATGGCTTGCAAAACCTTTAATTCAATCGGCAAACCGTGACAGTCCCAACCGGGTACATAATTAATTTTACGCCCTTGTAAAATTTTATAGCGGTTAATAATATCTTTAAGAATTTTATTTAAAGCGTGACCAATATGTAGGGAACCGTTTGCGTAAGGCGGTCCATCATGTAATATAAATAATTCCCCAGGGTTCTCTGTGGAAAGGCGTTGATAAATTTGATTTTCAACCCAAAACTTTTGGATTTCGGGTTCACGCTTAGTAGCATTTGCCCGCATGTCAAATTTAGTCTGAGGTAAATTAACTGTTTTTTTGTAGCTTCCTGATTCAGTCATTCTATTTTAGATTTTAGATTTTGGATTTTGGATTGTTCTCTTCTTGAAAGAAGGAGTTGGGGCAATTTGAGATGACATTGTATTTGCAATTCCCATTACGGTAATCTTACCCAAAGTGTTTAAATTTTGATAATTGGCCCCAGGGCATTAATAAAGAGAGAGGGAGTGAGGGAGAGAGGGAGAGGTAATTGGATGGGGTAAATCGACACGTCACTTGCTACAACGGAGTTCCGCTCCGCAACGCAGTGACTCCCCAACCAATTACTAGCATGCCAACAAACGGTGGGGTTTTAGACCCTCCTGCCTCGACGATAACTCCCAACTCCTAACCCCTAACTCCTAACCCCCAATCTCAATAAACAGTGCAATCTTCATAATACATTGTAGTATAAAGATAAAAAATAATTATCCCCTCCGAAGAAGTCGTCCGGAAGGGGTTTACATTTACTTATATATTGATGCCTTAACAACAAGTAATTTTTCTCGTTTAATTATCCTTGGGGTGCATCATTGGGTGGAGTTTTTCCTGGCGGTGCTTCAGCAGGAGGAGCAAGCTCGGCTTCGGGAGCTATTTCTTCTACGGGGGGTATAGTTTTTTCTTCTGAATTAGCAGTTTCGTGAGCTGCTTCTACAATTTCAACCGGTGGAGGCTCTGGTGGATTAGCTTCTGGGACAGTTTCATCTGTTGCGACGGCTTCAGTATTATCAGTAATAATTACAGAAGTATCTGATACTTCCTTTGTCGCTTCTGTTGATTTTGTCTCAGTATCTTCATCAATTGCATCAACTAGAGATTTGCCTATAGTCGCGGCAGTTTCTTCCTCAGTTGTGGAAGTTGTAGATGTGGCTTGAGCTTGAGGAACCTGTTCTTTTTTACCGGGTAAGATATTGGTTATAGTCTGAACCAATCCCCCAAGACGTTGTTGCAAGGACAGTTTCGAGGCTTGCTCGCTAATATTGTTTTTTACAGTTTCAGCACTGGGTACCGGGGTTTGCTGCATTGTGGGAGTGACTTGGCGACGTAAGGAAAACGTTTGTAATCCAAACCAAATCAATAAGGCAACAGATGCCAATTGACCTAAGAAAAACCATCCCCCAATACGCGGCGCAAATACCCATAATGCAAAGGCGTAGAACAATCCGACACCACTCCAGATAAAATCATTTTTGCGGTGCACTTCAGGGAAAAAGAAAGCCGCTAGGTAGATTGCTAAACTGCCAAAACCGACTACCAAAGCTAGGAAATGTGTCAGCATTTATGCTTCTCCTATGAGTCTTACAAGAATAGGTTAAAGGTCAAAGGTCAAAGGTCAAAGGTAAATATTTAAAAGTTAGGAGTTAGGAGTTAAGAGTTAAAAGTTAGAAGTTAAAAATTTCTTCCCCATCTCCCCCTCTCCCCCCTCTCCCCATCTCCCCATGCCTTTTTCCCCTTGCCCAATCATCTATGTTAAACATTTAAATTTAGCTAAATTTGTGAGGAAAATGTTTATTAATATACAAATTAAAAATAGTTATGTGTATCGATAATGGATTTTTACTCTTTAAATAAAGTCTTAATGTCTTCTTTAGGAGCGAACCGAAATTCTCGGACTACCCTAAGAGATAAAAGAAAGGATTTGGAAGAGTTAGCCAGAAAAATTTATGACACTACAAAGCTTTGGTGTGATTGGATTAGCCGTTATGGGAGAAAATATCGCTCTGAACGTTGAGCGTAATGGCTTCCCAATCGCAG
>ERZ1740059.130-NODE-130-length-40077-cov-9.758133_pt1 | contig 40077 bp, 29 predicted proteins | sample MGYA00581744_ERZ1740059 | MGnify/ENA primary metagenome ERZ1740059 (study PRJEB43018, sample SAMN04849738) | marine metagenome | isolation source: floating plastic debris | place: Pacific Ocean | collected 2008-08-28 | study: EMG produced TPA metagenomics assembly... | reverse complement strand
ACCGCCTTAGAATAAATTCTCAGGCTAATACACAAAGTCTGATAAATCAGACTGGACAAGGGTTTTAGTGCGTTTTAACGTACTTTGTATATGCAGCCAAGATTGATTTCAAGGCGGGTATTAGGGCTTAACGACAATGGTGCTGTTCGGTCAGATTTATAGGACTTTGGCTAAAAGAGCGGGGGTTTTCAACCCCAGGTGGGTGTGTTAGAAAACCTATCATATTTTATGGGACAGAACACTAGTAGTTAGCCAAGAGAACTTTACAGGGTTAATAACCAGAAGAAAAAAATTATTTTCTCCCCCCTCTACCCCCTCTACCCCCTCTCCCTTCATCCAGCAATAAGAGGGTTGCTAGAGCACTAGGGGTTATCTTCATGAAATCTTTAATTTACAAACATCAGTCAGTGTTTATGCATAATATTCTCTCAAGGTATATTAATTAAGCTGAGGTTGATTTTTAATTTTGCATAACCTGGTTTGTCCTCAGATATATAAAAGATCGAGTAAGCGATCGCGCATATTCATATAAGAGGAGTAACCAATGTCTAACCGTTTTAAGAGTTTCGCTCTAGCTACTTTAGTATTTTCACTTACTTGTAGTGTTGGATTAGCAGCAAATGATGTGGTAGTCAAAGGTACATTGGCACAAACTGTGACAAAATCAGATGGGAAAGCGGAAGTCGATAAGTTATTTCAACAGGGAGTGCAGCAGTATCGACGTGGAGAATATCCGAAAGCGTTACAGACTTATCAACGAGTGCTGACAATAGGACGACAACAAGGAGATAAAGCGGGAATTGCTCAAACTCTCAATAATATCGGGGAGGTTTACTTATCGTTAATCAAAAATGACAAAGCTTTGGAAATTTTACAACAAGCTTTAGCTATTCGTCGTGAGATAAAAGATAGAAAAGGGCAAGGAGAAACCCTAGATAACCTTAGTTCGGTTTATTATGGTAAACAGCAATATGACAAAGCTTTGGAATTTTTGCAGCAAGCTTTAGTTATTCGCAAAGAAGTAAAAGATAGGGCTGGAGAAGGTAAAACTCTCAGTAAGATTGGGAGAGTTTACATTTATGGCTTTGAGAAATATTCCCAAGCATTAGAACATTTACAACAGGCTTTAGCAATACACAAAGAAGTAGGGGATAAATATCAAACAGGAATTACGCTATTGAGGATAGGAGTATTTTATAACGAAACTAAAGACTATACTCGTGCTTTGGAATGGTATGAGAAAGCGTTAGTTGTGAATAGAGAGGTTGGTAACCGCGATCGGGAGGGTAGAAGTTTATTCCTAATAGGTTCATTCTACTTTAAGCAGGAAAAATACGATCGAGCAATTCAATTTTATCAACAAGTATTACCTGTTTTACGAGAAGTCAAAAATAGAGAATTAGAAGCTACTACTCTGGAAATGATGGGAATAAGTTATTCCTGGCAACAGAAATATGAACAAGCAATTAAATATTACGAGCAAGCATTACCTATTCAAAGAGAACTTAATCATAAATCTTCCCAACTTGAGATTCTAAATCTATTACTGTTGGAGTATGATGTAAAAGCAATAAATTTAGTTGAGAAAGGATTATCTGCTCAAGCAAAAGTAGAATACAATCGGATTATTGAGTTAGCTAAAGAAACTTTAACTCTTGCCAGAGAACTGAAAAATAAAAATGTAGAAGCTAGTGCTTTAACTGTATTAGGAAAAGCTTACTTGTTTTTCAAGTATTATGAAAAAGCGACTCAATTACTTGATCAAGCAGTAAGCATTTCACGAGCAATAAATGACTTACAAACAGAATCAAACGCTTTATCAACTCTTGCTTCTATTTACACATTTCAAGGAAAAAGTAGCGAATATATTAAAATCAGCATCAGACAATTAGAAATAGCACGAGAACAAGAAAATAAATGGAGTCAGGTAGTTATTTTAGTAACTTTAGCTGCCGATTATAATCAAATTGGAGAATACCAAAAAGCAATTAATACCATCCAAGAAGCTTTAGCTATATTGCCAAAAATTGAAATTAATAAACTATCTCCAGCTTTACAAGATAGATTCTTAGAATTTGAATTTATAGCACTAAATACATTGAGTGCCAGTTATATGGCGCTTGGTGAATATGACAAAGCAATCGACTTTGCACAACAAGCAGTAACAAAAGCTCAAAGCATCAAGAAACCAGAATTAGAAGTAAAGATGCTGCTGCATTTGGCTTTTGTATATAGTAATAGTTTAAATAATTTGCCAAAAGCTATTGAAGCTGCTCAGCAAGCCTTAACTATTGCTAGAGAAATCAAAGAACCTAAATTAGAAGCAGATACTTTAAGAAAATTGAGTGAGATTTATACAAAACAAGGAAATTATAATCAAGCCTTGGAATTTGCAAATCAAGTTTTACAAATTGCTCAAAATTTGGAGAACCCCGAAATAAAACAGAATGCTTTCGAGTTACTTGTTAGTATTTACAAGAAGCAACGTAATTATCAAAAAGCACTAGAATTAGCACAAAAAAATCTAGCATTCGCACGAGAAAATAAATGGGTTCCCAAGGAAATACATGCATTAATAAATGTAAGTCGAATTTATATTTTATCTGGGGACACAACTAAAGCAATTGACAATGCCAATCAAGCTTTATCCATAGCACGTCAAATAAAGATTCCCATGTATGAAGCAAACGCTTTAGGGGGTTTAGCAATTGTATACCTGATACAGGGAGAATACGAAAAAGTTATTGAATTAATGGAAAAAAGCCTAGAAATAGCTGAAAAAACACAAAACTTTGGTGGCAAAGTCGCTGCGACACTTACTTTGAGTAATTCCTACACAGCATTAGGAAATTATAAAAAAGTTATTGAATTTGCAGAACCAGCTATAACATTAGCACGTAAAATAAATGACCGTGAAAAAGAAGCTGAGTTACTAATTAATTTAGGTAACGCTTACAATATCATCGGCGATTATACTAAAGGAAAGGATTTCGTTGAACAAGGATTAAAAATTGCCAGAGACATAAAAAATCCGGCTCTAGAATCAAAAGGATTAGAAACGCTTGGTAGTATTTATCGTTCACAGAATAACTATCAGAAAGCTTTAGAATTAACCCAACAAAGTTTTAAAATTGCTCAAAAACTAAAAAGTCCACCTCTGTTAATTTCTCCTCAGTTTAGTTTAGGAGATATTTACAGCAGCTTGGGAGATTACCAAAAAAGTCGCGATTACTACCAACAAGCGCTGACAACATCGCAAAAATTAAGAAACCGTAGCAGCGAAGGTATTGCTTTATTAAATCTTGCTCGTACCCATTTTGCTCAAGGTAAACCACAAAAAACTGTAGAATTATCCCAGCAAGCCTTAACTATTTTCCAAGAAATTAAAGTTCCGAGATTACAAGCTTTCGCTCATCGGATGTTAAGTCTTGGTTATGGTAACTCGATGAATGACGCTAATGCAATGAAATCAGCCCAAAACTTTTTAGAATTTTCCAGAAAAGTTGAAAATCCGGTTTTTGAAAAAGGTGCTCTTAACTTATTGGGAGGGATTCATTCTCAATTTGGTAGAAATCAAGAAGCAATTAAAGCATATCAACAAGCACTAGCAATTCAAACTCCCGAAAATGTAACTGGTAGTAATGCAGGAAGTTATACAGGTTTAGGTAGAGTTTACCGCAAATTAAATCAACCATCAATTGCGATTGTTAATTATAAGAAAGCAATCAACGGGATTGAAGAAATTCGTCGGGGAATAGAAGGTTTACCACCAGAATTACAAAGCTCCTTTTTAAATAAAATTGCTGATTTTAAAGGAACTACAATAGCCGATATTTATCGCGAATTAGCAGAATTCTTGATTTCTCAAGGAAGACAAGCAGAAGCACAACAGGTATTAGATTTATTGAAAATCCAAGAAATTCGCGATTTTGCTGAAGGTAAAACCGATACAACTGCAAAACCTCAACTACTGCTAACTGAAACCGAGAAAAAAGTTCAAACTGAAAGTGAATCAATTATTGCTTTATCCAGACAGATTAGTGAATGCGATCGCACTAATTGCAAAGAAAGAAGTCAACTTAACGATAAGCTCACTGCTGTACTAAAAAAATTCAACCAACAGTTAAAAACAATTGACAAAGAAATAGAGGCTAGTTTAGGAAAAGATAAAGCTACACTAGATCCCAAGCATCTTGGTGAAGCTGCCGATATTGTCAGAGCGCAGCCAGATACGGTGATGATTTATCCGTTTGTACTTGAAGATAAACTTTGGTTATTGCTGTATTCTGGTAAGGCAGCGAAAAAGTTTGAAGTCAAAGTTAATCGCAATGACTTAGGAAATACCGTTAAACAATTCCGCGATTTAATGAAAGAATGCGAAACACGCGCTTCTTGCGGTGCTGAAGATATCGCCAAAATTAAACCAGTTAGTCAAAAGCTCTATAACTGGCTTATCAAACCAATAGAGAAGGAATTACAAGAAAATAAAGTCAAAAATCTAGTGTTTGCACTTGATAGAGTCACCCGCTACATTCCTATGAGTGCATTGTACGACGGAAAGCGATATTTAATTGAAAATTACACCGTTTACAACGTACTTTCAGCAGGCTTAACCGATACTACTGCTAAACTACCCGCAAGCATTCAAGATACAAAAGTTTTAGCAATGGGAGTATCAAATGCCGTAGGTGGTTTCTCCGCACTAAGTAATGTAAAAACAGAGGTTGATAATATTGTTAAAAGTAGTAAAAATGATAAAGGAGTATATCCAGGAAAAGAATATTTCAATCAATCCTTTAATTATGAAACCTTGCGAGATAATCTTATAGGTAAAAATATTTTACACCTTGCAACTCACGGCGAATTTGTTCGGGATAGGAAAGACGCATCTTATTTACTACTAGGAAATGGTGAAAAACTCCCAATAACTGACATACAAACCTTAGCTGATTTAGGCGATATACATTTAGTAGTACTTTCCGCTTGTCAAACAGCCCTTGCCGCTCCCAATCAAGATGGAGTAGAAATAGCAAGTCTTGCTTATTCTTTTCTCCATAGAAAAGTAAAATCAGTCATAGCTTCATTATGGCTAGTTGCTGACGACAGCACCAGCGTCTTGATGCAAAACTTCTACAAAAATCTTGCCAAAAATAAACAAAATATTACCAAAGCAGAAGCAATGAGATTAGCTCAATTACAGTTACTTTATGACAAAGAAGTTACTGTCAGCGATATTAAACGAGCCGGAGGTTTAATTGAAGAAAAAATACCTTCATCTTCTAGTAAAAAACCGCAATCAACAACCTTTGCTCATCCTTATTATTGGGCACCATTTATTTTAATCGGTAATGGATTGTAATTAGTAGTTATAACAATTCTTTATGAGGCTGCGCTAAATCCCCGGTAGCAATACCCTCAAAGGGTATCGCTACAGCAACTAAGCCCAGCAGTCTGGGCTAAATTCGGCGCATCTTTATAGAGAAAAGGTATTAAAAAAAATTAAATATAAAACCTCACTCTGTCTCTAGCTTCTCTCTCCTTAATAAGGAGAGGGATTGAGGAGCCACTGCGTTGCGGAGGTTTCCTCCGTTGTAGCAAGTGGCGTGGTGAGGTTTTATCTTATACATATATTACGTAAGTTTCACAATATCAGGTTGGTGCCGTACCCTCATTGCCTTATTATTAGGTTAAAAAATCAGTCAGTGTACAAGCAACGGCAATAATTCGGTTCGTAAATCTACACCGAATTTTGCCTCCCCTACAAGGAAAATGTGCCAGTTGCGGCCATTCCTATTATATTTAATTACACCTACTTACTACTACTTGCTCTATTATTAACTTCCCTCACCAAACAATCTAACTCTTGCTGCATTTCGGTGTAAACTAAATCGTAACAAGCATCAACATAATCGCGATTCTTCGCTACATCTTTACCATATTTGTCAAAAACAATCGGCTTGCAAATGCGAGTATGAATTTGCACGGGAAAAGGTATATTGGGTAAAGGTCCAATTGCTAAACCCCAAGGTAAACCTAAATATACCGGAAATACTATCGGATCTAAATCATATAACCAAGGTAAACCCCAATCATGAAATTGTTTCATTAATTCATGAATATCAGCCAAAACAATTAAAGTATCGTGAGCACCTACCGATATCGCCGGAATTATAGGAACTTCGTGAATTAAAGCTAACTTGATAAAACTTTTATTATTGGCAAAATTAATCTGATAACGCTGATTGTGGAGACGAAATACATCAAACGCTCCTCCAGGATAAACCAAAACGCTAGCACCTTTCTCAAGAGCAGCACTCGCAGGTTTTGGATGAGCTGCGATCGCACCAGTTTTTTGAGCTAAATTAGCAATGGGGGGACTAACTTTCCAAACATAAGGATGCATTAAACCATATACCAAACGTTCGGTTCCATAACGGCGAAACCAATCGTACATCATCATCATCATATCAGGAGCCGCCAATCCGCCGTTGTGAGAACCAACCATCAGTACTTGTTCTTTGATGGGGATATGTTGCCAACCATCGGTTTCAACGCGAAAATAGTGGCGGTACAACCACTCCCAAATTGGCATAAATGATTCAATAAATTTAGGGTCTCGTTCTTCTAAAGACCAACCCGGTATAGATGTAATTTTTTGATTACTCATATGTTTTAATATATATTAATGCTCTCTACAAGCCAATAACTCAGCAGTAACCTTTAATGTTAGACACATAAAGAACGAGTAAACAGCCAGCAGCTTGGACTAAGCTTGCTTCAATATACCTTTATACAACGAAGCGAAATTTTCCTCTCCGCGTGGGTACCCTAATGATAACCAGATCCGGCAAAATTAGGATAATAACATATGAAAGGTGTTTTCAGTCGGTGTATTACCAAATTTACAATTCTACCCACATTATTAATACTACTTTTAAATAATACCGCCAAGGCTACTGACCCTGGAGCCTGTTTTATGACAACTGAAGATGGTAGAACCCTCGATTTAGGGAGCCTTTGCGGTATCACACCGTCCCTACCTGCGGATACAGGAATTTTTAGAGCTGCTATCAAACGCCGCAGCGGCCAAACTCCTGTGATAGATGTTACATTTAACGGCAACAAAACTTTTGAGATGATTGTCGATACGGGTGCTAGCGGTACTTTAATTACTCAAACAATGGCAAACGCTTTACAACTCGAGCCTTCAGGTTCCCTTCAAGCCAGTATTGCCGATGGTTCAATCATAAAATTAGAGACTGGCCAAGTAAAATCTATTGGTGTCGGTGGAGCTATGGTTAACAACGTTGAAGTAGCAATTGCTCCCAATGCAGAAATTGGACTTTTAGGACATGATTTCTTCGGTAACTATGATGTGAAAATCGGGGAAAATATGGTTGAATTTCACCGCCGCGATAAAAAAGCTAATAATTAGGTTCGTAGTTGTGCTGTCTTCACTCTTCATGAAAAAATAGAATACAGCATTACTACAAACCTAATACCTCAAAGAAACTCATCCAGACTTGGTACATTTACCCAATTAGAAGTTTCATTAGACTCATGAGACATATCCATCAATAACTGAGAATAAACTCCTTCCCTTAAAGATGGTATTATAGATTCTCCGCTGTCAATCGCTCCCACCCATTGATCTACCACTCTTAGAAATCCGGAAATACGTCCATCTGCGTAGTTATTAGGAAACATTAATCGATTGGGAATTTCAATTTCTGTAAGTTGTTTACCAGCTTTTGCACCCCATACCCGGAATCCATGTATGTAATCTTTTTGATTTTCACTGGCTAATATTAATGTTCCCTCATCTCCATAAACTTCTATTCCATGAGTACGCGGTGCGTAGATTACCGCACTAATAGAAACTTGACAAGGCGTTCCATCGGCTAATTCCAACATTAGCATACAGGTATCATCTGTATTGACCGATTTTAATTCCCCAGTTGCGGAATCTTCCCTATGTGAAATTGCAGTTGTAAAATGAGCGTTAACTCGCCGTACTTCTCCAAATAACCAGTGAATATAATCGAAGGTGTGGGAACCCAGGGAACCCAAAGCGCCACCTCCTTTATCTTTCTGAGAATACCAATTCCAAGCACGTTTGGGGTTAGCACGGGAAGAGCCAAACCAATTAATTGTAATCAAACGCTTATTACCAACATATCCCCTCGCCAGCAATTCGCAAAACAACAACCATCCAGGTACAAAGCGAAATTCAAAGTCTACAGTAGCAACTACATTTTTCTCTTTGGCTAAATAGTAGAGTTCTTTAGCTTCTGTGGCGTTTAAAGTAACTGGTTTCTCTAATAATAAATGCTTCCCCGCTTGTAATACTTGTTTCGCCATTTCATAATGGAGAAATGGTGGTGTTGATATAGTGACTGCTTGCACTTGCGGTAATTCCAGGATATCTGTAAGGCTCGAGCAAGCGTGAGGGATATTATTAGATTGGGCAATTTCTTTGGCTTTATCCAAGTCTCGATTGTAAACGGCGACTACTTGAGTACGGTTATGCGCTCGCAATCCAGGAATATGGACTTTTTTACCAAATCCAGTGCCGATTACAGCTACGCCAATTTCACCCTGTTGATTTTTTAATGCAGCAGTCATTTCAGTTATCAATTATCAGTTGTTCACCCGAAGGGTGTGGATCATCAATTATCAATTATCGACTAAGTGGAAGTCGAGGGAACATTCGCAAGGTGGAAAATATTTTTTTGCAATCGGGCAGCTTTTAGCTAGGGCTTGTATCCATTTTAATATGAAGGTGATAAAAATAAATTTTACCGGGATAAGTCTTAATCTTAAATTGACCAAAAATCTTCGTGCCCCTTGCCCCTAATTTCTAATTATGGTGATGTAGGCTTACCCATTATGAAATTTCTCCAAATATTAAGAAAAATGGAACCCAAATAGTTTTAAGTTTGGATTCCACAAGGCGATGAGGCTTTAAATATTATTTTTTTCAAGATTCCCAGCATGTAAGTCAAGACAGCATTTACTATAAAGAGCTTGTAATATATTCATCATCAACCCATATCATGGAAGGGAGGCAAATAACTGACAATGACACTTTTCTCTATATGTCCAAAGGCTTTCGATAATCGTGCATTCGTTATGCATCAAATTGTCATGACTAATCTTTGCCCCTCTTGGTCTAGCTGTATTACTAGGACTATACTGTAGAAAAGCAATCGTCTCTGGTTTTGCTGAATAAAGATTTAGTTCTTGGTTAGGAGGATCTGGGAGATTATCAGTAGCCAGATAAGGTAGTTTTACTAATTCGCTACTCTCTGTTGGCTGATTTTTAATTTTATCTAAAATAGATGTAGTTGTAAGCAAAACTGTTGCTTGAGCATCCGTAATGATTACTTGCAACTGAGATATTTGATAGTTTTTCGTTGGTGGATAAACAGGAACAGCAATAACTCCTGCATACAAACACCCAAAAAAAGCAGCAATAAATTCCAAGCCCGGAGGATAAAGCAACAAAGCGCTATCGCCAGGAGGAACAAGTTGTAATTGTGCTGCAATCCCTCGTGCCATTCGATCCAATTCTTGATATGTCAAACTAATACTTTCTCTCTCTCCATCCACTAGAAAAGTATAGGCTGTTTGATTTTTTTGATGTAATGCTCGATATTGCAATAGCTCGGCTAAATTAGTAATTTTATCTAATTCATTTTGCGAAGAGTCAATCATTCACAACTCCCTGTTTTAATTGGATTACGGGCACCCTTGACATACTTCTCCTATCCAGGCTTTACGATTACCGTTCCCTCCGAAGAGGGGGAATAGGTGAACAAATTTGTATCGGTAATCGCCCTCTGAGCCTGAAGGGAATAAAATAAAAAAATTCCACAGTAAGATTATTGATTGCGCTAAAAAATATTCTCAGCAATCAAGACGATAACTTCTAGTTATTCCTAAACTAAATTAATTAATGCTATCTAAATTCAAATAATTTCCTTCTATATCTACAAAAATTCCAATTAATTCGCGGATTTTAACATCATTCAAAAATATACCGGTTGCTGACGGTAAATCCTGTAGAGAGTTGCCAGTAAGTAAATCCAGATCGAATTTATCTTTGATTTTTGTCATTTTACTGTTGTGTTTTCTCAAAATTTGGATAAATCTACTTTGTTCTGTTTATCCTATAGGGGAAACTATTGAGGAATTATGCACTTTAGCTCAATTTTTTTTGCTAGAAAAAATCGGATTTTATTAAATAACTTTATATGATATAATTAATTAGTTATATATTTATACTTAATTACTTGTATTCCTCAATCTCCTCAAGTTTATCTTTACTGAAAAGAGGTTCAAGGATACCCATAAAAGTTTTTTCCTCCTCAAAGATCTTTTATGGGTACCCGTAAACTTTGCCTCGCTGAATAACGAGAAGAAAAAAGTTATTTTCTCCCCCTCTATACTCTCACCGGTCAATTTTGGGTTAAAGAAATATTGTTGTTCAGTTTCTAGTATGCTAAATTATTAGCAAAATTAACCAAAATACTTACCCTATAAGATTTTGATGTTTTATATATTGATTTTTTTATAATTTTACTCTAGTTTCTTCCTACTGCCGACTGCCGACTGCCTACTGCCCAAAAACGACTATTTTAATAGCATACCAAGTACTGAAGAACCAGAAATATTAATCGTATACAATAGCTTACTCTGCCTGCTAGTCAGTCACAAAGAAAAACCTTTTTTATCCACTACTCCCCATCTTTACTCGACAATTTTGGCTTATATAGTACTGTAGGACTTAACTCTTGAACTGAATTAATAAAAATTTGTTGTAAAATTTTATAACTGACTTCAGCTAATAAAAACATTGAAAAACACCACAAAGATATAATTATTACAGATATAAAAACTGATTTAACTGTAGCATCACCATCGTCTATTATATTTTTTTTATTGACATATCGTCTAAATTCTGGCTTAAGTGGATAAACATTATTGTTATTGTTTTGCAGTGGTTTTTTTAATTTATTTTTTTGAAATTGGTTTCTAAAATTATTATTTCTTAAATTTTCATAATTTGTCATCAAATAGATTTTTTTTTCGTCTAATTTCATATTTTATTCCCCTGGTTTATTCATGTCAGTATTATGTTTAGGGTAGAATTCCCAAACATTTAATCGCAAGATATTAGAGATAACTTACAATTTACCTAAAATCAACTTATGACAATTTTGCTAACAAATTCTCATTAGACTTCTTCACTTTTGACATCCAACCTTTATAAGAACGAAAAATTTCTGAATATCGAACAGTAGGTTGAGATAAACATTCAAATATTGGAGGTAAGAAATACTGAGGAAACAATTTGTGAAGAACTTTATTAACACCTTGCCTAATGCCAAATTCAATAAATAACTTTGGAGACAAGGGGGGAACATAACTACTCAATTCCACCACAGCATGGGCATCAGTCTTGCGACGAATTGTAAACTGTTCAATAGCTTCTGCCCAATTATCGCCATACTCATCCAATAGATTATTTAAAATCCACACATCTTCCAAAGCACTATTACAACCTTGCCCTAATGCTGGGGATACTGCATGAGCGGCATCTCCGATTAATAGGGCATTTTCACCTAGATGATAGCGATCGCAACGAACTGTAGTAACTCGCGATACAGGATTATTTACAAATTTTTCTAACGATTCCCTACTCATCCATTCCTTGAGTTGCGGACAATTTTGTTGAAAATAATTTAATGCTTCTTCCACACTTGAAATATTTGCAATGGAATTCTTCTTGTAAATAAAGCGAATCACACCGTTAAGACTCCCATCTGTTTCTTCGATCAACATGATGCGAGTGTAATCATCTATTTTATTCCAAAAGTGGAATTTACCCCCAACTCCCATGGAGTGGTTATTGTCTGAGCCAGAAATAAAAATCGATTTATAAGCCGTGGGAACATATTCTGGGGAATACTCATTTGAGTCTGATAAACCTGCAAATATTTCTCTAACTACAGAAGATGCTCCATCGGCACCAATTAACAAATCGCAATCAATATTAAAATCCGTTTCAGTTTCAAGGTTACGAAACTTAATGGTTTTAATTGCAAAATCCCCATCATTGATACTGCTAGGTTGTACCACACCATCGCATTTGCAGTTAAAGTTAATTTTAAGTTCTGGGTTATGGTATTTACTTGTTAGTTGTTCGAGGAGTACTTTGACTAAATCGGTGCGATCGATACAAAATAAAGCTTTGGATCTGGGCATCACCTTTGTTTTACCATTTTTCTGGTGACTAACCATATTTGTGACGGCTATACTTGCCTCTTTGACTGCTTCTTCCAATCTGGGAATTTGTCTCAAGGCATTATATCCCCTTTCGTTGAGTGCTATGGGGAATGTTCTAGAATTACCATAAGAGACAATGCGGGGATCTGCACGACGCTCGTATATCTCAATATGATATTGCCGATCGCGGTTTAATAAGTAATCAGCTAAAAGCAATCCACACGGCCCAGCACCAACAATTACAACTTTTTTGAGCATTTGATTATTACTCCAGTCATTAGACACAGCTTCATCCTATATATTCTATGGGTGAAGCTTTTCTAATTTATGCAGTTTAAATCAAATTATTCTGAAAATGAACCCCTGCTAATCAACACTTAATATAATCATGAGGGTGCACCATAATATAGCCTCTGCTCAACCTTTGCTTTTTAGCGGCTCAAATAACCTGTGTTTACCGGGGTTACAATTTCTCCGAAGCAAGGGATAACGAAGAGTGTAGCCCAAATTCCCAAGTGCCGAAATATTTAACTATTTATCGCCAATTATTCAAAGTTCAATCCATGGATATTGCCACAACTGCATAAGGTGTTTTGAGCAATCCCTAGATAAAAGTGTAACAGAATTGGACTTTGGACAAAAATAAATTTGTGTAAACAGTTACGAAAATTTTAGGCTTTTAAAGTTGAGTTTAAGCAGTTTTGGATGTTTTAAACCAACTGAGGATAAGCTCGGTAGTTTATCACTCGAAGTCAAGGGTTCTTGGCGGATTTTTTTCTTCTAAAAAAATTTATTAGGGTGTCCGTCTAATCTCAGCGTTGCATAAAAATCAAATTAAATTTGTTTCAAAATCCGACACTAAAATTAAATCCAGTAGGAGATTAATCATGAATTTCACAGCTTTTCAAAAATCTACAACCTATACAGTAGGAAAGATTAATTTTAATAATCATGAATTGGTAGTATCGAAATTTTTAGCAATGTTCCGCAAGCTGATTGTTAGTTCCAAAAATGACTATTTTGAAACGGAAGGAAGAACTTTTCTAACAGAGCAATTAATGTATTTTATACGGAATGGCAAACCGATTAAGATGATTTTGCCCGGATTTCCTTGTAAGTCGCCAAATAGAGATTCAAAAGTATTTAGTTATTTACCCGATAGAGCAGAAGAAATAGCTTTAACGATGCTAGATAACTTCTGCGAGGAAGTTAGAAAATTCTACGCTCCTGGTTGCGAACTAACTATTTTCAGTGACGGTACTACCTTTTCCGATCTGATCTATGTTTCAGAAGAAATGCAAGAGAAATACAATACTGCTCTCAAAGATCTTATAAATCTTCGACATGTTGTCTGGGAATCTCTAGATAGCTTCTTTTCGTCAGAAAATGGATATGATGCTTTAAGAGAAGAATTCATGAGCAATTATTGCTCAATAGATAAAGATCCTCGCCAAATCGAAGATTTGATCCAAAACGATCCAGAAATACGTCAAACTTATCTCGGTCTAAAACGCTTTCTTTATAATGATAATCCTTGGACTGATGATGACTGTCCCCAAACAACAAAAGGTCGCCAAAAAAGAAGTGGTGAAAATGCTAAAGTTATGATTCAGCGCAACAATGCATTAACCAAATTGCTAGCGGAAAAGTTCCCAGATTACATTCGGCTTTCTATTCATGGTTATAATAATTCCGCTCCTAAATTTAGCATTCATTTGTTACCAGATGATTGTCGTTGTGTAACGCCATGGCATAGCGTAGTCGTCAAAAACAAGCATAATCAAGAAATACTAATGAAAAAATCATCAGCTCAAAAGTTACCCTCTACTGCTCTTGTGAAACGAAATGGACAACCCTGGTACTTTGTTGAGTCAATAGGGGATGTCTGGAGTCAATGCGAATTAGAAATTATTAAACCGCCACATACTGGGATTCAGATTTCCTACAAAGGCAATAATACCAGTGATGAAAAACCGAACTGTTCTTTACTCTGTGGGGAGACATTGCGCAGTCTCTGTTTAGACTATGGATTTGTTGTATTGCGAGGCTTTCATATTGAAAATAAAGACCATCTGGTTGAGTTTTCATCAGAGTTTGGAAAACCAGTGCTCTGGGACTTTGGTGCAGTTCATACAATTCAACCCAAGAAAGATCCTGATGGCTACATTGCTTCCCGCGAAGCTGTCCCATTACATTGGGATCTAAGTATGCCACCCTCTTATTTAGAAGGAAATGGTCGTTATAGAGACTATACACCTCAGTTTTTTACTCTTTATTGTCATAAAGCACCAGCCACCGGAGAAGGGCAGACTACTCTAGTTGACGGCCGAAAAATAATTGAAAATGCCGATCGTAAAAAAATTGAAGATTGGAAAAAAGTGACTATCGATTACTTCACTAAGTTGACTTACTTCGGCGGTATAAAACGCAGCTATCCATTGCTCATGAGTCACCCCGTTACTGGTGAAGATATCTTTCGATATCACGAGGTATGGAACTCAAAGTTACAGAGCTTTGAACTTTCTTCAAGAAGTCTACCTCAAAAAGAGTTTGAAGAACTCATTAGTCAACTACAAGCTGCCGTATACGACGATCGCTGTTTTATCAGCCATGACTGGCAACAAGGTGATATGCTTCTAGTGGAAAATCATTACATGCTACATGGCCGAGCACCTATAAGCGATCAAACGGACGATAGAGAACTTTGGCGCGTTCAACTCCTATCAGACTCATCTAAAAAATAAACGATCGTAAATTAGGGGGAATGAGCAACGGTGCTCCAAGGCATTTAGCTCAAAAGTTACTAAAGCTTTGGTTCGGTTATTCAAAACAAAATAATGATAAAGTCGTGACCCCTTTTGTTATACACCATGATTTTGGGAGAATTATTTCCGAGGTTAGTAAACCCTAATATTCTCCCAAACCCGCTTCCCGAAGTGTGGCGTTAGCCATGGAAATTAAAATAGTAGAGTAGTTGACCATACTCAGCCCAAATGTTCTAAATATCCTGAGTTCAAAAAAGGAAATAAAGATAACAGATCCAAAGATAAAGCTACGTAATTTTTCTCGTCATATGCTTGTTTTAATCGACCCTTCCGAAGAGTTGAAAAGGAAAAGTTACATCCTAATCTTACGCAAATTATTTGCAAACATCGTTCTTTATCCAAAGTCCCGGCATAGTAAGTTCTGTTGAAAAATATATTGGAACTTGGATAGGATAATTGCCGAATATAAGTAAACAATTTTACGATACGCGGAGCGTGATGTCTCCGACATATCGTCGAGGTTTTGTATTAAAAAGTAAGTAAACAAATTGCTATTTTAAGCATCTATCAAAAGTAAGAAAATCAAGATAATACAAAACATGAATAATTCAGATTATTTATCTGAATATCGTGTACAAAAAACAAAGTTGTATCCTACAAAAAACACTAATCATGAAATATCAACAAAATCCTTTCTCTATTGCATGGTCAAAATTAGCTGCTTTAACTCAGTTCGTATCTACCGTTGATGAAGTTACAGAAAATAATACTCAACCGAGCGAAGAACCACAAACCGATCAATTTTTAGATGAGGATGAATACATTCATGTAACCGATTGGATAGAACCATCGATTTACTTTACAATATTTTGTCCCCACAAAAGATTTTAAGCTGTGTTAAGAATACTTAAGGCATAGCAAAGTAGCTGTAGGATATCAACAAATTAAACTTTTTAAGGAAGGCATCTCTATAAGTTGATTCTGGTGAATCCCATCGCTACTATATAGTGGAGTTTTATGCAAGTAGAAGCAATTAGATGCAATTACCAAACATTCTCGAAACCCCAGGCTTGCAACAAAAGTATGAATGGATTGCCAAGCCAATAGAATTCATGGAAAAAGCCGTGAAGCAGTATCCCGATATATTCACCACTAAAGTACGGGGTGCTAAGAAACCTATAATATTTGCTAACCATCCCCAAGTAATTCAAGAAATTTTAACTAACGATAGAAAAAAGTTCAAAGCCCCCGGAGACATCAATAAATTTCTCTCCCCATTTGTTGGTGACTACTCAGTGATGTTACTCGATGGCGAGAGCCACAAACGCCAGCGTCAATTATTAATGCCTCCGTTTCATGGGGAGAGAATGCAGGCTTACGGTGAATTAATTTGCTCGCTAACAGAAACAGTTTTTAATCAGTTATCCCTTTCAGATGAAATTTTTACTGCTCGCAATGTAATGGCAGAGATTTCTCTGAGCGTAATGTTGCAAGCAGTATTTGGCTTGTACGAAGGGGAGCGCTATCAACAAATTAAACACCGAATAATTGGGATGTTGGATTTATTTAACTCTCCTTTAGGTTTGGGCTTTTTATCATTTCCTTTTTTACAAAAAGATTTAGGCAATTGGAATCCCTGGGGCTATTTTTTGCGTCAAAGAGAGCAACTTGATAAACTACTGTATGCTGAAATTAGTGAAAGACGTGGCTCCCTTGATAATTCAAATCGCGTTGATATACTCTCCTTATTAATGGCAGCAACAGATACTGAAGGTAATTCACTGACTGATAAAGAATTGCGCGATGAATTGATAACCTTACTCATCGCCGGATATGAAACTACTGCTACGTCAATGTCTTGGGCATTATATTGGATTTATCGAACGCCTAAAGTGCAAGAAAAATTGCAGCAAGAATTAGATAATTTAGGAGAAAACCCCGATCCCATAAGTATATCCAAGTTACCCTATCTCACCGCCGTCTGTAACGAAAGTTTGCGATTATATCCCACCGTGTTGGCAACTTTTCTTAGAACAGTACAAGAACCATGTAACTTATTAGGATACGATATAGAACCTGGTACTAGTATCTGGGGTTGCATTTATCTTTTACATCATCGAGAAGATTTATATCCAGACTCGAAGCAATTTAAACCACAGCGATTTTTAGAAAGACAATTTTCTCCCTATGAATTTATGCCTTTTGGTGGCGGAGTGCGCCGTTGTATTGGTTATGCTTTAGCGCAATTTGAAATGAAGTTGGTATTAGCAACGGTAGTTTCTGGTTATAAATTGGCATTGGCAGACAATCAACCGGAAAAAACCCAGCGTCGAGGTGTGACTTTGGCACCTGCGGGGGGCGTGAAAATAAAGATGCAAGGAATTCGCGTGGCTGAAAAGTCAGCAATTTCTGCGGTGGGTAATTAAACTCTATGGTAGGATGCGTGATGCTCTGATAGATTTCGTTGGGAAAATATCTGCTTTTGAGCGTCACGCACCAACCGGGAGCTGTAATATCATCTCCGCTTAAATACTTATCATCTCTGTAAGGGCTGCCAATGGGTAATATGTAGTTTGAATCATATAGTAATTAATTAACTGGATTTCATATTATTCCCTTCTCGGTGAAAGATTACCTAACTGATGGCGGGAGTGAGGGAGAGATTTTTTTTTAGGAAATCCATAAGCGCCATAGGAGCATGAAAATATATTCATAGTGAAATATGCGATCGATCGAATTTAACCTCTAAATATGGGTTGAAAAAAATTAAAATAATTACAACGTAGCTTCAGACAACCACAAGAAGCCAAAGAGGGGTAAGAAAAATATCTGGAGAGATATATATTCGTTGATTCAACCATTAGAAGCAGACTTACTGAAAACTCCAGTTGAAACATTGGTATTTGTGTTAGATGGTAATTTCAGAAATATTCCCATAGTCGTACTTTACGATGGAACAGCAAAAGAAAATGAACCAAAATATTTAATCGAAAAATATGCCATTGCTTTAACACCAGCTTTGCAAATGTTAGAGCCAAAACTTTTACAAAAAACTTATATACCTGATACTTTAGCCGAAATCGATGTGAGAACAAGTGTACCTGTTTGATTTTTAAATAATGCTAATAGTATTAAGATATGTAAAAAATGCTTAGTGTATATTTACAAAAAAAATACATAAGTATAAATTATCTGAGTTGGAACTCTTGCAGATAATGAGTTTCATTACATAGAAATATATCTTAATACAAATTAACTAAAAGTAATTGAAATGTGGCGAACATTTAATGTAAAAAATAAACTATAGAGAGCCGAAAGAAATTCTCTTTTCTCACACCGTCTCCCTGTCATTAATTGATTAATATTATTTCCGGTGTGAGATATTTGGAGAGAAGTGAAAATTCTGTACTATTCGGCATTTTGGGAGAAAGTACAGAGTTAATTGAACTGAAAACAGCAACAGTCTTAATTCATTGAATTGAGAAAACTTGTTGTTAGCACTTAATAAACATTCAATCATGACCACAACTTTAAAAACACGCGAAGGCGGTAATCTGTGGGATAAATTCTGTGGATGGATTACCAGCACAGACAATCGTATTTACGTCGGTTGGTTCGGCGCATTAATGATTCCCACATTGTTAACTGCAACTACCTGCTTTATCATTGCTTTCATTGCAGCACCTCCGGTAGATATCGATGGTATCCGCGAGCCTGTTGCAGGATCTTTAATTTACGGAAACAATATTATATCCGGTGCAGTTGTACCTTCTTCCAACGCGATCGGATTGCACTTTTACCCCATTTGGGAAGCTGCTTCATTAGATGAGTGGCTATATAACGGCGGCCCTTACCAGTTAGTAGTATTCCACTTCTTGATTGGTTGCTTCGCTTATTTAGGTCGTCAGTGGGAATTATCCTACCGTTTGGGTATGCGCCCTTGGATCTGCGTTGCTTACTCTGCGCCATTGGCATCTGCAACCGCAGTATTCTTGATTTACCCCATCGGACAGGGTTCCTTCTCTGATGGTATGCCTTTAGGAATTTCGGGTACCTTCAACTTCATGTTCGTGTTCCAAGCAGAGCACAACATCTTGATGCACCCCTTCCATCAATTAGGTGTAGCAGGCGTGTTTGGTGGTTCCTTGTTCAGTGCAATGCACGGTTCTTTGGTAACCTCTTCCTTGGTTCGTGAAACCACCGAAACCGAATCTCAGAACTACGGTTATAAGTTTGGACAAGAAGAAGAAACCTACAACATCGTAGCTGCACACGGTTACTTTGGTCGTTTGATTTTCCAATATGCTTCCTTCAACAACAGCCGTAGCTTGCACTTCTTCTTAGCTGCTTGGCCAGTTGTCGGTATCTGGTTCACCGCTTTGGGAATCAGTACCATGGCGTTCAACTTGAACGGTTTCAACTTCAACCAGTCTGTAATAGATTCTAGCGGTAGAGTAATCAATACCTGGGCTGATGTATTGAACAGAGCTAACTTGGGTATGGAAGTAATGCACGAAAGAAATGCACATAACTTCCCCTTAGATTTAGCATCTGGTGAAGCTACTCCTGTTGCAGTTGCTGCTCCTGCAATCAATGGTTAATTATGTAGATACGGGATGTATGTCCTGTCTGCATTAAGTTCTGGAGACGTAATGTATTACGTCTCTACAATAAATAGGAAACGCCTTCCTGGAGATTAGGGGGCGTTTTTTGTGCTAAAAGGTAAATTATAGATTGGGAGAAGTTGCCTTGCTTTAGCTTCTCCCTTAATCTTATAGTTATGAGATGAATGACTATAGCACTATATCGTCAAAGCTGCCGCTAAAATTCCCGAAGTTATTTTCCGTAAGCTCTGAGGTATTTACCCCACTTAAAATAAAGAGTTCCTTGCCAGTATTGGCACTCAGGATTGAACTACCTTGAAACCTCAGGTCTGAAAACTGGTCGTCTCCAGTCTGGGAAAATATTTGGTCTTGATTTACATCAAAATCAGAGATGATAGTTTTTCCTGGTTCAAGTACTGAAAAAGCATCAGCAATAAAACCATAACTATCGGCTCCTTCACCGCCAGTAGCTTGGTTATCTCCTAGCCCTCCAACAATAAAATCATCTCCTTTACCACCTATTAACACGTCATTAACACTACCACCGAAGAGAGTGTCATCACCCATGCCACCTATTAGAGTATTTTCGGAAATATTATCGCCGATTAATAGATCGTTACCATTTGTACTTCTGCCTCCAGAACCACTTTTTGCAATAAGCTCTACATTATCAAAATTAACTTCAAATCCATTTCCTCCATCAACACCATTATCAAGATTTAGATTAACTAATCTGACTGCGATATTTTTTCCTTCAATATCAGTATAATAACGGGAATTAAAGGAAACTTCCCCTTGGAAAACTTCTCCTTCTCCATAGTCAAGAAATTCTTTGCCGACGACTACTTTGTTACCGGCTAAAATATCTAGTCTTGCACCAGTAATACCATTGAAGAAAGGAAATTGTCCCGTAGGATCTTTAGTATCTAGGATGCTAGCTGAAAGAGTATAAGTGGTATTAGGTTTAACTTTCTCACTTGTGGTTTGAGCTATTCCGACTTCTCCTCTTCCCTCAAGTGATTTTCCATTGGCATCTTGATTTAAAAAGATCGAGGTAATCTGTTTTCCATCGGGAATCTCGTCAAAAAACAGTTTTGGAGCACGCCAAGTACTGTAGAAAGCAGTTCCCAAAGTACCTTCTCCTTCTGGGGGAACTAGATTGTTGGGGTCATAATCCTTCCATTGTGGGGGAATTAGAAAATCAAAATTTTCAGCTTCTGGAACTGGTGATTCTCCCGGTATACGTTCTTCAAAACTTGCATTTTTGATTTGGATGTTTCTAACTTTACCAGACATTTTGTTTACAAACACTTAAGTAAATTTATGCTTGTATTATTACGGAAGCAATATATTAAAGATTGTAAGTTCTGACTTTTTGAGGACATTCTGACTATTAATTGCACGATACTGTTGGCGAAGTATTTCTTAATACTGATGTCACGCCCAATAATTCAAATATTTGACCATTTTTATGAATTTTCAACTCATAACTAAAGTTAAAAAAACATTACCAACTTCGTCCGAACTCCAACATCGGTTTATATTATTTGTTGTGTATTCTCAAAAAAAGCCGTACCCATCTGCTAGCTATAGTATTTAGATTAGAGAAAAATTTTTTATCAAGAAATGTCCGAACCATTAAACAAAGATTTAATTATTTCTCATAATTACGATCCCAGTAATCAGATTGAAATGTCTGAGACAAGATATCATCTACTATGTTATTTGTTAACAGGCAAGCATACCCGAAAGATTACTCGAATTGGGAATCAAGAATATACAGGTAATATTCTCAGTGGTGATATCTGTATTAAACCTGCTTCCTACTCTGGTTTTTGGTCTTGGGAAGAACCTGATGATTCTCTTTTATTTTATATTAGCCCGCACTTTCTGTATCAAATTGCAGAACAAAATGATTGTTTGAACTCGAATATTGTGGAATTACTTCCAGTTCTAAATCATAACGATGGTACACTACACCATCTAGTAACTTTATTTAAACAGGAGATAAACTGTAATTACTCAGGAGGTAAAATGTATCGGGAATCCTTGAGTAATTTATTAGGGCTTCATTTATTAAGACACTATTGCTCCTTTCCTATGGAATCTCCTGAATATACTGGAGGATTAGGAAACTATAAGCTCAAACAGATTATTGGTTATATAAACGATCGCCTAGCAGATGATATTTCTTTATACGAGTTGGCAAATGAAGTAAAACTAAGTCCGTCTTATTTTTCGACTTTATTTCGTCAGAGTACAGGTAAATCTCCTTATGGATTCGTAGTTGAGCAAAGAATCACTAAAGCTAAAGAGCTATTAATCAATACTAAGATGACCATTTCAGATATTGCTGTTACGGTTGGATTCTACGATCAAAGTCATCTCAGTAGACACATGAAGAAGCTGCTGGGTGTATCTCCCAGACAATTAAGACTGCAGGGATAATTCAATTAGAGCTTGCTGAAAAAGTAGTGGAAAAACGGCGTTGCTGATTTAAAGTATGAATTTAATTTAAGACGTAAGCGTAACTCTTGTCGCAGACGTGATATATCAAGTCTAAAAATCGCAATTCATACCCGAATTAAGCAACGCCGGAAAAACAATATGAAGATTGGTTGCAGATTATCTACAGTACAGCACCCTACAATTACCAATTACCCATTACCAAATCTGACACTGTATTTTCACTGATTGCATTGTGATTGTTATCGGCAAAAATAAATATATATTTATAAAAATTTGAATATACATTTAACTATAGGATAAATTTATATGGTAGCTGAAGTAGTTAGACCCAACGTACAAGACTTACAGCAAGATGTTATTGAGTTGTTAGGGCAAATTAGCGATTTAATGAGTCGTGCAAGTTCTAACCTAAGTTCTGATGAGCCTGATAACAAGTATATTGACTTTGAAAAACAAATAAGAAACGAAACCAGCAAGGTTGAAAATTTGGAGTTAAGAATGGCAATTGTGGCTCCAATGAAAGCTGGTAAATCGACTATTGTGAATGCAATTGCAGGACAAGATATTCTCCCCAGTCGTAATTCTGCAATGACTACGCTCCCAACTGAAATTATTTTTGATGGTGATTTAAAGCAACCTATTTTAACTTTGAGTGCTGGGGTTTTATCTGTTTTTCAAGATACTTTAGTTGCTTTACGGGAAAAGATTAAAGAGCGGGGTTTGGAAACAGTAAAAGAAAGACTTGCTAATTATCCTCACCTACAAAAAATGCCTAAGCTAATTCAAGAATTAAAAGTTGGTGAGTCGATACCTCGTAAATCTGAAGGAAGGGAAAATATTGCTCTTACTTTAACGAGTTTGAACGATATTGTCAGACTTTGTAGTATTTTAGATCCGCAATCTGACCCAATTCAATATCTGGAAGATGTTCCTAAGATTAAGACTCCATTTTGGCGTGCTGTAGAGGATAATCAAGCAAATACTCAAGGAAAGCTCGTAATTGTTGATACTCCGGGACCTAATGAAGCCGGGGAAAATTTACGATTGCAAGCGGTTGTGGCTGAACAACTTGCTAAAAGTTCCATAGTTTTAATTGTGTTGGATTTCACTCAGTTAAAAAACGAAGCAGCAGAGAAGGTTAAACAAGACGTTCAAAGAGTGATTGAGTTACGGGGTAAGGATAATCTGTATGTGTTGGTAAATAAAGTCGATCAGCGTCGAGATGGTGATATGAGTCCCCAACAGGTTCGGAATTTTGTTGCTGCTGAATTTGGTATTGGTGAAGTTGGGGATAAAAATCGTGTCTTTGAAATTTCTGCCAGACGTGCTTTTACTTCTGCAAATTTTTTGATGGAGTTACAAAAGTCTCCTAATGTAAAAGTTACTGGATTAAAGACTGTTCGTGCTTTAGCTCAAGAAGTATTTGGGATTGATTGGGAAGAAGAATTAGAAGATGCAGAGAATCATCAATTACAGCGAAAAGCCGAGAGATTGTGGAGAAAATCTGGTTTTGAGCCATTTCTGAATGATGCGATCGCTGCTTTGATCAGAGAAGCAGCACCAAGATGTATGAGTTCTGCATTAAGAAGCGCTCGTAGTAATCTTACGATACTAAATGACGATGTACAACTTCGTAGTAGTGCAATAAATCAAGATGATGAAAAAATTAGATTAGAGTTAGAAGCGCTCAAAAAAGATTTAGAAAGTCTAAATGAATGTCGTAATCGTTTACAAGAAATAAATACGATTCGAGAAAATCTTGAAAATAATCTAGATAATCTTCTGATTGAACTAAAAAAAAATGCGAAGATGAGTCTTGAAAAATATTTTAAACAAGAAGAATATAAGCGTGGTAATTTGGTTCAAAAAGTAGATATTCAAACAAGAGATTTTTTCGATCAGAAAATCAGTGAGTTTGAAATATTTCCACGATGGCTTTCACGACGAATAAAATCTCAAATCGAATTTAAAAGTTCTGGTGTTTTTGAATTTAGTAATGAAGTAGAAGCAGAAAATTTTGCCAATCAAGCAGTTTCATATTCTAAGGTAAGAGCAGAAAATATTTTATCGGGAATTCGCAAACAAGCAAGAGCAGAAATTGCAGCAGCACGTTCAAGTATAATGAATTTTGTTGATACGCAAACAAAGCCTATAATCAAAAACGCTCAACAAAGATTAAATGAAGTATTTGATGTAAATCTTTCCTTACCACAACCTAATTTAGCTTCTGAGGATATAGAAGTTTCTAATCCTTACATTAAAAGAAATACTAAATATATAGACCAAGGTTATAAATATATAAAGAAGAAGAAAAGAAAATGGTGGAGTCTGTGGTTAATTCCTGTAACAGTAAAAAAGAGGGTAAAAAAACCTGACAAAGAAGTAAAATACTTTACTGTTTATCTAGAAGATGTAATATCGCAAGTCAATGATTCTTTAGAAAAAAGTATTGATGATATCAATTCCAATATTAGGGATTATATTGAAGATGATTTTCAACAACGAATTAATATTTTCTTTAATGAGTTGAATATTTATCTAAGCAACTATAGTGATAACTTAGCTCAAGCACAAGCAGACCAAAAAAAGAAAACTGAAGAGAAAAACCAGTTAATTTATGAGCTTAATTCTTTAATATCAGTATCTCAAGACAATATCAAAGATACCAGTTATTATCTAGGAAGAATAAAACAGTTAATGGAGAAAAACTAATGACAAGTATTTCTCCTCTGACAAAATCACCTCATATTCAAATCAGTTCTTCCACTAACCACCTCTCACAATTACAAAACCGCATTCCCTCCGTCAGTGACAAAGCATATTGTAGTCATTTGTTAATGTTTTTAATTAATATTAATGATTTTAACGATTATCAGGAAATAATTTTATTTGGTGTACTAAGAGCACAGAAGTAAGAGATTATGAGAGATAATTGGTTTTTTCGGCAATTAAATGGTGCGTAACGGCATTTTATAATTTGCAAATACTAATAATAAATATTCGAGCCGTTACACACCCTACATATCTGTCACAGAGGTAAGAGATAATTCGTTTTCTCAGCAATTTTATGGTGCGTGACGGCATTTTATAATTTGCAAATACTAATAATAAATATTCGAGCCGTTACACACCCTACATATCTGTCACAGAGGTAAGAGATAATTTTATGGTGCGTGACGGCATTTCATAATTTACAATACTAGCTATAAATATTCGATCCGTTACACACTCTACCTTCTGTTGGGAATCAATCAGTAAGATTTCATCGTATAAATTGGTGGTGCGTGACGGTAAGTTGAGATAATTTCGTTATGGTTGATAAATTATCTTACAGTACAGCACCCTATAAAAATATGCCAGCTGCGTCAATCCTAACTCCTAACTCTTCATCTTCAATCCAAAATCTAAAATCCAAAATCCAAAATCCAAAACCCTTTGACTTTTAACCTTAATTTAATAGAATAAGATTCGTCATCTACCGATTACAATGCCAGACCTTACACCCAATTCTAGTTTTAGTTTGACCTTACGCCTAGAAATTCCCAATCGTATCGGGATGTTTGCTAGCGTTACCAATGCGATCGCATCATGTGGAGGTAATCTCGGGCAAATTGATTTGATTGAGCAAAGCAGACAGGTTTCGATTCGCGATATTACTGTTGATGCTGCGAGTACGGAACATGCTGATAATATTATTCAGGCAGTTAAGGCTTTACCGGTTATTAAGGTTATAGATGTCTACGATCGCACGTTTAATCTACATCGCGGCGGTAAAATTAGTATTACCAGCAGAATTCAACTTAAGAGTATATCCGATTTAGCAATGGCTTACACTCCCGGTGTGGGACGTGTTTGTAGTGCTATTGCTCAAAATCCTGAGGAAGTTTACAACTTAACTATTAAACAAAATACTGTCGCTATTGTGACTGATGGTAGTGCGGTTTTGGGATTGGGAAATTTAGGAGCAGAGGCTTCTTTACCAGTCATGGAAGGGAAAGCAATGTTGTTCAAAGAGTTCGCCGGTATAGATGCTTTCCCCATTTGTCTTGCAACTCAGGATACAGATGAAATTGTCCGTGCCGTGAAAAATATTGCTCCGGTATTTGGCGGTGTAAATCTAGAAGATATTGCCGCACCTCGTTGCTTTGAAATTGAAGCTAGGTTGAGAGAAGAATTAAATATTCCCGTGTTTCACGACGATCAACACGGTACCGCAATTGTCACCTTAGCTGCATTATTCAACGCTTTGAAACTGGTACAAAAGCCGATAGAGCAAATTCGTATTGTCATCAACGGTGCTGGAGCCGCTGGAGTGGCCATCGCTAAATTACTCCGCAAAGCCAAAGCCAAAGAAATTTGGATGTGTGATTCCAAAGGGATTATTTCTACCAGTAGGAATAATCTGACAGCAGAAAAGCGGGAATTCGCCGTTAAACCCCATGGAAACTTAGCCGATGCAGTAAAAGATGCAGATGTATTTATCGGTGTCAGCGCTCCAGGAGTTTTAACACCGGAAATGGTAAAAACAATGGCACAAGATGCAATCGTATTTGCAATGGCAAATCCCGTACCAGAAATTCAGCCAGAATTAGTCAAAGACGACGTTGCCATTATCGCTACTGGGCGCAGCGACTACCCAAATCAAATTAATAACGTACTAGCTTTTCCTGGAGTATTTCGCGGTGCTTTAGATTGTCGCGCAGGCACCATCACCACCGCAATGTACCTCGAAGCTGCCAGTGCGATCGCCTCTTTAATTAAACCTTCAGACCTTGACAAAGAGCACATTATACCCTCAGTCTTTGACGAAAGAGTATCAAGTGTAGTTGCAGGTGCAGTACAACGTGCAGCCCGTGAGGAGGATATTGCACGACTTTAGATAAAGATGGGGAGGTGGGGAGATGGGGAGATGAGATCATAAGAACATCGTGAAATGAAAAATTAGATAAATAGGTAGATGAAGTAAAATTATAAAAAAAGAGGAGTGAATTTTGTTTTTTTTTGGTTTCTTTGTTTTTTGGTGTTGTTGTTTTGGTGGGGAGAAACATAAACTATTAACTCCTAACTCCTCACTCCTAACTCCTCACTCCTAACTCGTAACTCCTAACTCCTAACTCCTAACTCCTCACTATTCACTACTCACTATTCACTCCTCACTCCTCACTCAAAAACTTTAAATAGTCGTTACTTAATTCCTTCACTGCGGCATCGTAAAATTGCTTACCATGTTCGGGTGTAGCTAAAGCCGGGTTTGAACCCATTCTGCCGTCGGGATAATGTTTGCGAAAATCAGCAGCACCATAAATTTTATATCCGCTGGCGACTTCTGATGATAAAGGGGCTGATTTGATTGAATCTGGATAAATATATTGCGTTAGGGCAACTTCAGAAGGAGTGGCGTGAGAACCTTCTTCATCACCGTATAATTCCTTAGCTAATTTGTATACGGAACTGCACATAAACCAGTTGCCGACTCGGCATTTTACTTTATCAGCATTGGGAATCTGCAAATCTGCTAAATGAGCGTATGTTTCGGAAAAAGCAGCTTTGAGAGTCGCCATGTTACCGCCATGCCCATTGATAAAATAAAACTTGGTAAAACCAGCTTTTGCCAAACAAGTTATATATTCTTTGACAACCTGAATCATGGTGCTAGGGCGCAAGCTAATGCTGCCAGGAAAAGCGGTATGATGTAATGCCATTCCGACATTAATTGTTGGTGCTACTATTGCTTGGGTTGATTCGCCGACACCACGGGCTAAAGATTCCGCACATATTGCATCGGTACCGATTAATCCCGTTGGCCCATGTTGTTCGGTGGAACCTATAGGAAAAATTATACCCTGAGATTGCTGTAGGTAAGTTTCAACTTCTTGCCAGGTACTAAGATGCAGTAACATTTTTGAATGATTTTTGTGTGTGATGTCAAGTAGGGAGGGAGTTTTTTGTTTATTTCTCTACTATGACAATTATGAGTCATATATTCAGAGTGGTGTGGAAAATTATAACTTGTCCTGAAATTAATAAAACTTCATATTTTTACTAGATATATGCTGGGATTTCATATTAGGGGTAACAAATTTATACGTGAGAGAATGTTATTTTTTTAATACTGTTTTTTAGTGCTTTTTTATCAGTTGTGAAGAATAAAATTAACGGGGTGCATGTTTTTATTTTATCTAGGGGAGGTGCATGACGTAGGATATGAGCGGAAGAGATTTTCGGGGGGAAAACCTCAGAGGTTGGTCTTTTAAAGGTGAAGATCTTTTGGGAGCAGATTTTAGTTATGCAGATATTCGAGGTGCAAATTTTACAAGAGCAAACTTGAGAGGAGCAAGCTTTAATAATGCAATTGCGGGAATATCAAATGTAGTAAAGAGTACTTTAATAATCGGATTAATACTTGTAGCAGCTTTTTCTGGAGTTACTTTAGCACTTGCTAGTATTTCTGCTGGATTATTGCTTAGTTCTGAAACTATAGACAGATACAGTATTCTACCTGTTGTGGTAATCGGAATATTGTGGGTTGTATTTCCAGCTATTACTATTTACAAAGGTTTAGAAACATCTATTAGTTTTGCTGTAGTTGGTGGGGTATTCGCTGTATCTATAGCTGTAGCTCAATCTGGTACTGCATCAGAAGTTTGGTATGGAGTTATGGCTGGAGTAGGAGTAATAGTTGGCTTGGTGATTTGTGCAGGTGTTGTGGCTAGTGCTCTAACAGTGGCTGGGGTAGGTGCTGTTGCCGTAATTTTAGTAGTGGTTGTCATTTTTACTATTACACCCGCTGCAATTTTGGCAAACACTAGCGCTATAGCTGTAAATATTGCTGTATTCATGGCAGTAGCGCTAGTTCCCCTAGCTACCTATATGGGTTTGCGAGCTTTGGCTGGAAATCATAAATATATATCCTTGAGTCGAATTGCGATTGTTTTTGCTGCCATAGGTGGTACTAGTTTTCGATATGCTGACTTAACGGATGCCAATTTTACTGGAGCAATACTCAAAAGCGTTAAGTTGGATAAAGCGATTTTGATTCGTACTTGCTTTTATAATGCCAAAAAAGTCTATTTAGCTAGAGTTGGAGAAACTTATCTCTCCTATCCTAACGTACGACGATTGGTGGTTAAAGGAAAAACACAACAAAAAAACTTGGACAATCTAAACTTAAGAGGAGTGTATTTGGCTGGAGTTAATCTGGCAGATTTTAGCTTTTTAGGTACAAACCTCAGTGAAGCTAACTTGCAAGATGCCGATTTATTTAGAGCTAAGTTAGTCCAAACGCAGCTATGCGGAACAGATTTGACGGGTGCTAACCTTACAGCAGCAACTATTGAAGATTGGGGTATTACTAGCCATACCAAGTTGCATGGGGTTAGATGCGAATATGTTTTTATGCGAGAGACAACTTTCGACGATCCCAACCCTCGACGCAAACCTGATAATTGGGAAGAAACATTTAAAGATGGTGAATTTTCCGATTTTATCACTCCTATTCTCAAAACTCTAGACCTTTACCACAACCAAGGAGTTAATCCTCGCGCTATTGCTATTGCTTACAGACAATTGGTAGAAAATCATCCAGAAGCAGACTTGCAAATTGTGGCGATAGAGCTACGAGGAAACAATAGAGATAAGTTTTTGCTTAGAGTAGAAACTTCAGAAGTTGCCAGTCATTGCGAACTGAATAGAGAATATTTTGATAATTATAATCAACTTAAGTCTTTAGCAACAGACCATTTACTATTACTCCTAGCCGAAAAAGATCATCAAATTAATAGGCTAGAAAAGATGATTGGCACAGCGATCGATCCTTATCCATCAAAAATTATTTCTCCTGCAAACAAACAACAAAATAAGTTAGTTTTTCTGATTTTAGGTAAGCAGAATGAAAAAGGTTTTCATGAGGTAATGGCTCAAATTTGGTTAGAAGATGGAAAATTACTTGCCTCCTGTAGAGGAACTTTACCTCCAGAAACAGAAATTATTCAGCTTTATCAACAGTGGAAAAAAATTTATGCCTATCAGAGTTATTCTAGCCGAAAAATAAAGCGTCCAAAAGATAATTTGACGGATATTTCTCCTAGAAAACTGCAACAAGTAAGCCAATATTTGCAAATAAAAATTAATACTTGGCTCAATTCCGAGGGATTTCGTAAAATAGCTGATACACTGCGAGAAAAACTTAATGAATCTGACCCTATAAGAATTATTATTCAAACAGAAAATATTGAATTGCAACGGTTACCCTGGCATTTGTGGAATTTTTTTGATAGTTATCGTTCTTCAGAAGTAGCTTGGAGTTCGCAATTTGGAGTAAGTAGTACTAAATCCATAGTTTCTAGAAATAAAGTCAGAATTTTGGCAATTATGGGTAATAGTGAAGGAATTAATCTAGAAGAAGATCGGAGAGTATTAGAAGAATTACCATCATCTTCCATAGAGTTTTTAGTAGAACCAAAACGTGAAGAATTAAATCGGCACCTGTGGAATGAAGAAGGCTGGGATATACTTTGTTTTTCTGGTCATAGTGAAAGCAAAATTGATGGTAGTATTGGTGCGATCGATCTTAATAAAACAGAGCAATTAACTTTAGGAGAATTGAGGAATGCTCTGAGAAAAGCTATTGAATGTGGCTTACATTTAGCAATTTTCAATTCTTGTGATGGCTTTGGATTGGCTCGTCAATTGGTAGATTTGCCTATTCCCCAGGTTATTTTTATGCGAGAGCCTGTGCCGGATGTAGTAGCACAGGAGTTTTTAAAGAACTTTCTCCAAGCTTTTTCTAGTGGTAAATCTTTGTATCTTGCCGTGAGAGAAGCACGAGAAAAGTTACAAGGTATAGAAAATGATTTTTTGTATGCGAGTTGGTTACCAGTAATTTATCAGAATTCTGCTGAAGTACCCAAGAATTGGCAAGATTTTATCCGTTAAAACGGAAATAATTAATAACACTATATAAACTAATTTATTTTTATTTTAGTAGTTTTATATTTGCTACCTCTTGACAAGTTTCCTCCATGAATAGCGGGTAATTTTCAGCAGATACAATGCTAAATACATACCAATTCAAACTAACCTATGTTGTGCAACAAAACCAACCTATGTTGTACCACATCGCAAATCTACGATAGCTAACATTAAATCACAAGGGAATAGCACTCTTGTTCAGCCCGATTGCAATATGTAATCAAAATAGAAAAAGAGGTTTTATGGGAATCTATCGTTCTCAATTTAGAGGTATTGAAAAAAGTCCTGAGTGTGAAATATATGGAGTAAAAGATGGTTTATTAGTTGCTCCATTTGATATCTGTATTTTTGAATTAGGTTTTAATGATTCACCTAATCCAACTCCAGTTGATAAATTAAGATATTTGATTGATGCTCCTGTTAAGAATACGGCTGGTGCAGAAATAGGTACTATCAAGAGTTTTGATTTACCTTTGGGATCAAGTAATTTTAAACCTGTTGTATTTGTTGAATTAAACAAAGATACACAAGTATTGATACCAAATCGACTTGCTGCTAAACCTTCTGAGGTTGAAGAAGGTGATACTGTTAGTTTAAGCATCAATGGAGTCAATGTATCAGGAAATGTAGAAAAAAGAATAGATGAATATCCATATTTGATACCAGGATGGAGAGTTCAAGCTTATTTGGTGAAGTTTAATCGGAAGTTAACAAATAACGTACATGGAGCGCCAGTAGTACTAACTAGCTCAAAGAAGTTATTGGGTATGTTGATTATTACAGAATATAATATGACTAATGGCACTACTAAGGCTCTTGTATTTCCGGCGCATCTTATTTAGTTGAAAAACAATAAAGAGATAATCTAAACACAAGTAAAAATTACTAGTTTATTTTACTAACCTGGGTAAATTTATCGCAAGAATATCTACAATTTGCCCAGTTTTCAATATTCCAAGCATTTCCGAATTGAGTAGATTTGTTTCTGTTTTGTAATTGAGCAAAATATCAAGAAGTTTATGTTATTACGTAGAATTATCGCCTCAACATTTTGTTTTTCACTTGTAGTTGCACAATTATCAATGATGCCTGTAACTGCAAACACCAATAAAGAAAAGACGAACCAATCAAATGAAGCAAAAACTGCACGAGCTATTAAAATTGGATTTATTGATGGCATTATTAAGTTTATTAATAATAGTGCGCGAACAAGAATTAAATTAGAGTGGGAACCTTTACCTGTAGATAAAAATATAGTTAAAGCGGCTAGAAAATATGGCTATCAACCTGTAAAAATAACAATTCGCAATGAGGATTTAGAGAACAATAAATGGATAACAAAAATTTCTGAAGCACAACGGAGGGTATTAGAAGAAGCTTTAGAATCTCCAAACTTAGAAAAATTAAGTACAAGTAATAGTTTTTGGGATTTAAAAAATCAGGAAGTTATAGATTTATTCAACAGTTCATCACTTGAACCGGCAGATTATTTAGGATTGATCCGAGATAGAAATGTACTTTTTACTTTATTAGAAAGTAATGGTATATCTTATTCATTACAAATACCAGAATCAGAATTTCTACGTATATCCGATAAACACATAAATTGGAATATTAGTGTCTACAAGTTTGTAATTGAGCAGAAACCAGAAGTTGCATTTTATCGCTTTGGTATTAAAGCTGTAGTCAATCCATTTGAGATTTCGATTCCGAATCCTTCTTCTGAACAAATAAAATTAAAAGCTGGAATTAGCTTTAAACAAAGTGATAAACTGATTGGTTTATTTGATAAAGACAAAACTGTCAATGCACGTGACTTTGTTTTCAATTTTCCAAAAGACTTTCAGCAAGAAACCACACAAAAATTAATCTCGGATTTAACAACTAATAATGCTTCTAATGAATTAGAAGGGTTTTTGACATTCTTTGGTGGCTCTAAAATGTTAGGAGAAGTTGTTAGTAGAGGTTTACTTGGAGGTATTAAAAATACAAGTATTATAAGTGGGGGTATTATTGATTTTGAGGGAGGAGAAATTTCACCTTTAATTGGAGTGAATAACAAAATAGCTAACTTAGGAGATGCATCTGCTGGAATTTTATTTGGTGCTGGGTTAGATGAAAAAACTTCTCTTTTTATTGGGCCTAGTTTACAAACATCAATATTTACTTTATCTGCTGGTGGTTTAGCTGTTGAAGGGAATAAAAGTCCACAAGTTCATCCCGCAGGAATAATTTCTGTTGATTTATCGCGTCTAACAAGGAGTCAAAAAGTTAACAAAACACTTAAAATTGAAAATACAGAATTGGGTGGTAATTGGGGAAAGGTAAGTGATGAACTCTTTAAAAACTTGACTTTAATAGAATGGGAATTTACCTCTGATAAAGGTAGTTTCACTAATTTTAAGTTGAGGAATGTTTGTGATAGTCAAGGGCTTGCAATTCCAGAAGAGAAACAAACAGTTGTAAATATAGACGCAAGCAACCCAAAAGTTATCAAATTTATACCTAAAGGTATTTACAAATACGATATTCCTTCCGGATTTCAGCTTTTAGGTGGCGATTCAACAATTATTGCTCCCATTAATCCCAAAACTGCCTCATTAAACATGACAGGTACTTTTAAATCAATAATATGGAAAGCAAAAAGAAATAATCAGCAGAATAAAAATAAGAATCAGGAAAGTCAAGAGAAAAATTATTGTAAGGTTTAAAATTGAGACTTAGCAGTTGGAATTAGAAATTTCTAAATTACAGTTGTAAAGTTTATCGGTTAATTGATACTCCTACCCTTTCAATGGGTAGGATTTTGCTATTGTCTATCCATATCTATGAATTTAGATTTAAAGATATTACAGTACAATGTTGAGACATTGGTATATTTAGAATATTTATTTAAATCTCAAATTTTTGTTTGACTATTACGTCCTCTAAGGTAAAATTGATGCTAAACTGACCTTCACTAGCAGTGAATCGCAGCCCTAACCAAGAATCTTCCTCGTTTGCTTGTAATTCTTCAAACACATCATCGAATTCATCAAGCAGCGTAATTTTTAATCCTGATGGCAAATATTTATAAGACTCCTTTGGACAAATTTTGATGATAATCTCAACTTCACCATCTTCATTTGGTGGAGATAGAGTAATTACAAGTGCTATAGTTACTGCATCATTCAACTTAATCTGTTTCCCTCGAGTAACTGCTTCATTAGATATTTCATCACTCGTGGATCTATAAGCAGTTGGTGCAACAACTTGGAATAATTTCCAATCCGAATCAAGATTACTGTCAAACCATTGCCTCAAATTTATTGCTTTCTTTTCAATCTCAGTTCTTAATGGGAATAAACTTGTAGAGTTTCGGTTTTTCTTTGATGAAATAGAATCAAGGTTTTTATGGGGAGAAACTGCCTTTAAATCTAAAATAGGAATACCCAGATGTTTTTCTAATTCCCCCGATTGGTATAGAGATTGAAGCTGATTAAATTGTTGATAATTACCTTTGAGGACTAATACAGTATTTTTATCTTGATTGTCATTTATCTGATTATTGCTCATCATCTATTTCTCCTTGTTCATAACTTTCAATTAGTGTCATCGTGCCATTCCCACTAATTTGATTAATTTTATTCACGAGTTCTTCAATATATTGATTAGAACTATTTTTTGGAATTTTAATACTAAGACTAATTTCTAATGTTTCTTCTTCAATTAAACTCGCTTTTCTGTAACCGTATCTTTCAAGATAAAGTCTAAATTGTGCCCAATTATTAATTTTTTTCTTTGTGATAATGTAAACATATTTAAATAAAGTTTTTGATAAATCGGCTGTGAGTTGTTGCCTGTTAAGCTTATCTTGAATTTCTTCAACGCTAAAGCCTAAAAGTAGTAAATAAAGCCAACATAATTGTTTGGGAGAAAGTTCTTTTGTTTCAAGTTTATCTCTAATTTTACCATTCTCAAAATCTTGCTCTGCTTTTGCTTTTGCTAAATCTTGCAAAATTCTATCTATATGCCACTCATGATTTACTTTGGGACATTCACTACAATTCATTTTGTAGTTTAAAGCTGGACATTTTTTTTCTAATGCAACCATTCTATTCAACACTTTGATTTTTGTTTGAATATTTTTATTAACTTTAGATCAATATCATTATTTGGGATAGGTACTTTGACTACAACTATGGTTTTTTCTTCTATTCCCCATTTTTTTAGGGCAAAGAAAAAACAAAATTCAGGGAAGGTGAGTCAGGGAGAAATTTTTCTAGGTAATCTTAGACTGGGATAGGAGTAAGAGTTACTCCCCTTACTGAGTGGAAGATTACCGGTGGAGATTGAGTTTCGGAGTAGGGTGCGTTTTATCGGAAATCTTACAGGGTAACGGGAGTAAGAAATGTTTTTTTATTTATAGGAAGAGGGTTTAATAGTTGCTACTCCCGACTTATATCATTTCTTTATAAAGATGCGCCGAATTTAGCCAACCTGCGTTGGCTTTGTACAAGTAGCGATACGCCTTCGAGGCTGATTCGAGTAGGCGCAGCCTTATACAGAATTGGTATCACTACTTCTCCCTTCTGAAGATCCTTCTAAGAAACCAATACATCAATGAACCAGAGTTATTCGGATTTCACAAATCAAAGTTAATTTCAATAAATTGTTAACTCAGAGCCTGTTCTCAAAATCTTAAAGCATTCAGAGTATAATTTGAATATTACTTTGAGACCCAATTAGTTTTAATACTTTTATCTATTAATTATCTATTAAATATCTATATTCGTAAATATTAGGACTTACGCGATTGTCACAAGACTCGGATGGTGCCGTATACTGATTGCCTTATTATTGCCTAAACAATTAGTCAGTGTACAAGCACCCTACAAAAAAATGTGCCAGTTGCGTAAGTCCTAAATATATTTAAAAATGACCGCAACAGACCACTTTTTTCCAATCAAGAATTTTTAATGGTTGCTCGTCAGGCACCAACTAAGTTCTGTTATTGTTATAATTTCTGATATTTGATAAATTTATATATATATCAAACAAAATTGATGTAAAATATGCAAAAAATTAAGAGTACTTTAGTAACTTCTAGCTCTTGACTCCTAATTCCTACTTCTAACAATTAATTGAGCGTCATAACTCAAAGTAAATTGTTATGCTAGTTGACCAAATTTACCATTCAAAAACACCTAGCTGAGACGTTTTTGAAAAAATTGACGCTCAATTTCTAATAAGGATATTGTAGCTGCTATTCAATGTTAACAAAAGTAGTATTTAACAGTAAGATTGAATATCTTCACCGCATTGATCTACTAAATAACATAAAGCGCGAAAACGCAAACTAACAAATTGTTCGTAAAGTGGATTTACTTTGCATAAAGGCGGAATATGAGCTAGTTTTCGCCCAAGTAATACGATATCTCGTTCAAATGGACAGTCCGCTGGTATTAATTTAGCAATAAAATGTGCGAATTTTTGATTGTTAACTTCTAAAGAATCTATCCATTCACGCAAAGGTTCTAAAAAGTCAAATTTTGGTTTATTTAATTTATTTGGGCTATTTTGATTTTTTGGTTGATTGTTTAATTCTGTAGACTTCATAAGACCAGAAAAAACAAAAAAGTTGTTGATTGCTTCTAACATAACTATTGCGAGTTTCCCCTCAGATTGTTCCTAATAATCCGACAAAAAATCTACAAAAGCATTTAAACGCATTTATAAAATATGCCTTTAATATGCTTTTGATATTGATTATTTAACCTCACCATCTAACTATAAACTGTTCTTTTTAATACAGAATTAAAAGTTTAGATAAAGTTCCCAGTTTTCAAGTAATTGATGGTGTTTTCATTTCAAATTAATTTCATGTACTTAATGTACAGTTGCTATATTCTTTGGTAAGTAGTATCTGACGGGCACCCTTAAAAGTTTTTTTAAAGAAAAAACTTTTAAGAGAACCCTTGACGATGGAGTTTATACAAAAAACAGAATTTTTGGTCTTACTAAAGCTAGATTTAGACTCCAATTAATCTGCTTTTTCACTACGATTTTAGTCTATTACCTATTCAGTGAAATGTCATGCATTTCACAAAACTTAATGTTATTAATATTTTTTTAACAAAGTTGTATATCTTTTCATCAAAATATGAGTAGATACTATTTTTGGCTGACAAATAAAAAGCAGTATTTGTAGAAACCTAGGGGTGCGAAGTCTTTACCAGAGTGAGGAGTAGGTAATTCATATTTCCCTTTGTCTGCTTCCCTATCTGCCCCCATCCCTATACACGTTTAACTTTTGATTTGCATCTAATTTGTCCATACCTCCGAAAATTAACAACCAAAGTACTACTACTAGCCAATGGATGAAGATGATTATCCATGGGGAACCCGTGAGAGCATAGGTTATGGTACAAGTAAGCCCTAAGAGAGTTGCTAAGATGAGGAAAATTGGTTCAAAAAAGGTAGGATACCCATCCCGATAAAAGGTTTTGGCGTTCAACGGATGGTAAATAATAAACATTAGCAGACTTAATGCTGCCCATAAACTCCATTTTTGCCAGTAGCCATGGGAGCCGTTAACTACTTCTGTGGGATGGGGAAGAAAAAGGACTCGAAAAAAAAATTCTTCTGTAATGGCGGGTGTTAACAAGCAGCGTAATATTAAGAAGAAATAATTGATGGGTTTAGTTGTGTATATTTGTAGATGCAAAAATCCAGTAGAGAAGCCTAATGGTAAGGCTATAGCTATATAAATCAACAGCGCCAAACTTGCAATCAAACAATCATGCACGGCTGGAATGAATGCGGAAGCTAAGATGCGGTTGAGAATAATTGAAATTAGAGACACGTTTGTGAAAGTGAAGTAGGTTGGCGTTGACAGTAGTAATTAGAATAAGGCAATAGCGAATAGGAACAAAAGTGTAAGTAAGTAGGCGCAAAAAAACATAACTATCTATGTAAAAGTAAATTAACCTCAAACTAGAGATACCTATTGCATGACAGCCTTTTTCAAATATAATTTTCCGTGCCTCGCTACTTATGATTTACAAAACTATTCAGTAATTCTCCGTTTAAAAAGATTTATCTTTAACAAGAGTTAATTCAATTTCTCGTTACTAGTTTAAGCTTAAACCTATTAAAAATACAGACTTTGAATAATTTTTTACTTTTAACAACCGTATTATTGAGTATTTTTTTTTGATAAAGACTGCTAGGAACTAGTGACATTACCAGTGGAAATATGTAACTTTAGATTCAGACCTAAATAGTCATGGGTGCCCGTTACTTCTGATTTTCATCAGTGAGTTATCGGGTTGCTTCTAAACAAAGATAAATCAATGATAGTTGCTATTTTTCTACCTACCGTGATATTGCAACTATCACTATTTATCGATTGAGTAATAGTTTGTACAAAGAAGGCAATTAATAAAGTAATAAATCATTTTATTACATTTTTTTATTCATTTTTATCTGGAGAAATAATAATGTCCATTTCATTGTTGAAAGCAGCAACTGCTTCAGTCTTAAGTGCGGTTAGTATTTCAACCATAATTGCTGTGAAGCCTTCTTATGCAGCAGATATAACTATACCCATACCTGTAGATGCCGGAACTCCAGGATTTGATTATATAGACGGTGGAGAAGGAACTCCAGGAGATAGCAATGATGATTTTAACGGATTTTTTACTGAAGATTTCGGTTTTTTAACTTCAGGTGGAAGCGCAACATCTGGTAGTTCACCTTTTCTCAGTGACGAGTTTATTCAAAATCAATTGAAAGAAGTAATTTTATCCTTTGATTTCTTTAATCCCAGCGATAATGATTTACAATTAATAGTAAATAAATCGGGTAGTTCAGTCTTTTCTGAATCATTCAAAGATATTGGTAATGACGGTGAAAATTTTTCTTTAGATATTACTGATTTATTTATAGATAATGGAGCGGGTAACTATACCATCACCTATAAACTTCCACCAAATAACTCATCAACCGTTGCAGGATTTAATAACGTTGCTTTAAGTATCGCAACAGTTCCCGAGCCTAGTTTGGTTGCTGGTTTCCTTGCTTTGGGAATCGGTGCTGCGATCAAACGCAAACGTAAAGGCTAAATCAATTTATAATTTTAATTTTTGATTATCAATTGTCCGGAATTTGAGATAATCAAAGAATTTGGGATAAGAATTTACGAGTTCGTTCTTCGGTAGGATTGGAGAAAAAGTTATCGGGTGTAGCTGCTTCTACAAGAGTGCCACTATCCATCAAAACAACTCTATCGGCAACTTCGCGAGCGAATCCCACTTCATGGGTTACAACTACCATTGTCATACCATCTTTAGCAAGGTTTCGCATGACATCGAGTACTTCTCGCACCATCTCCGGATCTAAAGCAGAAGTAGGTTCATCGAATAACATTATTTTAGGTTGCATTGCCAAAGCACGGGCGATCGCCACTCGTTGTTGTTGCCCTCCGGATAATTGCCCGGGATATTTCTGAGCTTGTTCTAGGATACCAACTCTTTCTAATAGTTGCATTGCTAATTCTTCGGCTTTCACTTTAGGTAAACGACGTACCCAAATTGGTGCTAAAGTAATATTTTTAAGTACGTTGAGATGGGGAAATAAATTGAATTGTTGAAACACCATTCCAACTTCGCGGCGAATCGTTTCAATATTTCGTAAATCATGGCTGAGGGTAATACCATCAATTTCAATTTTTCCTTGTTGATATTCTTCTAAGGCATTAAACGTGCGGATAAAAGTTGATTTACCAGAACCGGATGGTCCCATTAATACTACCACTTCTCCACGATTTACAGTTAAACTTACACCTTTGAGAACGTGGAATTTACCATACCATTTATGAACATCTTCAGCACGGATTATCGATTTTTCTGACATCATTTAATTGGGAGAGGGGGTAGAGGGGGTCAGGGCAAACGCATCTTGTCATTAATTCGGCTATATTGTCAATAAAGTCTGAA
>ERZ1740059.129-NODE-129-length-40513-cov-9.712270_pt1 | contig 40513 bp, 30 predicted proteins | sample MGYA00581744_ERZ1740059 | MGnify/ENA primary metagenome ERZ1740059 (study PRJEB43018, sample SAMN04849738) | marine metagenome | isolation source: floating plastic debris | place: Pacific Ocean | collected 2008-08-28 | study: EMG produced TPA metagenomics assembly... | reverse complement strand
ACTCCAGCACCGGATGAAGCCGAAATAGAAGTAACTCCCCAAGCTCGAGTAACTCCAGCACCGGATGAAGCCGAAATAGAAGTAACTCCCCAAGCTCGAGTAACTCCAGCACCTGCAACCACCGAGGTTAAACCTACACCAACTCCTACAGAAGAAAAAGGCTTATCTTTGGAAAGTTTTGCGATCTGAGTAAATGCACAATCGTACTATAAAAAGACATAGTAGGAACATAAATCCGATTGCACAAGGGAATTGCCAATTAACTAAATCAAAGATTTGAATGTTTAATTGCAGCGAGAAGCATTTAAATCTTTGATTTGGGGTGTATATATGGGCGCACCTTTTCCACCATATAAATAATATCATAAATTTTAGTATTTTTCGCGAGTCATGGGTACCCGTTAAATATTTTTGAGTTTAAGCTCTGATAAGACACCGTTAAGTGGGGGGAGATAACTTTGCATGAAATTGGCATCATCTTTAGACTAGAAAGTATACAAATCCCCTCAGATCAAAAGCTTGCCATGAAACGTCAATGGAAGTCATTGATACTCGCCGCCCACTGGGTATCACTTTCGCTCTTGTCATCTGTTTTTATTATCCTGACTCAATCACCTGCAATTACAGCCACCGAGCAACCTGCTGTAATTATCAAAACTCCCAAAACAGAAACAATTTCAGAATCTACGGATAACAAAAAACCAGAATCATCCACCGATACCAAAAAACCACAAGTAGAAAAAGTAGAATCAGAAGCAGAATTAGAAACAGAAGCAAAGCCCACTCCTGAAGAAATTGCTCGTCAGAAAAAACTAATAGAAGCAGACAAGCTTTACCAAGCGGGAAACATAGCCGAAGCTGAAAAAATATACCGAGAAGCAAAAGAATCTTTTACAAATACATCCGATATTAAACCACCATCAAAAGCAATAGTTAATCCCGCAGAATTATCTCCAGCTGGTAAAGTTTATTGGCGGGAAGCACAAGCGGGAATCGTCAGTAATTTACAAACTAAAACTTTAGTACCGTTAAAACTTTTAGTAGAAAACTATCCCGAGTTTATTCCAGGAAATATAAAATACGCTCAATCTCTGAAAAAATACGGTCAAGAGAAAAAAGCTTTAGAAATACTTGAAAGAGCCACATCCCTTTATCCCGACCAAGCCTCATTGGTAAAAGTAAGAGTAGAAGCCCTTTCAGACGAGAAAAAATGGATGCAAGCCTCCTTAGCGGCGCGTCAATTTGCCATTCTCAACCCCGAAAATCCCCAAGCCAAGGAATTCACTCAAGTTGCAGATGAGAAACTGAAAAAATACACATCTTATATCCGTAGAGAAACCAGAGGAAACGCGATCGCCAACATCATTACGGGTGTTGTAGGTTACGCTGCCACAGGTAGTCTTCTCGGTCCCTTTTCCGCCCTCGACTCTACCATGATGCTGTTAAAGGGAGAAAAAAGCGTAGGTCGTTCCGTAGCCAAACAAGCTAAAAAGCGGATGGAATTAATCGAAGACAAAGAAGTAAACGAATATATTAACGAAATTGGTCAAAAACTAGCTAAAATTGCCGGAAGAAATGAATTTGAATACGAATTCTTCGTTATACCCGATAAAAACCTCAACGCCTTCGCCTTACCCGGCGGTAAAATCTTCCTCCATACCGGTGCGATCGCCAAAACAAATTCGGAAGCAGAAATAGCTGGATTAATAGGACATGAATTAGCTCACGTAGTACTTTCTCACGGATTTCAACTAGTAACTCAAGGTAACTTAATATCCAATATCACTCAGTATGTTCCGCTGGGTGGAACCGTTGGCAGAATACTTACCTTCGACTACAGCCGCGACATGGAACGTCAAGCAGATAGATTGGGAACCCGGCTATTAACAGCAGGAGGTTACGCTGCTGACGGCTTGCGCAACTTAATGGTAACCATGAGAGACGAACAGAAAAATCTTCCTCCCACATGGTTATCGACTCACCCCGGAGGTGCTGAAAGGGTAAATTATTTAGAAAGTTTGATTACTACCAACGGTTACAATCGTTACGCTTATGAAGGAGTAGCCAAACATCAAAAAATTAAAGATAAAGTCAAACAGATAATGAAAGAAAGAGCAGAGAAAAAAGAGAAAAAAGACGACGAAGATAAAAAACCAGAGGAAGAAAAGAAGCCACCCGAAGAAAAGAAATAAGAAGAAAGTTGAATAATTTAACCATTATTCAACTTTCTCTACCGTAACTGCATAGCCCATAACTCTAACTGTTTAAAATTTTCATGAGTAATCAATCGCACTAAGCTGTTACCCATCTAAAAAGTATATTATTCTATTCAATGGTGAGACCTCAAACTTTGTTAAATTTTGAATGTCAGACTTTTGACAAGAGTATTGTGCATTAAAAATGCACAATACTCTTATCTGCCCAGATTATTTTTAACGTAGCCATTATTACATCAGTGAGTATTATTGCTCTTTTGATAAATCAAGATACTCCCGAATCATTTAACAAAAATCTTCGTCACTACAAATGAGTAACCCCCTTTCAATTTTTACAGGAGGATGATTTATGTCATCTAGACCTTTTAAGTTAGCATTTCTAAGCAGTCTGGCATTATCAGTATTATTCGGTAACTCCCCTGCAATGGCACAATATAGCTCTTCAGGCGATGCTATTGTAGTACCCACAACTGGCGGAAGTACTAGAACAACCACAACCCCCACAGGTACCTCAACTACTACCAGAACCCGTACATCAACCCCAACCGGCACCTCAACCACAACCTCCACAAGCAGTTCGTCTTCAACAACAACAGTTGACACCGCAACTAGATTTAGCTGTCAAATGGATAATGGTAGCTATTCCGTCATGTACTCTCCTCAAAGTCAACCAAATCAATACTTTGCTTGGGCTACCCCCCAAGCCTTAGGTGGTGGTTGGGATGAACAAAGACGTTGCCTTACCATTGCTCAACGCCTAGAAACTTATCGTCCAGACGGTTTATTAGAACTTCGCACCTCAACCTTAAATGGATATGACGTTTTATGTGTAACTACCGAAGCCAACCCTGATTGTCAATTAGTGTTAACAGTTCCTCCCGGTAGAGACGCTTTCCAAGTACGCAACGGCGTTTTCCAAAACCTCGTTTCAGCAGATAGCGGACAGCAAACCATCGGCATTAACACCTACAGAGGTGGCGGATTAGAAGACGCAATCGATTTAGGTAGAACCTTAATTGGTGGTGGAAAGCGCGTGGTATCAAGAGATGCCATTCAGTTAAAACCTTTCCTAGACAGAGAAGATGGTGGAAGCGGCAAATTAATGCGAAACGTTAAAAAAACTCGTCCTCAGTCTACACCTCAGACAGGTACCCGTTTAAATCCCGATAAATTCCGTTAATTGAGCAGTATAAAAACTAATTTTCTTATAGTGCGGGCAATGATGCCCGCCTAATTATTGACAATTAGACATTGCAATGCAACATCTCTACAATTTCACGTTTCAAATCAGTACCCATTTTCCACTAATATTATTCCTAATGCCCCATTCTCACATCTAAAATGTTCCGTCCTCAACCCATAGAACCCAAACCCGGACAAGAATCAGTATGGGATTATCCACGTCCCCCTCGATTGGAAGATACCGATAAACATATTCAAATTATCTTTAATGGCGAGACTATTGTGGATAGTAAGAGATCAAAGCGTATGCTAGAAACCAGCCATCCTCCCACTTACTACATTCCGCCAGAAGATATAAAAATGGAATACTTTATCCAGACACCGCAATCTAGTTTTTGCGAATGGAAAGGGCGTGCTAGTTATTACAATATTGAAGTGGGTGATAAAAAAGCGGAGAATGCAGCCTGGTTTTATACTAACCCCACAGTTGCATTTGTATCTCTCAAAGATTATCTAGCTTTTTACGCTGCTCTAATGGATGCTTGCTACGTAAACGGTGAAAAGGTAGAACCGCAAGCAGGTAACTTGTATGGTGGTTGGATAACTAGCGATGTCGTTGGACCATTTAAAGGTATTCCCGGTAGTTGGGGATGGTAATTCTAGTTAAGAGTTAAATCGTGGTCTAAGTACTTATGCAAAATTTAACGTACATTTGCCATCGCGAATAGAGGGAAGCATTTCGGATCCAACCCTAGACGTTTGTAATTGGGCCGTCTTCCCCTCTTAATCACAGAATATAATGCGCTCAAGCGCTACTACGTTAGCGAAGCGTGTCCGATAGGACATACATTTTCACCCACCATATTTAATGTGGTGAAGTACTAGTGCTTTGTCCCCAGTCGTTTCGATGAGTATTTTTCTAGTCATATTTATATGACTTCAGCTGTTAGACTGGGACTTATAGTCCCAGGCGGGTATGTGAGAAAACCCGTCAATTTTAATGGGACAAAGCACTAGAAAAAAATCCTAAAAAAATAAAACAACAGAAAAATAGATTTAATCAAAAATGAAAAAACCCGGTGAAACCGGGCAGATGCACTGTTTGTCGAATTTAGCAGTGATGGCTACTATCTAATATCACAATTACACAGACTCTATTTCGCAAGTTAAAGGACAAGCTGCATAAACAGTTGTATTTAACTCTTCTTCTTCCCCATGCAACCAGCTTAACCACTTAATTTCTGTGGGATGAACCCCTCGAAGTGTTAGTACGCCAGCAGCAACTACTACCGCCATAACATTAAACATAATTAAGCTACCTGCAACAACCAAAACCGCGCTAGCAGGCATTACCGATTGCAAAACAATGGAAAGCAAACATCCAACAGTGGCCATCAAAACAACTAAAGGAAAACCGACAACCAGCAAGCATACTGCCAGTGTAAAAGTCCATATCAAAAAGCTTTTTATCATTAATAAAGAGTAAGTTTTTCCCATATCGGTGGTGTGTGACAAAGCCATTATTTTTCCTCCAAAGTACAATAAATAGGTTGAAATCGAACGATAATTTATTAATTCCCAGCGGGATCAAGATATTTAACTTACATGGAAATCAAGTATATATAAGTTGGCTGGGAAAATGAGCATTTATTAAATAAACTTTACAGTCATATATTTTGTAATTATGTTTCTGCTTCTATTTATGATTTAACTATTTAGTTTGTTTTAATCATCTATCGAAAGGCATACAGGTTTACATAACTCACATATCTAGTACTTTGGATAGAAGCTTGACCTAAGTTGGCTTAACATTTCTTATTGAAATACGACCTGATTCTAATAGTTTTTATTTTTCTTTAAGGAATGGCAAATACAGCAATCCTATATAATTTCTCAAAATTTATGGTGTAGAGTCAGCCAGTTTATAGAAAATCGGCTTTGTTAATAATTACGGATAGTTTCTACCAATTCTTTATTGGGTATTCAATATTTTTCACCAGACTCACGCAAAAAATGCTCGATCTAAAAGGTTGTCTTTGAAGGCGTAAGTCTTAACTTAAAGCGATCTCTCCTGACGGTCTACTATATATTGAAATTAGTTGTTAAATTTTTTAATCAAAATAAGAATAGTCAAAACAACTGTACTATAAATGTAATATAAAAATTCATAAGCCTTTTTCAAGTTGCATTTCAACCCATTGGAGTCATGCCCAAACGCCTGCTGATAGTCGAATCTCCCGGTAAAGTTAAAAAGCTGAGTAAAATCTTGGGAAGCGAATGGATTGTTCGTGCTAGTTGCGGGCACATTCGAGAACTCAGCAATGAAGGTGAGGATTCTTTGGGCTTTATTATGGATGGGAATAATGTGCGGTGTCGCTACATTCCCAGGAATCAGCAGGCCCATGATACTATTAGTAAATTAAAAGCTGCGGCGAAACAGGTTAATGAAGTAATTTTGGCAACAGATCCCGATAGAGAAGGGGAAACCATTGCTTGGCACCTCAAGGAAGCTTTGGGATTAAGGGAACCAAAACGAGTTGTCTACACCGAGATTACAGAAGCAGCGGTGCGAGCTGCTGTAGCTAAACCCAGAAGGCTTGATACTAATTTAGTTGGTGCTGGATTGTGTCGAGATTGTTTAGATAAATTAGTTGGATACAAAGGAAGTCCATTAGTTTGGGCTTTGAATAATGGTGCAAAGAGTGTAGGAAGAGTTCAAAGTGCAACCCTACATTTAATTTGTCAGCGCGAGAGAGAAATTCTGGCTTTTGTACCGTCAGATTATTGGAGTGTTTGGGTAGATTATGCTGAAGGATTCCGGGCTTTTTACAAGGGGATGGTAAATTCTCCTTCAGAGACAGCGCAACAAGAGAGTGAAGCGAATGATGACACCGTATTCAAGAAATCAGAGAAAACCGAATCCACTCGCGTGCTTTCCGAAGCTGAAGCCGAAGGTTTGGTAACAGAAGCGCGAAATCATCCCCATCAAGTCGTGCAATATGAAGGAAAAATTTCCAATCGTCAACCACCTCCACCTTTTATTACTTCCACCCTCCAACAAGCTGCTGGTTCAAGATTAAAGTTTGCACCAGAAAAAACCATGCAGGTAGCACAAAAGCTCTATGAAGCTGGTTTAATTACTTATATGCGAACCGATTCAGTCATGTTGAGTCCCGAGTTCTGTGCCAGCGTGCGTAAGTGGTTGGAGCAAAAAGATCCGCAAAATTTACCGAATCAAACAGCAAGACATCGTAGTAAAAAAACTGCTCAGGAAGCTCACGAAGCAATTCGTCCTACTAATATATTTCGTCCTTCTGTCGAGTTACGAGTTGAGCTTTCTTCAGATCAGTTTAACTTGTATGTATTGATATGGAAAAGAGCGGTGGCTTCCCAATGTCGTGCCGCACAACTTCGTAAAACCCTGGTAATTATCAAATCTGGTGAAATACTTTGGCAAGCCAGGGGACAGGTAGTAGAGTTTCTCGGCTATGCAAAATACTGGTCAAATTTAGGTAAAGATACAATTTTACCCAGTTTACAACAAGGGCAAATATTAACCTTAGAAAATGCCGGACATGAGAAGAAGAAGACTCAACCACCACCACGTTACAGCGAACCAAAATTAGTCCAGTTAATGGAACGTAAAGGAATTGGTCGTCCCAGTACTTATTCTCCCACGATCGCAACTTTGAAAAAACGCGGTTACGTCCAATTAACAAAAAGTAATTTACAACCGACAGGTTTAGGTCTAGAGGTAGATGATTTTTTACAGAAAGCTTTACCAGATTTATTAAAAACAGAATTTACTGCCAAGATGGAGGATGCCCTCGATAGCATAGCTTCGGGAAAACAACCTTGGCAAAAATATCTAACAAGCTGGAATCAAGATTATTTTGCTCCAGCTTTAGTAAAAGCGAAAACTGTACCCGTTGCGTCGAATGGTAATAAAAATTATCCTTCAGCAGAACGTAAATATGATAAATCGAGAACTCGCTGTCCGCAGTGTAATAATCATTTAGCGAAGATTAAGAGTAATAAAGTTAAAAAGAAATATTTCCTCAAATGTGTTAGCGGTTGTGAAAACGTGGTTTTATTCTGGAGCGATTACGAGAAAAAATGGCGAGCGCCAAATTCTCAAGGAGATAAAGCTACAGCGCCTCAAAAACCTCCAGGAAAAGTAACTAAGTATCCCTGCCCGGTGTGTAAGAAGCCTTTAGAAGAATACGGTTATATGAAAGACGGGCAGAAGAAAACTATGTTGCGGTGTAGTGATTCTAAATCACGGAAAGATAGCAAACATAAGGAAGCGGTTTATTTTAATACTGCTAAAGGGTGGTGGAGTCCAAAGTTTGGGAATTTAAACGCAGAGTGACGCTGAGGGAAGCGCGGAGGTTCGCTGAGTTTTTTCAGTTCAAATATGAGGAAGTGAGATTGATCTTAAGTTAGGATGAACTCTAAAGACTAAGGATTTGTAATAATTGGCAATGATGAGAGGTTGATGAAATCAGTTAAAATGCCCTGATACTTTTTGGGGATACTTTTATTTATTATGATTTAATGTGATTAATTATCTAAAAAATTCTATTAAAATATCTGTAAGATTAACCCTCCCTTAACCATATAAACGAAAAGAAAAACTATCGTGTTCCTATTTGGAGATAATTTTTATGGTATGATTTTAAAAAAAAATATGAAAGTAAAATTTATTTATAAAATTATGACTTTCACGATAGAAAAAATATCGATACTATCAATATGCCCAGTTTTCTTAATTTACCTCAGCGGACAAATAAACCTAGAAATACGGGAATTACTCATGTTATAGATCGCGGAATTGGTTTGCGACAAGCTCAAGATTTACTAGAAACTAGTGCTAATTATATTGATTTTATAAAATTAGGATGGGGAACGAGTTATGTAACTCAAAATTTACGTGAAAAAATCAACTTATATCAAAGCTTTGGTATTAACCTCTGTTTTGGAGGAACTTTTTTCGAGATTGCTGTGCTTCAGAACAAATTTGATAAATTTCGCAAATATCTTCAGGACTTTAACATAACGCACGTTGAAATCTCAACCGGTTCTATCCAAATACCCCAAGATAAAAAGTGTCGCTATATTGAAGAATTGGCTGGGGATTTTATCGTCTTATCTGAAGTGGGTAGCAAAAATCCAGAACAAGTTATTCCTCCCTATATTTGGATCGAAAATATTCAAGCTGAACTAGCTGCAGGAGCTTGGAAAATTGTCGCTGAAGCTCGTGAAAGCGGTACAGCAGGAATCTATCGTAATAATGGGGAAGTTCGCTTTGGATTGATTGATGAAATTATTTCTCAGGTAGACTTCAACGATCTGATCTTTGAAGCGCCTCAAAAAGAACAGCAAGTTTGGTCGATTAAAAAATTTGGTCACCTCGTCAATCTGGGAAATATTGGAGTGGATGATGTAATTCCCTTAGAAACTTTGAGGCTGGGTTTGCGAAGTGATACAATCGAAACTTTTCATAAGAACGATCAAAATGAATGGATGTTTAATTAGAAATGGAAGTCAATCCGATGACATTAAGTAACAACAATCCAAATAGTATCTTTCACCTCGCGATTCCCACCCATGACTTGAAAACTGCGAAACATTTTTATGCCGAAATATTGGGATGTCGGGTTGCTAGAGAATATGATGATCGAATTACCTTAGATTTTTTTGGAGATCAACTAGTATGTCATCTAGCACCGGATGAAATCGAGCACAATCCAAAAATGTACCCCCGCCATTTTGGACGAACATTTCTGGAAAAATCAAGTTACGAACAAGCCATCGCATCGGCAAAACAATATGGGGTTCGTTTTTTAGAAGAACCATCTATGCGGTTTGCACAGAAACCGGAAAAGCACCTAACTGCCGCACTTCTCGATCCCTCTAATAACGTGATTGAATTTAAGTATTATTTTCAAAATCAGTATATTTATTAAAGAGACCTCCTTGTTTTATCAACTCTCCACCTGTAATCTTCTTTGTGGTGGAGTAGTAGATAAATATAGAAAAATCTCAAAAGAACATCTTAACTCCCATAACCAGCAACAAAACCAGAACAACTTTTTGAAAAATTTCAGGATTGAGGTACTTCGACAAAAAAATACCAGCACCTACTCCCAAACACACACTTGGAATTCCTGGAATCAATAGCTTCCAAACTTCAGAGGTAAGATCGTGATTAAACCCATGAGCAACAACCGCTAAAATCATGCTAAAAATTCGCACTCCTTGAATGTTGCTCTTAAATTCTTGTGGATCCCATTGAGAAGAATTCGCGTACATAATCAGCGGTGGGCCACAAGAATTGTAAGCTCCTGAGAAGAAACCAGATGTTAAACCAGCAAAATATCCCCATCCCGGAGCTTTCACTTCTGGCAAGCGGGGGGTAAACCAGGAATATAATGCATAAAAAATGATGATAAAACCTAAAAGATCTAATACCAATCGATCATCTATTTTATCGGATGCTATAACTCCAAGAGGAACTGCAATAAAAGAACAGATAGCAATCGGAATCACTTCTTGGAAATTAAAGCTTTGTCGGTAGTGGAAAAGCAAAATTGATGTAGCGATTGGTTGTAATAAAGCTATCAGAGCAATCGCCACATGAAAGTCAATCAAATTCGTCAGAAAAGACACTCCCAAAAGTCCCAGTGCAAATCCACAAACACCTCTGACGAGTCCCGCAAAAAATACGATACTACAAAAAAGCAGCCCGTCAATCATCTTCTATCTTAAAAGTTAAAATCTGCTAACAATATGACATTGTATACTAAGTATCGTTATTTTAGTGTTTAGTATTATACATCAAGTTAATGGGCAGGATGATAACTTTAACTATTAATAAACAAAACTAAAGTCTTGACTTTTTTTACTTTCTCTTTGATGCTGCAATCGTTCTTGCCATCTCAATACTCTTTCCCATCTTTGTTGGGGGGAACTCAATTCAACCGTGAAGATTTTCTCAACCATTGGTGTAAATATAGGTTCGATTTGGTCGAATACTTCTAGGGGATTTTTACCATAAATAGTAGGTATAAAAGGAATCTTACCCAAAATATTATCTTGATGTTCTGCTTCAAAAGCTTCAACTTCTGGGAACTGATTGAGGCATTTATTCAACACATATACTACCGGAATTCCCAATTCTTCATCAATAGCGCGGATATCTTCGGAAATTGCGATCGCATCAGGAGTTCCTTCTACTACCACCACTACTACATTAGCACCAATGGGCAAACCAAATCTACCAGCATCCTCACCACCACCACAGTCGAGAACTACGGTTCCTTTGGTAGATAAAGCCACCCAAGCTTTTAATGGGTTTAGGGTTGCGTGAGAACAGCGATTAGAATAAAGTTCTTCTATCCGCAAAGCGCTAGTTCCCACAGACATCAGCGCTAGTTTGTCATCAAGAGCTTTTGTATACTTTTGAGTAAAAAAGTCAGGTGGTTCAACTGAAAATTGCTTAACTTCATTGAATGGAGTACCGTAAAAGTCGCGATACAGTATTTCGGAATCTAGTTGCTGATACTCGTAAAAATCCTGCTCTGCTTGAGTTATCAGCGGAAGCTGCTTTAATTCCTGTTCCCCATATCCCAAATAGTGAGAAGTAAGATAGCGTGAAAGCGATCGATTGGTATCCGCATCCGCTACAATCATTGCTTTATCCAACTTTCTCAAACTTTGGATTAAACCGAGTGAAGTAAAAGTCTTACCCGTTCCACCTTTACCCATTAAAGCTATGACAAGTTCGTTATCAAAAAATGCATTAACTGTATTGATAGTCATTTCAATCTCTTGATGCAGAATAAATATTTTTCTCTGTGACAATGATAATCATTCTATTGGCGAATTAACAAGTGCTATGCGGCAAAATAAAACAAGTACTAATTATAACTTTATGTTAGAAAAACTACTTTTAAGCAAAGCATTGCGTATTATTTTTATTTTGTTAACTGTATCATTTTATAGTTGTAATAATTCCACTAATTCAAATAACACTTCTTCTTATACAACAACTGTAACCACCACTACAATCAAAAAAAATTTACCGCAAGTAGTGGCAACTACAAGTATTTTATGTGACTTAACCAAACAAATTGCGGCAAAAACAATTAATCTGACTTGCTTAACTTCACCATCAATCAATCCCACAATCTATCAACCAACTCCCGAAGACAAGCAAACAATAAATCAAGCTAAATTAATTATTTTTAACGGCTACAATTTAGAGCCTGGGTTAGAAAAATTTATACTCGCAAGTAAAAATCCCGCAACCAAACTACCTGTAGCAAAAATTGCAGTACCCACACCATTGATGATAACTAAAAATGGTCAACAAGTTGCCGACCCTTACGTATGGCATAATGCGAGAAATACAGCCAAAATCGTAGAAGTAATTGGGATTAATTTAGCTAAAACAATACCTGAAAATGCAGAACTGTATAGGAGTAATACTCAAAAAATAGCAAATCAACTTGTACAGCTAGATAGTTGGATCAAAACGAGAATTGGAAGTATTCCTCAGTCGAAGCGAACCTTAGTCACAACTCATAATGCAATGGCTTACTATGTTCGTGCTTATGGTTTGAAATTAGCGGGAACCTTAAGATTTATTAGTCCAACAGAACTAACATCAGATGCAAAAGTTAAATTACTAGCTAATAAAATTCAAAAAAACAATGTACCGACAATTTTTGTCCAGTCTACAATTAGTCCTCAATTAATAAATTCCGCAGCCCAAGAAGCACGAGTAAGCATATCCCAAAGACAGTTATTTACTGAAAATTTAGGTTTACCAGGAACCAAAGCAGATACTTACCAGAAAATGATGACAGCCAATACTCGCACAATTGTAGAAGGTTTAGAGGGAACTTATTTGATATTTGAAAATAAATAGTAATGAGTTAGGAGTAAGAAGTAATGAGTAAGAAGTAAGAAGTAAGAAGTAAGAAGTTAGGAGTTAGGAGCTAGAAATATCAAATAGTTATAATGGTGATTTTTAAGTTGTTCCTATTCACCACTCACTACTCCCTATTCACTATTTCCTTGTCTTAATTACTATTTTCTATACCAACCTAATTAATTGTTCATTGTTCATTGTTCATTGATTATGATTTGCGAATTATGCGAAAGGGAATTAGAAAAATTGACAGTCCATCATCTGATTCCCAAACATAAAAAAGGTACCCATGGACCTAAAATTAATATTTGTTCTGCTTGTCATAAACAAGTTCATGCACTGTTTGATAATACTCGTCTGGCGCGGGAGTTAAATACTGCTGAATTGCTTAAAGATGAACCGCAAATGCAAAAGTTTTTGGTTTGGGTAAAGAAACAGAAGACAGATAGAAAAGTTCAAGTGCGAGGTAAAAGAAGATAATACGATCGCGGATTTCCGTCTTTGTGCAATACATTATTGTAGGATGGGTATCTAAAAGAGAATTGAGTTAAAAACGATACTTTACAACCCATCCTCTTATAATTCACGCAGTATCGGTATGTACTACCAAAGTCTGGATAAACATTTAAATCAAAGCTTTGTAGAGTTTTGTGACAATAGACTATTGACGAATCACCCTTATGGTAATGACTATTGACTATTAACTAATGACTTATGAATAATTATGAAGCGAGTTTGTATTATCTTAGGTACCCGCCCGGAAGCGATTAAACTTGCTCCGGTAATTCAAACCTTCCAAAGCTATAAAGGCTTCGACACCCAGGTAATTTTAACTGGGCAGCATCGGGAGATGGTTGAACAAGTGATGGGATTGTTTAATTTAAAAGCTAATCGCGATTTAGAGATTATGCAGCCAAAACAATCTCTGAGCGATATTACCTGTCGTAGCTTACTTGGATTGCAAGAGTTATTCGAGGAAAACGAACCAAACTTAGTTTTAGTACAGGGAGATACAACTACAGCTTTTGCAGCAGCTTTGGCAGCTTTTTATAAAAAAATTCCTATTGGTCATGTAGAAGCTGGCTTAAGAACTGATAATATATTTAATCCTTATCCAGAAGAAGCCAACCGACGCTTGATTTCTCAAATCGCACAACTGCATTTTGCACCTACACCTCTAGCTACAGAAAATTTACATCGCTCTGGAGTATTGGGGGAAGTTCACCTCACGGGTAATACCGTGATTGATGCGCTATTGAATGTGGCGAATAATGAACCTCCTTGTGACGTACCGGGTTTAGAATGGGGAAATAATCGAGTTATTTTAGCTACAGTTCACCGTAGAGAGAATTGGGGAGAGCCCCTCGAAAGTATTGCTAAAGGGTTTTTACAGGTATTAGATAAATTTGCCGATACAGCTTTATTATTGCCATTGCACCGCAATCCTACAGTAAGAGAGCCTTTGCAAGCAATGTTAGGTAATCATCCCCGAATATTTTTAACAGAACCCCTTGATTACGCTCAACTTGTCGGCGCGATAATGCGATCGCATTTGTTGCTTACTGACTCAGGTGGGTTACAAGAAGAAGCGCCAAGTTTAGGAAAACCAGTATTAGTACTCAGAGAAACAACAGAAAGACCAGAAGCAGTAAGTGCAGCTACAGCTAAACTTGTAGGAACTAAAACTGAGACTATAGTAGAAAATGCGGCTCAACTTTTGAGCAATCCAACAGCTTATGAAACTATGGCAAATGCAATTAATCCTTTCGGAGATGGCCACGCTTCGGAACGCATTTTACAAATTGTACAAAATTTCTTAGCAGAAGATTAATAAGAGACAAGAGGACAAAGGGGATGGGGAGACAAGGGGATGGGTAGATACTCATAACTCCTAACTCCTCACTCTTAACTGATAACTCCTAATTCCTAACTCTCTTAGTCTTCATCTTCTAAATCTGCTTCTAAAGGTAGTTCTATAACAAATTCGGCACCGTTTCCGGGAGAGGAAATACAGTATAAGTTACCACCATGTTTTTCTGTAACTATCTGATAGCTAATTGATAGTCCTAAACCAGTTCCTTTACCTTCTGGTTTGGTGGTAAAAAATGCATCAAATAGTTTATTTCTGACTTCTTCTGTCATTCCAGGGCCATTATCTGCGATACGAATGGTAACTTTATCTTCGTCTGCTGAGGTAAGGATAGTAATAACGTTGGGATTTTTCTGAATCTCTGCGTAGGTTTTACCTTCATTGGATTCGTCTAAAGCCTCAATTGCATTTGCTAATAAATTCATGAATGCTTGGTTTAATTGACCGGAATAACACTTAATTAAAGGTAACTCATCATACTTTTTAATAACTTCAATTGCCGGACGTTCTGCTTTCGCTTTAAAGCGATGTTGCAAAATCATCAAAGTTGTTTCGATGCCTTCGTGGACGTTAACTGCTTTTTTGTCAGCGCTATCAGTACGCGAGAAATTCCGTAAAGACTGCATAATATCCCGAATTCTATCAGTACCTAATTCCATAGAATTTATCATTTTTGGTAAATCTTCTATGAGGTAATCTAAGTCGATTTCTTCTTGAAAAGCTTCGATTTCTTCTGGTGGGGAGGGTAGATTAGCCTGGTAAAGATTTAACAATTGCAGTAAATCTTCAATATATTGATTGGCGATCGATAAGTTACCCGCAATGAAACCAACGGGATTATTGACTTCGTGAGCAACACCTGATACCAATTGCCCTAAAGAAGAGATTTTCTCAGTTTGTACTAATTGCGCCTGAGTTTGTTGGAGTGTTTCCAGAGATTCTTGTAACTGCTGCGACTTTTCTTGTTCGCCAGCGTAAAGGCGAGCATTTTCAATTGCAATCGCGGCTTGTGAGGTGAGTAGTTTGAGAATTTCTAAACGCGAGTTGGTAAACGCAGCAGTAGCTTGATTGTTTTCTAGGTAAACAATCCCAGTGAACTTACCTTGGTAGAAAATGGGGGCGCATAATACAGATTTTGGTTGTTCGCGCAGTATGTAGGAATCTTCTTTAGAAATCGCCTCTTGGGTTGCGTCGTTGAGTACTAGAGGTTGCTGAGTTCTTGTAACGTAGTTGATAACGCTTAAGGGTATATCTTGACTTTCCTCTATCGGAGTTGATTGCAATACAACTAAGTCATTATCTTGGTCATTATCTATGGCTTCGATAAACAACCGATCGTCTTTGAGTAAGATAAGACAACCTTTTTGAGCAGCAGCATTTTCTATAATTATAGATAATAATTTGTCAAGGAGATTATCTAAAACAATTTCACTGGTAATGGCCTCACTTGCCTTCATTACCGTAGTTAAATCTAGAATACTATTGCTGTTAGTTGATGATTCTAATATACTTGCTGAGTGACTAACAATAGTTCTGCTGATGTCTTGTCGTGGTAGAGTGGTTTCGCTGCGAATAATTAAATTAGGATAATGCTCTTCTAAGTCTTTTACTTTAGCTAAAGCACCCCAGCGAATATAGCTATAATAAGCATCAGTCATGTAGGTTTTAGCAATCTTATCCTTACCTAACACCAGATAAAACTTTGCTGCAAGTTCGTTACCCAGAGCTTCCTCTTGAGTGTATTCATTTTCCTTTGCACCAGCAATAGCACGATCGTATAGATGCATTGCCTTGACACTTTTACCTAAAACTCGCGCCTTTTCAGCTTCTACTAAATCGTACTTGTGCTGAAAATTACATGCTGCATGATGCGCCCATTTCTTCATTTTATTTTGATTGGCAGCGACTTTTTTGAGGTATTGCTTTTGTTCTGCTAGCGTTACGTTTTTGTAATTAGCTAGAAGTGCGAGGGAGTAGTAGAAATTGTTGACGCAGTATAAGAAAAAGCCTGGATTCTTATCTGCACATTCCTCTGTTAAGCGAGCATTTTCAATCACTTCTGCATAATTATTAAAAAAATAATTAACAATTGTTTGACAATTATAAAAAATACTTAACCAAGTAGTATTAATACCTAACTTTGGCAATATATCACTTTCACTCAAATCATCCTTAACTAAAACATATTTATTAAATGAGTTACCTTGTAAATTGAATATACTACGTTTTATTGCTTGAATAACCACAGCAAGTGATTCTAGTCGCAATTTATGCATTAAGTCGATATTTTGCATTAATTGCTTCAACAAATAATCTAAATTACTTCCAGCCAAGAAAAGATTTTTATTTATAGTCCAAGCACTATAGCTAGCAAATTGTAAATCTCCTGTTTCTAAACCACTATGCATTCCTTCCATTAAAGGTGAAATTGTTTTTAGTACAGGTTCTTTAAAATGTCTAATCATAGAATTAAATACATAGTAAGCTCTACATTTGAGTGAGCTATAGCCCTGATTTTTATTTAAAAGATTTATGGCTAAAAGTCCAAATTTATAGCCAACTTCAATATCTCCAAACTTTTGGCATAACATTGCACCATAAATACTGTAACCATAAGTACTAAATTCCGAATTACCATATTTAACTGATAAACGAACCATTGCTAATATAGTTAGTGGAAACAGTAACGATCCTGCTTGACTAGCTGCCGGATTAACTAGCATTAATATCTGCATAGCTGCTAATTTATAAGGATCTGTCATATTAGGCAGATAGGCTAAATCTTGAACTTTTTTCCCTACAAGAACGATTTTTGTCCGAAATAATTCTGAGAATAAATTTTGTAGTTTAGGTTTCTTTGGTAGCCGTACACCAAGAATATTTAGAACTTTTACTCCAACATCTAAAGCTTCTAACATTTGATTTTGAGCAATGCAAGAAAGTATTTTAATTTTGTAAACTTTGACCTGCTCAAGAATACTATTCGCTTGTTGTAAACAAATATCTCCTAATTCTTTTGAATATTCAAAATTACTATTTAAGTACTCTAATTCTGTTGTTTCGATATATAAATTGAACGTGAGATTGTAGTTAATTTGCCAACTGTCTGTTTCTATAAGTTCTAAACCTATAGTTAAATACTTAAGAGCAGCTTCATAAGCAGCAGCAGCTTTGGCTTTCCGACCAGCGATGAGATTTAGCTGCGCTAAATCATATTTTTCTGCTTGACTTGTTAACAATTTAACACCCATATTTAGCTGATTAACTATGTCTAAAATGTTTTCTGTTAGTAATTCGGGTGTTGTTGATTGATGAAGCCGCCGACCAATCTTTAGATGAGTTGCTTGTTTATCTGATTCTGGAATCAGTGAATAAGCTGCTTGCTGCACGCGGTCATGTAAAAATCTATAACCAACTTTAGCAATCTTTGATTTTAAATTGATTGTATTAAAATATTGATAATTTATATTTTTACCATATTTTTCTATATCTTCTCCAAATACTAAAGGAATCTTATAAGCTTCTGTTAAAGGTAAAATTAAGCCTGCTTGTAATGCTGCATCGAATTCTTTAGCAGTATTTACTAGAGATTTTTCATTCACAATTGATAGCACATCTAGTGTAAATGTATCTCCAATACAAGCGGCTAATTGCAATACTTGCTGTGTCGAGTCTGGTAGTTTTTTAATCCTGTTGACAACTAATTCTACTACGCTTTTTTCGGTAATACCAATGGCTTGAATTTCTTCAATATCCCACTTCCACATCCCTTTATTTTTTTCTTTATTAATTAGGGAAGATAAGGGAGTAAAATCAAATTTTAAAAGTTTTTCTTGGTAAAGTGCTTGTAGCAATTGGGTGATAAAAAAGGGATTACTACCAGTTTTATTAAAAATTAACTCAGCCAGAGTGTTTACTCGATCTGTATTATCTTTTAAAGTATCCTCTATCAAGTGAGTTACATCAAAAATTTCAAGTGGTTGTAAAACGATATTATGAACAATTGCGTTATTTTTTTCTATTTTTTCTAAAGTTTGAATTAAAGGATGAGTCGAACTAACTTCATTATCCCGGTAAGCCCCAATCAACAACAAATATTTGCATTCGGAGTCAGCAGTCAACAGTTGCATTAACTTCAGAGTTGCAGAATCTGCCCACTGTAAATCATCCAGAAAGATTACCAATGGATGTTCTTTTTGAGCGAAGACGTTGATAAACTCAGTAAAAACACGATTAAAACGGTTTTGTGCTTCTATTCCACCCAGTTGGGGTACTTCCGCTTGTTTACCGATGATGAGTTCCACTTCCGGAATTACATCAATAATGACTTGTCCATTTGTACCAACAGCAGCTAATATTTTGCTGTGCCATTGTTCAAGCTGAGTCGTACTTTCTGTAAGTAGCTGCTGCATCAAGCCACTAAAAGCCTGAATTAATGAAGCGTAAGGGATGTTGCGCTTGAACTGGTCAAATTTGCCGCTAATAAAGTAACCACGCTTTTGGGTGATAGGTTTATTAACTTCATAAACTACCGATGATTTACCAATTCCTGAATAACCAGAAACTAGCATCAGTTCCCGGCTTCCTTTGCTTACTCTTTCAAAAGCATCTAGAAGTTGATTTACTTGAGTCTCTCTACCATAAAGCTTTTGAGGAATAAGTAACTGACTCAATACATCCAATCTTCCTGGTTGGAACTCAATAATTGTTCCCGTTATTTCTAATTGTTCGCGACAAAGTTCTAAATCGGCTAAAAGTCCTTTCGCAGTTTGATAACGATCTTCGGCGTTTTTCGCCATCAATTTTACTACCACATTGGCGATCGCATTAGGAATTTCTGGATTTAATTGTTGAATTGCAACGGGTTGTTTGGCAATATGGGAATGAATCAATTCTAAAGGATCGTTACTTTGGAAAGGTAATTGCCCGGTAAGCATTTCATAGAAAGTTACACCCAGTGAATAAAAATCGGTGCGGTAGTCAAGGGCACGATTCATTCTCCCAGTTTGTTCGGGGGACATATATGTTAATGTCCCTTCAAGTTGATTGGGGTTAGTTAGTTGTAGTTTTTCGTTACTAAGTCTGGAAGCTATACTAAAGTCAGTAAGCTTAACTTGTCCTGTTTTAGGATTAATAATGATGTTATCAGCTTTGATATCTTTGTGAATAATATTGTGAGAATGCAGCGATACTAGAGCTTTCCCCAATTGCACGGCAATATTTAAACATTCGAGTAATTCTAATTTTTGATTGCTTAGTACTTGCCTAAGAGACTTTCCACCAAAATCCTCCAACACAAGTAACAAACGATTTTCATCGGTTTCAAGCCTTAATATTTTGACAACACCTTCTAAGTCAAGACTTTCAGTAATTTTGTATTCATGTTTGAGTCGAGTAATTGCATCTAAGGTTGGATAGTCTTCTTTAAGGATTTTAAGAATGACTTTTTGCTGGTTTAGATGCGATATACCCCGATAAATAATGGTATTGATTCCTTCGTAAATGACTTCCATAATGTCATAACCGGGAACCAAGGTAGATGTGAGCATTACACAATCCTTCCTAGAAGAGTATAAATTTGTTCGTATATCTAGGGTTCCCCAATATTCAGTTTTTTAAACACCTATGAAAGGAAATTTGCTGAAAATTTAAAATATACCGTCACAGAACTTGCACGGAGTACATACCTAAAATCTAAAATGCAGGAGCACAAGACGACGTACTTTGATTGAACTAACCTCAACTCTGTTGTTTGTATGAAAATCCTCCGCAACCCAAGCCCTACATAGTAAATACAAATGGATATATTTGGGTAAAGCCCATAATAGCCGTGGATCCATATTTAATTAAACTAATTTAACCTCCCTTACATAAGAGAGGTTGCGGGTATTTTAAAACTTGAAATGACAAGTTTTTCCTCAACTTTGAGTAAGTCCAATTACTACTGCTTTGCTGGTAATTAATTCTAAAATTGCTTTACACAGTAGGCTTTGGGCATCAAGGAAACCATAAATTGCAGTTAAATGATTTTTCCCTGGTTGTGGTAAATACTTACCCTCAAGTCCTTTTGCTTTCCATTCTTTCAAAAAATCTTGTGACTGACGATGAAATTCTGAGGTTTCTTCTTCACCATATGTAACAATAAGCTTTCCTGCTTGTTCGGGAATATGACGAATAGGGCTGTTGCGAAGAACTTGACCCCAAGTCAATTGCAGAGAAGGTTGTAACCAAGTATAAGGGAAGGGCATTAGATCGAATAAACCACTAATAGCGCATCCACCTTTAATTATATTATTGGGTAAACCATAATCTTTTTCCCAATCTGTAGACATCATCATAGCGGTTAAATGACCACCAGCTGAATGCCCAGATACATAGATTTTATTTGGATCGGCACCAAAGCTTTTAGCATTACGGTAAATCCAACTTATGGCACCCCTATTTTGCCGAACAATCTCGTCAATAGTAACTTTTGGACATAACTCATAATTGATAACTATAACTGTTACGCCAGCACTAACAGGACCTTTGGCAATGAAACTAAACTCTTTACTACTAAGCATTTTCCAGTAACCACCATGAATAAACACTAAAATAGGTGCGTCTGGTTCAGATGCAGGAAAGATGTCTAAGTTTTCGACTAAGGTTGGACCAAAGGGAATATTAAGATAACACGTCAGTTCTTCCCGTACTTTCTCACTATTTGAAATGTAAAAATTAATATAAGAAGCCAAATCAAGTCCTAATTTTTCAGCATCGTATTGAGCATCTAACTCGGATTGATCTTGAAAATTACGATATAGCATTATATTTTCCCTGTAAATTGGTAGATTCCTGAATGCAAATAGATTTTAGCTTGAGAAAGCTTTTAATAAAGATAAGGTAGAAGACAGTTATATTGAGTAAAAAGCACCATTAACTTAATTATCTCTCAAAAATATTCTAGACAGAATTAAATTAATAGCATCTATAGTTTATCTTTTAAATTTGAAAAAGCGGAGTAAACTCTCCGCTTTTCAAAACATGCAAATTATCCTGTTTAAGATATATTATTATTAGAAGTAAGTTTGCCAATCATTTTTTAAATGAATTAAAGAAGGTCATACAACGGTTGATATCAATAATGGCATTTTTTTTGCCGTAACAGTTTTTTCTTGTAGTTTTTTGTTATTAGGTATCTCTGAAGATTTACTCATTTCCTCCAAACACTCGAAGAAACTATTAAATACTATTTCTACAGCATTACAAGCTTTGGCTTTTTGTTCTTCTGTTATCTCCATATTATTCAATAAATTTTCTGTTTCTTCATGATTCATCCCAGATTGGATATGACCTGTCTCTACTAGCAAATGATATTTACTAAAGTAGCGACATTTTTGTTGAGTGACTTGTTCTAGTTGATCGCCCAATTTGACAAAGTAAGGTAAAGCAGTATTACCTGTAGCTTCTATAGATTCAATAACTGCTAGTTTTACTATTAAATCTTCTTCAAAAACACAAAGTGCAAATAAGTTGTAGCATAATTGCCGCGTTTTCTTTGTTCGTTCACCCCAAAGAAAGTCCAAAGTCTCACTGAAAGTTAACTTCAAATCATCATTAATTCCTAACTTTTCTATATCGTGTAAATACCAACGCCAGTGGCGACCATCTTCATAAGAATGTCTATTAATCATCTCCTGAATAGGGTTATTAGTTGGTTCTCTCCTAAGTGCATAAGCATTAATATCTTTAAACATCATTGCAAATGGTGCAAAACAAGGTGCCCAAGCAACTCTTTCCAACGGATCGATGCTTTCATCGATTAAATAGTTAAGCAATGGTAAGCTTGCAAACTCCTTTTTTTTCTGTTCAATCAATCCTAAAACTTCTTTCATTTTAATTCTCTAGGGTCAAGGTACAATCTTCTTTTATTAAAGATGGTATTTGCACTAATCCCTGACACTATCTTCTCATAACTAAAATTTTCACCGAATAAAAATGTGATAATTAAGTTATTAAAAGGTTACAGTCCGAAAAATCTGATTAAAACTATTTAACCTAACATTAACTAACTTTCTCTAAACAACTGCAATCAACAGTATTTAGTTTTAGTAGTCTTGCTTTAACTCCGTAACTAATTATTAAGTTTGACAGAAATATTTTGAAATGGGTAGGGGTTTAGAGTAATCTTTATTAAAAGTAAAATAATTAGAATAAATACGGATAATTTAATCCGCTATTAATTGATATTATATTTTTTTATTCATACTAAGTTCAGCAAATATACTGAAAAATTACGATTATTCTTTTGAAAATGATTATTTTTAAACTAACCCTTGTCAATTACGGAGATAAATAGTTACTAAAAATATAGTCAAATATTACAAGACTTATTTTTAGCTTTACCAGGAGTAATCCTGAGTGGACGAACTACAACGCCCTCTATCCCTCCATCAAAGATTGTTGGGATTACTTTTCGCATGATATTATAACTGCCATTCACATCCGCATTAATTCTAATTTTATGTCTTTTGATTTTATACATTCCTCTGGAAACTCGGTAGCCACTAAACTGGATTTTTTTACTACCTTCATCACCATAATTAGGAATGGTATCCCCAGACAAAAAACTAGCTTTTGAAGTATAACTTTCTTCAGAAGTAATAACTGTAATCCCTTTGATTATTCCTTTATATTTCAACATCTCTATAAACCGAGCATGAGGAATCGAAGTAAAAGATTGATTGTTCTTTTTCCCATTATTTACTTCTTGCTTCCACAGGGGATTTTTACCAATAATTAACTTACTTATTCCGCGAGAATCTAGATAATCAATTATCCATCTCGAGCAGACATGTAGGTAATTATCTACTTGGTTATTACGTTTAGCAGTTAATCTTTTAATTTGATGAGATGTTGATTTTTCACCTGGTAACTTTGACTGAAGAACAGCTTTACTTTTATTGTAGAATTGATTCAAACTCTTTAATGGTCGTCCGTTAACCAGAACAGGTACAAAACCTTTTTGGTTTGATGTTAATGCCGCTAAATTATCTACTCCAATATCTATGGCTGCTACTAATTCAGGGTTTGTGACTGTATGGTGTTCTGAATATTCATAAACTACCTCAATTACATATTGACCAATATGAGGAATTATTCTAGCTTGAACTATATTTTGCACAAAAGTTGGAATAGAAATATCTGTACCAGATAATTTGACTAATCCTTTTTTTTATCCTGTTTTACTAATTGCTTGAATTGTGTAAATTAATAAGTTACGTCCTTGGGTTTTATGTTTGTATTTGGGTAATTTGGGTTTACCACTAAACTTATCTGGATCAAGTTGATAAGCTTTATTTGCCTCGAAAAACGATTTCCAGTTTTGGTCTAAAACCTTGAGAACTTGTTGGCGGGTACCCATGAGAATTTTTTTAGAAGAAAAAAATTCTCATGGGAGCCCTTGGCCAGCCCTTTCTGGGCAATGCTTGATAATCTGGTTGCTCTTTTACTAGATGATATAGTTTATTAAAGCCCAAATAAACTTTTTCAAATATGAATGATTGACGAACTAAATAATTAGCATAGTTATAGAGATTTTTAGATAGAAAACATAAATTATCTATCTCAAACCACATTGGATTACTTCTTTTGATTATATGTCTCTCTACAAGTCTCATAAAGTTCGACTTCATTCATACATACTAATATTATCTTATACAATCAAATTTCTTGATTGACATATTTGACTATATTTAATTATATTTGACTATATTTATGTCGTTTTATTGCGATACCTCTTTAGATTCTGGATGCAGGAATTTTAGATTAGGGCATGTTTCAAACGATAAAAGCCCGCAGCCTTATACGGCAGTAGTTTAATTACAAAACCCACCGTAATGGTGGGTTAAAAAGCCTGATTTTTCACCGCTCGCTGCCACGGCGGGCTTGGTTTCCATAACCCCGCCATAATTAAAGCGGGGAAGATTAATTGCTGTATTAAGACTTCACTACCACCGATTCTTCTTTCTTCTCTTCCTCTTCGGGTAAGCCAAAAATTGAACGATACAGACTTACATATTGTTTAGCAGAAAGATTCCAACTGAAATTCTGACTCATACCCCGTTGCTGCAATTCCTGCCATTGGGGTTTGAAGCGAAAGCCTTCCCAAGCACGCACCATACAAGTGTACAAGTCTAGGGCTTCGTAACGGTCAAAGGAATAGCCAGTACCTATATGATTCATCGGATCGTGATGCGATACTGTATCTACCAATCCACCCGTACGACGTACAATCGGCACGCAACCGTAACGCATCGCTAACATTTGACTGATACCGCAGGGTTCAAAACGACTCGGCATTAAAAATGCATCGCTACCAGCATAAATACGACGAGCCAAAGCATCGTTATATAGTATATAGCTTGCCATACGTCCAGGAAAGCGAGATGCCATTTGCCACAGTTGGGTTTCGTAATTTCTGTCTCCCGTTCCCAATACTATAAACTGAGCATCTGTATAGGATAAAAATTTATCGAGAACCTGCATCATTAAATCAATGCCTTTCTGTTCCACCAAACGGGATACCATTCCAATTAGAAAAGCATTGCTATTAACTTCTAATCCTAATTCTTCTTGCAAAGAGATTTTATTCACCTTGCGTTTATCTAAACTCTCACCAGTGAAATTTTCACCTATATACTTGTCTGTTTTAGGGTCGTAAACTTCAGTATCTATACCATTGACAATACCCGATAACTTACCGCTAATAAATGACAGCAATCCCTCTAATGTTTCGCCATAATCAGCCGTTTTAATCTGCTCAGCATAAGTTGGTGATACCGTAGTTACTCTATCGGCAAACTGCACCGCTGCCGCCATTGTGTTGTGTCCTTGCATATACCAGGGACACCAGGTAATTTTTTCTAAATACCAGTACCAGGGACCCTGATAAGCTAAGTTATGAATAGTAAATACAGTACTGATATCGGGAGATTGATGCAGCCACACTGGAAGCATCCCCGTATGCCAATCGTGACAGTGAACTATCTCGGGTTTCCAGTAGTTCCAGCAAAACTCGGCAGCACCATTCGCAAAGAATGTAAAGCGCCAATTTTCATCATCACCGCCATAAACTTTGCGCGGATCGAAAGCCGGATGTCCAAATAAATACAAAGGAACATCAGTACTAGGAAGCACCGATTCGTAAACCGCGAAATCATTGAACATGGCATTTCCCTTCCAAACAGGTTCGGAAGGGATCTCCATCTTGTCTGGCAGAAAGCCGTAATAAGGCATGAAAATCCGCACATCATGCCCCATGCTTCGCAAAATTTTCGGCAATGCACCCACAACATCACCCATTCCACCAACTTTCGCTACAGGGGCTGCTTCTGCTGCTACAAATAGAATCCGCATTTCATTTATCAGTTATCAGTTGTCAGTTATAAGTTATCAGTTGTTGGTTGTTAGTTGTTAATTGATAGTTGTTGGTTGCGAATTATTGGAACCTATGCAGCCAAATCTTCAACACCCGGTTACGGTGCGGTTAAATATACGAAATTTGCATTAAGGAAGATAAAAAAAACAGGCAAATCGACCCATTAACTATCTGGGCTTTGTTTTAGTAGCCCCAGGATATACAACCTCTATGAGGGCTACTAAGGTTCAAAAACACACCCTAACTCACAACTCATAACTGAAATTCAACCACGTTCAAGAGTCGCAAAAATCTCATCTAAGATTTCCTGGGCTCCTTGTTGGCGCAATCGCTGGGCTAGTTCGCTACCTAGCTTCTCAGGCTCTGACAAGGAACCAGAAACGGTGTCTTGGATTCGCTTTGTACCATCGATGCTGGCGACTATTCCTGTCATAGTCAATTCGTCACCATTTATTTGGGTATTTACACCTATAGGTACTTGACAACCGCCCTCTAAATCCCGTAGAAACGCTCTTTCTGCAAGACAGCGATCGCGGGTTTGAGGATGTTCAATTACCTTGAGCAAGGATATAAGTTCCTGGTTGTCGGAAAGGCATTCAATGCCCAATGCACCTTGTCCAACTGCGTGGAGGGAAATCTCTTTAGGTATAACTTGATGAATACGCTCTGCCATTCCCAAGCGTCCCAATCCTGCAGCGGCTAAGATTAAAGCGTCGTATTCTCCCGCATCAAGTTTGGCGAGGCGGGTGTTTAAGTTACCCCGTACATCTTTAAACTCGAAGTGGGGGAAGTGATGCCGCAATTGCGCCAAACGTCGTAGAGAAGATGTACCAATAACCGCACCTTCGGGCAAGGTTTCGATTTGTTTATCTTTGTGCTTTTCGTGCACAACCAAAGCATCAGCCGGGTTTTCTCGTTCGGTAATGGCTGCTAAACCCAGCCCTTCTGGTAAACGAGTCGGTAAATCCTTTAGAGAATGAACTGCAAAGTCAATCTCTCGATTCATCATTCCCAATTCCAGTTCTTTGGTGAATAGCGCTTTGTCACCAATCTTCGCTAATGCCACATCCAGAATTTTGTCTCCCTTGGTAGACATGGTGTGAACTTCAAACTTGATATTTGGAAAACTCTTAGAAAGTTGTTCCTGTACCCAGTAAGTCTGAACGAGAGCGAGCTGGCTTTTACGAGAACCGATGCGAATAGTTGTGGTAGTACTCGAAACAACTGATGTCATAAACCAATTTGTGGTTGGGAGGAGATATATTCCTTATATAGACTACCGCAGTCAGGGGATCGAAAACTTCACTTGTACAATTTTGGTCAAGTCAATTTAGTGTTTTTTTTACATTACTTAACTAATTTTTGTTAAATATTTCACAGAAAAATCTAGATAGGCAAAAAATTACATTTAATCAGGAAGTTATTGTCTTAATAACTGGTAAAATGGGGGGTAAAATAAAAAGCAAAATTATAAAGAATAATTAATTTTTTGTGATTGATATATCATTACTTCAATCAAGCTGATTATCTAATTAGTTATCCAAGTAATATATTGCTCGCGGTAAGTGTGAATTACCGTTTCGGTTTTCCTGTTTGAGATTCCATCTTCTAATACATTTTAGGGAGTCTCCGTCTCTAATGACTCCCTTATCATTTATTTTCCCTCTACCTCCTCATAGAAAGCTCTCCTACTGTTTCAAGATTAATAGAAAGATTACTCGCCAATTCATATTTGGATTGAGCAACGCCAAGTTTAGATAATTGAGTTGTCTGAGTGCTTCAACTGATAAGCCCCAAAGAAGGGTGAAATTTGAATTATAAACTTAGAGATAATTAAATGTTTCAGCATAACTTACAGATGCGATACATATTCAAACGGCTAATATCCAGCAGATAGATAGATTTTTTCTGCCATCTATGACGATTAGCATTGAAGTTGAATTGAGTACTAAAATTTATATTTATAGTTTTATTAAAACTTAAATTCAAAAAATAAACCTGACTCTAGAGTGAAGTTGAAATTGTCATAAAAGGATATCAATAATTTGGTACAACAAACGTTACACATTCATTGTCAGTTGAGAATTTAGGAGTAAATTGTATTGAAATTGGTATTTGAGGCCACAATCGCCGAAAAAATTCGTAAGATGAAGCAGCGAGTAAAATGGAGAGACTCCGCGATCGTTGAACGAAATATTGACCAAACTAGCTTAGTCATAGATGATGGTAAAGCCGACGATGTCGAATTTTCATTTCTGGTGGTAGGTGATAGCGGTACGGGTTCGCACCGGGGACATAGTCCCATGAGAAAGGTTGCCGAACTAATGCTACCCCATTACGATGAATGTCGGTTTATGTTGCATACGGGGGATGTTGTTTATCAAGTAGGTTCAAGCGAATACTATCCTCAAAACTTCATCAAACCCTATCGAGAATTTATTCTAGGTGGCGAAGATTATAAAAGCATTGCTTACGATGAGATGGTGTTCAAGATGCCTGTTTTGCCAGTACTAGGAAACCACGATTACTACGATCTACCGATTATATTCGGTTTAATATCCGCCACAACCTTACCATTTCGTCGCTTAATTCCATCAAAATTAGATATTGAAGTTGGCAGACACGGTTCCCGTAAAGGTGATGCATTTGCACGAGCATTTTTAGATTATCTGTGTCGGTTTAAACTAAGGGGTGAATTGGCCACTCATTTGGATGAATACTACACCGCAAAAACAGATACTCAAAGATGTCTTCGTTACGTACCAGGACAATTTACACGCCTTCCTAATCGCTACTATAGCTTTTGCTACGGTGGAATTGACTTTTTTGCTTTAGATTCCAATACTATTAATGACCCTCTTCCTTTACCAGAAACAAAGGAAGGAAAAGCTTATGGTTTATTATTACAAAAAAGACGCACAGAGTTAGAGCTTGAAATTGAAAAAATCAGGGACATTTCCGAAAAGCTGAATCCGAATAACCCCAGTGATGCCGAACAAATCGATGACTTACAATCTAATCTATCGCAAATCGAGGAAATGATTGTTGATATTGAGAAGCAATTACATACTGCTCCAATTAAAGTTACCGATACCGAACAACTTGAATGGCTCAAGCAGCGTTTAATTGAATCTTGGAATAAATCAGAAGTTAGGGGACGAGTAATTTATTTTCATCATCCTCCCTACGTCACTGAAGCAACTAAGTGGGAACAAGCACAGACTCTTGCTGTTCGCAGCCGTATACGAAACGTACTCAATGCAGTCGCTGAGGAAGTAAATTCTTTAACTCAAGGTCGTCCTATAGTGGATTTAGTCTTAAACGGGCACGCTCACTGTATGGAACATTTAGAAACATTAGATACAGGTAATGCCGACTCCAACATCAACTGGATTGTTTGCGGTGGTAGCGGACATAGTTTGCGACGGCAACGTACCCAAGGAACTGATTTATGGGAATATTTCCCAACAAGTAACGAAAAAAAATCTAAATTAGTAGCGCGATCGCATCTTTTTGTTGGTCGTAATGGTTCTGGTTCCCATAAAAGAAGACCTTATTCAGCGCTTAGGATTGACGTTAAAGAAGGTTCTCCTCCCAAGTTTATTGTAAAACCTTTGGTTATTGAACGCTATCAACGCCAATGGCATCAACCGCAAATTGAATCATTTACAATATAACGATCGATATAGTAATTTAAAGTATTGGTAAGAATAAAGAAACCCGGTTTATTGAAGAAGCCGGGCTACAGGGTTCTGAGAAATTTTGTGGAAGTGCTACCGCAAGATTTATAGAAACTTAGCTCACAGATTCTGTAGTAGTGTTACCTGTGATTTGTTTCTTAAATGATTCAATTTCAGCGGCTAATTCTTTTCTATTTGGTGCTTTGAGTAAATAACGCAAAACAAACCAACCAGTATATCCAATGCCAATTAACTCAAAAATTGGGGATACCAAAGGAAAATTGTTGATTGCAGCTAGCACCGCTAAGAGCACCCTTAATGCAACAAACGAAGCTAAAAACACAGCGAGCGCAATAATCGGTGTTTTGTATGCGCTGTAAAACTTACTTAAATCTTGAGGAATCTCTGCCAAGAATTGAGAAATATTTGCACCAAGCATTTCCAATTGATTCGGTTCTTCAGCAGGTGGTAGTTTAGCTAAAGTCTGGGGATTAGTGCCGTCTAACGCTGGCATCTCGTTTTGCAAAGCGGTATCAACCTTTTGTGGTTCCTTAAATTCTGTCTCCATTTTTTTCTCCTTACTTTGATATAGTTAACAACTGACATTTCTCAGTTTATTTAGCTATTGAAAGCTTTACATCCACCTATCACCATATTTACTTTATCCTTTTGGAGGAAACACTTATTTGTTAATTTATTGTTACTTTAAAACTATTCAAAGAAAAGTCTTTGTTATCGAAGCTAGGGTATAGGGCATGGTACATAGGGGATTAGGGAAGGGAATAAAATATTATATATTTTACTTTTTTGACTTTTGACGAACGCAAGCGGTTGAGATATTCCCCATCACTCCCTTAGGGTATAACCGCGCCAGTCAGATTTGCACCATCTAACAAAGCACCGTTAAGGTTAGCTCTTTGAAGGTTTGCATTGGTAAGATTTGTGCCTCTCAAGTCAGCATTTCTTAAATTCGCACCATTGAGGTTAGCACCGCTGAGGTTAGCACCACTGAGGTTAGCACCGCTTAAATCGACACTACTTAAATCGGCATTTTTTAAATTAGCTCCACCTAAATTGACTTGACTAAGATTCATTTGGCGCAAATCCTTTCGTTCCCAATTCACCCCACCAAGGTTTTTAGCAGGTTTATTTTTGGAGTACGCTGGCGGTGTTATTTCTGTTGTATTTGATTGGGAAATAGAACTTTCTACAGGTGGCGGGGCAATGGTTTCCACAGGTGCTCGTGAAATATCTGGTTGTAAGATTGATGAATCAGATGGATCTGATGATGAAAGGGGTGTTTCAAGGCTTTTCAACGCTAAATAAATACCCACACCAGATAAAAGAGTGGCCCCGGTGAGTATAGCAGCAAGAGTTACAAGCAAACCTCGGCGCTGTTTTCGCGGATCCATTAGTAATAAAGTTAGAAATTAGAAGTTATAAATTACAAGTTATTAGATTAGATATTTAACTTTGTTGTGACCAGCATCACTTCATTTTAAGACCTCGATCGCTTTGTGTATATTCGGTTATCACTTAGATTATAGAAAAAGATGAGTTATAACTAAAGCGAAAATGTGGACAAATTTATAGTTTGCTCAGGAGGATTATCATGTGGGAAAAGCTTTTGCTGGCGATCGGTTTAACATTTACCCTCCAATTATGTACGCAAACAGGTGTATTCTCTTTAAGTGAATCTACCAGAGAAAACATACACTATGAAACTGTGCGGTTCGTAGCGCAACAATACGAGAACTGAATCCGCTCCTAAGCATACCTTTCTATGGGTTTTCTGCTTTGATAGTACAACGGTTATTAGTTGAACAATTTTCAAGTGTAATTAGAGTTTTTACTTAGATATTTAAGCGTGATGGTATTAGTTTTTCTAGGTTAAGCTGGGTAGTCAGGAAAATATACTACTCCATCAGTCACTGTTATGAAAAACCAAATTGTAGCTACAATTCTATTTATTTCGACTTTCAGCTTCACCAATACAGCCCAAGCAGCAAATTCCCAAGACGTTAGAGAGTTATTAGCAACCAAACAATGTCAAAACTGTGATTTGAGCGGTGCGGGTTTAGTAATGTCCGATTTATCTGGAGCTGATTTACGTGGTGCAAATTTGAGCGGTGCAAACCTTAGTCGTGCAAACTTGAGCGGTGCGGATTTACGTGATGCTAACTTAAGCGGTGCTGGTTTGTTTGGCGCAAATTTGAGCGGTGCGAAACTCAGTCGTGTAAATTTATTAGGTGCGGATCTCAGAAATACTTACCTTGTAAATGCACGGTTGACAGATGTGGATGTAAATGAAGCTAATTTACAGGGAGCTACTGGTATTACATCCCAAATTGCAAAACCACAGCAATTTTATGCTTGGGGTATGGCTTCAGCGGAAAAAGGTAACTTACAGCAAGCAGCACAATATTTCAATCAAGCCATCGCAGCTAAACCCGACTATGCAGGAGCTTACTTGGCTCGTAGTATTGCTCGCTATCACATGTTGGATAGCAAAGGTGCTTTTGAAGATGCTCAAGTTGCTAAAAAACTGTTCAAATCCCAGAAAGATATTATTGGATTACAAACAGCACAAGCATTTATTCTAGAAATACAAACACCCCTAGAAGGAAAAGTACGTCCATCTAAACCCACTTTAACGGACTTTGTGGGAAGTCTTAGCTCCCTCTTGCTTCAGTTTTTACCTTTCTAATAGAGGGAGTAAAATTTAGAAGTTAAAAATTAGGATTTAAAAATCCATAACTGTTCACTCTTTACTGTTGACTGTTCACTGATTAATGTCTATTTCTAATGAATTGTGGAAAAATAATCACGATTTAGCACAAGCATGTTTGGAGCATCCTTTTATACGGGGAATTGCTGATGGTACTTTAGAGCCGCAAAAATTTGCTTATTATGTAGGGCAAGATGCTTTTTTCTTGGAATCTTTTGCCCGCGCTTACAGTATCGCTGCTGCTAAAGCACCAGATTTTTCTGTATTCACCACGTTTCATAATTTAGCTAGTGGCGTGTTGGTAGAATTGCAGCTACATCAAAGTTATGCTTGCAAGTGGAATGTGGATTTACAGGTACAGCAACTGGGTAATGCAACTCGTCGCTACACAGACTTTTTATTGGCCACTGCTTGGGGTGGAGATATTGGTTTAATTGCTGCGGCTATGTCTCCCTGCATGGCTTTATATGCTTTTTTAGGAAAAGAATTAGCGGGTGATGGTATTCCAAATCATCAATATGCAGATTGGATTCGTACTTACAGCAGTTCTGATTTTCAACCTCTGACGGAACAACTTGCAAGTCTTCTTGATAGCTATGGGATTAATACTGCAACAGTCGCTTCCGCTTACAGGTATGCAATGTTATGCGAATTAAACTTTTTCCAAGCAGCTTGGGAATCAGTGAGCAGTGAGCAGTGAATAGTGAATAGTGAATAGTGAATAGTGAATAGTTGGCAATTTTTAATTTCTAAGTCTTAATTTCTTATCTTCCCATCTTAGTTTTTGAAAAAACAAAACATCATAACTTTTTCTCAAAGAGTATGAAGTATCAAAAATCACTGATATTTTTACTGTGACAAGCCAGACTGGGAAAGTGGTTTTTTACTTTTTGTGAAACGATGAAGAATATAGATGTAAGCGAATTGATCGAAAGATATAAGTCGGGAGAGAGGAATTTTAAAGGTGCTAATTTGATCGGTACCTATTTAAATGAGGTTAATCTCAGTGGAGTAAATTTACAGGGTGCCTCTTTGAGTGAAGTTGATTTGAGCAGGGCTAATTTAAAGGGTGCTAACCTTACTGAAGCATCTTTGAATGGAGCCAATTTAAGTGGAGCTAATTTAAGTGAAGCCAATCTCTGTGGGGCTAATCTTTATCAAGCTAAGTTGACTGGTGCGAGTCTCGATAAAGCTCTATTGAAAATGGCGGATCTAATCGATGCAGATTTTACTGCTGCTTCTTTAGAACAAGCTAATCTTTATGGGGCGTATATGAATGGTACAAGGTTAAACGGCGCGATTATGCCGGATGGAAAAATTCATGATTAAGTTTTGTGATTTAGAAATAAGTGGATAGATAGAATTTCATACAGTTTATATTTAATTAGCTATTGGAATTGAAATTTAAAATTGTCACAAAATGTAAATCTTGTAAAATGCCTTACAATTACTTTTTCCCTTAGTTTCACTAGGGTTAGGACAAACCAATTCATTTCTACCTACCTATTGCCAGTAAATAGTTTCTGATATTTTGAAGTAATCTACGTTTCAAAGCGTCTCAATGACAGATAATGGCGCAGAGGGGAACCAAAATGTCCGATAATTTCAGAAGCCGAGTTGTAACCCAAGGGATGCAGCGTGCGCCAAACCGAGCGATGTTGCGAGCTGTTGGTTTTGGAGATAATGATTTTACTAAGCCCATTGTAGGTATTGCTAATAGTCATAGTACGATTACCCCTTGCAATATGGGGATAAATCCGTTAGCACAAAGGGCTGAAAAAGGCGTTCGCGATGCTCAAGGGATGCCGCAGATGTTCGGTACCATTACTATTAGCGATGGTATTTCTATGGGAACTGAGGGAATGAAGTATTCCCTGGTGTCGCGAGAGGTAATTGCCGATTCTATCGAAACTGCTTGCAATGGCCAAAGTATGGATGGGGTGCTTGCTATCGGCGGTTGTGATAAAAATATGCCGGGAGCAATGATTGCGATCGCTAGGATGAATATACCGGCAATTTTTGTTTACGGTGGTACGATCAAACCCGGACATCACGATGGTAAAGATTTAACGGTTGTTAGTGCTTTTGAAGCAGTTGGAGAGCATAGCGCCGGTAATATTAAAGATGATGAATTGATGGCAGTGGAGCGCAATGCTTGCCCTGGTGCGGGATCCTGCGGTGGAATGTTCACTGCTAATACGATGTCTTCTGCTTTTGAAGCTTTGGGTATGAGCTTGCCTTATTCCTCTACAATGGCAGCGGAAGATGCAGAAAAAGCCGATAGCACGGAAGAATCGGCGACTGTGTTGGTGGAAGCGATAGGCAAACAACTTTTACCCCGTCAAATAATTACTCGTAAATCTATAGAAAACGCCATTTCTATAGTCATGGCTGTTGGAGGCTCTACAAATGCAGTCTTGCACTTTTTGGCGATCGCTAATGCTGCGGGTGTGGAATTAAACATTGATGACTTTGAAACTATCCGCGCTCGGGTGCCGGTATTGTGCGATTTAAAACCCAGCGGTAAGTATGTGACTACGGATTTACACAAAGCAGGTGGCATTCCACAAGTGATGAAAATGCTACTTGCTCAGGATTTATTGCACGGTGATTGTATAACTATTACCGGTAAAACCATTGCCGAAGTATTAGCAGATATACCGGAAGAACCACGCAGCGACCAAGATGTGATTCGTCCTTGGAATAATCCCATGTATAAGCAAGGACACTTAGCGATACTCAAAGGTAACTTGGCTAGTGAGGGAGCAGTAGCGAAAATTAGCGGCGTGAAAACCCCAAAAATAACTGGCCCAGCACGGGTATTTGAATCGGAAGAAGACTGCTTAAATGCCATTCTTGCAGGTAAAATCGTAGCCGGTGACGTAATTGTAGTCCGCTACGAAGGACCAAAAGGAGGTCCGGGAATGCGAGAAATGTTAGCTCCTACCGCTGCAATAGTTGGTGCTGGTTTGCGCGATTCAGTAGGTTTAATTACTGATGGACGTTTTTCTGGTGGAAGTTACGGAACAGTAGTAGGACACGTCGCTCCAGAAGCCGCAGTTGGTGGAACTATAGCCTTGGTGGAAGAAGGAGATAAAGTCACTATTGATGCCAGTGCAAGGTTATTGCAATTAGAAGTATCAGATGCAGAAATAGAAAAACGTCGTGCTAATTGGAAGTCACGGGAGCCTCGTTATACAAAAGGTATTTTGGCGAAGTATGCCAAGTTGGTTTCTTCTAGTAGTTTAGGTGCGGTGACGGATTAAATAATTTTGGATTTTAGATTTTAGATTTTGGATTAGGGGTTGGGAGTTGGGAATAACTTAATCTTCTCCTTATCTCCCCCTCTCTCCATTACAGAACGTAGTTTGTAGGGTGTGTTACGGCATGAAAAATTTTGATCGTTTGAATTATATTGATATTGCCGTAACGCACCATCGACTTATTGGATTGAGGGTTTGAGTTTGGAGGAGCGTAAAAAATTTCCACCTTTAGCACCCGATTTTGTCATTGAACTTCGTTCGGAAAGCGATCGTTTGAAATCTCTTCAAGATAAAATGCAAGAGTATTTAGAAAATGGTGTGCGTTTGGGTTGGTTAATTAATCCTCAAGATAAACAAGTCGAAATTTATCGTCAGAATCAACCGGTGGAAGTTGTTCAAATTTCGGTAAAGCTTTCTGGGGAAGATGTTTTAGTGGGGTTTGAATTGCGATTGTAAGAAGTTTGACATTTTGCACCATTACTGTAAAGCCCATAATTCCGCCTTGAAATTAATTTCAAGGCTCATAAACAAAGTACATTAAAATGTACTGTTAGCACCTAGGAGCAGGGTATCGTAGGTATCCTTAGAAAATAACGCTTACCCAGTCTGATTTATCAGACTTTGACTATTAGCCTGGGAATTTATTACAAGGCGGTTGCCGAGAATGGTGCAAGATATAAGAAGTAATATTTTGAATCCTATTTCCCCATCTCCCTATCTCTTCCTAAGCACGGGAGTCAAATGTTCTGGAATTCCATCTAGTTGAATTACATTACATCCGAGTTTATAAGCAAATTCAACGGATTCTCCAGCACCAATAGCATTGTAAAATCCCGTTGCAAATTTAATTGCGGCTTTATCGCCAATTGCTTTATTCATACCAATTACATGGGGAATATGTTTTGCGATAGCACTTGCTTGAATTTCTGAATAACAAGCGTTGAGAACAACACATTCGATTGTATCGGAGAATAACTCGAATAGTTTAGCGAGTGCTTCTGTATCTACTAACTTCAAATTTCCGTTTTCATCTTCTAAGAATAAACCGTCATCACCGGAACCATGTCCACTAAAATGGACGATTTGGGGTTTGAAGTCTAATAGTGCTTGGTAAACTTCCTGGGAGCGCACAGCCCAGCGTTGTTTAAGATCGAATAGTTCCCGTTTTTTGGCTCGTTGTAATCCAGCATCAATTTCTCGTACTTCTTCATCCAATCGTAATTGTGAGGTGTTTTTGGGATTGGATGCCAGAATTAAAATTGTTTTTACTTCTGAATTTTCAGTTTCTTTGTGCTCTTTGTTTTGGGAATTATTATTAATGTTACTACCGATTTGTTCGGCATTTACCGTATCTGCTTGAATACTAGGACGACCTAATGCAGTATTTATCATATTTTCATAACTAATAATCTGATTTTGTTGGGAATTTATTTGGGTATCTTTAACTTTTAACTCGGTTAATAAATATTGGATTTGTTCTGATGGAGATAAACTTTTTAAATGATTATAAGTTTCAAAATATTCTGCACTTAATTCCGATTTATCTACTTCTGGTGCAGCTTTAGCGCGGAGTAAAAATTTATCATCTCCCCTTTTCTCCATTGCGACAATTTCTAATTCCGCATCGGGGTTGTTTTCAGCTAATTCTTTAAATGAAATTGCGATCGCGCGGGGGTCAACGCCTTGGTTATGATAAAGGTCGAGGGTGTCAAATATTGGCTGAATAAAATCGCCGAACTCTCCATCTGCAAATACTTCGTCGTTATTATCTGGTTTGCGTAGGGGGTTGGGATTTTCTTTGGTAGGGAGACGCATATAAACGTATTCACATTTAACCCCACGAAAACTAGTATCGTGGGTAATATTCCAATTTTGAATATATGCTCCGGTAAGCTTTGCTCCGGTAAAATCGGTGTAATCTAATTGGGTTTTGACTAACTTAGCTCTGGATAAATCCGCATCTTGTAAACAAGCTCGGCTTAAGTCTGTATGATTAAAGCTTGCATCAGTTAACAAAGCTCCTTTTAAATTTATTCCCCGTAACTTAAAGCGGTCAAATTTTTTATCTTGTCCTTGTCCTGTTAAAATTAATTGTCGTATTTGGGGATGTTGTAGATAAGAATTACCGGGACGAACTCTATCAAGTAATTTAGTCTTGTGGAAACAGGTACGAATCAATTTAGCATCTCGTAAATCAGTACTTTTGAGTCGAGCTTCGGTGAAATTAGTATCGGTTAAATCAGCTCCGCGAAAACTCGTACCTCCCATAGCAGCAAAAGCAACTGCTACATTTCTTACCAAAGCATATTTTTCATCTCCCTTCATTGCCCGCCAAGTTACGTAAGCACTTACAACAACTCCGGTTGCGGCAAAGGCTCCGCCAGCAGCGAAGGCTGCGGCGAAGACAAAAGCTCCGGCTGCGGCGAAGGTTCCAGATCCTGCTGTGGCTCCTGCTGCGGCGAAGGTTCCGGTAAAGGCTCCGGCAGCAGCGAAGGCTGCGGCTCCGACTCCGGCGAAGGCGAAAGCTCCTGCTCCGGTGAAGGCTCCAGTGAAGGCTCCGGCTTCGACTCCGGCTGCGGCGAAGGCTGCGGCAAAAGCTCCTGCTGCGGCGAAGGCGAAGACAAAGGCGAGATTTACTGATATTCCTCGGCGGATAATAATGATATATACAATAATCGTTACAATCAGTGTTACCCAGCCTATAAATTGGTTCTCAGCACTCTGAGAAGAATCAAATATGTAGGCTATTAAGATTGTATTAATTAGGTATAGAAAACCTGATATTCCCGACAGCAACCAAGAAAGTAAAACTAGAAGTAACATCCAACGCTTTTGTAAACCAGCTTTCGCACCAGTAAAGTTAACTCCTTTTAAGTTTGCTTCAGTAAAGTTTGTACTTCTAATATCTGTATAGCTAAAATTCGCACCTTCTAGATTTTGTCCTTTAAAAGAGCGTCCACGAAGATTTTGACCGGAATAGTCTGGTGGCATAAGCAGCGAATTAATACGTGTTTACACTGATATTGCTATATATTTTGATTATGCATTTTCCCTGGGTAAAAAGTATTTAAAGGTTGATTAGAAAAGTTTTCAAGAGTTAAGACGTGTTATCAAATCCTAAAAGCCCTCAGGCTATGGGGCTATACAAACAAAGCCCACCTGCGTGGGCTAAGAAGGTTAATTTTTCCTAGCCCACGCAGGTGGGCTTTGCAACTGTAGCCCTACTCTTCGAGAGTAAGGGCTATTAAGCAACTAATATTAATTCTCTTTGCAAAATTACACTACACGAACGACTTTAATGTTAAGAGCGTTTTATACAGAATTTTCATCCAGCCTAACCATCCGCTGGGATTCCCAGCACCGAGGGGAATATGAACACTTCCGAAAAAATAATTTGGCTACAAGAGCGCACCGCTTTAGGAATTCTAGAAACCGAACCCTTAAAAGCAATCGCACAAATCATCGAAGAAAAAGTTATCCCAGAAAACGAGCTTTTATTTGCAGAAGAAACAACACCAGAAACACTCTACATATTATTAGAAGGTAAACTCGAAAGTAATAGTAAAGATAAAAATAATCCTATTTTCAATTGCGGTTTACTTCCCGGTGCGGTAATTAATCTTCAAGAGTTAACTTTGGATGAATTAACTAAATGTTCTATTTCAACTTTGAGTGAATGCCGTTTCTGGGTAGTAACTGCGACAAAATTTAAAGAATTAATCGGTGAATATCCCCAAATTCAAACGGCAATTTCTCGTGGATTAGCCCAAGAAGTTGCACAGTTAGCATCGGCACTTACCAACGAACAAGAGCGCTCTATTGCTTTACGCCCTTATTTAGTTACCAAAGCGCAACGGGGAGTTGTGGGAACAAGTCGTTATGCGGTACGTTTGCGAGAACAAATCCGGGAAGCTTCCGACACTCGGGAATCTATATTAATATTTGGCGAGCCTGGTTTAGAAAAAGATAATATTGCCGCTCTTATCCATTTCGGTTCTGACTTTCGCCGAAAGCCGATTATTAAGGTAGATTGCGGTATTCTACAGATTAGCGGTGCGGATTTATTTGGACGTGTTGGTGGTAAACCGGGGTTAATTACATGGTTGGGAGAAGGTACTCTAGTTCTGAATAATATCCAGGAAACTCCGCCAGAATTATTACCAAAGTTAGCTGAATTTATCAAAACTAATACTTATAAACCTACTACTCGTGAGGGGGAACCCGAAGCCGAACCTTATACCAGTAGAGCCAGAATTTTAATTATTTCAGAACAAGCTCAACCGTTAATCAAACAAGCAGTTGATAAAACCATCAAAGCTCCACCAGTACGAGTCAGGAAAGCTGATATTAAAGCGCAAGTTGAATATTATATTAGTCTTTACGCTCGCCAAGAAGGCATTCGCAAACCGAAAGTCACACCGGAAGCTTTACGCCGCTTGCAATCTTATGATTTTCCCGGTAATTTAAAAGAGTTGAACAGCTTGGTGGAACGAGCTATAGTCCAAGCGGGTGAAGCGAGAGAATTAACAGAAGAAATATTTTGGTCTGCGGATACTAAGAAAAAAAGATTTCGCTTCAATTTATTAAATGGCTATCCTCGATTAAGAAAGTTTCTTCGCAGTCCGTGGTATCCCGATCGCATTAATTATGGTATCACGTTAACTGGATTTGCTGTTATTGTCGCAGTTTTATTTCTCGGTCCGCAAACACGAGACAAAAATTTTGCATTAAATCTATTTTGGGCTTGGTGGTGGCCTTTTTTCCTATTTCTTTTTCCGTTTTTAGGTCGGATTTGGTGCGCTTTCTGTCCGTTTATGATTTACGGAGAAGTGACGCAAAAATTATCTTTATGGTTATTTCCTCGAAAACTACAAAATTGGCCGCGACAAAAAGCTGAAAAATGGGGTGGATGGTTTTTATTTGCCATGTTTACCTTAATTTTTCTCTGGGAAGAACTCTGGAATTTAGAAAATACTGCTTATCTTAGCGCTTGTTTGTTATTATTAATTACCGCCGGAGCAATGATTTGCTCTGCCATATTTGAAAGGCGGTTTTGGTGTCGCTATTTATGTCCCATTGGCGGGATGAATGGCTTATTTGCTAAACTTTCAATGACAGAATTAAGAGCGCAACAAGGTATTTGTTCTGCTTCTTGTAATACCTATCAATGTTATAAAGGTGGTCCGCAAAAAGGCGAAGGAATGGAAACTAATGGCT